>Ga0181612_126196_pt1 | contig 17244 bp, 10 predicted proteins | sample HoacroProtozoa21_FD_119630 | JGI IMG/M metagenome (GOLD analysis project Ga0181612, IMG submission 119630) | Hoatzin crop microbial communities from Cojedes, Venezuel. Combined Assembly of Gp0051906, Gp0051904, Gp0051908
AAGACGGAAAAATTTTCCCGGGTTCGAATCGGCGTAGGAAAACTTCCGGAAGGCGGAGATATGATTCGTCATGTCTTAGGCCGTATGCCTAAGGCCCTTTCCGGGGATTTTAATAATGCCCTGGAGCATAGTTGTGATGCGGTGGAGTTAATGGTAGCCGGTCAGGAAACGGAAGCCATGAACCGGTTTAACGGAGCATAACGGAGCCTGATATGAATCTTTTTGCAGATGCAATCCGAAGCATTCCGGAAATGAGCCTGCTTCTGGATGCTATGGAGCATGGAAAGAAAATATATGCCTTAAGCGGGGCACCGGATGCGGTAAAGCCTCAGTTGATTTATGCCCTGGGCCAGGGGAATGACTGGAAGCTGGTGTTGTGCCGGGATGAAAAAACCGCCCGGGACATGGAGGCGGAGTACGCATCCTTTGGAGACAGTGTGTTTTTCCCGGCCAAGGATGTGCTGTTTTACCAGGCGGATATCCGAAGTAATGCCCTGGTGGCTGGACGCCTTTCGGCTCTCCGCAGTCTTTGGGAAAAGGAGAGCCTGGTGATTTTTACCACCATGGAGGCTCTCTTAAATGTGGTGCCGGATCCGGAGTCCTTTATGGAGGCGGTGCTGTCCCTTCAGGTAGGAGACGAGGTTAATATGAGCGACCTTCGGACTTCTTTGGTGGGATTGGGATATGAAGCCGTAACGGAAGTGGAAGGCCCGGGAGAGTTCTGTGTCCGGGGCGGCATTTTGGATGTGTTTCCTCTGACGGAGGAGCTTCCCTACCGGTTGGAATTTTGGGGAGATGAGATCGATTCCATTCGTTCTTTTGATGTGGAAAGTCAGATCAGTATTGAAAAAGTAGAGGATCTTAAGATTTTCCCCGCATCGGAAATGGTTTATTCCCCGGAGGAGTTTGAGGCAGGATTTTCTGCCATTGTAAAAGAATCCGAAAAACTGGAAAAAGAATACCGGGATGCCTTTAAGACCGAGGAGGCCTTCCGCTTAAAAAGCCGCCGGGAAGAACTTTTAAACATGAAGGAAAGCGAGACCTTAGGGCAGCAGCTGGAAGGTTATGCCACTTATTTTTCCAAGGAGCGTCATAGCCTGTTGGATTACCTGCCCAAGGATCTTATGGTGTTTTATGATGAGCCGGCCCGGCTTCAGGAGAACGGCAAAGCGCTTTACAAGGAGTTTTCCGAAAGCATGAAAAACCGCCTGGAGCAGGGATATGTGCTGCCGGGACAAAAGAATCTTCTGCTTAATCCAAAGGATATTTGGAAGTCTTTGGAAAGCAGGTTCGGTTTGATGTTGTCTCTTATGGAGCTTCGGAAAGGCCCCTTGCCTATAGAGGCACATTTTTACTTAAATATTTCTCCCATGGTGGGATTTCATAACAGCTTTGAACTGCTTTTGTCAGAGATGGAGACCTATAAAAAACGCAAGATGCGCATGGTCTTAATTTCTCCCTCCAGAACCCGGGCCCGCCGTCTGGCAGGAGAGCTTTTGGACCGGGGCTTTGTCAGTTATTATTCCGAAGACTGGGACAGAGAGCTTCACAGCGGCGAGGTGCTTTGCACCGTGGGAGTCTTGCGACAGGGATATGAGATTCCTGACAGCCGCTACGTCTTTATTGCGGAAAGCGATATTTTCGGTACACCGAAGAAAAAGAAAAAGCGTCCCAAGCGTTATGAGACCAATCATATTGCCTCTCTGGGGGATTTAACCGCCGGAGATTATGTGGTTCATGAAAATCATGGTCTGGGGATTTACCAGGGCATGGAAAAAATCGAAGTGGACCATATTATGAAAGACTACATTAAGATTTCCTATGCCAAGGGAAGTAATCTCTATATCCTGGCTACCCAGTTCGATCAAATCGGAAAATACACTGCCGTGGGCGATAAGAAACCCAAACTTTCCACTTTAGGGGGCACGGAATGGACCAAGACCAAGGAACGGGTCCGGGGTGCCGTGGGAGAAGTGGCAAAGGAACTGGTGGAGCTTTATGCCCTCAGGCAAAATACCTCCGGTTATGTTTATGAACCCGACGGAGACTTGCAGCGGGAGTTTGAGGAGACCTTCCCTTATGAGGAGACAGAAGGTCAGCTGGAAGCCATTGCCGCCGTAAAGGGGGACATGGAAAGCACCAAGATTATGGACCGATTAATCTGCGGAGACGTTGGATACGGAAAGACAGAGATTGCCATCCGGGCTGCCTTTAAGGCAGTGTGCGCCGGGAAGCAGGTGGTCTATCTGGTGCCTACCACCATTCTGGCCCAGCAGCATTACAATACCTTCCGTCAGCGGATGGCGGCTTATCCCATTACGGTGGAGCTTATGAGCCGCTTCCGTACCCCTACCCAGAATAAGCAGACGGTGAAAGGCCTAAAGGCCGGAACTGTGGATATTGTAATTGCTACACACCGTGTACTTTCCAAGGATGTGTCCTATAAGGATCTGGGACTTTTAATTATTGATGAGGAGCAGCGCTTCGGCGTTACCCATAAAGAAAAAATCAAGCAGCTGAAAACCAACGTGGATGTGTTAAGTCTTTCCGCCACGCCGATTCCCCGAACCCTTCATATGAGTCTGATGGGAATTCGGGATTTAAGTGTGCTGGATGAAGCGCCCATGGAGCGAACCCCCATTCAGACCTTTGTTTTCGAGCAGAATCCGGAAATGGTGCGGGAGGCTATTAACAGGGAACTGGCCCGGGGAGGTCAGGTGTACTATGTTATGAACAGGATTCGGGAAATTGCCGATGTCTGCGCCGAGGTGCAGAAGCTGGTGCCCTCCGCCCATGTGTCCTATGCCCATGGCCGCATGAAGGAAGAGGAACTGGAGCGGATTATGTGCGACTTCGTGGAAGGTGACATTGACGTTTTGGTGGCCACCACTATTATTGAAATCGGCCTGGATATTTCCAATGTAAACACTATTATTATTCATGATGCGGATCAGCTGGGATTGTCCTCTCTGTACCAGCTTCGGGGCCGGGTAGGCCGAAGCAACCGCACGGCTTATGCATTTCTGATGTACCGCCGCAATAAGATGTTAAAGGAAGTGGCGGAGAAGCGGCTGGCAGCCATTCGGGAATTTACGGACTTGGGAAGCGGTTTTAAGATCGCTATGCGGGATCTGGAAATTCGCGGAGCCGGAAACCTTTTGGGCCATGCTCAAAGCGGTCATATGGAGGAAGTAGGCTACGATTTGTACTGCAAGATGTTAAAAGAAGCCGTGGCTAAGGAAAAGGGCGAGGAGGTCAAAGAAGACTTCGAAACCGTGGTGGATTTAAAAATCGATGCATATCTGCCGGGGGATTATGTAACGGATGAGAAGAATCGTCTTTCCATGTACCGCCGCATTGCGGAGGTGGAGACGGAAAAAGACGAGGGAGATGTGATTGAGGAATTAACGGATCGTTTCGGAGATCCCCCCACACCGGTGATGAATCTTTTGTTGATTTCCAGAATACGGCAGCAGGCACACAACGTGTATATTACAGAAATCAAGCAAAAAGAAGGAGAAATCCGATTTGCCTTTTTACCTACCGGGAAAATTGACCCGGGAGCTTTTCTTGCTTATGTTGCGGAAAAGGGAGAGGAATTTTCCTTCCATCCGGAAAAGGAAGCGCCGGAACTTTTATATCATTACGGTAAAAATAACCGGGTAAAGCCCCAGGAGATTCCAGGGAAGGTGATGGAACTTCTTTTGGAAATGAAAGAGCGTCTTTTGTTGCCATAAAGTTGGCAAATGGCTATAATAACAAAGAAATTGTAACCCATGGAGGTAGTTTATGAAGTTTACAAAACTTGTGGCATGCACCCTGGCATCTTGCGTAGCGGTAAGTACGCTTCTTACGGGATGCGGTTCCATTAATAAAGAAGCCACTTTAATTACCATTGAAAACGGCGACAAGACCGATACCATTACCTTAGGATATGCCAATTTCGTGGCACGGTTCCAGCAGGCTCTTTACGATCAGTATTACAGAAGTACCTTCGGTGATACTATGTGGACCATGGATCTCTACGGGGAGGGTAATACCTTTGAAGAGGATGTTAAGAGCGAGGTTTTAGAGTCCATTGAGACTGCCTACGTTTCCAAGCTTCATGCTGATGAATATGAGGTAAGTCTCACGGATACCGAGACGGAAGAGTTGGAAGAAGCCGTTACGGAATTCATGGAAAACAACACCGAGGAAGGCTTAGAGCAAATGGGAGCCACCGAGGAGTATGTTCGGGACTATCTGACCTACAGCGCTTATGCGTATAAGGTAGAGGAAGCTATTCGGGACAGTTCCGATGTAACGGTTTCCGATGAAGAGGCGATTCAGTCCACCATTAGTTATGTTTTATACAGCACCACCACCACCGATGATGACGGCGAGACCGTGGATGTGGAAGACGATGAGAAGGCCACTCTTTTAGAGCAGGCCGAGGCTCTTTCCGCCAGCGGAGATAATTTTGACACACTGGCAGAGGAGCAGGAAGCTTCCGTTGAGAGCTATAGCTATACTGCATCTGAGGATGCTTCCGAAGACGAGACCCTGCCGGAGGAAGTAATTACTACAGCCCAGGCTATGAGCGACGGCGAGATTTCTTCCGTTATTGAAGTGGATGGCGAAGGATATTATGTTATCCGCATGGATGCCACCTACGATGAGGATGCCACCGAAAGCGCCCGGGAGGATCTGCTGGAAGAAGCAGAGGATGAGTATTACGACGGCATCATTGAAGGCTGGGAGGATGAAATCACCTGGACCGTGGATGAGAAACTTTGGGAAAAGGTAAGCTTTGACGAGCTGTTCGAGACCCTTACCGTAGAGGATGAGGAGGAAGACACCGAGGAGACCACCGACGAGACCACCGATGATACTGAGTCTACCGACGAGACCGCAGAGGATGCTGAGTCTACGGACGCGACCGCAGAAACTACAGAAGAAACCACAGAGGAAGCAGCTGAATAATGAAGTACGTTTTTCGTTATCTTGGCGAATATAAAAAAGAATCTATACTGGCACCACTTTTCAAAATGCTTGAGGCTATCTTTGAACTGTTGGTGCCTCTTGTTATGGCAAAAATTATTGACTATGGAATTGCCGCAGGGGACAAGGCGTATATTATGCGTATGTGTTCCCTGTTGGTGCTTCTGGCCGTTGTGGGGTTGGTGTCCAGTATCACCGCCCAGTATTTTGCCGCCAAGGCAGCTACCTATGCTGCCGGAAATATGCGCCGGGATTTGTTTTATCATATGATGTCCTTGTCCAATGAGCAGATGGATCTGGCAGGAGGAGCCACCCTTGTTACCCGGGTAACCAACGATGTAACCCAGGTACAAAACGGCATGAATATGTTCCTTCGCCTGTTCCTTCGGTCCCCCTTTATTGTGTTCGGTGCCGTGATTATGGCCTTTACCGTAGACGTGAAGGGTGCGCTGGTATTTTGCGTAGTGATTCCGGTGCTGGCGCTGATTGTATATTTGATTATGCGCCGGACCCTGCCTATGTATAAAAAAATCCAGAAACAACTGGACCATCTTCTCCTTCGGGTGGATGAAGGTCTTTCCGGGGTTCGTGTGCTTCGGGCGTTTCGCCGCCAGAAGGTGGAAGAGGAGCGTTTCCAAAATGAGAACCGGGAACTTTACGATTATCAGATGAAGACCGGCGGCATCTCCGCCTGGATGAATCCCTTGACTTATGTGTTTGTAAATTTAGGCGTGGTATTCATTCTTTGGGTGGGAGCCCTTCGGGTAAATGCAGGAGATCTTTTAACCGGAGAAACCGTGGCCCTGGTAAATTATATGAACCAGATTCTGGTGGAGCTGATTAAGCTGGCCAATTTAATTGTACTTTTGGTTCGGGCTTTTGCTTCCGTATCCCGTATGGAGGAAGTGCTGGAAACTACCCCGGATACAAGAAAGCATGGGGAAGATCTTGAAGGGAAAAACTCTGTTATGGCAACCGACGCGTCCTTTGCCGAGGCAGCAGGTTCCGAAAAAACTGCTTCCGGTGGAGAAGAGCCTCTGGTTTCCATGAAGGATGTTTGTTTTTCTTATGCCGACGGCGGCGAGGTCTTAAGTCATATTGATTTTTCTGTGAAACCGGGAGAATTTATTGGGGTGGTTGGCGGTACCGGAAGCGGTAAGAGTACCCTGGTATCTCTTCTTCGTCATAATTATGATGCCACAGAAGGAGAGATTTTCTTTGATGGAAAACCGGTGGAGAGCTACTCCGATGAGGAGTTGAACCGGCGAATCGGGTTGGTGCCGCAGCGGGCAGCCCTTTTTATGGGTACCATTGAGAGTAATTTAAAAATGGCCAGGAAGGATGCCACAGAGCAGGAAATGCAGGAGGCCCTTGCCGTGGCCCGTGCCAAGGAGATTGTGGATGGAAAGCCTTTGGGATTACAGGAGCCGGTGCAAAAAGGCGGTACCAATTTTTCCGGAGGACAGCGGCAGCGTCTCACCATTGCCCGGGAACTTTTAAAACAGTCGCCCCTTTTGATTTTGGATGATTCCTCTTCTGCATTAGACCTTGCAACGGAGCGGGCTCTTCGGGAAGGAATTTTATCCCTGCCCAACCATCCTGCGGTGATTATGATTTCTCAACGGGCTTCTTCTGTACTTATGGCAGACAAGATTCTGGTGTTGGAGGACGGTGCTGTGGCAGGCTATGGTTCTCATGAAGAATTAATGAAGGACTGTGAGATTTATCAGGAGATTTATTATGCTCAGTTCCCTAAAGATGAGGAGGTGAGCGCATGAAACGAATATTAAAAGAACTTGCGGCTTACAAGGGATGGATTTCCCTAAGTCTTTTAACCGGAGCCGTTTCCGTGTTTTGTACCATTTTAATCCCGGTGCTTACGGGAGATGCGGTGGACTGCATTATCGGCGTGGGACAGGTGGATTTTGCCGGGTTGCGAAAGATTTTTATTTATATGGCGGCGGCCATTTCGGGAACCGCAGTATCCCAGTATTTCATGAATCGCATTAATAACCGGATCACCTATGGTATTACCATGGATCTTCGGAACCGGGCCCAGGCATCCTTAAATAGAATGCCCATCAGTGAGATTGATAAGGCCTCCCAGGGAGATTTTATCAGTCGTATCATTGTGGATGCAGACGCGTTTTCTGATGGACTTTTAATGGGATTTACCCAGTTTTTCACGGGAATCCTTACGATTATCGGAACCCTGATTTTTATGTTTTATATCCGGCCGGGCATTGCACTGGTGGTGGTGCTTCTTACCCCCTTGTCTCTTTTTGTGGCAAAATTTATTGCCACTCATTCCTACGCCATGTTTAAACAGCAGGCGGCTGACCGGGGAGCCCTGACGGATATCTGTGATGAGCGGATCAGTCAGCAGCGTCTGGTGCGGGCCTTAAACAATGTGGAAGAGACCAAGGAATTGTTTGATGAGGCTAATACCCGCCTGGTAAAAAGCGGAAAGTCTGCGACCTTTTATTCGTCCCTCACCAACCCTTCCACCCGGTTTGTAAATTCTTTAATCTATGCCGGTGTTGGTGTGGTGGGAGCCATGCAGGCAATCTCCGGAACCATTTCCGTAGGAAGCCTTACCAGCTTTTTGGGATATGCTTCTTCTTATGCCAAGCCCTTTAATGAAATCACCGGCGTCTTTGCAGAAATGCAAAACGCCATTGCCTGCGGTCAGCGGCTTTTTGAATTAATCGACGCTGAGTCGGAGGAGGATGTGCTAAATGCTGTATCGGAAGAGGTGGATGGAAAGCAGGAAAACGCCGTGGAATCGGCGACAAATAATGAGGTGCCGGAAGACACCGCAGCGGATTTAATCCGGGGACAGGTGGATTTTTCTCATGTATATTTCTCTTACGATAAGAGTAAGTCTCTGATTGAGGATTTAAATCTTTCCGTAGAGCCCGGTCAGCGGGTGGCCATTGTAGGCCCCACGGGAAGCGGCAAGACCACCATTATTAATCTCTTGATGCGGTTCTATGAATTGGACGGAGGAGAGATTAAGGTAGACGGAAAAAATATCCGGGAAATTCCCCGGGATACTTTGCGTAGTTATATGGGAATGGTGCTGCAGGAGACCTGGTTGTTCCAGGGCACCATTTATGAGAATTTAAAAATCGGTAATCCTGAGGCTACCCGGGAGGAGGTGGAGCAGGCCGCCAAGGCTGCCATGAGTCACGAATTTATCCGGCGTCTTCCCAAGGGGTATGACACGCCCCTGTCCCAGGCGGCGGAAAGTATTTCCCAGGGGCAGCGACAGCTTTTGTGTATTACCCGGCTGATGATGCATTTACCGCCTATTCTCATTTTGGATGAGGCAACCTCCTCCATTGATACCCGCACGGAGCAAAAAATTCAAAAGGCCTTCCATCGTATGATGAAGGGCCGCACCACCTTTATTGTGGCTCATCGTTTGTCCACTATTTTGGATTCCGATGTGATTTTATATCTGGAGGATGGTCATGTGAAGGAGCAGGGAAGCCATGAGGAACTTCTAAAAAAGAACGGTTCCTATGCGGCTTTGTACCGGTCCCAGTTTATGTAACCGAGGGCTTGCTTTATTTGGCTTGCAGATTGCCTTGCCCACAGATTGTATTTTTATGAATCCTGTGGTACTATATCTTAGGTTTTTAAGGCCAATTATTTGATTTTACTTTTTCAGTAGTTTCGAGGTAAGGAAATGGAACAATTTGTTATTAAGGGAGGCAATGCTCTCGAGGGGCAGGTTTCCATCGGAGGTGCAAAGAACGCCGCCCTGGGAATTCTGGCAGCTTCCATTATGACGGATGATACCGTGACCATTGAGAATCTTCCCGATGTGCGGGATATTAACGTAATGCTTGGGGCCATGGAAGAAATCGGCGCCAAGATTAAGAGAGTGGATGCCCACACTGTTCGCATTAACGGTACCGGTATTACCGCTTTAAGCGTTGACTACGAATACATCAAAAAGATTCGTGCTTCCTATTATTTGTTGGGAGCTCTTCTTGGAAAATATAAGCGGGCAGAGGTAGCGCTTCCCGGCGGATGTGCCATTGGAAGCCGTCCCATTGATTTGCATCTGAAGGGTTTTCGGGCTTTGGGCGCCGATGTGGACGTCAGCTACGGTTTGATTTCCGCATCAGCCAAGCGTCTGGTTGGAAATCACATTTATCTGGATAAGGTTTCTGTAGGTGCCACCATTAATATTTTAATGGCAGCTTCCCTGGCAGAAGGCAAGACCGTGATTGAAAACGCCGCTAAGGAACCCCATGTGGTTGACGTGGCCAACTTCTTGAACAGCATGGGTGCCAATATTCGTGGTGCAGGTACGGATGTGATTCGTATTGTAGGTGTGCCCCGTCTTCACGGCACGGAGTACTCCGTTATTCCGGATCAGATAGAAGCCGGTACCTTTATGTTTGCGGCAGCAGCCACCCACGGGGATGTGATGGTACGGGATGTGATTCCCAAGCATTTGGAAGCTACCACGGCGAAGTTGTTGGAAGCCGGTTGTGAGATTGTGGAGTATGATGATGCAGTTCGTGTCATTGCAAAGAATACCATCCTTCGTCCCACTCAGGTAACCACCCTTCCTTATCCGGGATTTCCCACGGATATGCAGCCTCAGATGACGGCTGTACTGGGATTGGCCCAGGGAACCAGTACCGTAACGGAAAGTATTTTCGAGAATCGTTTCAAATATGTGGATGAGCTTTCCCGCATGGGAGCCTCCATTAAGGTAGAGAGTAATATCGCAATCATTACCGGAGTTCCCGGATATACGGGAGCCAGAGTTTCCGCCCCGGATCTTCGAGCAGGAGCAGCCCTTGTGATTGCCGGGTTAGCAGCAGATGGTGTTACCATAGTGGATGATATTCATTTTATCCAGAGAGGGTACGAGGCCTTTGAGGAGAAACTCCGGGGGATTGGTGCCGAGATCGAGCGGGTTTCCTCTGAACGGGAGATTCAGAAATTTATTTTTAAAGTATCATAAGAATGATAAAAGGCGGTGCAGAACATCTGCATCGCCTTTTTTATGTCGGTATTATGAATGGAAATTTACGAATAGACGGAACATGTATCAAATTTAGCGAATGGACTGAACATGCACTCCCGGCTCCCGGGACAGATCGCACATTTGGCCGTCGTCCAACTGGACAATGGGAGAAGAAAGCTTGCTGCGGTTAATGTAAACAATGCGGCCGCTTAAGCCGTTGTCTAAAAGTACCCGGCTGTTCTGGTAAGCGGAAGCAATGTGTTCCAGGAAGGTAAGAACAAAGCGGGGATTGTATTTCTGCAAACCATCCTTTTCGAAGGCTCCGATAACCTGGAAGGGACTTAAGGGTGCCCGGTAGGACCGGGTGGCAGTCATGGCATCATATACATCGGCAATGGCAATGATGCCGGCAAAGTCTTCAATGTCTTCGCCCTCCAGTCGGCTGGGATATCCGGAACCGTCGTAACGCTCGTGATGCTGCAGGGCAGCTTTATAAATCCGGTCATCCAGTCTCGGGATGGATTTCAGCATTGCATATCCGTCCTGGGCATGACGCTTAATCATGGCGAATTCCTCGTCCGTAAGCTTTTCGGTCTTATTTAAAATCTCGGCAGGTACCTGGGTCTTTCCAATATCGTGAAGCAACCCGGCCAGAACCAGGACGTTTAATTCTTCTCTGGGGAACTTGGACCATTTGCCAATGGCCCGGGCAATCATGGCGGTATTTAAAGAGTGGGCATAAATGGAATCGTCCACAGACCGCATGGACTGCAGCTGATCGAAGAGATCCAAGGGCGTCCGGGAATGAAACAACTGATAGGTCTCCCGAAGCAGATCCTCTTTGGAGAAACGGTCAATTTCTCCGGATAGAATATAATCAATATTACTGCGTAGAAGGGAGAGGTTCTTGGTGTAAATCACCTGGAACTCCCGGGCCCGCTCGTTGCGGCTGGTCTTGGCAGTGTATTTTTGATTTTCTAAGGTGAATTCTTTGGTGGGAGCAAGAGAACTGTCCTTTTGAAGAGCAGGAGAGCCTGCGCCTTCTTCTTCCTCCACCGTTACGTCATCGATTCGGTAAAAAGAAAGTTTGGCAATCAGTGTATTGTTAAGAGTTGTGCCTGTCTCGGCAATGGTCTGGCCCTGTTTTGTCTTAATCGGTGCCGCTAAAACCATGCCGGACTTCAGTCCTTTGACCGGTACAGTTTTCATGATAATTTTCCCCTTTTGTAAAAAAACACTTCAACAAACCTATTATAGACCAGAGCCCCTATATTTGGCAACGAAATTTCCGAAAACGCCAGATGTGGTGTGACATAGACAATCCTTCGGTTGTGTCGTTTCCGGGGGCTTTTTACCTTGACGGAAAAAGGCTCCAGGGTGTAAATTTTTAGAGGTGTAACGTACTTAAACTGTACAAATCAGAGAATATTTAGAGAGGTTTCATATGGAAAAATTATTATTCACCTCCGAGTCTGTTACGGAGGGACATCCTGACAAAGTTTGTGATGCGGTTTCCGATGCCATCTTAGATGCTTGTATGGCACAGGATCCCATGAGCCGTGTGGCTTGTGAGGCTGCTTGCTGTACCGGTTTTGTTCTGGTAACCGGTGAGATTACCACCAAGGCAAATCTGGACATTCCTGCCATCGTTCGCGATACCGTAAATGAGATCGGATACAATGACGCAAAGACCGGCTTTGACGGCAACACCTGTGCCGTTATGGTTGCTTTGGATCAGCAGTCCGCAGATATTGCTATGGGTGTTGACAAGGCATTAGAGGCTAAGGCCGGCGAGTTAAAGGATGACTTAGACACCGGTGCCGGAGATCAGGGTATGATGTTCGGTTATGCTTCCAACGAGACGGAAGAGCTGATGCCCTATCCTATTTCCCTGGCACATAAGCTGGCTCTTCAGTTAACCAAGGTTCGTAAGGATGGTACTCTTTCCTATCTTCGTCCCGACGGTAAGACTCAGGTCAGTGTTGAGTATGATGAGAATGGTGCTCCTAAGCGTTTGGAGGCAGTGGTTCTTTCCACCCAGCATGATGAGGATGTAACCCAGGAGCAGATTCATGAGGATATTAAGAAGTATGTCTTCGATCCCATTCTTCCTGCAGAGTTAATTGATTCCGAGACCAAGTTCTTTATTAACCCCACCGGCCGTTTCGTTATCGGAGGACCTCACGGTGATGCAGGTCTTACAGGACGTAAGATTATTGTTGATACCTACGGTGGAATGGCTCGTCACGGTGGCGGCGCTTTCTCCGGAAAGGACTGCACCAAGGTAGATCGTTCTGCGGCTTATGCAGCACGTTACGTTGCTAAGAACATTGTGGCAGCCGGCCTTGCTGATAAGTGTGAGATTCAGCTTTCCTATGCAATCGGTGTGGCACAGCCCACTTCCATTATGGTGGACACCTTTGGCACCGGTAAGCTTTCCGATGAGAAGCTGGTAGATATTGTTCGTGAGAACTTCGACCTTCGTCCCGCAGGTATTATTAAGATGCTGGATCTTCGTCGTCCCATTTATAAGCAGACCGCAGCTTACGGTCACTTCGGGCGTAACGACCTGAACCTTCCCTGGGAGGCAACGGATCGTGCAGATGCTCTGAAGAAATATCTGTAAAGAGTCCTTATATTTACAGGCGTTGTGTTATAATAGCGGAGTGGCCTTCGGGCCCTCCGCTTTTTGTTATGTAAGATTATTCATCGTTTGATCCTACGGAGGATGGATATGAAGTTTAAACATCGTCTTATCATTTCCTTTTTAATAATTCTTATTATTCCTATGGTGCTGGGGGTTGTTTTTATGCCCTTTGTATACAGCGGAATGCCGGATTTTGAAAATATGACCCTGGATCTGGGGATTTCCATTTTTTTTATATTGCTGTTTACGGCGGGAATTCTTATGGTTTGGACCTATGGAAGCATTGTGCCCCGTATGACCCAGCTGATTCGGGCGGCCAACCGCATCAAGGAGGGGGATCTGGATTTTGAAATCGATACCAAGGGAGAGGATGAGATTAGCGAACTTTGTGCGGCCTTTGATGAAATGCGTCAGCGGCTTTTGGAGGATGCCAAAGAAAAAATTCAGGCGGAAAACGATCAGCGGCAGCTCATTTCCAATATTGCCCATGATTTAAAGACTCCCCTTACAGCCATTTCCGGATATGCGGAAGGTTTGGTGGACGGTGTGGCAGACACTCCGGAGAAACAAAAGAAGTATCTGACCATGATTTCCCATAAGGCAGGGGAAATGAACACACTCTTAAATGAGTTGACCTTATATAGTAAGATCGACACTAACCGCATTCCTTATAATTTTAACCACGTATATGTGGGAGCGTATTTTATGGACTGCGCCCAGGAGCTGGGACTGGAACTGGAGGAAAAAGGCGTCGGCTTAAGCAGTTATAACTTTGTGGAGGACAGCGTGGAAATGATTGCGGATCCGGAGCAAATCCGCCGGGTAATTCACAACATTATTAATAACTCTGTAAAGTACAAGGCGGACCGTCCGCTGCAAATTGGTCTTACGGTTCGGGACGTGGGAGATTTTGTACAGGTGGAACTTGAAGATAACGGCAGGGGAATTCCTCCGGAGGATCTGCCTCATATTTTTGACCGGACATACCGGGGAGATGCTTCCCGGAATTCTTCCATTGGAGGAAGCGGCATTGGTCTTTCCATTGCCAAGAAAATTATTACGGAGCATGGCGGTCAGATTTGGGCCACCAGCCGCAACGGATACGGAACAGTAATGTACTTTGTACTGCGAAAATACAAGGAGGAAGAGGCGTGAGCAAGATTTTAATTGTGGAAGATGAAGAGGCAATTGCGCAGCTGGAAAAGGATTATCTGGAAATGAACGGTTTCGAGGTGGAGATTCAAACCGACGGCCCTTCCGGACTTTCCGCAGCCCTTAATCAGGAATTCGACATGATTGTGCTGGATATTATGCTGCCGGGCATGGACGGTTTTGAAATTTGCGAAAAGGTCCGGAAGGAAAAAGATACTCCCATTCTTATGGTATCTGCCCGGAAAGAGGACATTGATAAGGTCCGGGGATTGGGTCTGGGGGCGGATGATTATATTACCAAGCCCTTTTCCCCTAATGAACTGGTGGCCCGGGTTAAGGCCCACCTGGCCCGTTATGAGCGCCTTGTACATGCCAATCCCATGGAGCATAAGGATGAGGTTCGTATCCGGGAACTGCGGATTGACAAGAGCACACATCGTGTATGGGTTAACGGTGAGGAGCGCCAGCTGACTCAGAAGGAGTACGAGCTCTTACTGTTTTTGGCATCTCAGCCTAACCACGTTTTTTCCAAGGAGGAGTTGTTCCGGGAGCTATGGAACGAGGATGCCATTGGAGATATTGCCACAGTAACGGTACACATCCGGAAACTCCGGGAGAAAATCGAAGTGGACAGCGCCCATCCACAGTACATTGAAACTATCTGGGGAATGGGTTACCGGTTGAAGGTATAGGCCTTTTTTGCTAAACTATTATGGCATTTTGAAAGGAGCTGTTATGGCAAAGGATAAAAAATTAGTTGAACAGATTACCTCCCGTTCGGAGGATTTTACCCAGTGGTATACCGACGTTGTAAAAAAAGCGGAGCTGATGGATTACTCCTCCGTAAAGGGCTGCATGATTTTTAAGCCCAATGGTTACGCTATCTGGGAGAATATTCAAAAGGAGTTGGACAGCCGTTTCAAGGAAACCGGCGTGGAAAATGTATACCTGCCTCTTTTTATTCCCGAGAGTTTATTGCAGAAGGAAAAGGATCATGTAGAAGGGTTTGCTCCCGAGGTTGCCTGGGTAACCCACGGAGGCATGGAGGAGTTGCAGGAGCGCCTTTGCGTGCGTCCTACCTCCGAGACCTTATTCTGCGATTTGTATTCCAATATTGTGCAGTCCTATCGTGACCTTCCCAAGCTTTATAATCAGTGGTGCTCCGTGGTTCGTTGGGAAAAGACTACCCGTCCCTTCCTGCGTTCCTCCGAGTTCTTATGGCAGGAAGGCCATACGGCTCATGCCACGGCAGAGGAGGCAGAAGAGCGTACCATTATGATGCTGAATGTGTATGCGGATTTCCTCAGAGACTTTTTGGCAATTCCTGTGATCAAGGGTCAGAAGACCGATAAGGAGAAATTCGCAGGCGCCGTTTCCACTTACACCATGGAAGCCTTAATGCATGACGGTAAGGCACTGCAGTCCGGTACCAGCCATAACTTCGGCGACGGATTTGCTAAGGCCTTTGATATTCAGTACACCGATAAGGAGAATAAGCTTCAGTACGTTCATCAGACATCCTGGGGTGTATCCACCCGTTTGATCGGAGCCTTAATCATGGTTCACGGAGACGATTCCGGACTGGTGCTTCCTCCCAGAGTAGCCCCCACCCAGATTATGGTGATTCCCATTCAGCAGCATAAGGACGGGGTTCTGGATAAGGCAGCAGAACTTCGGGATACCTTAAAGGCAGCAGGCCTTCGGGTTCAGATGGATGATTCCGATAAGAGCCCGGGATGGAAGTTTGCCGAGGAGGAGATGCGAGGTATTCCTCTTCGTGTGGAAATCGGTCCCAAGGATATGGAAAACGGGCAGTGTGTTCTGGTTCGCAGAGATACCCGGGAGAAGAAGTTCGTTTCCATTGATAATTTGGCAGAAGAGGCAAAGGCACTTTTAGAGCAGATCCAGGCAGACCTTTTGGCCCGTGCCGAGGAATTTTTAAACAGCCATATTTGTGATGTTACGACTTATGATGAGTTTAAGGATGCCGTAGAAAACAAGCCGGGATTTATCCGTGCTATGTGGTGCGGCGATGTTGCCTGCGAAGAGAAGATTAAGGAAGATACCACGGCCACCAGCCGTTGTATGCCCTTCGAGCAGGAACAGATTTCCGATGTTTGTGTTTGCTGCGGAAAGCCCGCCAAGAAGCTGGTATTCTGGGGCAAGGCATACTAGAAGGTTCCATTATGAAATTACAACTTCCCCAAGAAGTACAAGAGATTATCGAGACATTGGAAGCAGCCGGCTTTGAGGCATATGCCGTAGGCGGCTGCGTTCGTGATGCTCTTTTGGGGAAGGAGCCAAAAGATTGGGACATTACCACCTCCGCTCTTCCGGAGGAAATGAAGGCGCTGTTTCCCAAGACCATTGATACAGGCATACAGCACGGTACGGTGACCATTCGTAAGAATCATCAGAGTTTTGAAACCACCACCTACCGTATGGACGGAAAATACTCCGACCATCGCCACCCGGATACAGTGGAATTTACCCCCAATCTTTCCGAGGATTTAAAACGCCGGGATTTTACCATGAATGCCATGGCCTATTCTCCGTCCGCAGGATTGGTGGATTTATATAATGGAGAAGAGGATTTACAGCAGGGGATCATTCGCTGTGTGGGAGATCCGAAAAAGCGGTTTACGGAGGATGCCCTTCGCATGCTTCGGGGGATTCGCTTCAGCGCCCAGCTGGATTTTTCTATAGAGGAAGAGACTTTAAAGGCTATGAAGGAGCTGGCTCCCACCATATCTGTGGTATCTGCGGAGCGGATTTTTACAGAGCTTCGAAAGATGCTTCTGGTGCCGGTGCCGGAACATTCCGATGGAACCTCCGCCTTGGCAAAGGCTCTTCGTCTTTTGTATGAGACTGGCATCAGCAAGGTGATTTTTCCTGAGTGGGATCATATGATTACCTGCGACCAGGAAAATATCAATCACGCCTATACTGTGGCGGAGCATACCATTCGTGTAGTGGAAAACATTCCTCCCGTGGAGCATCTTCGCTTCCTGGCGCTTTTACACGATGTGGCAAAACCCGTAGTAAAGACCCGGGACGAATTTGATCCGGAACATCCGGACAAAAAGCTGCAGTGTCATTTTCAGGGACATCCCGAAAAGGGCGCGGAAATGACCAAGGAGATTTTAAGCCGCTGGAAGGTAAGTAATGACTTAAAGAACCGGGTCAGTCACCTGGTGCTCTATCACGATGATCGTTATCCTTTGGATGAGAAACATGTCCGCCGGCAAATGGCTCGTATGGGGGTGGAGTATTATCCGGATTTTCTGACCTTTCGCCGGGCAGATGTGCTGGGACAAAGTACCTACCGCCGGGAGGAAAAAGTGGCAAATATCCAAAAAGAGACAGAACTCTTTGAGGCCATTTTAAACCGGGGAGACTGTGTACAGATTTCCGATCTTGCTATTAACGGCGCAGACCTTAAAGCGCTGGGTGTTCCGGCAGGCCCTATGTA
>Ga0181612_183132_pt1 | contig 17244 bp, 12 predicted proteins | sample HoacroProtozoa21_FD_119630 | JGI IMG/M metagenome (GOLD analysis project Ga0181612, IMG submission 119630) | Hoatzin crop microbial communities from Cojedes, Venezuel. Combined Assembly of Gp0051906, Gp0051904, Gp0051908
AAGGGGGGGACATTTGGAGTGATGGCATTTGTCTTCCCAAGTAACCGTTATGCGTGATGAAGCCCTGCTTTCCTGGAGATGGCTGAACATCTCCCTACCGATGGGCAGTAGTGAATGAATTCCTCGTTTTGCTATCCTTGTGTGCATAGCTTTTGCTTTACCCCTTAAACTGTCTTCATCTCAACCCACAAGTTTTCCCACTTTTACCCTTCCGATTCTCGCCCCCATCCCACTGGGGGGGAGTGAGCGAGTGGCTGTGCGTTCGCTGCCTACTGGGGTTAAACAACGACAGCCATGTGGGCAGCTCAGCTCCGTCTGTGCTGGGTATGACACAAACATACTAAAAAAAAAAACAAACCAAAAAAACCCGTTCCTGCTCCCAAGATTTGAAACAGACTTTGCAAGTGAAGTTTGGATGAAGATCCAGAAAGGTGACAAGGCAGGAACGAATGAACAGTATCGTGCAGTCAGCTGCTGGCAGAACTGAGCACAGAGTCCAGTTTGTCACTGACCAGCACAATCCTTAGACACATGGAGATTCGGTCATGACAAAAACGGCTTGAAGAAAGTAATTAGAAATTTGTAGCGTGCAAAAATGTAACCTCCCCACTAACAGAGCAATATTGTCTTATACACAGCATGCTCCAACGCACAGCTAATAGGAGATTCACATTTAGCTCTCTGAGCAGTATACTAAACCTATAGAGACTGTATTAAATCCATCTTTTAAAAGAACTCTGCCACCAGAACTCCATCTTCCCATTCATTGACAAAAACCCATTACCTCTAAAACTATTTCTATGTAAAAAATAATTCTTTGTTTTTTTAAGCCTAAAGTTGAGAGAGGCAAGATGGCAGCCCAAAAGTTCTTTCAGACAAGACAGCAAAATCAATAGCAAGAAATAACAAACTTTAATGGCCCAGCACTGTTTGATTCTAATGTAAAAAAACACATATCAAACCACCACGCTGCATTAAGCAAAATCTTTAAGAAAGCTTTAAGTGTTCTGCCCATAAAAGATTACCAACAACACTCAATGGAAAGATTTCTTACAAACTTCACGAGTTTCCTGCATGCAACTTTACCTGCTACAGCAGTTACAAAAATAGTAAGCAATTCAAACATTGCATCATTTCAGAAAAAAGAAGAGGAAAGATGCAACAAACTGTTCCACCAACCAAGGATCTCCAAGTTTGGCAAGACAGGTCTCCTTAGAGCTTATTAACATTCTCTCCTATGAATGACAGGAAAGGCATAGGGTGAGTAGAAACTATTGCCCAACTTATATTAGCTTTTTTTTTTAATAGAAAAAAAGAATTGTTGGTAGAATTGTTTCCTCTGCAGAATTTAAACAGCAGTTCTATTGTTTTCATAAAAGCCTCATTCAGTTCACAGTTCTGTTTTCATTCCTCCGTAGTAAAACATAACAAGAACTGCCAGCAGAGCCAGGCTGACAGACAGTATCTTCAGTCTCCCTCCTCCTTGTTGCCATGGGAGCTGCAAAGCCATCCACGAGCTGCGCGGTGCTTCCACTGGGACCTCAGCAGAAGGGCGTGCTTTCCAGCTGGTGCCATTCCGTGGTGCACGTCTGAACTCCTGTGAAGAAATGCACATATTAATATTGAAACTGTGTTACGTACTTCTGATTGTACATACCGAATACAAATATTGTATCCTTTTCATATTAAGGTTCAAATTAATATCCCTTTCAAATCTGCAGTGCATCATCATCAGGTTTTCATACAGAAATCTTACCAATGCCACACAAAGTCAGTCTTTCTAATGAAATTAAATGTCAAACCAATGAAGCTGTTAGCCACGGAAACAAATCTCCAGACCTCAATGCCATCAGACACACGTGTTTGACGATTATTGTTTAATTTAGTTGTTTTGCTGCTATCTCACTACTCTCTCATTTTTGGTTTCTTCAAAAGAAATATCTAACCAGGGACCACAACACAACAATCCTTTGCACAGCAGGGCTCTTCTGAAGTCAATCATTGTCTCCTGGTGTGCCAGCTCAGTGGTGCTTGAAAATCCTCCCACCGGGCTCTTCCTTTCCCCGGACCCTCAGGAGGCAGCTGTGCTAAAACACCTTCTCATTCAGCATATCGAATCCCCGTTCCCTGCTGTGCCTGCCATCACTATTCTCAACCTGACTGCAAGCACCAAGATCCCCCAGAACATGAGGACTTTTAACTGCAGCACAAGTGACAGATGTTGAGTCACCATTTCAGCTGAAAATCCAAGTTGAAAGAATAAGAACCTCTTCTCCCTCACAACCTTGTTCAGTTTAGCATGCTAGCATCGTAGGTACTCAAAAGTAAAAATATCTATTAAAACCACAATCTGATGACATTTGCCAGAAGTGTAAATGGTAGAGGAGTAATCAAACAAAGGTGTAATGATCTTGCATAGTAAGATTCAATAGTTCTGTTCATAATTTCTTTTTTCCTCCCTCTATTTCAATAATCGCTTTGCAATTCAACTGAGCTCAGTTGGATTTTTAATTGGTCTGAAATTTTCCAGCTAAAAAAGGCTTCTGATTAATCCATTTTATTTTTTTTCTTTCACACTTTGTATAAAATAAGTCAGGGACCCAGAGAGTACCTATCTGGATAAACTTGTATTTCCATGCAGCTGAAAACAAGGTCACATGAAAATACAGCCCAGATGCCCGACTCCCTGTTTTACCAAATGTATTTCCAGACAAACTCGAAGAAATATTAAAGCTCCAGGAAAGGTGCCTGCCCATGAAAGTGTGACAGCACAATTCAAACTAACTGTAACTGCCTCCTGTTTTCCATTTCAGGAATCAGCTCCATTATAGTAATTGTAGGAGGAAAATAATGATTATTACTGGTTAGGTAAGTAAGCATCAAAGGGGCAGATGACAGCCTGGTGTACACGCTATTCTAACACATGAGGTATTGTTGATTTAGATCACAGTTCACACAGGCAAAGGGTTACTGAACAAGTGACCTATGAAATGAGGATGACTTCTTACTAAACTGAACCCAGAAGACCATCAACTGGGTAAACAGAGGAAAAGGAAACAGGTAAGCGCATTGGGGTGTAGTTCTCTGCAGTGTAAGGCAGAGTAGCCCTCCTCCAGGACTTCAGTCTATATTGTGCTGAATACATTAGCTTCATCAAAAACTATGAAACTGCTTCATATTGTTAAGTTAGTAACTACAATCAACTCCTAAGGCATCTGAAATTTTAGTAACTGGCCACAGCTATTTTATCCCTCTAAATCAAAGCTGCTTAATCTTTGCACACGGAATAAACTGGAAACCATACAGTATTAAGGATTTTTTTATATATGAATCAAAATTCATTAGCAATTTATTCTTCCTAGACACTTATAAAGCCTTCCTTTTCTCTGCAGGTCTCACAAATCTCTACCAATCTAAGGTACATAATTTCTGGTCATACCCTATTTTTACATGTCTTGTTGGTACGTTAACACTAAGGCTGAGGTGATTTAAGAGAATGGATAAGGCTGTAAAAACATCAATACAGCAAAAGACTGATTTCTTCTGGTGTTTAATTTTCACCAGTTCATGACTTAAAATTTGGCTGACTCCAGTCAAGACTCCTAACTCTGTATTAAATATTTCTACACAGCTTGATAATCAGTAAAGTTCTGAATATTTAGTTGTACAAGACTAGATTTTGTCCCTTAGAAAACCGACGAAAACGGCCAGTACGTCCTGAACAACTTTGTGACTTTCTCCTCAATGCTCCTTTTCTTTCTCAGCCTCAGGTGCTATCTACTTGTCTCTGCGAGACTGGGGACAGCCAGCGAAACACCCCAAACACAAGTTACAACTTGTAAGAAGTTTTGAGGGACTTCTTTTTTCCCCGTTTACTAACAGTTAAACATGTTAGTGTTTCATGCATTCATTCGTGTTCCTGTGCAGTAGTTTTCAGCAGTGACTTCACTGGCACTTCATTTCTGTTCTACAGTTCTTCTGTTTTCCAACATCAAACCAGATGATAGTCTCCTCTTGTTGGTACAATTTTGATCATGAATAGCCTATACTGTTTTTTTGTTATCATGCTGCTTTCTTAAACCTCTATTGCAACGTGCAATGCATATATATTAGGCAGTGCTGCATACTGCTAAGTAGGACAGAATGACAAAAGAAATTTTAGCGAGGTTTACAAAGTGCCGGTAGTGGGGAACACCACTGGCCCCACGGCCAGTAGTCCCAGTGCTATTTCATCTGAGTAAGCCAGCCTGTAAGGTTGCGAGCCCCATTTTCTTCCTTACTATCATATTTCCCATAAATTAGATGATCATACGGTTACATTAAACCCATTTTTTATTTTCTTTCTGTAGAAGAGATTTTATCTCACAGTATTTTACTAATATTGAAACTTCACTGAGTTGGAGGTACATTTCTCACAATTTCACTGTGCTTTTGTTTTCCTTCTATCTTTTATTTTGAACTCTGATGCATTCATTTCTACTGGCAGTCACGTTTTCTAAACTGCTCAAAACTTTCAGATTTTTGCAGTATCTTAGATCACATAAGAGCCACACTTCAGAAGTTTTTCTCTCAACAGATGCATACATGAAATACTGCTCCCCTTACCTAGCTAACCTGAATTCCTTACAAATTTTCTCACAGATTAAACTGTTCTTATGTGGACATAAAGATCACAATTTTCAAATGAAAGTGACCCTTTCCTTTAAGACGTACTTCACAGCTTATCACTTCAAACACTACTGCATTTCTGTTTGATAATGTATATCTCTTCAGATGATCCTGCCAAATATTTTCTGTCAAGAAAAATAAAGCATATGTTAATCTGATCCACGTTTTCTAAGAACTATTCTCTATTTTGCCCCCAAATTCTGCCTTGCAGCACTGACGCAGAGGTAATACCGCTAGCTTCCTTGAAAATTTCTGTCCTTATTGTCACAGAAGACGCATTTGTCAAAAAGGGTACATCTGGTTCCCTGCAGCTGCAAGGCTCCTGTAGAAAATGGCAGTCTTTTATCCCCCCTGCAATCCATACCACAGCTTTTAAACCCACGATCACCTCTCAGAGACACCTGCAGGTAGATGCCTCTTCCTAGGAGTCTGCTGTGCAGCTCTGTGAGACACGGTCCAAAACCTGCCGAGGGAACAGGAAGAGCTCTACTCAGCTGACCACGTCCTCGCGTTCTCTTCAGCCTGAGCTAAGGGCTGAGCGGCCTTCACTGCAGTCTGGACAACAGCGAAGTGCCTCTCTAGAATATAATCAGTTCTTACTAACATACAAGTATCATATTACCAGCTGTGCTAGTGAAAAACACTGTATATGTATTTTTAATTGGGAAAAAAATCCTTCTGTAGGCTGTGCCAGAGGAACTGGTTTTCAGGCAGGGTATACAGTATATATCATAGTGTATATTGTATGCACAGAGAAGGAGGGGAGAGGATGAAGTTACAGAAACTAAAACTAAAATTAAGCCTTCCAGGGTAGACAAGGCAAATTACAAGAGCTTTTTTGTGCTGTCATACGAGCTTCAGAGTTTGCAATACTGCAGTGCTATATTCTGAGATTCTCCCATATACTTTGCCTTGAAGGGCTATCCAAGCCATATGGAGAAAACACCTTTCATTTCTTCGCAGGGAGGGGAGTTCCCACAGAAAACCAAGTTTATTAGAGCTCTTTTATGCACCTTTGGTGCAAAAACCCTGGGTGGAGGCAAAGATCTCATTTGTTGAACTACCAGTTACGCTGGTCCACTCCCTATGCTCTCACTTTATAGAAGTAGTAATTCTGAAAGGCCTTTATTCGTATCTCCGGATAAAATACTTGCAGTGTATTAGCTTTTCAAGGAAATCTTCAAGGCATTTCTGTAACATTCTGAACCGATACAACTGGTGATGTTTGCTGTACGCAATCACTAGTCAGAGTGCAAGTTCCTTAGGCTGAGCTCAGAACTCACACTTTGGTAGCTGCAAGACTCAGGAAGATTAGCATAATGATTCAGTTCAGTGGAATTCAGAACTAAATCCAAAGCCTCTTTTACCCCAAAAATACTTGGAGGAAATCCTAAGGTAAAGAAGTTTCCAGAAATACGTGTTTATACTACTTTAAGTCTTGATAGGCCATAAACTCTTTGGTAGATTTGTTGTTAATAAGGAGCATTGCTCTCACTCAAAAGGACCGCAAGGAAGGAAAACGTACTCTAAGATTTAAACCTATATACTATTAATCAAAATGAGGGGAGGAAGGGAAATTATGAAACTGAAATGCAAAGACATACACTTCGAGCTAAGCATCTTGTATTTCCGTGGAGGCAGCCTTTCATCTTGTTTTGGCAGCCACAAAGTAAACAGCAGACTTCGCTAATAAGGTATAACATAAATTATTAAACCATCTAGTGTATGATCAAATGCATTTCAGATTATTTTCTGAATAATTCCACCTTGACGACTGCCAGGAGTAATATATTTTGTGTACTCTTGCACAGACCCATTGATTGCTGTCTTTCTGAAGCTCCAGTCCCAGACTTCAACTGCCGCGCATGAAAGAAATACATAATCACATCAAAACCTAAGCTTTGGCATCTGTCGATCACAGCCTAGCTTTTCGTAAGATCTCACTTCATGTTAGTCAACAAAGACATGAGAGCAACTCTTTAGCTCTGAGCTGAGGTTTTAATAGATTCAAAACATTTCTTACATGCAAATTTCTTTTATGGCTCAGGGGCACTGTTAAAGCTTGAAGTGTTAGCTAACTGCTGTGAAAAACTACTTGGCTGAGCATATCTCGAGATAAATTAGACTTCTGAATTTTTTAGCCCAACCAAGTACATCTTACACACTTGTACTACTGGCTTTAAAAATATGGACTTTTTATAATCATGCACAACAAGTCTGTGTGACAAATTAAAAGAAAACATGTTAAAATATGCATTACATATCCTACTGCGACATTTGAAACTCTGGGCTATTACACTTTGGAGGCATTTTTCAGATTTAAAAAACAAACAGTGACTGAAGGTCACACAGATTACACATCCAAAAAATATGTAAATTGAATTTTATTGAATAGTTACGGAAGACACATTTAGTTCTGTAGGTATTAAGTGAGCTCCTTTGATTTATTACTTCCGAAATTCTACCAGCCTTCTGCAAATGTGGAATGCTGATTTCGGAGTAGAAAATAAATGGCATACGAAATATTTTTTTTCTAATGGAATTAACATGATAATTCTCGTCAGAAGCATCCCTGCCACCACGTATTCCAAGATGCTGTCTACAAGCATCCTGGTATCAGATGTTATCAGCTGTACACCATTCCTAGGAATTCACTGATTCCAAATACACATGGCTTTTACCCACCCATTTTAAGAAATAGGAAACCTTGAAAAAATTAAATAAAGCAGCCAGGCACTTTTGCAAAGGAATTTCATATTGTTTCTTCTTTTTGTGCGCATGTATACATATGTGTTTGTGTATGTGTGTGAGGTATGACTGTATGCTTTAATATGTAAGTGAGGGGAAAGAACTGAGCTGAAGGATAAATACAGATTTACTATTAATTTCTCAGTAAATGGTCAGAATCTTACTAATAATTAGAAATCTTAATCTGTTAACCTCAGACAATTACCACTGAAGCTATAGCAAGAAAACTAATTAATCAAAGCATCTTGCAAATAGCTGTGGTCACCAAAACTGTCTTACTGTCTGTCAGAGGATCCTAGGATAGTTCTGCATCTGGTCCATCCTCCTTGCTCAAAGAAGGGTCAGCTATGGCCTAGTTTGTTCGGGGATTTAATTACGAAAAATTACTTTGCAAACTTCCAAGGATGAAGACTGCACAGCCTCTCTGGGCCTTTGTTCCACTGCTTGACCACCTTCATGGGAAAATATTTCTCTTCATATCCAGTCCAAACTTCTCGTTTCACCTTATGCCCACCGTCTCCCGCCCTCCCACATACACTGCTGTGAAGCACTTGGCTTGGTCTTCTCAGTAACCTTCCCATAGATGCTGCAGGGCTTCTGTTAGGCTCTCCTGAAGCCAGCCCTCCTCTGGGGCTGAACAAGCCTTCTCCCTCAGTCTCTTTTCAGAGGCCAAGTGCTCCAGCCCCTGACCACCTCTGTGACCCTAAGCTGAACTTGTTCCAGTTACCAGTTCCTAATTCACATCAAGATCACTAACACACGACCCAATCAAGTCAGGTAACCAATACTAGCAGCTGGACCACTGTCCAATACAAACATAAAATACATTTAATAACGGGAGGATTTAGAGATTGCTTTATCTTAGGCTCAGCTGCATTAAATCTAGCAGTTTCTTCCAAGTTTGTCATCCCTTACAGAGATCATCTTTAACTAGGGCCTACCCCTGACCTGCATAGCAAGTCAACAAAATCTTTTTTTGTTCCCACTAACACTTGCATGATCTGACTCCATCAGTCAGCACAGAAAAACACACCTTTCCCTCTACTCAACTACTTCTCACCTTGATTACTTCTACAATCTCCTCCCCTCTGTCTTGCTTTCCTTCTACTTCTCCTCACTTCTCTCCTGCATCATCTGACCATATGCTCTCTTCTAAGAAACAAAGCGGAGATGCCAATAGGAACACAAATTTGCAGTGACATGCCACATCATGACTTGCTGTCCATGTCACACAGACCTCCCTCTGGAACTTCCTCCTCCCACATTAACATTAAATTCTAACTTTAATATTCCCAGGTAAGAGTATAAAATAAATCAGTTCTCTCTATAAGCTACTGCACCTGAACTTCCCATCACTACTGTAAGTCTTCACTGATATTTTTCTTGGCAGACACCTCTGCTCTCTTCAGTGTTCTTACCTGAGGGTAGGCCCTTGCCTACCTACTTCTTTTTTCCTCCCACAAATAGTCTTTAAGGATGATCACCTCAATGAGCCCCGCAAATTCATAATGCGCTTAAAAACTAGACAGAGGGCTGAGTAACTGGGGCTTATTAAATGACTTCCTTTTTCATGTACACTTTGAGGAGGAGGGAAACAACCAAAAAGATCAACTAACAAAAGAAAACAAAAAGCAGAGAAACAAACAACCAAGAAAACAAAAGCCAAAAGCACCTCCAAAATGTTTAAAACACAGTCTTGTGCTGTTTTCTACTTTACTCACTTGTTTTATCTTGTTTCTTTATATTTACCTATAAATGCTTCTAGCCAGGAGTTGACTCTTTTTTACATTTATGTATTCTGTGCTGCCATTAAACTTAGTGACTTAGTATCCTCCCACTAGATATATAATGCATTGTCAAAATAAGTTGTCATTCAAGGTCAGAAGCAGTATTTTGATAAATAGTCAGTGTGATGTCTGGGTTCTGAGCTGCCTTTTTTGTTTTTTAAATAAGGTGTGGGTGTCAATCACTGTGCCAGAAAAAAGTGACATTGAAGTTGGCATTCCAGTTAGCAGTTGCAACCACAAGAGAGCTGAGAGATATTTTAAGCGGAAAAAGTTTGCGAATCAAAAATCACAGTTGTCCGGGTAACAATTTGAAATGAAGAATGAACCTAGCAGCACAACGTGGACAAATTCTGGATGAGGATCTGTCACTACTTATTTCCCTGTGCACAGCACAGTTGTAGGAAGGAGACGGCAGGTGCTTGCTCTGGGCACTTATCTGGTAATTAGTTGGCTAACACACAAATCTGTTTCCTAGAGATCACCAGCACAGGCGTCACGGCTTTGAAAATACATTACAGTGAATTACAGGATGTACATTTGCTTGTAATAAGACTAGACACCATTTTTCAGTGTGCATACCATGGCCTCTCTTCGTAGATACCATTCCACAGGATTCCAGCTTGGTCTTTCTTTAACGGTTTACAGAGATTTTTTGTTGGGTTTTTTATTTTTTGGTTTGTGGCTTTTTTTTAAAAAAGTAAGTATTTTAAGATTGTGTTTACAATACAGTTTTCCCATTATATGTTGTTGGATGATGAGAGAACGATAAAGAGCTAGCAGTATGTGAATGTTCTAAGGCTGTTCTACAAATAAGAATATTAAATGAAATACAATGCACTTTTTAATGGCACAAGCCTTCAGAGACCATCACCTTTCTGCTTTCCTTTTAAGTCTTGAAATAACAATGACAATTATATAGAGGTCAACGGTAGCTACAGGCAAAGACACAAAAAGTTTCCATCAGAAAGCATACCCCAGTAAAATGAATAGCTAGATCTGAAAATATATATTTCTGCCACAAGAACCACCAATATAACTGAATGATACTCACATATCAACAGTGATATGATCAATACTGCTTTTACATGGAAATGAACTCTGTATATATTAAAACACTGTATCTTTAAGAGGAATTCTATACTCCCAAATGGTAGCAAGCGTCGAATACTAAAAGCCTTTCTAGCCATTGTTATTTGCAAAGAACACTGTGATACCCAAGAAGTATCTCAAGGGACATTTTCTCTCAAAATCAGGAAAAGCTTTTAAAGATCTTTCACACGGCGCAAAGTAGAATAAACTGATGTATGTACATATTCTTGGCTAAAACTTTCCCCTTAATCCTAGAACATGTCATAATCCTGAATTTATGGTGTTTTCATTTATTCCTACTGAACCGAGTACTACAAATGGCATGTCCAAGGAGATTTCAGCACTGTATTCTAAGACAATCACAGAGAGAAAGGATATGGCCCTTCTTACACTCCAACCTCAGGGATAATAAACATGGTATAAAAAGAGCATTAATTAATATTTAGAAATGATACTACTTTCCAGACTTTCAAATTCCATACCAGTAGGTAGCTGTGGGATCTATATGCCTCCCTCATTTTACAGGTAGAGAAACAAAGAGGATTAAAGTGTCTCCAGTGCCATAATGCAAGGCAGCAATCAGGTCTCTACAATTCCTGTCATAGATTCCAGTTGTCACCAGAAGCCAGCACAGCCTCTAAAACCTTTTATCTCTGTCAAATTTAAGTTTTTAACACATTTTCTTAAAGCTAGGCAATGTCCTAACACGTAGTCTCCTGACAATTTCTCTTACATTCATTTTCACAGACTTGTCTTCCTGGTATTAAACATTTCCAGTTCCTGGGACTGTAGATGCTCACCAAGCACAGCTGTGGTCAGATCTAGGCAAAAAGGAGCATTTCACGTAAGCCCGACATTTAACAGTTAATAAACGTTGACTGATCATGACCAGCTTTGAGGGTTCAGTGATAATACAAAGGTTTTATTTTCATATTGTCATGGCCTCTTTCCTTTAAGTATCCTTAGTTGTTTTAGGTGGTCTCCCACAGTGCCAGTTAGCATACTTTTGAGCACCTAAGGGAGTGTCTTGAAATCTGAGTCTCCTTTTTAATTTCACACTCAGTCAAGTTCAACTGCAGTTAATCGAGGACTCTCTCATGGAAACATCAAACAACGGTTGCGTTCTGTGATTAGCAAGCCTAACTGCTCTAACACAATCTCTGTACCCCCAGTCTCTACAAATGATTTGCCAGCCCTTCTCCACAAAAAAAGATTACATGAGAAAAACCTTTCTTGGCTTGCTGTGTATTTTATACTAGATAACCATGATAGCACCTTGGCACTCTGTCTAAGACATCAAAGAACAGTAAGCATCCATTCTACAGGCTGTAACGAATATCTACCCTCAGGAGAGCATTCATATCGTGCAGAGGGTGGTCTGACTAGACAACCAGCTTCTGTATCTGGAAAGGATTGAAGTGCATAAACACGAACTTGCGCCCTGTCATGCTCAAATACTGGCAATTTGTAGCTCAGCTGAGAGCCTCCAATGAATCCACTGGACCTCAGTCTTCTCTCACAGAGGTTTTACATAGTGTGCTCTATCAGGTTACACCTGGTGATTTCCAGGATTAGCTCATAAGGAGAAAAATCAGTTCCTCTGGAATTAGTCATGAAGTAACAAGTACTAATGTCCTCTTTTTCTCTGAGACTTCATACCCTGGAGTTAGTTTCTCTTCAATGCTGAACAGCCACTGCTCCAATTTGCCTGAACACCACTAGAGAATTTTCATAATTTGTAAATACCTAGTTCCAAGCATTTTAAACTGCCCACTGCCAAATTTGTTCTCTACACTAACCTTCTAGTGGACACTTTGAACATCTGCCTCATCTTCATCTGTGAAATGGGAAGGTGAAAGCTGCATTTCAAGAGGATAATGTAGAACTAAACTTCTTACTGTTTCTGAAGCACTCAGAAATTTAGTTATGGCAGCCACAGGAAAGGTTAGAAAGAAATTCACAACTCCCTTGAGAGTGAGGTTTAAACAGCACATAGCAAATAACACTGCTATTCCACAATGAACAACGAAGAGGAAAAATACCTAACAATAGCTTATTAAATGAATAGTCTCAGCTCCGTGCACAAAAGGAAATAAATCTCTGTGTGCGTGTGCGTGAAAATAGGGCATAATAAGGACATAATTAAAGACTGAAACATAATATGGTTGGCATTTACCTGGAAAAGAGGAACTGAAACTCCAGAATTTTCCTTAGTTCAGAGTACTTCACTTTACACTCCAAACAATTTGTGCACATATGTACGTGAGAAATGTAATTCTTCATTTCTTCGTGTTATCACATATTATAGGTCTTCAGTGTCATTGCAGTGTTACACTTTTCCCTATTTAGAAAAGGATACTGGTCTGTAGAACACAACTCATAATATTTTAACACAGCTTGCTTTGTTGTTTTATTGCTGAAAAGGTATTTCTTCTACTCTTTACATTAGCCATGTCAGGCCCAAATTAAAATGGTAATGAGTTTCTATTAAACACAGTATCTGCAGTTGTAGGCCATTTCCTTGTAAGTGTGGAAAAGGTGAGGTTCTTATGATTGATTCACAATCTTTGAAAGGAATTTCATTCACCTCCACTTCTCTGCCACCCATAAAATCTTTCCTAAAATTAGGTAACACTAAAATACCCTGCTTTCAGGAAAAGAAATTAAGAAAATCTGAGATAAACACAAATAAAGCAGAAGGCAGCCTGAAAATGGCAAACACATACAAGGTACCTACCAGGGTGAGATAAGCAAGCCCACAGGACAGCTGTGGGACTTAACCTAGTCTTTAACAAACTGATGGCTCTGGCTTTTAAAATTCTTCATGTCTCCATATTTCAGCTTAACACCATTACATCAGGTTTTTTTTAATCACACAAGATACTCTCCCAAGCATAACTCTAATTCATTCCTTTCCAGCTATTAAGAACTACACATTTGGCTTTCCCCTGTGGTTCTGTGACAAAATCTGATTACGCTACAGAATCTTAAGCGCTCCTCACTGAAAAAATAATGAACTAATGTTTCTTTGGACACAGATACATGTTGAATAGTTGAAAAAGGAAAAGAATTCCTGACATTCTAAGCACTACTTCCACTACCGAAGTAAAGCTCTTTATTTAGAAAAAACTGTCAGAAATGGATATTCACAGCCATCCTTTTTGTATAATGATGTTACCTGCACTTCTCAGATATTTTGATATGAGAACTGCAAAATAGATTCTATACAGATAAGACACAGCACACTCAGACTGACTGGGATGACTTAGAATCACATATGAAGTCATATCAAAACAAGAACAAGATTTAAAAAACAAAATTCCTCTAGTCCTGATAACAAGGCCCTTTCTTGAGGACCAGAAATCCATCTGGTCAACATTATGCATAGGTAATTTTTGTAGTTATGTGCTGTTTTGACCAAAAGAGCTCAAATGTACTGCACATCTCTGTTTATCAAAAGCATTTTCACAAAAATTTCCAAGCCACCCCAAACCAAAATGGAACATTTGTTAGTTCTGCCTCAGCATATATATATAGCTATGAAAAGGAATCCATCAATTTGAAAGTTAAGACATTTAGTGAATAATTTTCTCATAGAATATTGTTTCAGCGACCCCATGATTATAGTGAGACTAACAAAAAAGAATACTGATTTCCATGGGGCTTTTGCTTTTTATTTTTTATTTGACACCTGGCTCTCCAGCCAGCCACGTTTTATTCCTTTCACTGTTTATCAATCACACATCCATCTCATGTAGCAGATGGGTAGTCAATCCTTTTTGATAGGCTGCATGAGTCTACTCATGGCACTCCCATGCTTTGCCAACCACACAACCAGACATAAATTCATCATGTGGTTAATAGCTACTAGCTCTCCTTCTCCACACATCGCATATGCTCCCATACGTATGATCCTGACCTGGCAGCCACTGGAGGAGGGTGCTGGATAGTACCAAGTGAGGCAGGTGAGCTCTTCTGGTGGCTGCAGGTTGCCCTACGCCAGAGGCTGGCTATTGCTGCACACGCTCATGCGTCTGTGGAGAGGGCTTCTTTACAGGCCAAGTCTCACAAAACTGTGTTGCTACTGGTAAGGTCAGGTAAAAAGGCAAAATGAAAAGTGTCATAAACAAGACATCAATAGCATAGCAACATCAACTTTCATTATAGGATTTGTTGACTTATGTTGAAACAGAAGCTGGGAAATAACTATTTTCTTATGGAATGATGAGATATGTAAGTCAAACGTGGTCTTCCTTCAGGCCCTTAATCATTCTGTGTGATTGTCATCACTAAGAACAACTACAAATGCACATTTCTTTTTAAGAAATGTTTATCACTGAGAATTTTTCAAATCCATGTTTTTAATATACAAATGATTTGTCAGCCCTTCTCTACAATGAAGACCACATGAGAAAAATCCGTATTATTTCTTGCACACCTTGATAGCTTGGATCACCATGTAGTTCAACTCTAGTCTTGACTTAACACCAGCATATATTAATTAAAAATGACCTCACGCCAGTGCTTGTGACCTTGGCAATTAAAAGCTGAGGCACCGCTGAAGTACATGTATCTTCCTCACTATAATCCCAAAGTCTCAGTTTTTTATATTATCTAGGATGGAAGAAATACCATCCGAGTTTTCCCAAGATCATAATCTTATGATTATACTAAACCTGGTTGTGTTCTTGACTCCAGTAAAAGAAATGAAAGTAAATACGCTGAAATTCTAGCATCCTGTGGGCTTGAGTTTCAAACACAGGAAAACTGTGCTTGAAGCCCTCCAAGTCTTTTGGTACTTCAAAACGTGAACTGTCTCTGATGCACACCTCCAAATCTGCTTAGAGCAAACTCCCAGTGAAAATGGTAAACAAGCTTTGGAAACTGCAAGGCATAATACTGAAAGGACCACGCAAACAGATGGAGTGTTCATTTTACTTTAGTGGGAATGTATACGGGATTTGGGCTACGTACACTGTCACACCACTACCACAACCTCTCACACTATATTGACTAGGTCATTCCATGCAATATTCCTCCTTCCCCATGCCAGATCAGACAATTACATCAAATCCAGTTATATCTTCTGGATTTTAGCTAGTACGAGTGACTTAGCCTGGAATTGCAATAAGGCAGTAGAAAATCTTGCTTCATCTTTAAGCAGGGTTCTAACATCCAAAATAATAAATTAGAGGTGGGGGAATCCTTCAAATCATTTAAATACGCAATGGGAAGTAGTCAGAGGAAGGTTATCAAGACCTGTGTATGGTACGCTAACTACAGGAAGGGCTGTCTTTGAACAGCTTCAATGAAGTGCTTAAATAATTAGTTACTTTTCTTAATGTTTCTTTTACTTAATGGTCTTTGATAAAGCCCACAGGAACAGCTTGCTTTGGGACTTCTTACAAATAAGAACTGAACCTAAAATTAAATAAATTTAAGACTCAGGTTTCGTGAAAACTTTCAACGTAATAGGCAACGAGCCGAGTTTTTTAAAGGTAGAACACAAACTTTTAAAGTGATTATTCCTCTTTCAGTTTGAGAGGAACCCTTTAAAAAAAAATCTTATACTGGGGGAGAGAATGCAGTAGGAGGGTAAGGGTTTATTTCTGTTATGGTTTGGTCGAGTAAATCTGCAACAACATGCTTCAATAGCTAATGGCATGATCAAGACTTTGATCTGATTACATGAGAAAGGATCTAGAGCGAATGTTAAACTTGATATGGAATACAGCCTGCATAAACACAAAGTTACGTTATGCAACCTTTGAAGAAGCACTAGTTTACCAAGCTTGCCTAGATACTATGGCTGCCTTTAAGGATACAGTCATTCTAACACATTCAGCAGGGTCACAGGAAGCTCTTTGGATATGCCAATGTAGTTAGAGGAGTCCACCCTGGATGGACTAAATACAAGGCTCTGAATTTCACATCCACTTCACTGTAGTACAGCTTCTGGATATTTTAAGATACATTATCTCCAATGTAGCCACCAAACAGAATCTCGTCCTTACTACTCAACTGTCATTTAATTTCAGTTAAAGATACAGCCACTGTAAATTTCCCTTTGAATTATTATATGCGAAAATCCCCATACACAAAATATAATTTAATACTGATAAAAGCTTAAAAAAATTGTTTCTTTCTCCTACTGAAAAGCCTTTTCTCCTTTTTCTTTAGCTTATTACCCTTGACACCACAAAAAATCTCTAATGTTACTGACACGTATATTAAAAACGCAAACGTAAATCACTATATCCAAACATTAACAAAGTCTGAGTGGGAAGCTATGATTATAAATGGATCTTGGCATTCTACTATGACTCACAATCAATCCTAACATTGCTGGATAAGTTCAACACTGTTTTAATAGATTTTTCAGCATAAAAAATGGCATTTGCAAAATTTATATATAACTTAGTAAATACCCATCATCATAAAGCGAATCAACAAGAACACAAAGGATGATTTTTAGACTGATTCGAAGATCCGGTAGGAAAAACCTAACAGTACAATGTAGACTATTAAGCAGGTATTCTTTCTTGCGGCGCCGGGCTCCTCCAAACGTGCGCGCCAGACACCCTGTTACTTCAGGTTAAGTACAATCACACATGTAAATATTCATTACATTTCTAGGAACTAAGTAGCATATGTAAATATCTTTCACGCATGTCTGTTAGCATCTTTGGGTGGTCTTCGGGGGTCCCAAGATGAAGGCCCATCCTCTTTGTCACGGTGTTCACTGATTGACATTTTTTTCTGCGCAGACTCAGTTCCAGGATCACGTATATCATGTCCTTCAGGGTGTTTTCCTCTGGTCTTGTTGCTCTCTGGGTGCCTCTTTATCTCTGTAGCCCAGCGCATCTGCCTTCCCAAGGCCGAGCTGTCTGGAGTAGAATTATTTAGGAGTCTCTTTTATCCCATAATTATCCCAATTATTTGCTGAGAACCA
>Ga0181612_165374_pt1 | contig 17240 bp, 9 predicted proteins | sample HoacroProtozoa21_FD_119630 | JGI IMG/M metagenome (GOLD analysis project Ga0181612, IMG submission 119630) | Hoatzin crop microbial communities from Cojedes, Venezuel. Combined Assembly of Gp0051906, Gp0051904, Gp0051908
ACTGATGCAGGTGTAACTGACAGAAGGTTTTTAATTGTTTGCTCAAATTTTGCTTCATACCTGTTGGAAAGCACATCTCTTAAGCAGTCAGATTTTTGTTGGTTGCTGGACACGTTTCATTGCCCATAGAGGGACTTTGTCAATTTAAGTCTATTGCAATGAGTAAGGTTAGTATCTACATGCCATTTCTAAGTCTCTCTGCCAGTTTTCTTCAGGGTTAGAAAACAAGCAAAATATTTGTTGTTGTGTAATCAGTCTGAAAGTATGAAAAATAATCAGAAATAGGTCCTTAAAATACTCAGTTTTGGTGCTTTGTATGTCTAAGCAGTGAATACATTTAATTATTCTTATTAGAAATGCTGTCAAACATGCTCAACAGGAAAGATATACAACTATGTTGTTGTCAACTTTTCAGATACCGTAGTACATCAATGACTTTCTGGTATCACTGAATTAAAAACACACCCTAACACCTTCCAGTATGAAGTGAGCTGTTAAGAGAAAATACTATTGATTGAACTTGGTTTTGCAGTAAGCGGAGCTTTGTTAGGAAAAGCAGGATCTCTGAAACATTTCTTAGTAGTCCTCTGCTATATAATTTGAAGTGACTGAGCATAGTGAAGTACGATGTTGATGAGGTGAGGTTAAAACTTTAGGTTAATAAGGAATAATAAAACTTTTAGAAGGCAATTCACAGAGACAGTCAACTACTCAAGCACTTGTTGCTGAAGATGATGTGATTTGTAACTTTGTTCATCTTCTCTTTCTTTCAATTAGTCTGATTTCAATAACTTATCCATTCTTATGTAAAAGAAACATCCTAAAATATTGTACCAAGTTGTTGAGCATTCTTCAGGAATGTTACTGTGGACACGACTAGTAGGCACTGGCTGGCATGTCAGGCCAGCATCTTGAATAAAGTTGTATAAAATACGGCTTTGACTCAGAGGTCTCAATTACAAGGTGCAGTCATCCCTCCCTCTGTAAGAATAGGATTTTAAAGAGTATCAGAATTAATTTCTCAGTTGGTACTTATTTTTCCTGTATATAAATGATTATGTGTTTTGAATGGCAGTACAAGATTAGTCTTGTAATGCAATCTACTTTTTCTTGAGCCAAATGTTGAAAACCTGGATGACTTGCTGTTACACATGCAGTTACTTTGCTGAGAGATCGTTACCTCATTTATAGACCAATTGCTGACAGTGACCTAAGAGTTTCCCCTAACAGCTGTCAGCTGAGGCCAGTCCAGAAGCTATGCTTCATTCCTGTTTTCAATAGAAGCTATGCTTCATTCATGTTTTCAGTCTTTTATTATCAATAATTTGCGTTAATCATGAACCTGGAGTGTCAGCAAAAGATGCCATGCAAGCACAAAACGGATGTGTAGTACCATCTTCAAGATATTTGTTACACTGTAAGACAAGAGACAAAAGTTGGCCCAGAGCTGGGGAAGTAAGGCAGAGTGGTGGAAGAGTGCTAGAGGGGCAGGTGTTTGCCTTGGCTAATCACTGTCCACCCCTAAGGCTGTTCTGGGCTGCAGGGAAAAAGACAGATTTTTAGAAGAGGATCTTTTAAAAGGATAATCAGAGTTTTGCCGATGTTTCTGGGATGTCCTCTCATAAATGTGAGGGAGAGCATGAGATGCAAACGGTCACAAACTCTAGAGACAACCTCTTGCAATGAAATTTGAGACTCTTAATCTCTCCACAAAGCTCCCTGCTGAGCTGCATCGTAGTCCTAGCAGTCATTCTATGCCCACCTGAGAGCGTACCTGACATACAGGTGGAATGATGATAACTCACTTATTTCCCTTCTGCCCTTGTTCAGCTGGTTGAGCACACCTGGAATATGTGCTCATCTTGATGTGATGATATCCTAAGGACCTACTGTCAGAGATGGTCTGTTGGAACAATGGTTTTCAGATAGAGTTCAGTTAACTTTTATTTTATGAGTCTGCACTTCGTTTACCATTGCAACTCTTCCAAATCTTCTGGTGGTTGTTTTTTTTTTTGCTAAGAAATGTGCAGATTAACTAGAGATACTAAGCACTAGAAAAATAGGATATCTTGCTCAGGAGAACATCTACAGTATCCAAGTCAGGCAAATAAAAGCTATGTGCCAAAACCGGTTCTGGGCAGTCTGCTCTATTTTGAGTAACTGAAGTTTATGTCAAGCTAGCCCAAGTGATCTTATTTCTGTCTTCTCTTAATAAATCCCAGATTTTCTATGTGATTTTTTTTTCTACTTGATCTATGACACAAATGTTTCATAATGTCTTTTAATTTAATATGTACTGGACCAGCTTAATTCAACCAAGCTCATTGTTTTCAGTGGCAATATGCCAAAAATAAATTTTGTCCCAGAGCTCTGACAAAGGGAAAAAAATAGCTGTTTAATTATGGATATTTAAAAGCAGAGTTGCAGCTCTCATCATTCCACTTTCCACAGTTCAGTTTCTCCAAATATGATCTTATCCATTAAGACCTTTTTTAAAAGTTTTGTTTCTTTGCCATTGTCATCGGTATTTATAAATATGCAATCTTTCTGTAGTTTGACTTTTACAGGTATAATATCTTTACATAGCAGTGAGCTTTATTGGGACCGAAGTAATATCTGTAGTAAAGTTCATCGTGTAAGGAAGTAGCCCACAGAATTCAAGAAATGACAAAAAATGCAAACATAATCTTGTAAATCTCAGGATTTGTTTACTGGATAAGGCAGCTTCTAATCTGTAAGAATGCAAGGGTGTAGAAGCACTTGTTTGGTGAAGATTCACGTACTGCATGGAGGATGGTCATTCTGCAGAGGTCAGGTTTGAATACTAATAGGCTTATAGGAAAATAATGAAAATTATTCGCTGGTTCTGTAGCAAAACATTGAGAATTACTTTAAAAAAAGATAAGCAGCAGGCTGTTCATAACAGTGCTAATTATCCAGCCCTTGCCAAGATGTGTTGAATTTTATGGAAAATTTTCATTTAAAGCTGGATATCCCTTTCTCTCACATCTGAACAAAGAATTGTTTATTTGATGAGTATTTTCTGGGTACTAAAGATAATTGAGCATAAAATGTGCCATTTTGTTTGGTACTCACAATGTACCAATAACCAATATAATTGTGTTATGTCACAACAGCTATGAAATGAAGTAACGCATCTGCTTGTGTTCTGAAGAACTTTTTTCATATCTTTATTCGTTTAAGGTTGTGGTTGCCTTTTGCATAGGTGTGAGAGGCATTGTGTGACATGAAGCATCTTACTTCCCCTTCTGGACAAGCCAGCTTTGCTGCCAGCCACTGGGTTCCCCTGACTAAGAACTGCTATTTCTAAGTCATGCTGGTGTCCCTAAAGTAGGCAGGGCATTTCGTGGTGGGGCTTCTCTAGCCTTTTTCCAGCCTCACAGTAGAGGTGCTATCTGTGCGAGTAGGGGTCTGGTACCTTACTCCTTACTAACTCTTCCTCCTGAGGTAACAGCAGGAACATGTTGATGCTTACAGATATTGTGAGAATGCTACAGATTGCAAGAAGCTGTGATAGTAAAATGGCTCTGACCTGCCAATATGTAAGTCTGCAAGGTTTTAACTCTTCCTCTTTCTTGTATATTTTTAATACAATAGTCATACTCGTTTTGTAGACATAGAACTGCTCCAGGAGAAGAGCTGGTAACTCCCTGACTTGTACAAGGAGAAAAGAACTTATTCTCCCCTATCCCCAGAGACACAGCATCTGTTCAGGCAGCGTTGTCAAGTATTGCCAGTTCTTGATGTTTAATCAGAATTTTTTTTTTTAATCTGTAGGAAGCTGCAGTGTTTTTTGAGCAGAGCGTCATTGATCCAAAAGCTATTTCCTGTGCATACAGATACTCTGCATTATTTCTGCAAGCACTTTTGCTGCTGAGTGCTGACTGGAGCATTAAGATTAGACATCCAACTAGTCTCTTTTCAGTTTTGGTTATGTATCAGATAATATGACCCACCTGTTTTTTGAGCATCTTTTAAGATTAGCTTGTAAGGGAGAGCTACAAGACACTGCAAAACTAAGGATTCTGTATTAATCAGGGCTGAGGAAACAGAAACATATTTGAGAGATGTTAGCCAGTTTTATCCTTTTGTCAGTGGCTTTTATGGGACTATCAGTTCTTTTAAGACAATTACTTAGGTACCTCAAAATAATAAAAGGTGTTCTTTCTGGAGGGAGAAAAGGTATTTTCGTACTATAGAGTGGTGTAAGAGTGTTTGGAGGTGATCATGAAGTCATGGCAGATACAGATGAAAAGTTCTTTGCTGCCAGAATTCTTGATGTAGTCGACCTCCTCTATTCCCAAGTGGGTTTGTGTGCCCCTCCGTGGATAACGATTTACAATGAAATTATTGTCTAGATACCACTATAAAGTTGTGTTACCAGGCCAAAAAAAGAAGGGACTTTGGTAATGCCCATGTCTAAGCTTAAAAGTTATGATGATGACAAGAAAAAAATAATTTTTTTTTTTTTAAGCTTTGATAGATATTTTTCAAGCTCTCAGAGAATCCAGTCTCAAAATAAAGCACTGCATTCTTTGTTACTCTGTACAAAAGTAAAATGAAAGCAATTCTGCTGTTACCTGTGGAAGGGATTGTTCTAGCAAGGTCAGTCTATGTTTTGAAAGGGATTGGAAGGAAGCCGAGTTGCTTGTTAGAGGGTACCTGCGAAATGCAGTCTTGATAGTAGCTGCAGTGTGAAGTATTACTGGAGGAGGATTATCAGTGGGGAGATCAGTCACTGACATTACAAGCTTTGTTTCCTCAGTTTTTTTTCTTTCAAAATATCCCTTTAACCCAAGAAGGCTCTTACTCTCCCGAGAAGGCTGTAGAACCTTGCTGAGCTTGATACACTTCTCTCAGTTCATGTGTCTGAGAAGAAAGAGCAGTTAGAGTGGAATCGTGTAGTTCTCATTACCTGTTCGTTGCAGAAAGGGAATTTGGAGGTGTAGGCAATAAATCTGAAAATACTTGGAGAAAGCAATTAATTTGTTCTTGTGCTTTTTGCACAGATTTCCTGCAGTTTAGCCTGCCTTGGATTTTTCCACACAACTTGCCCTTCTGTGATGGTGTGATTTATATGGAAGTCATGTGGCTGCGGTCTCCAGCAGCTGTATTTAACTTTCTGCTTTTCAAAAGGTGTGGACATTAATCTTACTATTTGTGTTCAAAGTCATCTTTTCTTTTCAGAATGGCTTCCTGTTCAGTCAGGTCTGAGGAAATGCGAAGAGACAGGATTAATACAAAGTCAAAGGAACTTTTCCACAGGTCTGCTTCTTCTCTGGCTTTTGTCCCACTTTTTCACAGTTCTTCCTGGTCAGAAGTGACTTTGCTTGTCCCTCTGATTCTGCTCTTACCCAAATGGATGCAGAGCTGTGGGGATCCCTGTGGTTTGTGCGAGTTTCCCTTCGTGTTGCTTCTGCAGGATTTTGATTAGCTTTGGTTGTGTCAACCTCAAGGCCACTAGAGCAGCACCATCCCATTTGCATAGTCTCTGCTTGGTTGCCGTAATATCGATCGAATCAACACTGTGAACCAAATAGGGTTGATTTGCTTGTGTCCACTGAGATGCCAATAGCTACTGTATTCTGAGTTTGCCTTATTCACTCCCTGGTCTATTTTCTCCTCTTTGGCTGGAACCTACCGTACTTTGTACAGCCTCCAGCCCTTGCCTCAACGTGCTCTTAAGCTTGTCTTGCCTTTCTACTTCTGCTTTGTGCCTTAGCAGTCTAGGGAGGCTGCCAGTAAGACTTCTGGCAGTTAATCCTATAGCGCTTTTTCTGATGCCTCACTCCAAGCAGCAGCGAGGACGTGTCAATGCCTGTTTCCTAGGAATCTCTGTTGCACAAATGTGTTTAAGAGAGTTGCACCTGATGTTTGTTGCTTTTCCCATTACTAATAGGAACAAACGCTTCCATCCTCGACCACAAGCGTTTCTCAAGACTGCAGTGTGATGTATGACACAGGTAAAATCTAAACATCATCTAGGTGTTGTAACTGGACTAATCGGGAACTAGCTAGAAAAGACGATACATCAAGGTTTCTGTAAGAAACAGGAGTGATATTTCCTATTCCTTTGGTTTTGCATATTTGTCATTTTTCCATTTCCATTGAAGGGAAAAGAGGTTGGAAACAAAATAGCAACAGCGACATTGACTGTTTCTTTAGCATTTTTTTTTGGCTGGCAGAGAGATCGAGACCTGCCACATTTAGAGATTTGGATAAAATGTTTGTACAAAGCTGAAAGCCAACTGCAGAAATGAATTTATAGCAATGTTCGGAGGGGTTGGTTTTGATCTAAAAAGCAGAGGAGAGGAAAATGAAAGTGCAGTTAAACAAGGAATCGACTTATAAATACTCCTCTGCTGCTTAAAATCTGCACAAATTAAATGTCAGTGAAACTGAAAATAACGTTCATACGTTTTTTTTCACTAGTAGCATCATTTTAAAGCTCTCAATAGCGACAAGTCAGTGCTTTGTCTTTTCCTCTTTTTCCAGCTCTTTTTAATTACTGCATGTCCTTTACCTGTTCATATTGCACCAGTTTTCAAATCAGATCCTTATGTTCCTTATCCTTTCATTTAAGAGATTATTTTCTGTTAATGAAGGTCGTGCCCTCACAAGTAGTAAGGCTATCTCTCTGTGGACATGAGATAATATGTAGCTCTGAAAAGGAGTCTTAAACCGGTAAGTGTTTCCTTAGAAAATGATACAATTATAAAAGGAGTGATGAATCTTTTACTCTTAATACTTTACTTTTAAGTTAATGTGTGCTTAGAATTCATAAGCTGGCAAGTCAGTGTTCCAGAAATGCATATATAAAAGCATCTCATTATTGTAACAAAGTTAAATACATTCAGTCACACAATGAATTGCTTGACTTGCCCAAAGTGGAGCAGGACCATTTTAATGTTCTAATAGTTCTGCTTGTCAAACTTGTGCTGTGAAGGAGGGTGCTGATATCACTTGCTCTGTAGAATATATATATATATATTTTTTTTTTTTCTTTTGAAAGTAGTTTGGAATTATTACTACTGCTATACTGGGAGCACATCAAAACTATGGGAAGGTGAGTCATTTTATTGTACTTTGATGATTAAACCTATCCACAAAGCAGGGTGTAACTGAACTGGAAGAACGTAGCCTGTGGGAGCAAAAACATTTGGCAAAAAAAGCAAGCTTGGAAAATTAAGAATTTATAGTAGTCTTAGACCTTTCCATAAAAGGAGCCTGTAGGCTTTCAGCCTCAGCCCGCCTTGTGAGATTTTAGACTATCATCAAAGTGTGCATGAAGGGGTTGAGAAGTTGGAGCATTATCTGTAAAATTAATGTGTCTTTGTAAATGCCTTCTACATGAGCTGCAGCACATGTGAAGTGTGAATTCGGCTGGAAGGTGAGGTTGGCAGGTCCTGTGTTGAATTGCACAGTGCCTAGCATTTTGCATAGAACATCCTGACTCTTTATTACCAGAAAGGATTGAAGTATGGTGAGTCAGTCTTGTGGGCACGACTGAGGTGGTCTGCAATAAGCCCTGGGTCCCAAAAGTCGGTGCTTCATTTCCAGGGTACTTTTGAAATGCATGTGCATCTTGTGATTCACTAGGGGAATAGGTGTAACACAAATACATTGCTTCCTATTTTGCAAAAGCTTTTGATCTGTTTTAATCTGAAACAGTTTTTAACAGCTCGCTCTTCTTGTAAGCTTTTTTATGACCATTTTTACAAAGGAGTCATGCATTTTTAACCTAATAAAGTAGTTTTGGCTTAAACTGGAAACCGCCCTTGAAATCTTCTCCTACAGATGGTACTTGGCTTTTTGCTGTGACTTAAAAATGTAAGGCATAAACTTCAGAAAAATGTACAGAAAAGACGTTAATAGAGGGGTAAAGGGGAGAAACTTTCAAACCACTCCTGTAACAAAGGTGAAGTATTCTAACCACCAAAGTAAAAGTCAGATCCTTAGTCCGCATCTACCACAAATACAGGAAATACTTTTTAAACCCCACAGAGGTTTTGAAGTTAAATGAGTTGGTGACCATAAATAGAACACTTTAGATGGTCTCTTCAAGGTAGTGATTACTGGGTTTGCTCTGTGGTACTTTTAACAACCTTAATCTTTGTGAATCTGTAATCTTGTTAGGATTAAACCAAAATCTGACTAGATAATTAGAGTGAGCTCCAAACTGTGGTTTGATGTAAGATCTCTTAGTGGCACAATTTCCATGTGAATGGATTGGCCTTGGAGCTTGTGGAGTGTTGAGACCCATCAACAGGGTCTCTGGGAGCTTAGGGCCTCCCGTACCTCAAGTAACCTGCAGAAAATTACCCCTGAGTTTTTGCAAAGGCTGCTCTTCTGGGGCTGTACAAAGAGGGGTCTGGGTCAGAACATCTTTTAATGTCACAGAGCATGCTTTCCATGGAGGTTAAAATGTGTTTGCAGACCCTCCAGAAGGCTGAGAGTTGCAGCCTAGGTTGAATCCTGAAATGAACATGCCTGTTAAAGTTACAGCAACAATATTTGGTCTGTTTTGTCCATTTTCTAGGGTTCATTTATCATGGACATGCGTTTCACATGGTTTCCTTACATAAATACAAAGTTTATCACGGGCATGCATTTCACATGGTTTCCTTACATAAATACAAAGTAACATGTTGCAGTTTTAACTTTAAAATGTATTATCACTGGTTGCATTACGGTATTGTCTTTCACGATGGGTCTGAGTGATTTGCAGATGTCCTGCAGTCGTGCCTGGCCACGTTGTTTTGTGGCAGGCTGAATAATAGTATTACCGTGGCTGAATAATAGTATTACCGTCTTGCATGTGTGAAGAAAGCTTTGCCCCAGGTCATACAGCAAGCCAATGGCAGGATTGAATTGCGACTTCTAGTTCTCTGCTCTAGCCACTGGATGGAAACAGTCATTACAGCCAGGAAATGCAAAATATCACTTTGCATAATGGTGATAGGTCTATTACATAGCTTTGCTTCTTTGAACTGTTGCACCACAGTTGGTAGTGCTTTCTGTGCCCTAAGGCTCTTCTGTAAACCAGACTTGTACCATCTGCCTTTGGAGATCTGGAAGGGCTGAACCTCTAACCAGTCAGGCACAGAACTGTAAAAAGTTGACTATGGCTATTTAAAGAATCTCCATTCTATTGAATTTTCTTCGATGTGCTAGCATGATACTGTGAATTTTCCAGAGACTCTGGGTGGTTTTTATCTTTCAGCTTCACACTATCCAGCCAAGTTCTGCACATGTTTCAGAGAGGAGTGGCAAAGACTGAAAACTAGCTAGTTAGTCTCAACTAAAGGCTGACAGTGGTAGAGTGGAATTAATTAATGTTTATATCAGACCTCCAGTGCTACTATGACTTTTCAACTCTGTTCAAGGATACTTTATGAACCGCAAACCAAAATATTTGCAAAGTATTTTGAATAGAAGTAAACTAATGCAACATTTAAAAAAAATGCTGTGATTTTGAATGATTCATGGTTTCTTTTCTTTTCCAAACATAAATCTGATTCATAAAAAAGTAGATATTGAGCAAATTTCAGCAGTGAGAGGAATTTAAAAATTTTAATTCTGAGCTGCTATTAGCATTAGCATTCTGCAGCTGGCTGTAGCTTTCCAGATCCATTTCCCCTTTCTTACCTCTCAGCTTGTGAAACAAAGGAAAAGGAAACTATGGGGGTTTTTTGTTTTGGTTGTTTAATTTTTTGTTAATCTACTGTCCAGATCTGGAATGACTGTTTTATAGTTTTCCCTGCACAGAAGACTGTCAGCCCAGTCATCTTTGTCCAGTGATACTGGCTACAGAATTTTTTCGGATTGTGTGATACCGTTGAATTTACCAGAAATTAATTTTGCTGAGGTAGTTATATGTTTTCTGTATATAATAATGTGTTCTATGTATGTAAGAAGAACCAGGCAAAATGCTTCCAGCATTGATTTCATCAAAATGTGTCCTTATAGTTTCCATTAAAGAAATTCCAGTGTGAAAGTTATTTCCCTCCTCTTCATTCCGGTATTATGAGCTCACTCACAGGAGGGCAGAGGGGTACCAGGATTTGGGCCTAAATTCCTTTGCCAGAGGAATGTGCAGTGAGACGCAGGTACAGGCTAGCTCCATGACATACTTGTTTAGAGGGGCCCTTCTACAACCTGGCAGCTTGCAGATTTCAGATTTATAACACTTCTTTATCTGCATGTTTTTGTTTAAAACAAAATAACAGAAGAGGCAGCACGATTAATCTTTACGAAGAATCTTGTGAGTTTTCTTTAATTTTCAAATAATGGATATTGTTTCTTTTTTCATTCCCCTTTTATAGATAGACAGTAAAAGGGTATTACAAGACCCTTAAAAGTTATGGATGTGATAGAGAAAGGTAGAGACAATTGAAAAACACTCACTCTGCTGTCAGATGTAGTCTGTGCTGTTGTGTTTAGCTGAGGTCAGTGAGAATTCAGCCCACACTTTACATAGTAAGTCATTTGGAGCCTGATTGAACTGATTATATTCAGTTTCTGTTGGAATTTTCTTTAGTGTCTGGCATGAGTAATCTGTATTTTCCTTAGGTATTGAATGTCAGTGGCATCCTGTGCTTGATTATTTAGATGTTACCTCACACTGTATCAAAGTAACACTAGTATCAACTTGTATATTGAAAAAGTTGCAGAAAGGAACTAGAACGCTTCCATTAAATGAGTTCATTATAAAACTACTATGGGAAAGTAGTTCAAATTGTGTTTGAAACCAGATTCTCTCTGTAAGATGAAACCACTACAATTCATTCAATTACTTGGCAGAGTTGTGAAATTTACTGTACTTGCTCAGGTTGTATCCACTGCAGCTTCTGCTCTTGGTAAGCCTGAAATCACTGATTCCTGTCTGCTGATGTCAAGAAACTGTAGCAGGATATTGACTTCTATCAGATATTTTATGGTTAGGCCAGGAAGCTAGTATTTTGCAGATAAAACATGAGGAGCTTGGTTGTGGCATAAAGAATAAGGAGACCTCAATAGAGCTTGAGAAATGACTTCATGTAACTTTCTTAAATCCTCCATATCATGTTTGTAGCTATCTGTAAACTAATCGTGCATATGCTGTTCCTGGTGCTCTGTAGGTCTGCTTATCAAGGAAAGATTAAATATATTTATTTTCTCTTTCAAGTCATTGTAGTAGAGAGAGCTGCTCTCGGAGAGGAAGGCATACTTTAAGACAGGCAACTGTTGGTAACATTGAAAGAAATTTAGGAAAAGGGGGTTGTATGTGTGCCTATTTGTTTTCCTCAAGTTTCCTGAGGTGATACAAGTATTTTGCTTTCTTGATTTTCATGAGTAATCTGCCAGCTCTTCTAATAGATTTGAATAAAGAATCATAATAATAGTATACAAAAAGTGTTTTGTAAAAATTGATCTGACTTTGAACTTGAGTTTTAATTTCACAAAACTACAGAATTTACCTAAATCTTGTACTTTTCTTTGCATACATTCCACTGAGATCCCATGGGGCTGGTTAGAAATTAGAATTAGATAAAAACCTAGACTGTACCAAACAAATAGTGTAAAGCAACAGAACAAAGTTGGTGTTACTTTGTTTGATTCAAGTTATAAAGGCATAATGTATATAAAAACATAAGTAATATGGTATATTGTCTAGGGATACAGGTGATGCCAGATTTTTTTCTTAAAGGGTTACAAGAGGGTTGGGTTTGAGTGCTAAGGATTTCATAAGTCTTAATTACACTAGCCTCAGAATGCTATTTTGCAAACAGCAATATGTGCTTATTTTTTGTTTAAAAATACCCATTACAATCTTTAGCAGTTCTGCAGAATTTCCAGCTTCGATTTTTATTGTGAGATTTTCTTTTTAAATCTTGCAGAGATTGGAATCATGTGAAGATAATAACATCCACTCTTATTTAAAATAAAATCTCGCTTTCTGTCCTTAAATCTTAGACAAAAATTGAGGAAATCAGGAGAAAACAAAATGATCCTAAAAGGATCTTCTTTTTTTATTTAACAGCTTTTAAGTCAGATGCTTGATTGTAGGTGCCTGTTATGTAACGTCGGGATGTTTGACTCGGCAGCGATGAGGAAATCAGGAGAAGGTTTCCCTGAGACTGGGTTATCTCAGACCTGTCAGCTGTGGGGTTGGTTGCATCTTTGTATGAAACAATTGGCAGCCGGTGCTGTTGGAGTTAGAATCTCTGACAAGCTGAATGAAGGTCTGTTTAGATGGGGTGGATTGAAGAGCAGGGAAGAAAAAAAAAAATCATACTTTTCTGGCCTGCAGGATCTGCTGTGTTGGTTATGTCATGTTTGATGCACACTGGACACAGTTAGGTGTTCAGAACAAAGTTCAGCTTCTGAAAGACATTGATCAGTTTTTTTGTGCTCTCTCTAAATATTTTTTTGAGCTTTCTGTGTCTTTGGATGAGCTGGAGTTTGTGGGAGGAGAAAGGCTGTGAAAAGGAGCGAGAAACTCCAACAGAGAAGCCTGCAGTGCAGGTGCCATGAATCCTGTTTGCTGTTGCCATTATCTGGCAGGAGGCTCTGCCTGTGCCCTGCCGATGGGTGCATGTGTGTGTAGGGGAGGAAGGAGGGCAGCTTTTATTGAGGGTTCCTCAGCAAGCCTCTGTTCCGTCCCTTTTCGCAGTTCATTGTGTAATTTGGTGCAAACTTTTACGTCTCCAACACAGCAAATGCAAGGTGTTTTGTTCAGTGTGGGGCAGGGAATATTTCTATAGTTGGTTTAAATCCAAGTAAGTTAGACAACTTATACCTTAAGATAAGATAACTTATCTAACTAAAGTAGGTAACTTCCTAGTCCATCCTTTATTTCCCATTTGTGCCACTCTGCAAGCCTATGTGCTTTAAAAGTAATCAGCTTCAAGCAAATGTGTTCTCCCTTTCAGTTACTCTTTCTGTACTATTTGGTAGCAAAGGTCTTAAAACCTACATTTATCTGGTGAAAAAAATAAGTTGAAACCTTCTGAAGTCAGTACTTTTGACTGAAATTTGATATTAATTAATTTAGCCTTGTTTGCCGAGTCCCCGTGGTGTATAAGCTGCCATTGTTAGGGCACCTTTGCAAAATCTGAAATTAAATACTTTCTTTTGAGTTCACTGCTCATAGATAAGTGAACACTCATGTAACCTTTTGTTTGTTTTTTCTATAGAATTTAATTTACAAACTTTGCTGGAAAATAACCTTGTGCCCTTATTAATGTATTCTCTACCACAAAGGAACCTGTGGGGTGTCAGGGTGTACAATATACAACCCCTGCTCTTCAGTTTGAAGTTGCTGTTTGCCTCTTAGGGGGGTTAGGAAGTTAATGTTTGGATCAGTTCGTAGGTTGAACTTTTAGCTCTGGTTATATTTCTCCCACTGCGTCTGTAGGTCTTGTACTCATCACAGAAGTTAGTCTGTGTGAGGGGTGTGGGAGTATAGATAACTAATTTTTCTTCTTGTGGTTAAAGGAAGGAAATGTAGCACTTATCACAAGTCCAGAGCATGCAATCGTATTCAGATTTTACATTTAGAACATACTCTTCAGATAGTACTTGTATCAACTTTGTTAAAAATCCATGAGATTTAAATATCTCCCTGCACCCGTGAAGGAATAATTTCTTCTGAAATCTCACTTTGTAAAGCTGTGAGCTTTCTCACGTTTTTATTGCTACTTCTGTAATGCTCACACTTGTGAACTCAGGTTGCCAGATCTGACCCTACTGTACCCTCATGCATGAAAAGTCAGAAATGAAATACAGTCCCTATTCCAAAAGCTTTGCAACCTGCCGGATACATGCAAAACCTAAAGAAATCATGGGAAAATATTGCTCAGCAAGGGGCAGTCTCATCACACCAGCCGCAGAATCGCACTGTTGCTGTTTAAGAAACTGTGTACGCACAGCTTTCTCTGATACTCATTCTGATGGCAGCTCCTGTGCCTCTTAAAACACAGAGAATGCCTGAGCTAAGTGTTTTTCCTGGGTATAGATGTGGAAGTTCAAGCCTGATTTTAATTTAAAATCACTTACTGCAGTAGGAAGGTGTTGGTAGTTAGCTAGTGGAGGAAAGTCTTGGAAACAATTGTGGTTGCTCCATAAACTGTTCCTTCTTCTCCGTCTTGCCGCAGAGTAGCAGCAGGATGGTGAGCTCAGAGCACAGCTGTGCTTTATGCTGCTGGGATGTAAATAGAGACTATAAAAAAGGAACCTCTGTGCAACAGTATTTTATTGTTAAACTGATTGTTGATGTGATAGCTCAGATCATAAATCTTTTTAGTGATCCGTAGGGGTCATTCTCTTCTCTTCCTTGCAACAACAGAAGCATTACTCTTCCAGAAAATGTCAAATTATTTCATATACTTGGGAACAATCTGCCCCTGCAGAGCCAAAAAAATATAGGAAACCTGCTCAGACCAGAAAGTACATCTTGGTGTTCACTCTGGGAACAAGACACATGCCTCTTACAAAAAGAGAGATTAATCAGAGTTGTAATCCTTGCGGAAGTTTCGCATTAAAGTATCCAAAGCTATTATACTTGAGTCAAGTAAAAATGCATGTGGGTGTGTGTTTATATACAGCTATTGCTTAGTTTTGACCTCTTGGAAATCTCTAAAGGGCAGTAACAGCAGGTGGAAAGAGTTTTCAGGGTAAATTTGGCATCGTATCCAGATTAGTTATTCAGTATCTCTCACTGACTTTTTTGATGTCTGGAGGGAGGTTAAAGGAGGAGAAGATATTTAGCCAATCTGGTTTTGAGCTAATTTATCCATGTAACTGAAGTGTGACTCAGAGAATGACCATTAACAGCCTGAGTCCTCTTATGGCCAAAGAAGGACAGTAAGAGGGGTGATTTGGAGCACCGAGGTCAGATGACTGACAGACAGAGGGAATGTAAATGCTTACCTCTGACACAAAGATCCCACGTGCTACGAAAAACACTCTTGTAAACTGGCATGTGGGTGGGCACCACATGAGAGATCAACAGAAAAGGGAGCAAGGATGGCACACGGTACAGCTGTTCATGTCTGCTTTCCTTGCAATGGTACTTGGGCAACTCTAAAGGGTTTCATCCATGTAAACTATTTCTGTAGGTCCCATTGCAGGCTGTGCTGTCTATCCACATTCCACCACTCTGGGGAATGAGGGTTCAGGATAGTTGTGCAGGTAGCAAAACCTAATATAGCCATTTTCAGATGATAAATGTAAGAGATGAAGCAAGCGTCGTGTGATTGTGGAGTACAGCGTATTAGATTCCTGCAGTGTTGGTGTTTTGTTTTGCAGCATACCAATAAACATTGCACAGCACCTTTCAATGGGTAGAAGAATATATGATTTTCTCTGAAACAATAAGGAATTTTAAGAAGGCTGAATATAATTGTTTGTCTTGGAATATGACCAGGATGCAATGTCTAATAACTCCAATATATCTGGTTTCCTAATGGCCACCAGATGCTAGGACCTCTGGTTTTTATCTCATCTGAAAGAAAGGCTAAGTCATCAGAACCTCTGATAGCTCAGCATAGCCTGAGATATAAATACTTCCTGCTAATTCCCAGTCCAGCCTATTCTATCACTCATGTTTCTGGTGAAGCTTCTTATAACAACATGGTTGTGCTGAGATTGGGATTTTTTGATGGGGTTAGGTGCAAAAGGTTGCAGCTTTCCTGTGGGATATACACATTCGTTCATGTCAAGGCAAGGGTTATTGTGATTATTGTCATAACAAAGACAAATTACACTAAAACACATTTCTCTAAAGTATTTTAAAAATATTTGATCTCTCCCTTGGGGATAGCTTAATGGTCAGTCTTTAAGATGAGGATTTGTGTTCAGTGATGAACTCAGAAGTAGTTTTTGAGACAGAATTAATTAGAAACCAGCTTGCTGCTTGTAATTTCAAGGGAGGAGTTAGTGGGTGACCTTTCACTACTCTGCTTTCCATGATCCTGCTCTCTTGCCCTTTTTTTTCTTTTTTTCTTTTTTTAACCATTAAGGAAGCAATCAAATACTAGACCGTGTGCAAGAAAAATAAGTGTTTTATGAATTTGTATTCAGAAAGCTTCCTGCTGGGATATTTTGCAAATCTATGTGCACTTGTTGGCGTTGTAAGGAACATATATAAACAATAATGTTCCTTCTTCAGTCTGAGTGATTCCATCACACTGTTGTGTGACACCTTCACTCTGGAACTTGAGGAATGATAGGCTGTAAAAAACTGTCCCAGACTTTTAGTCAGTAAGTATATTGTAGTGCTTTAATATTACTATATATGTTAATTTCCCTCATCTCTTAGGTTCAATAGTGATTATATTGCACTACATGCTAGCAAGAGGATAAAAACAATCTTGTTTGTGAACTTTGAGAACATGCAACATTTCTTTAATACAGTCATTTGTCAGAAAGTGAACCATAGCGCATGGTTTTTGCTTTTTGTATTTCTTAAGCTATCTAGATACGTGTCAAATACATAACCAGACATGTTTCAGGCACATTAAATAACTTCATCACGTTATATTCCTTAAGAAATGTTTTGCTGGCTATGACCAACTACCCTTGATTATAAAGAAAACAAATCTTTTCTTCTGAATTTTCCTGCTTGTATGTTGTGTGGCCAGGAATGGAAGTCTTACAGCCCCTGAAATTTTGGATGCTAGCTGGTGTTCAAAAGGAGAATGAACAGTGACCATAGTTCCCTTACTGAGCCCTTAAGCAGCTGGTTCATGTTTTCAGCTGTCACAATTGCCTATAAATACAGGAACTGACCGTGTATCTTCCAGGTGAATATGTAGGAACTTTCTCTTTGACCTCTACTTGGAAGTACCACCTTAAATTCCATGTGCTGTGCAGTGCATCTTTGTTAATTGGGATTGGAGAGTCATGTCAAAGGCAGAGTGTATTATCTCTCTCCTCTTTAGTGGTGAGTGGGGCTAGATATGCAGAAAAAGCTACGGGTGTTGTGGGACAGTAATGAGTCTGCGAAGAGTCATCCTACCACCTGCTGCGCTACAGGCGATTGCACCCAGCACTTTGCCACAATGGAATTGCAGTGAATGGTTCACAGAAACTCAGTCAGACCAGAAGCAGAAAGTCATGGTCCTCCTCTTTCACACAAACGCTGGGAAAAGTTTTCTGATCCTGCATGTATGACTACTGGACATCTTTTGTTCATCTTTTAATTTAAAAAAAAAAAAAAAAAAAAAAAATTGGAG
>Ga0181612_177941_pt1 | contig 17240 bp, 14 predicted proteins | sample HoacroProtozoa21_FD_119630 | JGI IMG/M metagenome (GOLD analysis project Ga0181612, IMG submission 119630) | Hoatzin crop microbial communities from Cojedes, Venezuel. Combined Assembly of Gp0051906, Gp0051904, Gp0051908
CAAAGGTAGTATCTTTATCTCTCAGAGACCCAGAGCTCCTTTCAGCTCCACAGACAGATCTCAGCCACATGGCAACTGTCTGCTGACATCTGACTTCCCTCTTGCTCCACAGGCTGAGAGCATTAAAGGCACCATCTCTCAAAACCAGACCACTACAGAATTAGGTGGAGGTTTGCTTTTTGGGACTGCAGGCCAGACCCAACCCTGTATGAGTGTTTGCAGTGTATGCTGCAAATGGGGTACCTTCCAGCATCCCCAGTTATTGCAAGACGTTGCTGCATTTTGGAACTTTACACCTGCAGGGCACTGAAAATAAGCGTGAAAGATTTGCAGGGGGGAAGGGGATTGTCTTTAATGTGCGCATATGAGTCATTCACACACACATATTCAATGCGCATATTTCATATCATATTCAAAATATATGACATTCGGTCATATTTCTGCTGATGACTTTTTTTTTAAATCCCATCACATAATTTAGCTTCAATGACAGTTTACTTTTAAAAGACTTCTAAAAACAGAAAACACACTTCTGTTTCAGAACACACTGCTTTCTAAAGCCATCTCACATTGCTGGGAAATGTATCAGAATCAGTTTTTACCACACCGTGTTTTCAATATTCTATGCATTCTGTGTGTGCAGTGACTCCTTCTGTAAACAGCAAAGCATGAAGGAAACATGCAGTACTCTGCAACATTTCACAGCAATGTTCCCTTGTGGTTTGCCATTATGGAAATATATCACTCAAGTTGCCCTGGTAACAGTTTCCTCCCATGTATGGGAATAACAGTTCTAACATAGGCTAGAAATCATAAAGAGTGGGATTTCTTGGAGAAGAAAAGATTTCTTACACGTATCCACTAGCCGCAAGCATATCAGCCATGTATCTGGTGTTTGGGAGCTGCCATCCAAATACACCATGACTCACAATCACAGCTCTGTCTGTGCTGGCAGGCGGTTTGCAAACGCACGCCTGGACGTGCTCAGCTTGGACTTCCTGCCCACAATCCTCATAGTCAGACCTGTCTCCAACATCACATGGGCAGGGCCTCGATTCATTAGCCATCTAGGAACCTGCAGGAAAGCAAAAAGGACAAACAGTAATATAATTTTTTTGCAGCAACAATTGTTATTACAGGTCATAGTCTTGATGCAGTCCCCACAGTCCCGTCCAGACACCTAGGAACACCCACTTGATACTGCAAGGTCAGAAGTGAAAGCTCCAGGTGTTTATTGTCAACAGGCTCTTGACACCAGCCCTCTCTGGTTGCTACAAACATTCATAAAATCCAGGTCAGTCAGCATAACCCAGGAGCACAGTAAGGCCAGCAGAAGGGCTTGTGTCAGTCCACCATTCCTAGCTTTGTGCCTGGAGCAATCCAGCATGTGGTAACTACATTTCCATGTGATGTCCCCACACACTGTGCTTCATAACCATCCCTCTTGTGGTCTTACAGCTACTTCTCCTCACAGGCTGGCAACTGGCAACCTCTTGCTGTTACTCCTGTGAGATCCCACTTTCAGCATGCTGCTTTTCTGACTACTTTTTTCCCTGCAAGTTTTCATTGTGCATGTCCCCTTTCCCTTCCTCCATGGGGAATGCAAGGCTGCTACTGCTGCCTACATGCACTTTGCTGGTCCCTTGTATCCTCTGCTGTGTACAGCCCTTTCCCAGGGAACCCATCATGAACTGGCATCTCAGAAGGTAAATCAGCAGAGGGTTTTCTCTGAGAGTTACACACTATGTAATCTGAACTGAAAGTGCTCAGAAGAATTCCTTTAAGCAGCTCAGTATACCTCTATTTGTATATATTCACGTGAGAAAAAAGACCTTACTCATGGTGAGCAAGCGTAAACAGAATACCCTCAGGGTACAATTCAAATCATGCTTCTTCCAACTCATTGGCTTATCAAGTTGTAATGATATCCCAAGGCAATCTGATTTTGCCATGAACAGGAGATAAACTGATAAACATTCAGTAGCGCAAAATAAAACGCAGGGTGTGACGATGTTGTATCACAGTCTGGGTTCCCTCTGAGTAATTCCAGAGTCCCACGGAGGAGGTGACATTCCACCTCACATCGTAGTCCAGCAAGCTGCAGTGGCTTGTTGCACACAGACAACATTCAGCAGCTTTGCTCGCTACAGCATCCCGCTGACGAGGAAGCCAGGTTTCCTCCGACAGCGGTGTGCCATTACTGCAGGATTTGACAGGCACCATTCAGACCGTCAATTATCGTAATTATGACCAAGCTCCCTAAAAGCCTTCATGACAGTCAAGGAGAGGGGCCCCATCTTGTGGACATTTCCTGGAGAGAGGATGGCTTCGAAGCTGTGAACCACAGTGCTTCTAAAGCAGTGCTGAAAAGCTAGAGATGATAGCGACCTGCATCAGGTCCTGCCTAAAACAGAGCTACGTCTGAGCTGAGCAGCCAGCAACCAAGCGCAGAAAACACCTCCTTTATTTCTCCCGAGGGAAACCGTCCTCCCCTTCCCCCAGCTGTGAGGAATCCTGCCTCAAGACGGCTTTTAAAGATCTGGAAGAAAGCTAACGCACTTCCTGCACACTCCATACCTGCACACTGGGGATGGGCGATGAGGGCAGAGAGGGATGAACAGGGATGAGATCAGGGCACCCACCGCCACCAAGGTCACCCAGCCAAGCCTGGGAACAATTTATCAGGGGCCCCAGCAGCCGTGGCCACGCGCTGTGAGCGGCAGGAGAGCCTGGACCCCCAGCATGGCTGGAGACCCCCTGCGCCAGCCCTGCATTGAGCAGTTGGAGGAGGGCACAGGCAGGCTTTCACAGCTCTGCTGCAAAAGCTGCCGACACAACCCGCAGCTGCGTCCCGCGGCTACAACGCCCGGCTCATCAGCTGCGCCTAGGGAGGCTCCTGCTGAACGCTTATTTTTAAGCCGCGATGCAGTACTGGGGAAAACAAATGGGAGAAAACATCCAATTTCTAGCCCGCTTCAAACAGGTTTTTAACCCCAGCAATGCAACTGGTATTTTTCAGCTGGGGACAAGCTACAGCAGAGACACTGCTTTCCCAGCTCCCTCAAATCTGTATTTTCCCAATTAGCACAAGCTTCGTCATGCTCCCCCCTCCTCTCCTACAAAACCGACGTTACGTATGGTGCCGCCTCCACAAACTCATGGTATTTGGAGGCTTTTTCTGAGGTCACGAAGGCACACAGGGACAGGAGTGGTGTCAAGGGCCTGGGGCGCTCCTTGGGGTACGCGGGGACGCTGCGGGATTGGCTACACGAGACCCAGCGAGTGACCTGGATGGCGTCTGGGGACATGGGCTGACACCAACTGGGGTGATCACGCAGAAAGCATCAGGTCGGCATGGGCATTCTGGGGGTCAGGGGAGGTTTGACTTTGAAGGTGCCTCCACAAGTCACCTCGCCCAGCGTCCCAGATGCTGACAGATGCCGACAGGCAGACCAGGGAGCTGGGCAACACACAGCAGCTTGTACCGTGCCCCTGACTTTGTGTCTTCCCTCCTCACAGCAGGATTGTTTAACATACTCGGTTGAGGTGTGGCATACCATGACCCTATGGTTACAGTGATAGGACAGCAATGTGTGAAACTGTCAGACATTCCTGATATCAAAGGTAAAATAATATCCATGTGGATAGCTAGCCTTGGTTTATGACTACACTAACAAGGCAACAGGGTGAGAAAGTGACAGATGTAGTAGGAAATAAAAAAGCACATGGGTCCCTTAGAGGATCTCTGAGTAAACGGAAGTTGCCAAGTCATCACTAAAGCAATGAAATAAAAAAATACAAGAAAAAAAAAAAGAGGGTCAGCAGGTCAGCAAAACTGGAGCCAGTGCAGTAAGAGTAAACAGGGACGTGCATCGCTTGTACGTTGTGTACTCGTGAGGAGATAAAGGTGATAAAGGGGAAGAACCTGAGAGAGGAACAAGGCACGTAACGTAACGCAAACAATACAAGGCGTGGGGGTACCTGTTTGTCAGCCCTGTGCCTGATCACCACAGTTTGGACCAGGACAATAAATTCACTGCTACCACAGTATTCATGCCTGGGTTACTTCTGCAGTCAGGAGGGACTGGCTGTGTTTTCCCTTGACGCTGATGAAGGAATACTAGCAGTGCCCTTCTTAACATTCCCCAGGGAATACCTGGAGGTTGCCAGCTAACAACGCCATCCCCTCCTAACTCCTTAACATAGCCAAATAATTATTTCACTCATGGGATATTCTGCTCAGCACAGCAGTATATGAGATAAATACTTGTAGTTAATAAAAAAAAAAAAAAAGTATGCAAAACCAAGGTGTTTCCCTGTTAATACCTATGACTACCAATCATCATACCAAAATAAAGCCTGAAACTACTCAGGTAAAGTCAGGATGAAGTCATGCTCGCTGGCATAGACAAATGGATAAACAGTATCATTACTATTGATGTCCTAATGCAGAATAATGAAGCAAATACAAAGCAAGATAAATGCAGTCAACTTTTAATGCCTAATCATCCTTTAGTCCAGCTTGATTTCACAATCTTGTGTAAATCTTGTAAAAAAAATAATTAAGAACTATAAATTAAAATGTTCGTACTTTTGTTTGTGACAATTTTTAAAACCAGGTAGTTTTACCTTGACTGTTTTCTTCTCTAAGATTTAATTAAATCAAATACTGATCTTGAAGCCTAATGTTACTTTATGCTTTTGTCAAACAAACATTTTGATCCAATCAATCATATCCTTTCTGGCTTCTTCAATGTAAGGTTTATCATCAGGTTTCATATCTTCTGGCTTCAGCTGTGCAAACCCATGAACTTGTCCAGGATAAACTTTAATTTTATATGCAACTTTGCAGTACTGTTTCAACTTCTCCTCCAGTAAGGTGATCTGTAAAAGAAAGCATTTTTTCATTATGTTGGGAGGGGGAGGGGGTTTAAGCAGGTTCTGCTGCTCAACAGATGAGAAAACCCTTCTTTGGAATATTAGACTGAAACTTTTTTTAAAAGTATGAGTGAGTCTAAGAACCTCGACAATTACTGCAAAGATGGTTTGGTAAATGTCACTGCCATAAAGGAACAGGTGCATTTCTGTTCAGACTTAATATGGCTTGTAATCTAATTTTAAGCTCTGATCTTGAGAGAAGAGATTCCCTAAACCTCAGTGATTCTCAGTCCAAAATATGTTGATAGGCTTAGTAATAGAGTTTAAGAAAACACAGGGGGTTTTTTTATCTTACTGTATAACAAAAAGACACTGCTCCTGCACAATCTTTTGATGATAAGTACACACATGCTTACACACAGAGTACTAACCATATGATTGTGTATCTCTACACATGTAGATACATTTCTGTGCTCATTTCCATTAAAAAGTCAGAAAATAGGGCAATGAACACTTACTTTGTCCCTGCGGGCTTAATTCTAGCCATTGTGCAGATTATAGTACTGTAATTTATTTCATGTTCACTTTTTTTTTCCCCACAGAACCCTTCATTGCTCAGTGCAAAAAATAATGTATTTGACGACTATTTTTTTTAATGCAGGAATTTTTCTTACACAATCTGCATAGGTAGCTCAGAGAGAAAGCCTCAGGAGAAAAAGGTATGGTTTCAATGTGTAATGCACGATGGCAAAAATGTATTTACGAAAATTGTGCCCCTGGGAAAAAGACACTTTCACCATAAAAAGGGGAGAGGGAGTGTGGGATTTGTGCAGACGAGACACGTATTTGAGGTACAGAGTGAATAACACAGAAGTAAATATTAATTGGCTTCTGCACTCCCCAAGCATGCTGTCAGTTCCCCAGTTAGACCCTACTCCTACACAACAAACTATGCCAGGGGTGGTTTGTTATCCTTGTCACTGAAGAGAAAGAAGTTATGCACAGAAGAGGGCACCAGTTTCCTACCGATATATTTATCCTACCTCTCAGATACGCTTACAGTAGGGGTTCTACCAGAATATAGATGGCAGCCGGGAGTCAAAACAGAGTCCACAAGTTGTCATTGTCTTAGTTAAAATTCATGCCCATTCTTCTGACACAGTTTGTTTTGTCTTCTTGTATCAACATCAATTAGTCATCGGTCCACATCATCAGAACGTTGAGTTACTAAGCTGAAATTATTTTTTTTCCATTCAAAGCCCAGCCTCAGTGATTTAACTACCTCTTCTCTCATGCATAACAGTAGCATCTAAGTTTTGGAGATGTTAGGCTCATACCAGTTGGATCTCCCTGCCCAGTTTCATACTCTGCTTGTCCAGCCACTCAGAGACCGATGACCGGTCTTTACTGGATTTCTCACCTCAGAAAAGCAGCTTTAAATAACCCAAGCAAGGTATGGGGGAAGTTGAAATATAAGCAAACAATCCAGTCTGTCCGATTTTTCATATCTGAAAATGTTTTGCTAACAAGCTAGGATTTCTGTGTGGGATGAAAGAACTATGGGAAAAGAAAAAGCATTTCCAGTACAACTTACCTGATCATATGAAATAGTGTGGTCTCTCTCACCAAAAATGAAAAATGTGGGATTTAGTAGATTGTATCTTTCTTCAGAGTCCCTAATTATTCCTATAATGTTTTTTGAGAAACAGTCTGTTAGTGAGGTTAACATTCTTGCAAAATAAATGGCAAAATAAAAGAAAAAATTTCTATTTAGGTTTACTCATTATGTATATTTTTTAGATCAGGACATCTATTTAGATGGAGAAAAAAGCATTTGGAAAATGTATTTCCCCACTCTCCATGCACTAAATAAAAGATTAGAAAATTACTGTGCACAAGGAAGCAATTTTTTTTTCTGATTTACAGCATTCTTAAATCTTTATACCAATATAGCATATTGCTGAAATAACCGTAATTAAAATCTGCAACTCACCTTTGAGTTTTTACAGAAATTGTTACAAAGCAATAACTAGACTTACAAACTATGCATAGCCATGTGAGTCCATGTAAGTTTTCACGTGTTCTACACTACCATAGAGGGACACCCCAGCGGTTAATTGAGGATTTTTCAGCATCAAGTGATGTACTGCCATTCCACCCCAGGAAAACCCAACGATACCAATCTTCTTTGCACCGCATTGTTCCTTTAGATACTTCAAGACAACATCAGCTTCCCTAAGACATATAAACAAAAGTAAACTAAGGAATTTGTTGCAGAATCAATACTTGACAATTTAAGAAGGAAATTGAAAGAGATACATTATTTCTTCTGCATCTGCACCCCCAATCACTGAAAACAGAGAATACTTAAAAAAACACATTTCAGCCCAGAGCACTGGCGTCTGTTCTTAAATGGGAGCTAAGATCTCTGGTCCTAGTTTAGGGAAGTACAGGTGTAGGTACTTATATACTTACCTGAGTTGTGACCTGCTCCTTTGTTTTCAAAAGAAGCAAATTTTTAATTGAGTCACTTTGTCTAGGACAGGACAACTAAAGACAAGACATATCTGCAAGTAGAACAACATCTTGCATTACGGACTGTAGGAACAGATAAGCTTCACTGTGCTGTCTCTACAGAGTCCACCTATTTAGATAAAGATTTGTCCTGAGTACGTCATTCCTGTTGCATGAGTTAATACTGAAATATCCTACCAAGTGCACATACAATAATACTGTACTAAAGTAGCAATTACTCAAAATTAAACTGTCAGTAACTACAATGTTTAAAAAAAAAAACCGGTATTGCATGAGGTATAATGCAAAAAAAATGCAAATTGTTTTTAATGTAGGCCAGAGCAGGTAATTTTTTTTTTTAATTACTAACTTCTTAGGTCTCAATAGTTTTATCTTTTTCATTATCTACAGAGTTTTTAATGAATTTTAAATGCAGACTGCATATACTAACAACTACATTTTCAAATATTATGCACAGTAGTATGGTCATCACAGGCTTGGTTAGGCTGACAAAAAAGCAGCACGAGAGTGACACGATCAGGAGGTCATATCCTAGGCCTGTAGCATGTGTGCTGTGAATGGATGAGCTCCCTCAGATTTGATTTGTTTGGAAGGGTACTCTCATGGGTCTGTTGCGTTCTTTGTGCTCTGACCTTGAAGGCAGCTACAAGTGAACCCTCAAAAGACAGCACAGGCATGTCCTTGAGGTCTTAGGTGTTTAAGACAGTGCCCATGTATCTGCTTACTCTTTGGAGTAGGATTTTTTACAGGTGTCAGTCATTTATGATTTAAAAAATTCGGTCACAGCTTCTGCAACTATATGGTCAAAAGCTTTGCTGAGAGACGTTGAAGTTAGGCTGTGACCCCTGGGACCTCTTGAAAGGGTCAGAAGACTACTTGTGGCTTAGAAGATGATAGCTGAGTAATAGGGTGTCACTGCCTCACTACCATCTTCTGAAGTTTTAGGCTGGGGTGATAGATGCTGCAGAAAGAGTAATGCCTCCCATAATTCAAGGAAGCCTTGTTACAGGCACTGCCAGGCTGACCAGAGACTGGGCCCTCTGTTTCACATTGAGAAAAACAGTATAGTTGATCAGGCGTATCCTAGGTTTGGGGCAATCTTGCAAATTTTGGTCTCATGCTGGCAAGCGACAACTGCCAGATAAAATGAGCACTTGTGGAAGAGCTTTCCTCCTTATCTTGAGGAGCTGGAGGCAGAATCAGCACTTGTGAGTGGAAGTGCTGGTTATTTCATAGCCTGTGAAACACCAGCTATGAGCCCGTGTGGTCAGTATGACATAGTTAGAAAGGGGCCCAGGAAAACAAGATGGGGACAATAAGCAGAGTGATGGACAGAGCAGATGATCCTCTCCTACTCCCAGCCAAGACAGTTCCCAGAGCCACGGAAGAACCAACCAGAATAAGCAACTGTGTGCGTGCAGACATCTTGCTCTGCTGTGAGGTGCCACTTTCAACATTTCATACAAATTGCCCTCATTTGCTGGATGCTTTTTCAAGTTGAAGTATAAATATGCTTCTTACTTGTCTGCTTTTGTAGGATCATGATTTTTCATCCAGTCAGCAAAGTCAGCCCAGTGATCGGTAGTTTTCCAGGGGTCTGTCCCCTTAAAGAAGTCTGGGCAGATGGTTCTGTGTGAGACATGGAATAAAGTCAACTTTCACATCCAGGTGGGGAGAATCTGTGGATGTCTCAATGTCTCCTACTGTCTTTTCTCTTCCAGAGTACACATCTACATGGTTACTACATGAAACACATTCTTCTGGCAATCAGCAGAGCTAAAATTATATGTCTTTCTATGGGCAAAACCCCACAAAACAAACTCTCATTATTTTCTTAGACATGCTTAAGTATTCAACCCTCCTGATTCTACACAAACACATATACATCTCTTTGATAGTAAAAGTTCTAAAGCAACTGTTCAAAAGGTTTCATTCTGAAAAGCTTATACAACTTAAAGATAGATACCAACATTTATCTTTTAATCACCCATGCTGCCACATAAGCACAAACACTGGCACTTTGTGACTCTCCTTGTGCCCTTTTTCGATGGGTCAATTTTAGTAGCTTTGGTGGCCTCATGGGAACATTTTGTCCCTTTGCATTTTTATTCACTCTGACTGAAATGGTATGGTTGCCCTTTGCGTATGGGAAACATTCTATGCCATGCTTAGCTTTGGAACTGGTCATTTATCAGTGCATTTACGAGCAGATACAAACGACAGTTGCTTACATGTATCCATGACCTGCAATCAAATCGACTATGTATCTAGTGTCTGGGAACAGCCATCCAAATATGTCATGAATCACAATCACAGCTTTGTCTGTGAAAAAAGATGGTCTACAAACATATGCCTTGATGTGCTCTATTTGTACTTCATGTCCAAGGCACCCATATTGAGATCTTCTTCCAGTATCATACAGGAAAGGATCAGCCATTTGGAAATCTAAAGAAAGGGAAAAAAAAAGAGAGCAAGAAAGTCAAAATAATTTCTTAACACAAATTATTAAGGGCAAATAAAGGCAAATATGATCTGTAGAAAGTATTTCAATAACTTCTGTAAATAACTTTGACATCCTTGTCTGAAAGGAGAAAGTAGAAAAAAGCAAAAGCAGTGTTCCAGTGCAGAATGGCTCTGAGTCCATTACATGTTATTCAGTTGAGAATGAAGACAAATACCAAAGCAAAGTTATAAAATCACAGACAACTGCACACATAGGTCCTGACTCTCGTGTCACCTTTGCTTTGCTCCCATGCCACTCTGTCAGCACTGATGTGAAGCAGTACGGCTTCAGATGTCGCTCTCTCCCCAGGCATGGGGCCATCACGCGGGTCTTCATGTGGAATCCCATGCTGGTTTCTCTAAATTATGTGATGGGTAAGGACCACAGCACTCAGCTGCTATGGAGAGCTACAGCGCTCAGTTCTTCTCTCAGTGGTGGCACCTGCTAGCAAATCTCTGCTTTTGGTAGCAGCTCACCGCTGTTCTGGGAGCCAGTGTATCAGGCACAGTTGGTGAAGGACTGCACTAAGGATTTGTAAAATGCCTTGGGCCCATACACCCTTGAAAGGGATTGCAAGAAAACAAGCAGATACGCAAACCTCATTGAAAATATGCAAGAGTACTCGGTTTTGTCCCTTCTCCGAAAATAGCAATTACAATGAGCCAGTAGCTGTGCTAGAGAGATTAAAGTCAAAAGTTGTTCTGACTCTCTGCATCAGGAGCTTGGAATGGACTCTGTACAAAAAGTAGAATGGGATCCTGTAATTAAAAGTAGTGTTATACTGCATCTATACAAGGAATCCAATTAAGTCTGCAGGGGCAGTGTTAATAGCAGCATTTCCTAGCCATGTACTGACTTTGAAACTGTCCTTGGGGATGCAGTACACGCACCTGCATATACATTATGACTGTCTCCGCTCCATCATTTCTACATCAGCCTATTATTTCTGTCTGCATTGCAACATGTACTTCAGAAAACTGCCTAGTCTTCATGGAAGTGCGGCAAATTCTGGCAAAAATGTATACCTTCCTCAGCTCTCCACTAACCACAGCAGCGGAGAGCGAGGTTTCACTGAGCAATGGGAAATTTTGCTTAGGCAATAGGAACATATTTGGAACCATGGTGCAAGCAGACTGAAGAACAAAGCGTCGATGCCGCAGAGACTCACCACTTGCTTATGCCTTACACAACACTTCCCAGCTTGCACGATTAAGACAGGCTCAATAAAAAGCATCCAAATTTTATACGCATTTAGTCTGCCTTATACCCAAGATAATCAGCCTTCCCAATGTATAGTGCAGAGACATTGTTCTTCCTCACCCTCTCCCAAGCCTGGGGCTGCTGTCACTGGGGCTGCTGTCACCAGGTCTGGCAGGGTCAGCACTGAGTTGAGCAAATATGCGTGATTACATCCGTAACCCCTGGCTGACAGAGCGCAGTGTAGAGCTACAGGAACTGGGCGGCTGTGGCTTTACTGCCAGAACGAAGCTGCTTCAGAAATAGCCATGAGGTGGGTGATTATCGTGAGTAATCCCCTGTTCTGATAATTGAATGCTGATTACGTTTGTTAATTGCTCTCCCACCTTTCTCAACATCTGAATGTCAGGGCTGGTGCTAGGAAGCATAAAGTAGTCTTGTCCTGATCTTCAGGACTAAAACCTCCATCGTTCTGGCATCGGATGAAAGTGGAAGTTGTAACATGCGTGGGAGAGTATCTCCAAGTTTAAACCCCCATAACAGGCCTGAAAATGCTCGAGAGATGTCCGTTCATGCAGAAGTGCTTCCTACCTCTTTTTTTTTAACCTAAGATGAATCAGCTTGTTGAAGTGCAAGAGACTGCCTGGAGAACTCCCAGGCTCTCCTGAAGACAGCGAATACCACTGGCTTCTGAGATGGCAGCCACAGTCTTACTCCGCTAAGGTCTTTTGCTGAGAAGGGCACAACCTATGGTGTTCCCTTCAAGGAAGTAGTGTTTGGGAGGCATTAAGCCGTGCAATAGTTGTGAAACAGCCCACTGCCTATCTGCTGGTTTCTTCCCAGAAATAATTTCTTTGGCCTGCCTTGATTGATGCCTAGCCAGCTGTCTCTCCTCCAGGCACCAGGCTGTGGAGAACATTAGTAAATAGTCAGCCACACCTGAACTGCTTAGAAGGCTTTGATGGGATCCTGTTCAGTCAGAAGTTTTATTTGTTCCCGCCCGCTTTGTCCCACGCAACATGGTGTGGCGAAGCAACAAGCCAGGATATTTCCGACCTGTCCTGTCTCACCTCATTCCCTCTTCCCACCAACTTCAGCCATGACACTTTTCCTTTTCCTGCTTTCCCGGTGGCACAGTTCCAAGCAGGCAGCATCTCGACTTTACGCCCCGCTCCTCACAGCTGAGCTCCAGCACAGAGGAGACGCAGGGCCTGGTGGGAAGCTCGGGACAGGGGAAAAACTGACTGCTGCTAACAGGGAAAAAAGACTGATATCCATGACCCTGCTGTCATCCCTCTGCTCATTAAGAGAAGGCCTTCTTATAGCTTCTCCTTCTCACCAGTGGTCCTGCTCTTCCTTGAGTGTCTTGTTACTTTTCAGCTTTCATGCAAGTAACACAAAAACTGAGGAGAGTTATTTACTGTTATCACATGGCAAAGGTGGGCTCCCTTGGGTTGTGGGACAGACCCAAACTACTATGTTTTTAGGGAGCAACAAATCACATGGTTAAATCCTGCTGAGTCTTAGTTTTCAATAGGAAGCAACAAGTCACTGTTTGGAAGGTGAGGCTAAAAATCTCCGAAAAACAATCAGGTAAAATAGGGGCAAAGACAGCCCTGAGGATAATCCCCACTTCTCAGAAAGTGCGTATGAGCACGTGATCTCAAAGTGCTGCGCTGCTTCGCAGGACCTCGGACTAATGATGCCAAGATGTGACATCCCTGCCCTTTTCCTGGGTCCAGTGATAACATTTTAAACTCCGGCAGTAGTTTATTTCCATGGTAAGTGCTCCAATGGACCAAACAAGGAAAAGAATGGGAATTCATTACCATAAGGGCAAAAGAAATTATTATGGTCCATTCAGGTGATCTTGCTACTGATGGGCATAAAATGGTTACCAGTGTCCTCAGAACTGTTGCTGTGCCACAGCTTGTATCGAGGACTCAAAATGAAATCCAGTCTTTCCCAAAGTTGACACCCTTTATCTTCACCTTATCCACTCCCTAATACTTCTCTTTTTTTGTTCTTTTACTGAAACCAAAACCAAAAATCTCTCCTTAAAGAGTGGTTTTTGCAGAATGTTCCATGCCTTTTCAAAGAGCTATATCTAATCGCTTAGCAATTTCAGATTTCTCCCTTTCAGCACAGTTAAAAGTAGTTAGCCTTTCTCTGCTGCCAGCTCAGTCTTTACAGACCAGTTTGCCACCACGTACCTGGAGTACAGGATCTTGTTTTAGCCCAGCTCGCTGCTTCTGCTCAGTGAGACACCAGCTAGATTTCTCTCAACACGAAAAGAAGAAAACCAGTTCTGCTGACAGTTTTGCTCCTGCTGCTGCCCATCCAGCTTCCAGGTGCTCTTCAACTCTTCTGCAGATCTTGGGATTGGGAGGTGAGGAGGAGAGGCTTAAACACGGTAGTCATCCCGACGGGAAGGGGTGGGGACCGATCACGCAGAGAGGCAGGGTGCAGCAGCCTCCACATCAGTTGCCTTTTACTCCACCTTTTTTTAATTTCTTATTTAAGGAGTTTAGAAAGCAAGATGCACACAAATGCTGCGCTGCACTTATTTTTTTAATCTCTCTAATTACGTGTGATTTCTAACAAAGTAGTATAGAGAAGTTGAAACAAGGCTGCTGAGTCTTGTTATCAACACTCTTCAGTCCTCTTGGAAGATTTCCCTCCCAGACCAGTAGACTACAAAGCAAATGATATGTGTGATGCAGCCATTTAAGACACTGCAGAACCTTTGGACCTCAGCATTCATAGCTGAGACGTTTAGCATCAGTGGTGCATTTGCTGATGCATTGTTAAATTCAGAGATGCATTTTGTTATAGTATATTCATGCACTTTTATTGTCCATAGTACATATCTTCAATGGAATTTGTTTCAAATTAGGATGAATCTGTCCTGGCAAACTTGCAGCATACAAAAATTACAGAAGTCTCCCTAGCACACAGATTAAACATATTGCAGACACACCCACAAGTATTCCAAACAAGTCCAAAAATGTTCCAGATTATTTTTGATTAGACTTGCTTTCAACAAGTTACAAAGCTTTGAGTCTGAGCTGGCTGTTATTGATGGTGACTCGTTGATATTTTCCATTCCTATTTCCATAATGGCCCTGTATGCAAGGAACATAAGCTTCGCCCTCCGGCTGACATCTACTATAGCTTTAATTTTCTCTGAGTGTGCGTGTGGCTTGTGTGTGTGTGCATGTTGTGGGGGAAGAATGAGACAGACAAAAGAGCTCAGAGAAAATGACAATGTCATTTCAAGTCAAAGATCAATAAAGAAACTTTGATCCTAGGTGTACACGTCAAACCAGTCCCACAGTCACTCTGCAGATCCTCAGCAGTACTCTGTGTGGTAGTGACCACTGTGTAATCTGAGGACTCTGTAAGATGGTTAAATTCAGTTCACCAAACTTCAGATGTTTATAATGAGGATGTCTACATGTCAGCAAGGTGTCTACACTCCCACAGTTGTCATCAAGACTGAGGGTATGATTCACACTCTATGGGTGTCTTCTTTCAAATGAAATGGATAGCCCCTTAGATGCCACCAGCTGTGCTGATCGAGGAGTTTAATGGCAGCTTACCCACCTGGTGCAGGTGTAGATTGCTGTGCTGAGTGCATCATCACTCGGGCAAGATGAGTCCCACCTCTGTGTGCTGTGGGAGCCACACGCAACTCAAAATTAAGGTTTGTCACGACCAGACCGAGGGTGTTTGTCCTGTCATACCTGTCAGCAGCTTTGCACATCGGGATTGTATAAAAAAACATTAAAAAGATTGCTTGTGTTGCAAGGGAGGGAGAGGAGAGACTTCACTGAAAAGATCTGGTTTACACTTTGATATTAATGGCATCTTTCTTGAGCTTGTCTAACCCCACCTAGGCGGGCATGCTGTACTCAGATCCACAAGACTGAAGTACCGTCTTCCCACCTTGCGCCCCGGAATGTGGGTCCGTCCAAGCTGCAGTGCCCTGTGGAACAGACTGGCCCAGCAGAAGCAGGCATCTGACCCCATAAGTATCTCACAACTGCAAATCCTGTCTTCATGCCCAGCATCTCTAAATGGGGGTGGATAGGGAAAGGAGAGCAAAGGACTCGCTCTGCTGTAATACAAGCCTTTGCCTGCACACTGTGATTATGTTTGACCTGCAAACCCTAAATCAGTTAGGTCTCCCGTACTCCAAGAGACTCTTTCCCCGTAAGATATAATCACCTCTGTAATGGACTCAGGATTACGAAATTCATTGTACCCATGCATCATTTCCTATGGTCTCAAGCAACTTGTACATTTATTTTCTTAAGCCTGCTGTGAGTATCTCTATTTTTGTATTTCCCCAAAAAAAAAGAAAAAGACAACAGACAAGGGTTGGAACGAGCACAACAGATTCACTTGTCCAAACACACAGTGGTCAAATTTCTCCTTCACCTGAAACACACAGCTTGTTTTCGTTTGGGGTGGGATTTTTTTTTCCTGAAGGTTTGCACCAATGCTCCTCCAGTTGCTCCTCCTGGTTTTATAGAAACAGGTGTGGAGTAAAATCCCAAAGTAAATCCTCACAGCTGTTGGCTGCATTTTCAGCTGTATGTTAACATACGAAACAAGATCCTAGGACATGCAAGCCTGCTGTCCTGAGGCGAAACAGAAAGGTATTCTCTCCCAGACAACTACTGATAGATAAAAACCCAGAAAGGTAAGTGCTCTGCTGGCATCTAGTGCGGAAGTGAAAGAGTCCGACGGAGAGATCGATGGACAGGCTTAGACATGCCCCATTTACTGTCACCTGGCGCAGTATTTGGAGCGCTGCTGGTAGCAACAGACCTGTCAGAAAGTTGAAATCATTACAAGCGTTACACTTAGGTTGTGAAAAAGCTGTTCCAAGCGCCTGTGATGAGTGATGCTTTGCCTGGAGCCTGGAAGCCGCTGAGGAGGCAGGAGGGATGGCGAGGCTCCCCTCTCCCATCGCAGGGCTCCTGCCAGCGACAGCAGCCTTGCTAAGGGGTTACCACCCCTGAGGGTGCCTGGCGAGGAACCGGGGGGGAGGCTCCTGGGAAGGGTTAGCGGAGAGGTGTGGTGGGACGGGGTCAGAGCAGCACAGCTCTGTAGGGCCAGCCGTGATGCCAGCGAGGGCTCTGTGCCCAGCACCTGCACAGAGAGCGAGGGGCATCCCTTGGGACTTGGGTGGCTGCAGGAGGGGAGCACAGCTTGTCCATCTCACGTGGCTTCACTGAAAAGAGAGGGACTCGTCAGTGGGCTTGTAACTTGGAGCCGGGTTTGCAGTTTTTCTTTCTTTACATTATTCCAGCTCCTTTCCCTTCATCCAGTAAAAGGCTGTGTACCTAAACCTGTCTACTGAGTCATCACTTGGGAGTGAAGAAACGTATTTTAACAAATCTGATTGCATTTTCCGGTTTCTGGCTTCAGTCTCTAGTCGGTGTTCAAAGACCCTTGGAAATCAAGCCAGCTCTTGTCATTGCCTCTCGAGGCCTGGCAGGAGGTTTACATATACAGATACTTTCACTTTCATCAGTGGAAAACTAGTCTTACACTTACAATTTTGGTTTTTACCACTTACTTAGTGTTGTACTCTGGAGTCTGTGGCTGCCTTTGCCTGGAGCATTAAAAATATCTCCAGGAATTCTCTGATTTGGTTAGTAGTGACGCCCCTCTTTCCCGTGCTTTCCAGTGTGTCTAAGAAAGGCTCTCGAGTCTCTCCCCCATGGGAGTGACCTTATCTGCTCCATCTGCTCCGGCGCTGGCAGGCACTGCCGCTTTCCTTGCACCAAGCAGAGCACCCGCTGCTCCTCACAGGGCACCGTGACCCAGGCCAGGGCATCTTTGCATCTCTCACCATGATCCCACTCCCCTGAGCTTTTATTTGCTGCCATATTGGGTTTGCATGGCAAGGTTTTGGTAGCAGGGGGGCTACAGGAGTGGCTTGTGTGAGAAGCTGCGAGAAGATTCCCCCATGTCTGACAGAGCCAGTGCCAGCCGGCTCTAAGATGGACCCACCACTGGCCAAGACTGAGCCCATCAGCAACGGAGGTATCGCCTCTGGGATAACGTATTTAAGAATGGGGAAAAAATGCAACAGGGGAGTGAGGAGTGAGAA
>Ga0181612_179673_pt1 | contig 17239 bp, 6 predicted proteins | sample HoacroProtozoa21_FD_119630 | JGI IMG/M metagenome (GOLD analysis project Ga0181612, IMG submission 119630) | Hoatzin crop microbial communities from Cojedes, Venezuel. Combined Assembly of Gp0051906, Gp0051904, Gp0051908
ACCTGGCAAATAAACTGCAATGAGGGTAGCTATTTCTTTCATACTGTATGAAAGAAGGTCTAGAAGATGTGAGCATTTAAATCTTTAATGGGGAGGATATAATAAATAGAGTGGAGAATAAAGGGATTTTTCTTCTTTTTATCAGGTTTTGGTCAGCATGTACAATATCTATATTGATGATCTTCATTTATGATGAGCAGTCACACATCAGTGACCACTGAACTCTTAAAAACGTCTTCTGCCTAAGGAGGATGCTGGAGGCTTTAGACAAAAATCTTAAATGACTTCACTGTTAACAGACTACAGGAACCTAAAGAATAAAATACTGGAACAACACAATCTTGAGTTATATTTATCTGTTGCAAAGAGGAGACACTGTTCTCCCTGTGTCCGATCGCCAGAAAACCCAATGAACTTAAACTGTAGCATAAAGGGGCCACTGGAGAAAGGAAAATCTTTCTGTTGGGGGATGCCCAGCAGGGCTCTGGGGTAGAGGTGTCCGAAGAGGCTGTGGGACATCACACTGGTGACAAAGGCACAGGTGATTCTGCTCTAGGGCAGGGAACAGATTAGACAATCCTTGAAAGTCTCTCTCAGATGTTTTTATGCAATTCTGACACAATAACATGTTGCAGGCATGATGACTGGGAAGCTATAATATTTTTTAAAGCCGTAGTGAATGTCTCCTATACCAAGCTGGGGAGTGGACGAGGTCTAGGTAAGTGCCGATGCTAAGGAGAAGCAGAATTCAAAGGAAAGATGTTCCATTTTCCATTGAACAATGAGCATAATTTGGAGTAACTAGCTATAAAACCAGATATTTGTGGCAACAAGGCCCAGTTGGGGTCTCATCATCAGGCTCATTGTGCACACAGAGCTGCCAAGACAGCCAATACTGTTTTGCCAAGTACAGAGGATAAACTACAGACTGGCATGCCTGAGACTTGCCCATGATTTTATCTAAGATTTTGGTCTTCTATTTCTCCCCACCTCAAGACCCAGAAAGGCTTAAAGTAGCAGGCTGTTTTCTTCCAGCTGCAAAATTTAGTACACATATTGACATATTTTTCAAACTTCAAAAATATATCATTTCAGTCTGTAGAATAGACTTGGCTGGTTCTTAGCGTAACCACATCAAGTGACCCATCAACAGCAGAAACTCATTTTCAAAGACATAGCTTTCAAGCAGGGCTTTCATCTCCTGAAGAAAGAGTTGCTTTATTTAAAGATCCTAAACCCAGTGACAATTACTAATAAGAATCAGGCAGACAGCACCTCTTCAAACAGAAGCATGGGCACACAACAGGTGCCATTTCAAGTGAAAACGTCTCCTGTTTTTCTCAAGAAACCCTGGAAACTGAAGCAGAGTGCTCCATATGTTAATACATTCCAGGCAGTGAAACCCCTCAGACTCACATCCCTCCTCCCTGCTACCAACACTCCACACACAGCACCATCCAGCTGCTTTTTTGTGCACCAGAGAACCAGCACTACAAGGGCTCCGCGTGCAAGCTCCCAGTCAGGGAGCACTGTATTCAGAAATAACCTGAAATATCAATACTTATGTGTAACAAACTAAGAAAATAAAACAACACATAGACAGGTGTCACAAACTTGCACTTTTTAAAACAAAAAAGTCTATTTTTTTAGCATACCAAGTAAGTGACGTTTTCACAGACTGAAATAGGATCAAATCCTCAGACAATACACTGTAGAAACGCAGGCACCTTCACAGAACTGTTCTCATTAAAACACTCTTCCTCTGTCAATGCTAAAATTAATTTTTTTAAAAAGAAAACAAATCAGCTTTCATTTTCAAGTGACCTTTCAGAAAAAAATTCTTTCTATAAAATATTAAAAGCATTATTGCAAAAAAGCACTCCTATTTCTGTGCTGATAAAACCAGTTTGATTATAAACCTTTGTGTTTTTTCATGTATTAAGGCAGCATTGTGCAATCCTTGCTGGCCTGGGATGAAAAGAAACAAAATAAAAACAAACAAGCATAAACCCACAACTATCATTACCCATGTAGGCTCACCACGCGGATGCTGAGATATTAGCTTGAATTGTGGAAGCATGAGAGAGGAAGAGACTGTGATAGATGAGGAGATAATATCACACAATGTCACCTAGCAAATGGTGATCATTGTGCTCATAGGCAGCTGAACAGCCACACTGATATCCAGCAGCAACATAATTATATTTCAAATTAGTTTTCTGCAATGCAAAAGGGAAAATAAGAAAGATAGTCTGATGTAATCAAGCTACAGAAAGAGACTTGAGTAATATATCTGGGTTTCTAGTCCATTATTATACACAGAAAACGAGGCTGCACAATTCCAGCTCATTTCTGAAGGTTCGGGGTCATCTTATTAGGAACAACATATTTACTGTGAACCTGAAGAGCCAGTATTGATTTGAACAGAAGTGTTTATGCTTGGTTTTAGGATCCCTCTTTTCCTGTGCTGTCCTAATGAGCCATGAAAATAACTTCAGCTAAATCAGAAATGCCCAACCATAGCTGAAATAGGCCTTGTAATTCTGCTATCATTTTGACACCAGTAATGTGAAAGGAACAAATTTCCAACTCCGTGGTTTTTAGGAGATACAGGAATACAGCAAGAGGATATGAGAACACCAGGATTGATTTGCTGTAGCGAAATGCTTAACAGAGGCACAATCCAGGCCTGCCACATACACATAATTACAGGACCAGTCAGGTTTTGTGCTTTGTCTTGTCTCAAAATGCATAAAAGATGGCAGCATGGGTATTGCCAAAACTGGAGTTTTGGACCAGTTCACACATGCATCAAGGAAAAGCAGAGTATAGCTGAGCAGTATCTGAACCAACATAGGCTTGTATCCTAAACTCCTTGCTAATAAGATGTAGGCAGGCTTCTCAATGACATAAATAATGTCCAACTAACCAGTGTATCTTCCTGGTGTGGGTTTTTTTTTAACTGGGTTCATTACAAAAGCAGACTCATTTGGAGGATTCTTTTTAAGTAATAAACTTTGAAATTAGCATTTTTATATTCTTTTTTACTTTAATGGATTTCCTGCTTCTTGTTTGCTAGATAGAAAATGCCTGCCTGTACACAGCAAACTCAGGAACTGAGTCAACGAGCTACTATTATGTGTGAAATCTGCTTGAAGCAGAGGTATTTGGCAGCTCCATTTCATTTGGACTAAACGTAGGAAGCAGTTAGAAAGTAGAGTAATTGAAACAATACCGATTCATCCACCCAAACACAGACCTTGGGAAAGGTTATTTACGAATTTGCCTATGTGGCCAGGAATGTTTTGCTAGATATTACTGTCACAAGGGGTGTACGTATGTGGAAAGCAGAACGAGAACAGAAACACCTTAAACCTTTCAAGTGTTAGACAGAGAGAAACATCCCAAAAGTTATGCAACAAGAACAGAATTGGAAAAGTTGCTCTGCTAGAGAAGACAGAGAGCCTTTGTGCAAAGCACTAAGCAAGAAAGAGGCTTGGACTCATATACAAAGAAAAGTAGTCTTGTTACCTGCTGCCTAATGTGTCTGGGGAAACAGAATGCAGGGTGCTTTGTGAATAAACTTGATGGCAGCAAAGAAATGCCAGACTGCTTCATCAGCTTCTCCTCCCTGAGGAAACAGCCCCCTAGACTCCAAATGCTGGCTACCTTCTCAGCAGTACTTTCTCAGCAATGATACTGATTTATTCCTACAGCTAATTTTAAGGGCAAGCATTGTGTTTAAGTACCTCACTGCATAATGACAACTGCTCGAGATAAAGGAGAAAACTGTATTTTTGCAAGTAATTTCCTTCTGTTTTGGTAGCAAGTTGTTACAATACTAGGAGTGCAAAATGTCACTTCCGTGCATAAATGCAAGCTGCTAGGTGATGGTGTCTTTTAAAATGTAGTTTCTTTATCTACAAGGACCAGGCAAGCACTGGTCCTACTGAGCTCTCTGGCAAATCTGCTGCTTCCTGTAGGACCAGGGTCAGACCCATACTTGTGAATCCTGTCACACAAATAAGCTCTGTAAAACAACAATACAAGGCTGGCAGCTCAGGAGCACCATGAGGCTGATGGGGGCAGAAGGCGTTATTTCATTTCATTTCTGAAGACATAATCCTGTCTCCTCGTTTCTGCTTCTATTCTTTTTCTTCCATTTCTAACTGTCCAGAAACTTTGTGTCCATTCATTCTCCTTTACTCCATCTCTCACCTATATCTCTGCTGTCATCAGCCAATTTAGTCTTGTCCCAAACCCCCACCCTCTCACTTTGCGATCATTTCTTTCTAATAAGCACTTAATTCAAGGGTGAAAACACAAGTAAGAAAAAGGGGAAAGACATAGAAAAAAGCTGAATATTGCTGCTGCTGCAGTTTATAACTCCTTTCTATGGCTCCCCCTGAATCCTGCAACATTTTCTAGCCATCAAGGAGTCAAAGTAAAATATAATCCCTGATGATGAGGGTGGGAAAAGCAAGTGGCACAGAAAACTTGGTAATTCTTATCTAAGGGCTGCAACTATCCACCAGCAGGAAGACTGCAATGACACAGTCTGTGATTTAGGGTCCTTAGCAGAATGTATGCTGGTGTTATACTAACTAATAAAGAGTTGCAGCAGAGATGTGCTAATTATATTTTTCCACTTCAGTGTGTACTGAACATTGTAAACTATCATTTACTGTCATTATTTTAATGATATATTATGTTGATAATACAATCTGGGTTAATTCCCAAATGTGAAATCTAGGGAAAAAAAGCTACTCTGATATTTTTAAAATGTGGTTTCTCATTAACCCTAAACCAGACACTACTATAGTCACAGCTCCAGAGGAAGCACTCATTTACCAGCAAAGGTAGTGACTATAATTATTCTGGAAACAGTTGTCCCAAACCAATTGTAACCTCTGTTATTTGGGGAGGGGGGGGGGAAGGGGGAAGATGAGAAAACCAGTGTTTTGTATAGGAAGGCCCATGATAAAGTGCTTTCTTTTAAGGCATCTCTCATCTTTTGCTGAGAGAGGGCAAACAGTCAGCAGAGTATTCAGCACTGGCACAGAAGGAGAAAATGGATATACTTTTGTATGCCTGTCTCAAAGGTACGAGGACATCAAAGTGTAACAAAGTGAAAGCAAAATACGTAATTCTAATCACACATGTTCCCTATCATTTTGAGCAGTGTCAGGCACTTGATTCTTTAAATGGCACTTTTCCCCCTAGTCTATTAGCCTACAATCAGAAAGTAATCATTATTGCTGAAATTCCACCTAAATGAAGAGATAGGTATTTTCTTATATATTTAGACAATGACTCCTACACAACCCAGAATGTGACGGCAGCTCACACAGGTATTTGCTTACTACTTTGTATTTTGTCATCAGGTATCTCTGGACTGCTGCAGAAGCAAGAATCCCGCTGTGTGTTCACTGCCCACAAATTATTTGTTCAAGGGCTAGATGGACATGTTTATTATCCTGACTATCAGAATCACATTTTCCTCAGGTAGGTAGTTTTACCTACCTTGGTGTTATATATTCCTGGTTAATATTCACTTATCTCTCTAAAAGAAGTTTAAAGATTTAAACATGCTTGAAAGTCACTCACAAAAATATTCCTAAATGTCTAGGTGTTTGAACGGTCCTCTAGACAAGAGTCTGATGTCCTCTTCCCTACCACTCATGAAACCAGAAATATATATAACATGGGATATGCCAAAGGGACAAATGAATCATGTCTAGGATCTACAACATCTTCCTCTGCCTCCTGCAGAGGCAGCTGATGAAGCACTGATCTACTGCAGACTGTAAACCCCACACACCTTCAATGCCAACTGCTTGTTTACAGAGCTCCAACAGATTCATTCAATGTTTATCAAACCATGGAAAAATGACGTTTTTCCCCAGACAGAGAAAGGCAGAAAAATTGAAAAGGACTCACAAAGTGTTTACATTGGCCACTGCTGGCAGCAGTTCACAGGGTCGTAGCTACTGCAGCCACTAATTACTGGGTGCAGATTCTTGTCCCCAGTCCTGGAGGAAGGGCTGCTCCCAGCTATTACAGGCAGTCAAAACAGTTTGAAAAACAATGGATTTTAGATATTCAGAGGATATATCAGAGAGCGCTTAAGGCATTTCACCATTGCATCAAGTGCAAGGGCATTAGTTGACCAAAGCACACATAGAGGCTTGCAAAGGAGAGAAGTGATCAAAATCCCATCATTTTATCCTGTGCTGTCCTATTTTTACCCCAAATCTACCCCAGCATGAGGAATATGCGAGAACTTGCAGGTTACACAACCCTGAGCTTTCACAGTGTTGTTTAGCACTGTGATGGCTATAATTGTGATACACTGAGAACATTTGCAACCTTCTGCAGATCTCACACTCACACTTCTGCCCAACTGGTGTGACGTGCTCGTGTTATAACAGTTCAATGTGTTGCAACCAAAAGCTGTCAAGAATGCCGGCTCAAATTATTTTTCTCCATACACTGTCCCTTGTTTAGGCCTTTACATCTAGCAGGGAATGGAGACTCAGTGCTATTCACAGCCTTTCCAATTCCTTATTATGACACTGGGAAAACCATCCGATCTCTGTATCTCAGCATCCTTAGTTGTCAGTCTGATATACTAATGCCCTGCTCACAAAGGCGAGCAATTGTGGACTTTGTAAATGAAGGACCGTGTGGGTGGCACCTCTCTATAGATAAATTAATTATGTAAATCAGACAGAGGTTTATGACAGATCAGGTATTCCAGGAAATCTATCTTGGTGATCCTGGTCATATCACAAAGCAGTCAGCTGTATTTTCCATCAGCTTACTAATGCCTTGAGGCAAGAATAAGAAGAAAATGTTTCCCAGCTGCTGCACTCAGACAGAACAGCAAACGTCCTCAGTAAAAGATCTTGACTGTAGCGTCCAAACCTCACAGAGTCTGGGAAGCAAGTAACAACAAATGAAATGTCTCAAAGCCAGTCGTTCCTCTTCCATCTCAGAACAATGCTGACTTGCATGTTTTGCCTGGGGGATGGAAGCAGGGGGGAGTTGTTTGAAGCTCTCTGATTTGCCTGAGGTTTTTTTCCCCCTCAGACTTCTTGACCCCTTGGGAAGCTTCTGCACCGTCAGGTGCATAATCAAGCCCTAGGGGAAATCAAATGGGCTCACTTACACAGTCATTATTGGTCTCTACAAAGCCCAAGGGGCTCCGTTGCTCATGCTTTCTGAGATCTAGAAAATAAATCAGGAAAAGGCTGTAAAATAAAGGAAATCAAGAGGAGAAAAAAGCTGGAACATCTGATTGATCAGGTCTGCTGGAGGCACCCCTCTTTTCATAGCAAACCCAGCAGCCTCTGCTGAGATTTGTTGTAAGAAAAGAGCCATCAGATCTGAATCACTAGTCCTTTGTAACGTTTTTTCAATCTGCACCACATGCATCACCTGAGTGTTCTAGATGCAGGCAACTCAGGTGTATTTTTCTCAATAAACAGATTGTGTGAAAAACGTCAGAACAGGAGTAACCTATTAGGAAGGGCTGACAATAAATCTCTCATCTTTATTAAGATTCAAATCTTGCTCCACCCCACACTTATTGAATCTATTGATTTCAAAGTAAACAAAACTCTTTGTATAGATCGGCTGTACAGTGGATCTTGGATTTAATCTAAGTGTGCAGGTACCATAATTTAAGCAATAGAAAACTGTACCATTACAACAGGCTAGGAAATAATCTTGAAAAATTTGCATTCAATCAAAATGCATGCTATGTATGTTATTTTCTATATTGTATCTGTATATTATTTCTGTAAATTAATTTTAATCCCTCACGAGTCACACAACTAGACAACTGTGAAGCCTTTGTACATAGGAATGTAGGAAAAAAAAGACTGATGAGTTGATCTGCAATTTGTTTTGGAAAAAATTGTTATCCACTTCATATCATCATTGGAGAAATTGCTTTTCAAACCTATTACATCTCAGGCATACTAAGTGCACTCTAATGAGTCCAAAAATGTGTAATGACACTGTTAATTCTATGGCTAGCTTGGAATCAAGACTGTTTCTTTTCTTCAAAGGAAAACAGGATTATCAAGTGCACTAGGAGAATTTCTTTAACATGATTGATAAGAAGAAAGAGTAATCACCTTTGAAGTGCCACTACATATAATACCTCTCTAGCGTTCTCTTTCTCCTCCTGACATCCATGAGTAATTGAAAGTAAAGAAGCTGCTTAGTGTGATCAATGAAGCCCCGATGACAGCACCTTCTACAACACCTACCAGCACTGTCAGGTGACAACATCATCATCTTTGATACTTTAGAGTTGACACAGGGCAACATATTTTTTGAAGTGCCAGACTTCAGTTTGGCAGGTATCACACTTCCAGGAACACTAATGACTTGTATTAGGTGCTCCTCTGTCAGCACAGAGGGCCTTGCACTTTGTGGGAAATAATGCTGGAAGTTGCATTGGAAATCTGAGCCAGACACTTGCTGGGTTTGGACTCAGTCTCATACTACCAGGCTTCCACTACAGAAAAGCCTCAGGATCTCAGTTTTGTGGCTATCGATTCTGTATGGTCCCCCTCCTGATTCTGGCTGCATACAACACAGGCTGCTGAGCCCTTCATAAACGTCAGCTCTCCGATGTTGCCCAGAAGAGCAACAGTTCTGCACAGCACTTTAAGCCAAGGTAGACAAGGAGGGGGACTACCACTACGTTCCAAAGTGTGTGATAAGTAGATCAAGATGCACATACTTTGTTAGTCACAAATCCTGATGACTGGACAAAACAAAAAAAAAGTTGCAGGGTCCAAGTAGACTGGAGTACACTCACTGCAGGTTTCGGAGAGATTCCATTGTGTAAAAAAATACCTGTTTGGATTGCTTCACATTTATCCAAGTAACATCCTCCGATATTGTTTTGGTATTAACAGCTTAGATATTTATAATTAATTAACTTACCATTACACAAGGAAGTAGCAAAACAACTATCTCTTTTACTGAATTTTTTGCAAGACAACAGGATGGTCTGCGATGACTTTTCTGAGACTAATTGTCATAAAAGATAACCTATAATCCAAGAAAATGTGAACAAATTGGGCTTCTATCCTGAGCACCAAGAAAAAATTCTCCTACACAGAGCATCTCAAAAAAAAAAAAAAAAGGCAACTTTTTTGAAGTTTCAACAGCTCAGCTCATATCTATTGTTTCATAGTCCTAAGCACTGAAATTGGAGGTGGTATATGAAGGTTAAATCACAGTATTGACAGATTTTTGTGTCAGACACCTGTCAAAATGTAATAAGGAATACGTGAAAAGAAACAAGATGCCAGAAGCACATCACAACAGGTTTTTTCCATTTTCATACATCATGATTCGTAAGTCACAGAAACTGTATACCTATGAAAACAAGGTGGCAGCTACATGCCGACACTGCTTGTTTGGCAGAAAATTAGACTGAGTCAAACCCTAAAGTCCTGCCCCTGTACGCCCTAGAAAGCTGTGAACTCCCATGCATGGGAATAACCTACATAGGGCAGTGGAAAGTGGCAAATTTCTGCTTCACCTGGTAGGGCTGGCAGAGGCAGCAGAGACTGCTGAAGTCTGGCCAAACCAATAGCCCGACTCAGCACCCGATATTTGCTGTGGCTGCAGCTTCTCCATGGGGTCTCCTGCACACCTATTTTCCATTGAGTCCTACTAGACACCACAAATCAAAGCTCACTTTTCTTTACAAAGAACCCAGTGAGTATCAGACACACTGACCCAAAACAACAAAATCATTTAAGAAAAATCAAAGCCATCAACTGAGTCAAGCCAATATGCTCAAAAACATACTTAGTTAATGTATTTATAGGAATCCTATCAATACAGCAAGTGGACTAGGGCATTGGAGCTGAGGAAAATGGGACAATCATAACATGGACAGTTTCAAATCTGCAGATTGGTCCATGACCACGGCAAGGAAACAGGTCCAGAGCTGTAGCACTGAATCCTTTTTGATAAAAGTGATTATTTTATTATCTGTTCTTTTTAATTGAAGTGGCTTTCATGCAGATGGGATTTCTGAATGTTATTCAAGTTATCAAATGATGCAGTCACAGAATAACTTCAATATCATGCACACCTCTTGGCTTGCAAGCCTGCTTTAACAAATTCTAGCTTTACAGCAATAAGCAACCTCCAGTAAATCTCCTTTTCCGTCCTACATTACCTATATTTATATGAGTAAAATAATGAAAATTATGGCCAAAAGATGTACATACATTATTCAGAGGCAATATTCATTTCCATGCAGAAAAAAAATGACTTTTGTTTCAGAGCCCGGTCAGTTGCTTCTGGTTTATTTTTAAACAGACCTATACTGCAATATAGGACATTGCTGTATTTGCTTCAAAGACCGCTTCTTGAAGTTGATTTCTTTGAAACTGTGAATGATACTGTCTGTTCTGAACTACCTATGTAGGGCTTTGGCAATAACACTCCTACTGGCAGGAAGGCGAGTTTATAGCTTCAGCTTTGCAAGAAACAAATAACATTTTCCTCTGATAATTGATTGCCATCTATTTTTATGACACATCTGTGACTTTCAGTGACTTACACAATAAGTGTTCTGCATTAATAATATATCTGCTCCAGTTATTTATATATTTACTTGATAAACTAAAAAATACATACAAATAAAACAAGTCTAAGATTTTCCACAGAGAGGAAAATATTAAATGACTGCTTTTATATGAAAAGGCACAAAGCAACACCGAGCAAAAGATCGATTTGTTGTTTGTATGTACACATGCATACATATCACATACCCACATATATCAATAAATATACAGCATGTTCCCTCCCTTTTCCTTCCTCTGTCTTTAGGTGGTTCAGTAACTTGCTACATCCTCCCTTGCCAGAAGGGCCAGCAGCGGGGCTCAGCACCACCTGCTCCTTCGGGGGGCCCAGAAGATAAGATTCTGGACCTTAGGCTTGACCTCTACTACAAGCAATTTGAAAGGGACAAAGTTATCAACAGTGGTCATTTCCCAGAGGCTCTTCATGCCTCTGCTACTGGCAGGACTTAGAGAGATCAGCCGCAAACTAAAAGTTACTATTCACATTTTTTTGCTGGCAATTTCTAAACATCTAAAAAAAATGTAATTAAAAAGAAGTTTCCCTGTGCTGGATGCACACACACACCCTCCAACAAAGAAAACCCCAGTGTTTGCCAAGAGGCTTGCAAGCCAAGTGCCTTCTCCTGTACTTTGGTTAGTCTCACACTTACCTGCAGTCCAGTCAATGTCACATCCTCTGTGCTGCATACTGCAACAATCTGCATGAATTCACACCACAAGAAGGCAATATTAAAAAAATAAAGGCAGCTTAAGCTGAAATAATTCATGGCATCTCCAAAAAGTTACTTCTATTTCTAGCACAGTTTTCCAACAGTGGCATCTACTCCTTGTAGTAACTATACTTGATGCTATCTCTCTGTGTGTCTTCAAGCCCTCCTGCTCCTCAGCAGTTCATGCTCGCCACAGTGCTGGCTCTGGCCTTCTCGCACTTGCTGCGGTCTGATGCAGCAATACTGAGCTAACCGGTAGCTTGCTTCCAAACTAATCTTTTACCAAAAAGTTCAGAACAAAAGCACTTGGGTGTTGGTCCTGTATTTGGAATTGTAAGAGGTCAAACCTTATGTGACTTTTCATATCTACATTAGCAATCAATTCAGATGAAATGTAAAAGCATATGACATTCCAAAACTGTGCCCTGCTGCTTGTCTAATGGTAGCTACGACACACAGAAATGTCTTTTATTTAGTTATCCTAAACCATCTTCCAGAGCTCCACGTTTTATAATTAAAACATGCTAGCCAGAAGGAAATGTTAGATTAACTAGCATTCACAACATGCCTTTGAGCAGAGATTTACAGAGAACAAGTCATTTTAAATTGAAAAGATATTCCGATCCACTCTCAAAGTTCTGCAGAACACGAGCAGAAGTGCAAAGAGAATAACCAGAACTATTCATACAGACAGCTAATGTCAAAGATGATGAAAATACAAAGTTGTGTATTCCTGTTACTGGAGGAAGAAAGATGCTGCCAGGCACCAAGCTCTGCTGTCAGCTCTGCCACCAGCCTGCCGGCTAACCCTGAAAATCAATTTCCCCAACCTTCATCTCCCATTGCAGAGAGGTTCCTTATCTCTCGCTCTTTCCTCATATGATTGTCCTTTTAAAGAGTGCTTTAAAATCTCCTCAGCATTTCAAGCCTGTATTGGTGAGGCTGGGGATCTACACGATGGGTTGTAGTCCACCAGGAAAGTCCCTTGATCCAAGTCACCACGCTGTGCTGCCATAGCACAATGGGTAGCATGGAGTTGAGAGCAGGAGCCAGGGAAGTATCAGGGACAGAAACAATTAAGCTACCACTAAATGTGAACTGGGCACATTTTCAGTAAAACCAGGAAGAAAAGGAGTCCAACAGCTAGACTGCCATGGGGAAGGAGCAGGAGTCAAAGACACTGTAGCGTTATGTGTGCCCGAGCTGTTTTATGTGGTTGTAAAACTACCCACTTTTCCACCTCTAAAATCAGGCACCTAAGAGAAGCCTCCTCACACCGGGGTCCCTCAATAGCGTATTAAGAGATCCTTTCATCCTGTGGAACTGCCTCTGCCCACTGGCTATAAAGAAAGCAGCCTGGACTGAAGTGCCTTAGTTCTGTGGCCACTGCTAAACTGGACGAACCCTGAGCCTAGAGTTAAACATCCTCTTCCATATTCAGACGGGCATTTCTGGTGATGTTACGAAAACCATTGCTTTTCTCTACAGAGACTCAAAGCTGCATTAAATACTCTCTTTTACAAACCAAACTTTCCTTCCTTTAACATTGGTACCATTATTAAGATGGATGCTAATGGGCTTTGCTCTTGACCTCAGTTCAAGCTCCCCGTGTTTCTCTATTTCATCCAAACAAAGAGGTAAACACTAAAAATGGCTTACAAATGCTAATGTCTGGGGAAAGGGTGAGGAAAATGCTTATATTACGACACTGCTACTGCATAAATAGTTCAAGCAAGGGACTAGGTTAGATGCTGCATTTAGCATGTTGTAAACCTGGAGGTTTCAGTCTTAAATCTCAAGGCAAATGCTGTTCAGCCAACTCTTCTCTTTTTAGCCTTTAACTACTGCACCTCATCCTCAGTCCTTGATAATATGAATTTATGCAAAACCAGAAGGTGCTACAACTCAATCACTTAGCCCTTTTTTAAAAGGCAGGTTTTCTTTTATGCAGCACACTTCAAAAATGTGTAACAGAATAGGGCCAACAAAAGGAGCAGCCGTCATTACTCCTTAGGTCCTCCAGTTTAAGCTTCTGGTTTTGAAATACATCTGCCTTTCTAATTGGATAATGGTCCTGTTGCTGTCTTCTTAACCATTTTACATATATACATTCGCTGCAAACAGATTAATGTAAGAAAATAGGTCACATACCTACAACTGCTGAATAGATACTATCTACCAAAGTGTTATTTGCATGCATACCATGCTGTTACAAATACTGAAATAAAATGCATGTTCTATGGCACGCAAACTAAATCACAAAAGAGAAGAAAAAAAGAGGTAATTAAAATACAAAGGTGAAAGACAAAATAAACAGAACAAGCAATGAGCCAGATGACAGTGTTCTTTAGGTCACTACAAGGAGGCTACTGCTCCATAAGTGCTTAGTAGAAGCCCCCAACTCTGACAGAGATTTCTATTGTCCCCTATAAAGGCTTTTGTTTCTATTGACCCCAATCTTACTTTTCAAATGTACATTACATCAGTCAAATCCATTTTGGACCACTCATATAGCATGTTTCAAAAAATGTTATGGTCAGAAGAAAAACTAGAATGGTCTCGTGCTTGACCACCTTCCTGGAGTGCTAGTTACTGTTGCAACAGCTGGATTTTTCCCTTGGTTGCTGGGATCAACGGCTTTCAGGAACATTCCTGCTTTCACTGAAATCATAAAGCAATTTTTTAATCTACCTAATGGATGAGAAAAGCCTGAAAATGTATCTCAATGCACCCACAATGGTGAGAAACTAGAAGACAAACAATAATAAGTCCAAGCTTAGTCCTTTTCTCTCAATCTATTTTATTAAGCCAGTTTTATAATTTTCAGAGGCCAGTTCATCCTTCCTGAAAACCTGAAGGCAGTCATGCCCACTACCAGGCCAGTTTAATAATAGCTTAAGGGAGTTCCTGTTTTGCAAAGAAATTATCATGTCCTGAGCTAAGGACTTGCTCCAAGAAAGGGCAGTTCTCCAGTTAACTAGAGGTGCAAACAATTTTATTATTCTGAATATGCTCTCCCTGTTATTCTAGGACTCAGCTTAAGAATTATGAATTGACTGCACAGGTAGGTGCCTTGAGAGACCTATTACCTATCTTCGCCATCTCTTTTACACAGGGTCGCTGCAGCAGTGGGAAACCTAGCCCCAGCCCCTTCCCAGCCCACAGCTGTGCGTATGGCACCGAGCACAGCAGAGTCTAGACCCCTCCTGGGGTCTGTACAGTGGACACTGCAGCTCAATTACTCACCCAGCCAACTCCCTTCTACACTGACTTAAGGAATCTCTGGCTTTTTGCCCATGTAGATGAGTCACAGGAAACCTTGCACTACAAAACCTCAGAGATAAAACCACTGGAGTTCATCTTCCCTTGCATTACCTGTATGCCTGCGGCGAAGCAGGGAGGCTAAAGATACAGTTTGTCTCAACTCTTAAATATTTAATCCATACCTTCTACAAAATATTCTAGCTTCTAGATACACTCCTGTAAATCATTGAACGTCAGTAAGTAGTTGCCCTACTCTAGATTTTTTATATTCAATTCTGTAGCATATACACATATGATATGAAGGCTGATTGAGTTATGTCTTTACATATTCTGACAAGGTCTTCCCACAGTGCTCAGGAATATTTCAGGCAAGAGAAGGAAATGGTACTGAAACACAGAAACTTGCCAGTTCTCACCCTCGCAAATAGTTTGCCTTGAGTCCATCTGAAATGCTAAATCCTGCAGAAAAACAGATGTAGCATGTAAGAAACAGTGCAAGACGGACACAGCCAAGGAGAAAAACAAAAGTGTACTCTATGCCAAACAATAATTTGTGCTTCTCTACAAATACACAACTGAAACTAAACAACTTCTTTCCCAAAAGACAGACACATTACACTGATAGATTAAGTAAACTGTTAAAAGGCTTCACCCTGAGAAACCTGAGTCATCACTGGTGACTGCTCCTAAGAGGACACAGCTGCGTCATTTTGTAAATGACACTTTGTTGTCACTGCTTTCACCACAGCTGAATCATAAGGGATTTAGGAATTGTGGGCATCGTGGGAAAGTCAGCAGGATTTTAAATATCACAGGTGCAATTTGCATCTAGGCACCCAATGAGTGAAGGACAAATGTCCATTTTTACTTCAATGTATTTAAGGCAGAATGTGGTTATTTTGATAATGCGAAAATAGGACTATGTCCTGAGCATTGTTTTTGCCTTTAAAAGAGGTGAAGGGACAGGATTATGCCTTGTTAGCAGCATAATGCACGGCTCAGCGCTTGACTGCTCAGGAATTTACAGTGATTTCTATAATAGTCCTTTCAGGAAGGGAGTTGCCTATATCATTTTCTCTTCTGTTATGAAACAAATAATCAGGTGCATTTTCCACTATTGTTCACTAAAAATTAAGGCCCCTTATTCACCAAGATGAAACACTACCCATGAGAAAATATTTTTTTCTTATTGTTTTTGTTTTCTGTTTAACAGGAAATGGCGCAATTGCTAAATGAATATGTAAGTAAGCTCCACAACCAGGGCTGAAGAAAGACTTTTACTAGCTTTAGTAGTCAGCGGTTTTTTTCACCTTTACAGTATCCTTTAATGGGTTTTCAGGATAAGTTTGTTTATTAATTAAACCTGTTACACTAGGGAAACAAGTAGCATTCAGATTATTTTACAAAAGGACAAAAAAGCCAATGTCACCTGCTGGCTATTGAAAGAGGCAGAGAACGGAGCTAGAAACCCCTGTTTCCACATTCTTTGTCTCCATTAGGCCACTTCAGCTCTCACAAGTTTGCTGCCACATGTCAAAAGCCACGAGCAACAGCCACAACTGCTCAGAAGTAACAAGGAACTAGAGAGCTTGTGAGTAAAGGGAAGAGTTCTATGTCAGGAAACAGATTAAGAATTCCAACTATGGCTTAAATTTTACTTATTTCAGCTCTCCTAGAGGGGATCTACTGTCTCCAAGTCCTTAAATTAAAAAGTCAGCAAATGGATGTGCTGAATCCCAGATGTTAATTGCACGGACTCAATGGATTAGAACTGCAGATAATTAATTGCAAATTTTAATATATGCTGAATTAAATGGATGATAAGATTTCCAGTGGGTAGTTTTGAGGTCCAGAAGGGGAAGATTATTTCTTAAAATGTGAGAGCCCTAGAGGCCAAAGTCTTCTAAAATGTCTGATTTCAGGAAGTTAGAGAAGCTTGGGAGACTAATGGACAGGCCAAGTGAGGAGCTTTAATGCTTGGGTATACAGTGCAGCAGCTCAAGGGAACTTACATGCTGCTAAATTTCTTTTGGTAAGAAGGAAGCAGCTTTTCTGCTTTTAGAAATGGGCAGTCGTTGTTCGCGGTGTTTCCTATAAGGTCAGCTATACACAAAATGCTCCATTAGATTTTGCTTCGTAAAAAAGAAAAAACATCAGAGCATTTACTGCTATGATACCGTAATGTCATTGTCCCAGTTCTTAGAAATTCAGTTGGTCAGTTAAAGCTCAGAGTCAAATAATGTAATGACAGTAGAACTAAGATATAAATCTTTTTAAGCAAAAAATGCCTACCTATATGAAGATATTTTTATCTAAAAAGTACATAAAGCTAAAACAACAAGACTAACACAGAGGGGAATTCTTTTTATCATTTATATAACAGTAGATCTGGAAGACCTCAGCTACTCTAAAAGCCACACTGTACTTGGTGTTACCTGCTCATAAAAACCTGAATTGAAAAGGAAGAGCAAAAGTAAGTAGTGGCATAGGCTTTGAGACAAATGTAGTCTATAACACATCAGGGAACCTTGGTCGTGAGTCCCCTGCTCAGTTTTTTACCATCACCACTCCTTTCTAACACTAGAGCGCTACCCTATTGCACGCTGCCTTCCTGGTGTTTTCACTGGCACAGGCAGAATA
>Ga0181612_161050_pt1 | contig 17238 bp, 5 predicted proteins | sample HoacroProtozoa21_FD_119630 | JGI IMG/M metagenome (GOLD analysis project Ga0181612, IMG submission 119630) | Hoatzin crop microbial communities from Cojedes, Venezuel. Combined Assembly of Gp0051906, Gp0051904, Gp0051908
TGAGGAAAACAAATCAAAAAAACAAGATTTTCCCCACCAACCATTTTCTTTTTGAAAACAACATTTTTGATTAAACCCAAACCACCCCTTCCCCCCCCCCCCCCAAGACAGTACTTAGTTCTCCATCTATTCCATATTTCTGCTAGTAAATGTTAAGAACAAAACCTGTTTTGCAATCATGAATCTGAATCCCAGTGATTCTAGCAAACGACCATTCTGACCTTCTATTAAGTTCCATTTCTTGACTTCTAAGCTTGATCTTGACAGCAACCCAGCTCCTGCATCTATCACTACTGAAATTTGTCTTGTGCTGGAGCACACTTTCCTGAACCAATTTTCCTCTGACTAATGGTCTTGCACATTCTAAGCATCTGCATATGTAAGCGCAAAGTTCATTCACTGTGACACAAACCTAAAGTTCTGTTCTTCCTTAGATCCAGTCACAAATCCTGCTAGCCCACTAGGAACCAACACATCGCTTCCGGTGCAGTGAGAGATACACCGGAGTTAAGGTGATTACAATGGTCTCTAAGCAGGTGCAAAATCTTCTGTCTTCTTTACTGAGCCAACTGGCTGGAACTTCAGCATTTCAGGGATGGAAAAAGGTTATTACTTCAGGGAAATATCAGTGGTTCTGGCAAGTGGTAGAGTATTGGACTGATTTATTTTGTCCACTGACTATAGTTCCATGCCCTATCACTGTAAAAAAAATAGTTAGACTGTACCTTTTGAGTGCTTTAAACAATTGATCTCAATTCTCCATTAAATTTTGGAATATTAGCCGTAGACACGGTTAAATAAGTGTTATTCAGAGAACTATTCTAATCAAATTGTTATGAAAATTTTGCAGTTATATAGTGCAGTGCAATATAGTACTTAATCAACAACACATATTTCAAAGCATGAAATGAAAAAAGTTTTAAATACAAGGAAAACTACAGAGGCAAAGCGACATGATGACATTATATAAAATCCAGTAAAATGCCAAAACATGTTCTAATATATTCAGATCCTTGATGAGCTTATTGCCTGAACCTTGGCTCTATTTCCTCCAAGAGAAGCGTCTCCCAGACTTCACCCAATATCGAAGGAAGAGAGGGACTTGCAAGAGTAAAATGAAATAAAGGACTGAAGCTGTTAACACTTCTCTATTCAAAATACATGCCAAGGAACACTCATAGTAGGGTAAAGGAAGCCTCATTCGTTACTTGAGATAAGGGCCACGTTAAAAAAAAAAAAAAAAAAAGAAGTCAAACACACACCATAAACATTTGAGACATCACTGGAAAAGCCCAGGGCTTCTTGAGGTAAGCTCCAGCTCTGTAATTACCAACCACACACATTAAGCACATTCTCTATAGGGCTGCTTAGGTCGACTATCTGCAAAGGCTCTTACCATATTGTGGTACTGTTCCTTCTCGTCTAAGAGAAAACTATCGGGGCATTCTTCCAGGAATTAGAAGAAAAAAGAAAAAAAGGAACACACATTTGCTAGCAGAATTTATCTTATCATTAGAGGTAACATTAGTTTTTCTCAGCAACAGCATCTACACCAACTCAGAAGAGTATCTTTCTCAGAAAGATCTCTTTAACCATTTAAGATGTTTTTGGCTTAATACTGATGAATCTCAAGCATCAAAGCAGCAATGTAGTTACCCATTATTGCAAGCATGATCCTTGAGACTCGTTCTGATCACTAGCTAAGGAGTCTGTCTCACACTGAGGAAAAAAACCAACAAAAGCTTAAGATATTTCCAAAAAATAGTCTCATTCACTCTTCTCTATAAACCATTCACAGCTTTTCCATTTTGTGCGGAGCATTTTCAGCATAAAGGGTCCATAATCGAACAGTTTTCTTTCACATTGGCTACATAGGTTTAACTCATGGTTTGTATATCTGAGATGAGTTCAGAAGTATTCTCATTTTTTTCTACTAATTAGCCAGTGATGCAGCTGAAGACTCCTGGATTTGCCTAGAAGCTGGCAGCAGCAGCCACGGTTAAAGTAGTTCCTCAATTAACTGTAAAAAAACCACTGTGATTTTCTTCGGAAGACAGCTGAAGGTATTTGTTCTCGCAAGAAACAAAGCATTCCTCTCTCTGATGAAGTATTTAACCTCAGATCAAACTGGCAGATAAGATTCTGATGTGAACAAAGATAAAAACAAAACTGCTTGCAGATGAAGGGCATTTAAATGTTTTGGGAGGTAAGAAATACCTAAAGCCAGGCAGGTTTCACAGTATCATAGTCAGGGACGGCTTGGATTTTAAAAAGCCATTTGCCAACCTCCAAATGCAAATCAAAGCCAGACAATTGTCCACACTGTAAGACACAATGGCCAAGAGTCACATCTGCATTCAGTGACTCCCAGGGGGATTAAGTTTACCAGAACGATCAGCAGATACAAATAATTCACTTGTGAGAAATTGTGATGGAGAGACTCAGCTTTCGCTTACAGTGCTTACAAGAACAGCATCCTTCTGAGCTATTTGATTGACACACTTATTGACAGCTAATGGCTGTATCAAGAACTTCCCACAGATAATGCCAATATAGCTGAACCTGGTTAAAGCATACTGGATTCCCCCCTCATTTTTCCACAAACACATGCTAAACGCCCATCCAAATGAATGAAAAGAACATATTTTTCCCCTCGCAGCATTATAAAGACTTTAGTTTTCATTGTTCCAGCACTGGTTCAGTCAATCCAGAACTTAGTTTACTACCTCTAAAGATGCTGCACTCATTCTAATCATCTGAGCATTAATTTTACTTATTTCACTAGTTCCCAAGAGTCAAACTACAAAGAAGTGTAACTTCCCTGCTACCAGATACTCACACCTATCAAGAACTTTTATTCTGCCTTGCAACTAGCAGCAGTTTTGAGGGAGCACACCAGTAGTTGCCCGAGGTAATAACCAGCAAGTGACACTTGGTACAAAAGCTCCAGGAATCACAGTACTCTGACAGAACTGGTTCCAACACAGCAGGAAGCTTTCCAAACCCGCATTCTAGAAGGATGGAGTGAATGTTTGGAGGCCATGTAAATATGAGCACACATGCAGTGTAGTCTTCTGTGGCTTCTCTCTTTCACAGGAAGCCTGCATAGTACTGGTCATATATGGTAGAAGAACCATATTCATACATCATGTTTTTCTCACTGTACTGTCCACAAGAACTGTTCAATAACCATGGAAGATATACATATAAAAATGGAAACTTCTTGTTCCAAAATCTCCTCTCTTTTTTAGTTCGGTTTGTGCTCATGATGCCAGCTTAGCATTTGTGCCTGCATCCAGTAGATGGCAACAGCGATACAGACAGACCGTCGTATTCACAACACACTTATCCTAGGCTCTGTGTGTGTGTGCAAGCAGTGTTAATTACTCTGCTTGAAGTGTCCCATTTCCCACTACATCTAACATCTTTACAGGCAGCAACGGATATACAAGAGAAAGAGCAAAAAAACTTGAGGGGACAGATTTTGGTGGAGGGGGAAGAAAAAGCAGAAGGTAACATTCAGGTGATCTAGTTTCTAATCCATGTTCAACCATAAGAGCTCTTAACACCAGCACACCAAATATGTAATATGCCTCAGGCTTTACCTCAAAATAATTCAACTTCTTCCTCAAGTGATACAAAAAATAGATCCATCAACATCACAGCAGTATGTTGGACCAGACAATACTATGATACTGATAGCATATTACTCAGTTGTTGCAGTCTAAGCCTAAAGTAAAGTGAGGCTTGGTCAGTCTCCTCTCTGAGACTGGTTATTTCTGTAAGGGCAAAATAACTTGCTCACAGATTCTCTAGAGAGATTTAAATTGTCTTGGAGTAATAACAGTCTTCATTACCTCAAACAAGGCAGTCTGAGATGATTTTTTGCTCAGTGGAAAGATTTAACCCATCAAACCTGCCATTTGTTACTTTCCCTTTCAAATTTTAAGGTGAAGGCTCCGTGATTTTAAGTTACAGAAATGAAAATCTGAGATGCAGCTTTCTACTATAAAGCTAACATAGGGTGATATCTACACACATAGTATACTACTTTTTTCCCCCAGTACATAAAAACACTGATTCTGTAACACAGTTCAGTCAGTACCTTTCATCTTGTTTTCACTAGTTAACATCTACAGAAGAAACAGAGCTAGCATATATATTGACTATCCAAGTAACTCTCCCCTTTTTATTACAGTCGCATGACTTCAATAGCACACAGCAAAGAAAGGTGAGGCCAAACTGCAATATTCCTACTGACAATGGAGAACGACCAAACCAGACATCTTAAGTACCTTTATGGTTCTCATTGCTATTTCTGACAGTTTCACAATCTTCCACGCGTTTATCCTAACAAAACTCCACTAAGACAAAGACAGGTGGTTATTAGTGTGTGCATTGCTGTAAGATTTTTTTTAATCCAATGGTTACTTGGAAATACAACCCATATCAGGCATGATTACATGGAATCCTGTTACAAACAAGTGACATAATGTAACTAAGCATTATCTTTATATGTCATCATCTGTACCTTACTTGAACTTCAAATGATTTTATAAATCTCAATTTTTGGCAGGTACACTTCAGCAAATATTAAGTTCTAGTGATTTCTCTTTTTTTTTTTTTAAATGGAAATTGCTAAAATAATCTGCAAGAGAAACTAACAAGCCATCACAAAAATGATTGTTCAAGTTTCTATTAAGCAACCTTTTGCAGCTGGAAACAAATCCTCTGAGGCCCTGTAACCTGGGCTTAAGTGGTTCAATCCGGAATCCTAAAATTGAGCCTTCTGCTCAGCCCTTTACTGGTGGAGAGGGCAGGAGGGAAGCAGGGACTGCATACTAAGCCAAATGTCTTCCTGGTGGCTTCCATCATATACGATTTGCAAATCTCTGCCCTACATCAGATGTACACAATGAACGTATGGAACACGTGTATATAGTGTAATGAATGTATGGATCAAATTAAGAACACCACTGCCCTCTAGAGTTAAGTTTCAGTCAAATATTACCTTCTGTATCGCAAAGCGATCTGAGGACCAGAAGTTGCTCTTGTTATCAGGTAATTCAGAATACTTTCTCCTTTACAACACATACTACATTACATAAATGGCACAATTTCTTACAATTCTGTCACCTCTTAAGGGGAGAGAAAACAGCTCAAAGACTGAATTCTTTCAAACAATTTTTCTTCTAAGACTTTAACAGTATTAAGGAACACTACATGAGCATGGACAACAGAAAATATTTTTCAAAAACTGAAGACTGATTCAGTTTCACTGTTTTATCAGTCCCCAGACCTGCTCCAGACCATCACCACCCGAGACGAAAATATCTCAAGCAGAACACCCACCTAAACATTTGGGTGCTTATTTGCACATATATGCCTGCAAATAGAACAAATTTTGTTTTAAAAAAATGAAAGTCTGGCTAGAGATTGTCAGTCACATTCTGAATCTGCATTAGGAAGCAGTTAAAGCCTAAACTCAGAGAAATTCTAGGCTGAAAGGGGCTCAAGCAACAATGTAGAAATACATCTCAAATCTTTCTAGCTCTACTGTTCCAACGCGCAGGTACCGAGATTCAAAGTTGCAGACAGGCACATCAGTCGCAGCACAGCTCTAAGACTTACAAATGCCTAAATGTACACACCTCTCTGCGAATGAAGTTAATCCTGTTCCTTTATTACTCACCCAGAAGCCTCAACAGAAATTCATCCAGTACCGTACATACAGAGACACTTTTGAGCCCTCTACTTGCACCCTTTTTTTAAATTTATGTACTCTGGGACAAATTCTGCTCCTCAGATACACACAAGCTTACTTTCAAAGAAATCATTGTCTTACATCCACGGCACAGTATTTACATTTCGAAATGCCACATACAGGTGAAATGTTAATCTGAGAGGGACTGCAGGGGAATTCTCTATGCAGACTTGGAAGTGTCTATCAACTGGAGCAGAGAGATATAGCCAATTGCCACACAGATAGTCTGTTATTGTCCTCTGTTTTCATCTTGTGAGGCACAGAGCAAGGATCCAGTTTATCCAGCATAACCGCCAAAAGCACGCAGCAGAATTTGGAAACTGCTGACTGCCATCCTTATGTACAGTTCACACTGCAATTCATAGACACACAGCTCAATTGACATTTCTCATAGCCCTACTCTGTGCCTTTCTCCAATATTTTAAAATGTTAACTTGACAAAAGCAACAGCATCTTTTCCCTCCTGTTCTTAGTATGTCAGGCCCTCGTAGATTAGGCATCCCTAAATGAAACCAACTGGTACCTAGAATACATTATGAGAATACTAAAAGAAGATTTGCCTTATACAACAGATGCTTCACTTATTAAACAGCCCTTCATCATAAAAGACATGGCTTTTTTTCTGATACAAAACCATCCAAATCTAATTTTAAAAACTTACGTATGTCTAGATGGAGTGGCTTGGAGCTTTTTTTTGTTGGTTGGCTTTTTGGCAGGAAAGAGTAACTAACATACCAAACCTCTGCTTACCTAACTCAGTATTTCTAGCCACACAAAACTTCCAGGGTTCAGACTCTCTTGGGGTCTACAGGCTGTACTTTGCAGGACAGTTCCCAAGCGCTGATATCAGTACTCACACCCATCACTGTGTAGAAGATATTGCCATAGTTATTTCACTTCTGAATTATTTAGGTTGAACATTATTTATGTTTCAGCATGGGGAATAAAGACCCAGACATGACTGGGAAGTGTCTGTTGTGCAGGAATAGCAGTTCCCATTTACAATCAAAATTAGAGACAACAGAAGGACTATGTTACAAAAACAAACAAGTAGTCAGTAACAGACCCAGAACTAGAATCTGGGTCTGCTGAGCAGTCCAGTATTATATCTATAGATTCATGTCTGTTACAACAGTCCATGGACCCAAGAACACTTTAAATTAGTATAAGCTGATGTTGCCAACAAAGCAAGCAACAGTGCATTCAGCAAGCCTCACTTGTTCATTTCTGCCTCTGCAGCAAGGAGGAGGACAGACAGCAGCTTTCAACGTTCATTACACTACTGCCTTAGTCTCCATTCAAGAAGGAAAAAATGTGCTGAAAACATAATTCTTTAAGTGGAGACTATGCAAAAACTTCAGGATTTGGTGTCAGAATTCTGTAGTATCTACTGCCTATGTAGTACCAAATCAAGGAGAATGACGTGTTTAAGTTTGAACACTTCAGATGAACACTGTGTCTTTTCAGAATTCATTCAAACTGCATCAACAAAAACCAAGCCCGAACGAGTGTCCATTCTTTAGTCACTCACTTCTACATGCAGAACTAGCAGCACCACAGCATCAGTTCACATTTTTAACTGATGGGCAGTTTCACAGAAACCTAGCTTTAATTCCAGTTACTTTCAAATAGCTGATGCCAATTCACACAATCACACTCGTGTCTGTTCTTCAGCTAAACTTGTGCCACCGAATGGTTTGGACTGGAAGGCACATTTGAGGATCACCTACTCCAAACCCCTGCCGTGACAGAAGCATTGCTCATGCAGACAGGCAGCATGTTAGAACCACATACTGAAGGCCATCTTAAGGACTTCTCCAGGCTAATCTGATGGACTATATATCTAAGCAAACAGGATTTTGCATGTCTCCACACAACACTCTTTCATCAGATTACAATGGAAAAGTGAGCCTCGACATGCCAGAACATATTTGAAAAATAGAGGATTACTGAATTTTCCATATACCTCCTTGATTTTGGACTTTCCCAATGCTGCTGTAGTATTGTTGAATCATGTTCTACAGCAAAATTACGTAAAAGTTAATTGCATTCCACTCAAACTTCCTTTTTACATAGCAATCTTATTCCACATCCACATACAGCCTACGCAGAAAAGCAAAGTTTTTATTCCAAAAAAAGTAGCAAGTTTTGAAAATTGTCTCAACTGATGAAACAAATCAGAAGACTGCAGAAGAATGTGAAGAGTTTCAAGCAATCTAACATTAATAAGTATGGTACAGAAGTAGTTTGTAGGTAGCTAAGATACCATGGGACCAAATTACCAGCTGAGGAGCATTTATTTAATTGCATCAATTTATTCTGACCAGTGATTTAACTCTCTAGCTTCACCCTTTCCTAAGTTTTCTTGCAGATATATTCACCCAAATGAGAAAGCTGAAGTTTTACTTTTGACAGCATAGGCTTGATAAAGCTGAAATGTCGTATTTGAAAGCATAGGCTACTCAAGACAACAGCTCAACAGCTATTTTGATCACCTCTGTGTAGATTGCTTCACATTGATTACAATACACAGGCAAAACAAGAGAAGAGCTGTCACTGCACTACACAGCATTTAAACTGAGTCATATAAAGAGTTAATTAGAGTTAAGAACAAACTCAAGTGGGTGTTCCGAACAAGTCTGCAAAGGGATTCCTGAGCTGGAGACCAGCTTTTGTTTAGGTTCAGACCCACTTGCATTGGAATGCTGGAAGTGCAGCACAGGCACAATGAAGACTTTCTCTCCCTCCAACTATTCCTGCCATTTCTTTGCACTTTGTCCTACGTACACACACTGATAGAGCTTTATGTATAGAAGTATATAATGGACAATTCTTGTTCAGGGGGCAAATTACAATTCATCCTACAAATAAAAAGTAGTTCCCTAAAATTCAGTTTATATGATATAGCAATAACTGGAACATACCATCTTAATTCTGTAATGCCAGAAAACACGCAAATGAGGTAATACATCTATTTCACCTCTCAATTTCTGCACTTTTCTTTTTCAAAACGCTTGCAAACTGACTAATGAGAAAGAGCTAAAAAAATACTGTTGTGTGATCTGTAGCTGAGAGGCAGGAAACAATTTTTGGAAATATTTCTCTTTTTCTATTGACACACTATAGTAGTATTGGGGCAACCTTCCCCAGAGCATATAAGCAAGCATATCTTCACATGCTGAGGAACCACAAGATACGAATTGAACAGCTTGCAGAGTTAAGGACAGGAGAGCTGAAGAGTCGTGTAAAGGCGAGAAGACAGTGGAGTCCTAAAGAATGCTACAGGCCTTCTCTATTCAAGAGATTTGTCAGCTAAGAGTAATACCTCTTTGGACAGGTACATGAAGTTCCAATTAAAATATTGGGCTAAATGAACTTTTTTTTATTTTTAAAATTTAAATTTTATTTTAAATGCAACAAACCAGCTCCTCCTCCTTCAGATCTCTCCTGCAGCACAAATTCATCTGCCACAGACATCAGTTACACAATCCCCTTCCTCCTACCCAATCTCCAGTTAACATCTGATGTGCAAAATCACATCTGTAATCTCCAGAGCTTCCTAAAAGAGTTCATTTTCCTCTGAGCAAGCTGTCAACACTCAAAAAAGAGCAACAGCTAACAACAGTTATTCTTCGAGCTCTGTGTGTCTCAGCTCAATTCAAACAACCTTCATGGCACAGAGCCACAACCTGAGGCAGTATAAATCCCGCTCTCAACCTCAAGAAAGATTTTCCAGAAGCACTTGAAAGAATCAAGGAAAAAAGTTGCAATCAGTTTGACAGTCTCATCCTATGATAACTAATTCACATTTTTTAAATATGTGGCCCAAAATATTTTGCTTTTAGAGAGAGCTTGGTTTTCCTTACTCTTCTTATGGCCTTCATAGCTGCATTCTACCGCAGTGATTCCTCCTGGTTCCACCAGCATTTAGCATTCGCTCTGGAATATATCCAGCAAAGATTAAAGAATAAAATATACTGGGAGCACTTGGTGCTGATGAATAAAGGAGCCTGGTTGAAAGCCAAAAAATAGCTGATAGGCAACTGCACTAGAATCACCCACAAGCAGGATAATGGTAAGTCACAGGGCTACCACTATTTCTTTCTTCTTTGTATGAGTTACTCAGATGAGAAAAATAATTTTTTGTCTCAAAAAGATTCAGCATACCCTACTGCCTTCTTAAGAAGCATTCAGCAGAGACAAATATTTGCTCTAGCAAAGCTGCATAAACCAAATTCTGTAATTCTTATATATCGCCCTGTTTGCTACAATCCTTCTCCCTCTCAAATCCACTGTTATTAAGAACATTATTTCAGGCTGAAGACTTTCCTATTTTAGGATGAATGACCAGCACAAGGTGCTTCAGAAATCTACGGAAATAAAACATGCAGTGACAGATATAAAAATATGTATCTCTTTCCTTCTGCGATATATAATCCTGATCTCTACTAGTTCCTGGATTAAACCCTAAAAATGAGGCTTAATTGGGATATGATTGATGCCATTTAACAAATGGCAGATGACATTTCTACCTACATTCAACAGCCAGTTCTCGCTGGCCATCTTCTGTCTACCTGTCTTACAAAGAAAAGCAATACACATTCCTTTTAAATTCCAGTGCTTATCTCTTAAACCTCCAAGACTTCAAGACTTCTACTCCTTTTCTCACTTTCATCTGCATTTACATGTCTTGTCAGCTTCATTTTTACATGTATTATTTGCAATCTACGTTAATTGCCAAAGGGAGACACAAGCCACCAGTCTAGTATCCACTGAAGATATTCCAGCTAATTAATTCATCTCAGAAAAACATCTTTGCCAACCACCATTGGGAAGCAGCTAAAAATGCAATGGTCAAATTTAAAATGGGCAGCTTTGCATTCTTTCAGAAGAGTGTTAACGTTTATTAGCTACATTTTCAAACTAAACTAGATATCCACTATCTGTTGGGGACAAGAAGGGATAAGAATAAGTAAACAGTCTAATATTGGGTTCCCACTGCATTTGGCCATGAAAATCTAAAAGCAGAAGCGCAGTTTCTGTATACAGCTGCTTGGTTTTATACTTGAAAACCTGCTTATGTTGGAAGCACTTTTCGAACACATAAACCTTACATTCTTAAAGATACAATGAAAGGCACACAGCCAGGAACATGGATGCTTCTGTTGGTTTTTGTAAAGGCACCAATGTTACGATTCTTTATTAACAAATAAGGGATGATATGCACACCATTTGCAGTTTCAACAGTAGATAGGCATATATCTCAAACTGTGCTTATGGATCTTTGAAGACATTTTAAACTTCATATATTTACCAAACCAACAATTGAAACATTCCCTGCCATGAGATTCAGCTGAACATCAGAAGGGATCATAGGCACTTTATGGGAAATGTGCATCCCCCACTTAAGCCACAAATCAGACAATGACTCAGAGCCCGTTCGTTACTGATGCAAACTTCCGCTGTTCGAAGGTCTGGTAAATAAGAGCACTCTTACATTGTCCTTCCAATCTAACTGTGAATTTTGCCATGTCCTCATTTTTTTGCGATACCATTGTTATTTACAGCCACAGAAAGCAACACATCAAGATTCTAATCAGTACATTAGGTGAGGGTAGTATTTGTATTTTTCTTTAACTTGGGGGTAGAAGTCAGTTTCCCATCTATTTAAGCGCACCTCAAAAACACTCCAATCTTTCAAGTAGAAATGTCACCAGTCACATGAAGGTACTATGCCATCTAACATGTTTTGGGAAACACTGGTAACATTAGTGTCATAATCTTATGTTATCATGCAGCAAAAGGGTTCATAACAATTCATACTGTACTTATTGAACACTGAAAAAGCAAGTAGTTCCTTCACACAAAATAGTTCATAAAACACATACATAACTTCCATCCTGCATTAAAATCACCAAGGAACTAACTGTTTTTAATGGATAAAAGAGTTTAAGGGTCAGGGGGTTAGTCTAGGTGTCAGTTTAAAACAGGGAGCCAAAAAAAGGCTTGGTTTTAATCACACCTTCCTGCACATTAGAGGGCTTGCTACTAGCAGGTGAACACAACACTGTGGTGACAAACAAATAAAAGCAATTTGAACTTTCCTAAGACTGCAAATGTAAAGTTCATAATGCAAAACCTCCAATCTAAGAATGTGACGAGAAAATTCTAGCAATTCTACACATCAAAGTCCTTTCCCATGACTCAAATGTCACAGACTGTGTGTACAAGCAAGGCCATAAGAATGATTAATTCAGAGATATCCTTATTGTATGAAGCAATATTCCATATTTTATTTAAACTTGCCACAATTTTTGCCTTCCAATACTATCTCATTTAACTCCTGGCCTATATCAGGTGTTTACCGTATCCTATATGCCACTAACTACCAGAACAGGTCAAACATAGGCCAGAATAGTGACACTTTGTTTGCAGTTTTGGTTGAGATGTTGGTGGATTTTTTTTGGTTTGCATTTTTGTGGGTTTTGGGGAGGTGAGGGATGGGAGACTTTTGGTTTTGTTTTTAAATATACTTCACCCAAACTCTAATCATGATACCAACTACACAGAAAAAAGATACTAAGGAATACACAAGCACAAATCCTTCAAACAGATGTAAGGAAAACGAGAAGTACCATATGAAATCTCAATAAAAGTAAATTGGGAGAAAAAAATATTTTCAGTACCAAGCTATTAGATGAAAAGACAGTAACTTTTCACTTACCTATTGTGATGATGTTTGCAGAGAGGAAATGGAACCAGTTTCCATCATGGAGCATGAGTTCTCTTTGTGTCAAATCCCCTGCTACAGATTTTGGAGGAGTCAGAGCCATCTCAAGCTTTCAGAGCAGCCCAGAGCAGCCTAGCAACAGTGCTTGCTCCAAGTACCAAACAAAGTATTTCAGAACAGATATCTGCAGAAAGATTCAGTCGAGTAATAAAAGTATCTGAGAAAAATCAAGAATTTCAGAATGTTGCTGGCCTACTTCAGAAGTCACAGCGAGTGCCTTCTCTGCAATTCCACGTTCAGGAGACTGTCCTGGTTTAATCCTGCTGACACATATTCCACGCATTGAAGAACAGAATTCACAGTATCAGTGTGGAGAAAGGACTACCACTGAGTTCAGTCTTCATAAAATGGATGTGATGGTCCTTCCCAGGGGAAAAATAGTTACAAGTATTCAGTGTCTCTTCCGGGGGTCTCTTGCACGTTGCAGACCTGGAGAAGACAATTTTTTTAAGTGGTAGAATTTGCTTTAGCTGTTTATTATACAATATTTACTGCAGGAGCATAGCTAGATGACATGCAATTGACTGACCTCAACAGTTGCTTATACCCAGATAGCTCCTCACGTAAGAGAGGGCACCGACTCTTCTTTCCCTCACCCCAGTATTTTCTGCAATCGTAAAAAACCATGCTTTTGACAGCAGCAACTTCCCCAGAAGCCAAACTGCTCATGCTGGGATTAATTTTTTTTTTTATACATAGATACACACACACTTAATCATTCTACATAATAAGTGAATGTATCAGCTACATTCCCAAAGGACAGCTTTGAGAACTATCTGCTGTGACGTTGGCTTGTTCATTCAGTCTGTCTCTTACCCTTTAAAGCTCTTTTTTCCTCTTATATGCCACCATCTGTCTCCATACTCTATCTCTCGTCATTGTCTGGCATTCTCTTCTCCTTTTCTTTCCTATCTCCTGCCCGCTGGCTACAGAAGACTCACCTTTTCAAAGCTTTCAGATGGATACCTTCCTCAGAGAAAGAAGGTCAAAGGCTCACTCCAAAACAGCAGTCGCGCAAGACAGGAACCTGGGATCCTACCCTGTGCTGGTAACTGTTTGAATCTATGGGAGTCTCCTTCAGTTTGTAATTACAAGTTCAGCTCTGAAACATTGCCCTAACATGTTTTGTTGTGAAAGCACAGATCCAGTCTGACATTATTTTAAGAGAGAGGGCAATGAGGCATCACTATTAATTTACAGTGAGTAGAAATAAGAGGGGATTGAGACATTTGTAGCAAAAAATGACTAAGAGATGCCCCTGTTACAGCATCTGCCTGCTTGAAGTCGCACCTCTGCTTGTCTTTGGTCCCTCATTCAGCTCCTTTGGGAAGTCATTTCCCCTCTACAACCATCCTTTCATCAAGCCCCACCTTCTCTCTCCATTCTCTATCTTGTCAAAATCTCCTCTGTTGAGAGGGAGAATGTTGGCCAATGAAGTAATACCCATACACGGAGCCAAATGCACAGCAACTTCATATATGGGACAGTACTGCTTAGCAATATTAATCCTGTAGAAATTCAGTATCATTAAAATCACTTGTTTCCACATTTAAACGGAGAATATCTCAAAGGGTATCCAGTGGCTCTGAAATTATTTGGGGCACATCAGTGGGTGAAATTCATTTGGAAAAGAATATGTTTATAATAAAGCACAGCTAGAGCCGCCAAAACCAAAGTTATAGACTTCAGGCAGATTTCACAAGCTGACTGGATTGAAAGGGGAGGGAGGTAATAGGTTATCAAAGATACTCCCTGCCCTCCCTAGATACACATCCTTGTGCATGCTGTCATCTGTCTCCATAACCGTATGCCTTCATTATTGTCTGACACAAACACAATTAGTTAAAAGAACACAAAGCAAATATTCTGCTTTAGAGTGAACAAAACCAATTCATACATTTCCACGCATTCATTTTGCGCATCCCAAAATAAACGTTTTTTCCTTTAAGTTAATCCTTGACTTCTTACCAAATATATATACACACACACAGAGCTGACTTGCCAAGGCTCATGCTGAGCTTTTCTATCCTGCACCTACTTTTCACTAGACACTTTACTGAGGCACATTTGTGATTCTGACACTTTTTGAAGTCCAGCCACAGCTCTTCATCTTATAGGATTACTTGCTCCTACACAAGCTGTGTCAAAAGGAAATTCAGCACACTTAGGAGAGAACCAAAACTAGATATTAGAAGGCATCTCAGGAGTTAAATCAACTGTGGTCACTGAAAAAGCCTAAACTGCACTCAATAGCATTTCTGGAGCTACTCCCTTGCATACTCTGAGCAAGTACTTCTACATTTGACAGGCACTGCCACGCAGCAGGTGAGTTATCTGTCTGCTTTGGTCATCTGGGCAACTTCTCCTCCGAACCACAATTTTATAGCCACTAGCCACAAAGTGCCGTTTCTGGTACACGTGCATTAAATGTTTAACCCCGAGATTAATCCAGGAAGCCACAGCTCACAGGACAGATGAAACTTTTAACATGGAGACAAGATTTATCCATTTCCTTTACAGAAAGTTGAACTGGTTGATAGTTATTTTGCCAGACTCTCTCACCTCTTTGCTTTAGGCGTTTTCTGAGAGGTCATTTCCTTCGTAGGAAGTTCAGTCACTGACTCATTATACACCAAAGAACATATCCATGAGAGTGAGGAAGACTTAAGGGGCACAGACATTCATGCTGATACATACTGGCATTATTTCAGTGAAAGCAGATGAGCTGCAATATTTTACATTGTATGAGGATGTGGCTCACTGGATGTTTTATTGTCTTGAGTCATGCCAAATTCACATTCTTTACTATCTTTCCTGATCTGAAAGTGAAACTGTTGTGACTCATCAGATCTTTAAATGTCTTCTGTTTTCATGCAAAAGTTGTTCTTTCTTCACTCAGTTCCACCTCTTAGAGCTTCTGTACAGGTCCTCAGGCTTCCCTCTCTTCCCCCCTTCTCTTCAGAAAAAAAAAAAAAAAAAAGCCCAGCCCCTTTCCCCAAACCAGCAAGCTGAATGCCCTCATAAATCCTAGGCAGCCAACAGAAAAGCACACAGTTATTCCTTAAAAATACAGCAGAATCCAAACTGGTATCTCAGAACACGATTCAGGGGCCAGACTTCCTATTAAAGTAAATGAAAGAAGCTCAGCTGGCTTTCCTGGAAAATATCCTGTGAAGATTGTATGATGAAAAATGTCAATTACATTCTCTGAAAGTGTAGTTTGTTATACTACAAAACACTCTGGCCTCTGAGAACAGCACTGTTCATTGACACAAGTCATGAAGTAGTTTAAACCTCGTTCATGTGGTCTGAACAGTTACTCTCTTAGAGGACCGCTCAGGTTAAGATCCCTACCTAAGTATTATTGTGTGAGGCTCCGTAGTCGCTTAGAAAACAGGACTTAAAACCCTAGAGGCAGGATAGATATCATTTACAGACAAAAAAAGCTGTGCACACCATTAACAATCCCTTAGCCATTTTTATATCACTGCTTTATTTAAAATTTAACCCCGAAAGACCTGCTTTTGTGTTCAGGGGGGTATCATGTGGCACCCACCAGAACTCAGACAAGCTTTGATATCCTTCCAGAACAGATACACTGATACCATGGATGAAACAAAAAACAAAGTCATCACTTAAACCTGAATCTGATCAGGAAGCAGATCAATAGGATCAAAAGATCAAATAGGAGAAAAAATTACTTTAAAACACTTGAATCCGAGACTTGAGATTTGCTTTTAAGTTCTACTGCAGTTCAGTATGACATACTGTTCATTTTAAAGAATGCAACTCTATTCACCGGGCAATTCTGTTTGAGATAACCTGCACGTCCAGGCATGTTACTTCACATCCAAAGCAACTGCAAAATGAAAGAAGTCTGTTTCAGTACTATGGAACAAGGGGGTAAGCCCACACCTTAGGGCGTGATACAACATTCTTTTTCCCAAGGGACAGAGCATGCACAGAACAAACTGGCATGCAATACAGAGCTCTCTGGCAAATAATTCAGTTAAAAATGTAAGGGGGAGCACAGAAAAGGCAATAAAGAAAGGAGGACATCATAATATCTTGCTGGCAGCCTGATGCATTCACCTTACACCCAGAACACAGACATTCCACTTAAAAGAAACACTTCACATTTGTCAGCTTTTCTTCAACCACTGCTTACAGCTTGAGCTAGAGCTGCACTTGCAGGAGAGCCCTGCATTTTTGCTGAATGATGTAACTGAATATTCCTTATGCAAGTAGGCAGGCTTATTAAACCCAAATAATTTATTTCAGGCTTATATTGACTGTGTCATATGACCTTAGCATTTACTTTACAAAACAAAACGTGAAATTTGCAACAAAGTCTATACATAGGGGATAGACTTGTTTGTAATCCCCATTCCTATTTATCCTGAGTTGCCAAAACCCCTCGCAGTTTCATAATCATGACTTATTGCTAGCCAGTTCCCAGACCTATTGAAATGACAATGGAAATATAGCACACAGCAGCCTCTTGCTTCTTAATAACATTTGCATTTCTTATTAGCAAGGGAAAACTGGAAAATTTTATTAGAAAAGCAAAGGGAACTAATGAAGCAAGGCTCTAAATCTTATCCAATAGCTTGGCTCAGAAGTACTTTGAAACTACAAGTTTCATACTATAGACCATGAAAAACAAAAAGCCTTAGAGCAGGAA
>Ga0181612_161094_pt1 | contig 17238 bp, 9 predicted proteins | sample HoacroProtozoa21_FD_119630 | JGI IMG/M metagenome (GOLD analysis project Ga0181612, IMG submission 119630) | Hoatzin crop microbial communities from Cojedes, Venezuel. Combined Assembly of Gp0051906, Gp0051904, Gp0051908
TCTCATTGCAATAAATTTCTTCCTTCTATCCAGTCTAAATCTACCCTCTTTTAGTTTAAAGCCATTAACACTTGTCCTATTGCAACACACCTTGCTAAAAACCCTGTCACCATCTTTTTTATAAGCCCCCTTTAGGTACCAGAAGGCTGTAATAAGGTCTTCTCAGAGTCTTCTCTTACACAGACTGAACAGCCCCAACTCTCTTAGCCTTTCCTCCCAGCAGAGGGGTTCCAGCCCTCAGATCATTGCTTTGGCCTCCTCTGGCCCTGCTCCCACAGCTCCAGGTCTGTCCTGTAATGACTTGTGTGAATCCTGCTTAGTGTGTTAATTATTCTCTGTGATTTGAGTTATCCAAGCTTCTTGATTGTACATATGCCTCTTGCTTTTCCAAGTGGCGTTATCGGCTTGCGATGTTCCTCTGTTGTAGCTGCGCACTCCTGGATACTCATAGCTCTGCTCGCTTTGGGTGTAATGGTTTGTGGCACAGGCTAGTCTGGAAGGGGAAACAGGTATATACAAGTAGTTACTCCTTTAACCACATGAAACAGTCTGCTCCTTTTGCCCTTCCTTATTTAGTTTTTTATGCTTGATTTGTGTGTAATTTTATAACTTCCTCTGTGAGCCCCAGAGAAAGGTAACCATGCTCTGGCTGGGAGCTTGGAAACAGGGTGTGTTCCTGCAGATGGTGTTCGCAGCCGTCATCGAGTGAACTTCACAAAGCATCGCCAGCGTTTTGGTCACCAGTAATTGACTGGACATGTGCAGAAAACTTACTTTTAAGTTTAGACCTTTATTGTATAGATCAGTCTAAAATACAGCCATAAATATGTGCTTTGGAATTAGCTTATGTAATAATACTGAAAAGGTCGGTTGTCCAGGTAATGTAGTATGTAATGTTCGCTACATCCTGGGAGGCTCAGGGCGTGCATTCCAACGCTGTATTTTTAGTACTTTGCCATGTGTCTAATAAATCAACATGTGTGTACACCCAACACAGTTAATATTAAATCCGTTCCTTTGCTTTTTTTATGAGGTTGAATGAAGTAATCTACTTGTGAACTTGAAACTTAAACTGGCGTGAGGCTAGCTCATCTGGCCTGTCATCTCGTAACCTTTGCACCACTTGTGAATTTTTTTTTTTTTGGATATGTCATTGTTTTGGAGGGGAGAAGTTAGTTCTCCTCTTCTGTAGTGTTTTCAGTATTAAATTTATTTTTGAATGTATGTTTTCCTTCCTTGAACAGGGAGTGCTATGTGTTACAATGAACTGATCTCAAAGTTAGATGTGGTACATGTTTGCTAGGCTTAACAAGCTTTTTGTATACTTTTCACTTCCTAAAAATATTATTTCAGTGTATGTATGTGGTTCATTAGCTTTGGACTTGGTGTAGTAGGCTTTCAAACTGTTAGAAACTGATGATGATGATGGGCAGGTGCCCTGTCACCTCGCTCTGCTTATAAAACAGCAGCAGAAAGTAAGATGGGGTTTTAGTTAAAAATGTTGGTTAATCTTTGATAAAATGTAATCTTCAAAGCTCTTTTAATTTTCACTGAGATTTGGAAGTTTATATTTTTATCCTTGATTCAGCAAATCTCATAAGCATTTAGTTTTGTGTCTTGGGCAGGAGTTGACACGGGACTGTGGCAGTGATCTGACTTGCTTTAACCTTTTTGCAGCGGTGACCACGAGTGAAATGCTGGAGCTTTTATGGACAATGGAGAGATGGGTGCCCTGGCAAGGGGATGCAGGGAAGAAGAAAGCTGAGTACAGCAGATGCAGGAAGCCAGGAGGATGGCGAGAAGGAACGAGGGATGTTATGAGTTAAACATCAAAGTGGACCTGTAGGTTTAATGGGTCACACATTTCTCTGGACCAGCAACAGAAGCACTTAATTGGGATAAGGGAAAGAAATGTGTCTTCCTGCCTTCCCTTGTGTGGGAGGCTTGATAAAACACCATGTGCTGCAGGAGCAGGATCTGTGTCTTGCCCTCTGCCACATGCAATTCTTAGTTTCATTGATATAAAGCACTGTTTTGTGGCTGGTGGTTGACAGGACATTAACTGTTAGTCTATAAAACAATTACAAGAAATAGAATTAAATTTTCGTATGTATAAGCAAGTAGAATAGACAAGAAATGCAATTAACATTTTAAGATATTTTTATCGGGCTGTGAATGTGGCAGAACCATAAAATATTATTTAGGTATTATTTTTAGAACAATTTTAAGGCTAGCTTTTTTTTTCCTGAATTAAATGGTTGGGAAACATTGATGTAAACTTCTGTGCTTCCTTTACTTACTCCTGTTAATTTAGGGTTCTTTCTCCTACTGTTGGTAGGCTTGGTGATCTGGCTGCTGTGCTTTTCTGCATCTGGGCTTTGATCCTAGTGGAAAGCAGATGCAAGGAGTCTTTTTAACATCGGCAAAAGCTTCTTAGGATGCTAAGACACTACACATTTTCAGCTCTCTTGCATTTTGCGAATATTAACAAAACTTCAGACCAGAATCTTTTCTGACATTTGTTTGACACAACCTTTATAGGTATCCAGTTCTCTACAATAAAAATCAATTATTTATATGTATAAAAATATATGCATTTATAATAATTATATGTATCTAAAATCTGTATCAAGATCTGAAATTGCAAGCCTGCTTCTACATTCCCTCTGTAGAGAGGAGGAGATGAACTTTCCTTATTTAAGAGAGTCCAGTTGTTTGCCTGCTTTTTGCCTTCAAATATTACATTTATTTAATGGCTTGAGCTTTAGTCTGTACATTTGAGGTGACTCAGTAATTATTTTATGCTTCCCAGAGATCCTGCTTATTTCCATGTGTTTTATAATTTGTGATAAAGAAGTGATACCTTGCCTGAGTGATGACGCCTTTCTTCCTAACAGGGATGCAGTATGATTATATGATCTGTATTTAGCATAGATTATAACACATGTAAAAATACTGGTAACTTGTTAAACTTCGTACCGAGTGACATGATGTGGGTGTGATTTAATAGAAGGAAATGCTGGGGTTCTGTCTGCAAACTGGAGAAGTTTGAGCCTGGCTTGACTCACTTCTTCTGTGGCTAATTATATTTTATTCTTGGAGGGAAAAAGTTAGAAATTGTGATTTGAATCTGCAGCAGGCACAAATATTTATGATTCAACTTTCTGAAAATATTTCTCCAACTATTTAGGAAACCGCTATGCACAGAGAGTCCACAGATGTCTTCTGTCATCACTTAACAGTGGAGAAGTTGATCTACAGGACTTCGCATCCTTGCTTTGTGTGCTCTCATGTTCAAAGCACATGAAAACCTTAGATGTTAATGGATAGCTCTGTGTAAAACTCTTATAAAAATACATTTAGGGGAATTTCCAAAGCCCAACTCAGCCAATAATGGCCTTTGAACGAGTGGTGTGCTGCGTTGAGGCACTACAGCAGCAGTCCCTCCCATAGCAGTATGTGTCTGTAGCTCCTGTGAAAACTGCTGGGGGTTCATGGCAGCTGGAAACTTTCTTCTAACCTTAGTCTTGAACAGAGATGCCTTGGACTGGGCTGGCAGAATATGAAGCTGTTTCAGTTCTGGAAGAGGCAGAGACAAGGAGTGATGCTGCCTTGCTGTTGGTTCAGCCCAGTTGTGGGTCAGCACTTCAAAAATAAACCCAGTGATTTACTGGTACACAGTCCCCACTTTAGCCATAAATTATGCCAAAAAAAAATCAACCTGTGACACATTAAACATGCCCAGGAGGTAATTTGTCCTGCAAAACAAAGGTTATCAAGTTTGCCCCTTCTTTGGATGGTAACTGCTTTCATCTTTGAAGTGATTTGTTTCTGTTTTCAATAATAACGTTTAATCCTCTGGGGAGTCAGAGACCTCTCCCAGCCGAGCAATTCTGTCAGGAGGTGGAACCTGCGCTGACCTCCCAAATGCTCCAGGGAAAGAGCTCAGGAGCTTCTCAGCTATTTTGGTTCATACATTGTCTTGATCTGTCCCTTTAGTTCATGGCAAGTGTGGCAAAGGAGCGGGGCAGATAGGAATAGCTGAAAATTCTGCTGCTTGCTTTCTTTGCCGTTATTCAGTATTTTGCCTCTGTGGGCATCTTCATTGAGGATGAGAAAACATGCTTTTTATTCAAGGAGGAGACACTGGCAAAATGCAAGGGTGTGGGATGTATTAGATTTAAGAGACTGGAGCCTTTAAAGTTGCCCTGTGCCTGCCTGTCTGCTGCTGCAACTAAGGCTGTACATGCAGGAGGTAATGGGTGCTTAAATAATGAGCTATGTGAAGGTTTTTGTGTTCCAGGAACCACGGTGTTTCATTGCGCTTATCATAGAATCATAGGTTGGAAAAGACCTCTAAGATCATCAAGTTCAACTGTCACCCCAACACCACCATGCCTGCTAAACCACGTTCCGAAGTGCCCATCTAGACATTTTTTGAACCCCTCCAGGGATGGTGACTCCACTCCCTCCCTGGGCAGCCTGTTCCAATGCCTGACCACACTTCCAGTAAAGAAATTTTTCCTCATATCCAACCTAAACCTCCCCTGATGCAACTTGAGGCCATTGCCTCTTGTCCCGTCGCTAGTTACTTGGAAGAAGAGACTAACACCTGCCTTGAACTTGAACAGATTATGGCTATCTCATCTGTATGCAGCCACACAGTTTCTTATATGTATTTGTATAGTCACACACATACATATGTGTTATTTTTCAGTGGTGGGGTTTTGCAGGCTGTGGGGGGAAGAGATAAACTTGCATAAACAAAACTATTGTGTGTAGATTTATCACAAACTTCCAATTCCTTGCTCTCCCCTAAAGGCTGTGACAGGTTCAATTCTGACTTCCTTGTTTGCTGCCCACAAAGACGTGAATCATAAACGTAATTTGCCAGTCTGTGGGTTCTTCACTGCTGTTCTGATGGAGAAGAAAAGAGATGAGAAAAGGGGAAGAGAAGAGATAAGATTTGTGTGTGGAGGCTCAGATATTTACATTTGTGTGTTCTTCATCTCAGCTGCTTGAGATCTTGGCAGCTTGAGCTGCCAATAACAGAAGTGTGCATTGCTTTTGTACAAGCTGGTGTTTCGTAGTTTATGGTGGAAATAACGTAAAAAGTCTAAAGATGATTGTTCTTGGTATAATGACATAGGTAGAAGGAGGTGGGCAACTAAAGTCTTAATATTTATGCTTGAAGAATCTAGCTAAGAATTTAGGTTGGCTGGATGATGAACTTCCCTGTGCCCTCTAATTCAGGAACAGACTTCATATTTACACCGATCCACTCCTCATGTCCGTTCAGACGGTCTGACCCGCTTTCTCCATCTCCAGCGCCCGGCTGATCTCAGTGCTCCACGCTTCTGGCGGGGGGAGCGGGGAGGATCCTGCTGTCCCCGCTGAGCGATGTGAGGGCAAGCAGTGGTGGTGGGAAGGCTGTCTGCTCGCTCGCTTCAAAAGTAGGTCGGTAACTGCCGGCTTATTTGTTTATTTTAATGGGCATGATGAGGCTATAGGTGAATTTAGACATGCTGGATTTTTGTCTGTGTATCAAGAAGAATAATTGTTTTTTTCACATGTTGCTGTCCCTAAATGATTTTGAGATTTTATATATGAATGTATACATTTCCCTGAGGGATTGTGACAGGTGCAATTAAAACAAAAGCCGCTTAAGGTCAGCCCAATCTTTTTTCGCTGTTGAGTTATATTTATATGCGTTTTTGCATATCAGCCTGTAGTGATTTCAGCAAATTTTGTAAGTGTTATGAAATACGCGTTTAATGGAGATTATGAAAGCTTCAAACCTTTAGGACTAGTGCTGTAGTTTGCAACAGAAAGAGTGGGTGGTTACTTCCTAGCTGAATATGTTTTATGCCAAGAGACAGTCTGTATTGACCTTCTACTGCCAAGTCATAAATGTATAAAATCTGCGTTGCTAATGGAAACACTGACAAGCCTTGAACTGCAGCAGACTGGCATAATAAAAATATTAAAATTTCCAGCTGCAGTTAATGTCAGATTTCAATTTCATTTTTGCTGGCGGGCAGCTGGTGGTGGCCTCATCTCAAAACAAGCTGAAACGTCATGGAGGTTTTTCGTTGGTATTGTCACAGCACAGACTCTCTCTGTTTGTCTGGGTGTTCGGGGCTGACAAGCAACAGAAACAAAGACTGAAAAATGCCTTGCTTGTTGTGAAGCCAATGAATAGGAGTCTTCAGCTTGTTCAGGTTGGATATCGTAGCACCTGGGTCGTTTTATCTGTGTTTCAGAGAGGAGACCTGTGGGCGGTGTCAGTGTTCAGCAGCTGAAAGGGGCCAGCTGTTCAGGCAGAGATGTAAAAATTGCAGACTCTTAATAAGGGGGCATTTATTAATGCTTGAATCTATTAGTGTCAGTTTTCAGAGATCCAAACAGATACGTATCTTGTTTGGAAGTGACTGCCTTTGTAAAACCTTAGTATGTCCAAAAGGTCAGAGCATCACAGTGATGATGCTCAGGATGAAACTGCTGGCAGTGGTGATGGGTACGTATGTCGGAAGATCCTGACATGTGCTTTTGAAAACAAGCCTTAGAGCAGTTTCCTGCTGTTAGAACTGATGTGAAATACAGGTTTGTGGTGTAGTGGACCTCATGCAGGTGTGGAGACTGGGGATTCCTGAATTTGCTTTAACTTGATTTGGTTTCAATGTGGTTTTTAATGCCCTGAGGAAGGACAATTAATGCTGCAGTTCTTCTTTAACAAGAAAAAAAACCAGCGCTTGCTTTGCAAGGACATTCTAAAGGGTAGTAGGTTGAATATGGAAAAAAAGCAGTTGTTGGCTTATCCATGCACTGCTTACTAACCCTTCTTCTGCAGTTTTGTCAGAACTACGTTTCTCACTAGCTGCTATAGCAGTAGACTCTTGCGTGGTTGTTTTTCCTCTCCTTGTTGCAAAGCACCTTCACAGCATGCTTTCTGATACACGAAGTAAAATGTCACTGTCGCTCTGCGATACAGGCATGGCTGGTATCCATCCCTTAGCCATGTCTGTTCACTGCAAATCTTTTCCGATTGATTTGCAGCTCTGTGCTCCTCTTTTGCTCTCATACTCTTGATCTTTTCCTTGTATCTTCTTTCCTTTTGTATGTCTTAGATTAGGAAGGTTTCTTTTACCTAAGTATTGAAGTATTCAACTTTCATATATTAGCTGTGTTGGGAAAGTCTGGTGGTACCAGTCTCTTCCAGTGTCCAGTCATTCTTTCTGGTTTCAGCTAATGAAATTCTTCATCAATAAATCTTAAACCTTTGAATCTGTCTGTAAGAATTTCTTCATGTGACTGTTGCTCACAGAGTTATTTTAGATCTCTTATCTTTTAATCTAATTCCACTATGTTTTTTGTTACATTTGCCATTGCTTGTCTTGTGTTAGACTTTGAGTATTTCCTACTTGTCACCACTTCAATTACTAACTCAAGCCAGGCAAGAAAGTCGCTCAAGCATTCCTCTTTCCATCGTTGGGTCTTTGGACTTTTGTTGTGGTTGCTGCTTTTGTTCCACCGTGTTTCCTGTAGTTTGTAACCTATCAATTACTTTGCTGCCTTTGATATTGCTGCTGGACTATTGTCTGTTTACTACAAATCACTGATAAAGGTGATGCTTGCCTTACATAAGCCTGTTGTAGCATTTGGAAGTGGTCTGTGATTTTTTTTTTTTTTTTTTTTTATTTTGTTAGAAGGAGGTTGTGTTTTTGACCAGGCTGTCTGTGTAGGTCTTCCCCGTTTCTCTTTTGCATCTCTGCTTTTCACAAAATTATGCCACTTCTGAAGTTGTACATGAAGTGCAAACGTGGGGAAGGAGCCTGGAGCCAGCTTCTCACTGGAAAGTGTTATGATTGAGAAACTGATTAACTGGGGAAGCTTCAGTTCCTGGAGCAGCTGGAGGCTTTTGGAGGCTGTATAAATTGCATAACAAAAGATTATAATTTTAAAAATCCAGGGATGGATCCACTCTAGGCAAGTTTTCAACTGATATGTTTTTCAGTTGAGCAGAATGGCCTTGTCAGTAAGGCAGATAGAAAGGTGTTTTGCGGGTGGCAAGCTTTTCAGCTGTAGCCACCTTTAATTCCTCATGATTTATCAGACTTGCAAGTAACTGGCCAAAAAACAACTATAGGATTGAGAATGACAAAGTCTTTGAAACGTGAAATGCCTGCTCGAACAGGGGGTAGACATGCTGTGCTATTTTGGAGATTTTTCTTTTTTACTTGGAAGATGGGCTCTCAGCAGAGCTGAGCCCTCCACGGCAGAGGTCCCTGTGGGTGAAGGAAAGTAACAGCAAGAACTGCTTGCCTGTTTTCTGAAAAACCTCTTTATGTAATGTAGATGAGTGGGAGGAAAAATTGTGCTGTCTGTAGTCTTGCTTTTTCGACTTGCTCTACTCTTTCGGGGGAAAAAAAGAAGGTGTTTTGGATTGTGTGACTTGAGGTTCGTAGTTTGTTTGAAAGCATTAGCAGCATTCCAGACCTGCTGAGTATTCCAGCTGGACTGCTGCAGTACATAGCATGGCCCCTAATGTTCCAGAAAGCACCAGAGAGGTCCTGCTGAATATGCTTCTCAGTTTCTGGCATTTCATCAATGCATGAGTTTTGTTATCCTAAAGCTCGTGTTTAAGAGTTCACACGACATTAATAAGAGTGTGTATATACACATATAGCCAATATTGTTTTCAGGTATTATTATTTTGTTGGAGCTGTAGCTGAAATAACTAGCGGAGTTGTTAACCAGTGGCTACTGGTGATGGATGCAAGAGTTGTCTGGAAATGGATCATGGAAAGCTGCAAAGTATTTATGGGTGTTTGCTTTCCTCAAGACGTTGTAAGGCTGTGGCGGTGGGAAAGCAGACCGACTTTGGGGGCCTTGCTAAGCACGCAGGTGTGCGAGATTCAGTGGATGTAACACACTTGGATGTTCAGAAAGTCTTTGATAAAGTTTTCCATCAAGTTATTGAAGGAATGAAGTTGCTGTGAGAAGGAAGGAAAAATTCTTTTAGGAGTTGGAAGTTGCTTAAAGAATAAGAAGCAAAGGGCTTATCGGTGACCTCAAGATACAGGAGAGCCGGTGATGGGATTCCCCAGGAGCTGGCTGTGGTACCAGCGTTGTTCAGCATCTCCGGTCATCTGGAGAGATGGCTTCACAGCAGACACTCCCATTTTGTGAATGCTTTTAAACTCTTATGTAGTTCAATGCCATGCAGATGGCAGAGAGCTGAGCAGGCAGCAAGGGTGGCAGATGAGCTTGAAGGCAGGTAAATGCTAAGTAGTGTGTATAGGAATAGGAAATCCATACCATGCCTGCGTGGAACTGCCAGCTGAGAGCTGAGCATCGGCTGGGGAGTATCTGGTGGTGCTGCTGTCAGTTCCCCAAAATCCCCAGCTCAGGGTGCAGTGACAGCCCAAAGCACTGGCAGGGTGCCAGGTGTCATCAGATCTGTTGAGACCAGGGTGGGGACAGGCAGCTAGATGGGTAAGGGGATGGAGCAGCTGCCTGGTGAGACGGGGGCTGATGAGACTGGGACTCTTCAGTTGAGCAGTTAAAGCCAACAGAGGGGATGTCATCAATATTTACACAGCCACGGAGACAGTGAAAAACTAAATGCAGTGGTGGAGAGCACGCACTGGGACTAGTAAGGTGTCACCTTTAAAGCACAGGAGAGAAAGGAGCTGCTTTACATAGCAGGGAGTGAATATCTGGTGACTCTCCCTGAGGAAGCTGTGGAGGCAGAGAAGACCATGGGTGCAGAAAGGGCTTAGACAGCTTCACCTGCAGACATGAAAGGGAGAGAGGAGGGGAGGTACCTCCCTCATGAAACCCTTACAGCTGCTCTGGGAATGTGGGAAAATCTGGGTTGCAGGCCAGCTCTGTAGAGAGCGCCTGGGATTGCCACTGCTGGGAGCTGTGTTCTGCACTAGATGGGCCCTTGATCTGACTTAATGGGTTTCTTCTTGTGCAAAGTGATGACTTGCTTCTTTCAGAGTGTTAGTTCTCCGGTGGAGTCTCATTTACCTAGCTGATGCAGTGGAGTAACTGCTGAGTATGTAGCCTTTTCTGTGAACTGGTGCTTTCTTGATTGGCATGTTCGATTCCAGTGCTAACACCTTAATTTAGAAAGATAGGAAGATGATAGACAATTATCAGAAAAATGATGTCTCCGTTACTCCCCTCCTACACCTTTCCCCTCACTTCCTCCCACTTTTTCTTGTATCTCACTTTCTTTTCCACTTGTGTCTTTCAGCAGTACGATTGCATCTTATCTGTAAACAACCTTTGAGCTTTATGACCTAAGACAGTTTTGTATGCTAAAATATTTTATTTAGTGCCTTACCCTATCGGTCTGTCATTGAAGTAATTTTTATATTTTTTAAAATGCTTTCAAATATGAACTGTGACTTAAGACTTGTAATATGGGAATTATGGGGTCAAAGCTAATTTTCTTAGGGTTGAAGTAGATGGCTAAATACTGCCCCTGTTTCTGAACTTGCTCAGCACATCAACTTACCTGTTTACTTACGTGATTGTATGGAAGGGTTAATTTTATTAAGGCCTTTAGTCTGTTTAGGTGCAGGATTCTGTGATTTTTGGGTATAATACATCATTAAACATCAAGTGGTAAGTACCTGAAATCTGTTAGTCTCTGGAGTGCCTGTCTAAAAATATTGACCTCTTGGGTAATTAAATGGCCTCTCAGTCTTGTAAATCTCTTGTTTCAGGAAGTTAAGAAGGATGTAGAGCCCAAGGATGATGCCGTACCACTCAGGAGGGAGAAATCTGGCAATGTAGCCAGTCTTGTGCAGCGTATGAGCAGCTATGGGCTTCCAGCAGGAGGATTTCAGCCTCATCCCCCGTCCAAAAGCTTCAAGAAGAGTATGTAGTCTTTCCAATTCCTTGAATTGCATAAGCTGCTGACGTGTATTTTTTTAGTAAACATGAATTATTTAATGTCTGACTTAGTTTTAAGGTTGTAAAGAGAACTAGAGACATATGAGGAAAAACTGGTTCTAAGACAAATTCTGCTCCTGGATGCATGGGCAGAAAGCTTACATGTAGTTCTTAACAGCAGCAATAGGGATGATTTTTTTCTGGGAACAGGATTTAGACCCCTTCCAGATTCCACAGAGTTGCTCTGTGACTTCATGTGAGCTCTGCTTGTATCATCAGGTACCTGAAAGCGACCTGCAAACCTGTTCATAATAATCAAAAATCTTCCTTTGGTCACTTCTTCTAGACATAAAAGTTTTGCTACAAAGTCGGAGCTTTGTGACAAGGAAAGACTCTCTAGTTCAGGTTGCTCTTGTTTGGTAGGCTTGCTTCTTGTGTGAAATAAAGTGGAGTTGGTGGCATCTAAGAAAAAGCAGTGGTCTTCCTTTGATTGTAACTGCAGCCCCCAGGATGATCAGGTGTGCAGACTCGGTGCCTCTACGTCTGTGGTTTCTGTGTTTTAATGCCAGTATTTAAATCAAGATGAACAAAACCGAGAGCAGAAAACGTAGCATTCTCTGCATCCAGAACACTGACTTGTGATTTCTATTTGGACACCTCAGTCTTTAAAGAGACATTGCTCTAAATTACTCTCACTTTCTCTCTCTTACAAGGGATGGCAGGCATTTATGTTTTAAACTTGCTTTTTTTAAAAGAAAGAATTCAGAACTTACTGTTTCTGGTATGTTTATGCTTTCAGTTTTTGCCCATAAAAGGAGAAGAGCCACTAGTTTGTCTTGTAAAGCCCTGAAATGAGACCAATAGATTTACAACTTTGTTGAAGCTTTCTTCTAGGCAACTGAGGATGTTACCTTCAAAATTACTTTTTTGTGAATCTGATCTGTATGTGCATATTGGCAGTAGCACATATGTGCCTGTTAGGTTGTTTGCATCAGCAGGCTTTTGAAAATCTAGCCTGAAAGATTAACACTGTTCCTATGTTAATGCAGCTGGGCTCTGAAAGGGATTCAACATGATCCTTGTGGGTCCTTCCAACCTGAGATATTCTAGGATTCTGTTATTTTATGAACATGAGCTGGTGGCAGCTCAGGTGTCAGCTACTCGTTCTGGTCTCCCTAACCCTGGGACAATCCCGTATTCAGCACGTCTTGTCCTCATGCTGGCGACTGTGGCTGGGTGGCAGGTACATCTTGGTGTCAGACTCTGCAGTGCTCTGGCTAGTCTCGTCCTCCTGGAAAAAAATGGTGTTCATGTGCCTTCCTTTAGGCACACAACTGTTTACTTGGCACAACAACGATCTCTGCGTTGCCGTTTTGCTTGCTGTTCCCTCTCTCCTGGAAGACTGTTTAAACAGCTCCTGCAGATCATGTTAGCTCTGTGCCTGGGCAATCACTTGCTCCGATCAGAACATTTCCAGTGCTTAGTTGGCTTTCAGTTTCTGGTTCCTAACCTGGTACAATGAGACTTACCATGTTAAAAACAAAGTTAAGCTTCTTTAGTCGCAATTTTCCAATGTGTGGTGAAGTAGGTCTGTCTCTGCCTCACAAGGATGTTCCTTGTGATGTTCTCATGTGCAGCTCTCGCTGAATTCAGGTATTTTAGGTTGGATGGGTAGTAAGCTGCAGGCAGTGTTCCTATCGGTTAGATGGCTGCCTTTATTCAGGAAAAGGAAAATACAGAAGGTGTGCTAAATTGTGGCAACAAAGGGCTAAATTTGGTTTACCCTGTGCAAAACAAACAAAACCTGAAGCCAGACAAGCTGTTTTGGAAAGGGACAGGATTGCCTGGAGGCTGCCAGCCCAGCAGTCCTGCGGCACCACGTGAAGCTGGAGTGTTGTTTGCTGAGTGGATCGGTTATCTTCCTAGGTTCATGTAGGGATTTTCAAAACTGGTAGGCAGTACTTTCTAAACTGGGTATCACTGAAAACACACCTCAGGTGAGAGAGAGTTCTGGATGTGAGATGCATCTGTGAGTTTGTTTTCTCCTCCATTCAGGTAGAATTACAAAATGAAAAGGAATGCTGAGATCAGATTTATGTGAAATGGCCATGACTTTTTAATTTGCCTCTTTTTTTAGTATCGGTTAATGCCGTGCAAAGGAGGAGCCCTGAAAGCGATGTAGGAGGTAGTAAAGGCCAGTGAACCGTTAATTGCAATTACTGTTAACCTAACAATCACTCTTGGCTGATGCATGAGTTTCAGTGGAGTTAAGGGTTGTATTATGTGAGCAATTACATCTTATTAGAAATAACCCGTAGAGCTTCATACTTTTGGTTTATTTGTATCCTGCTCCTTTTAAGCTCTTTAGAGCACAGACCATAGACCAGCATGTAGAAAATTCTTGATTTGGTGAGCCCTCTCTCACACATTTTTGATGCTGAATATTACTCAGACGCCTGGTGTGTTTTGTACTGAGGACGCTGGGTGTGGCGGTCTTCTGAATGTCTGACTTTGGACTTTTAATGCTGCTATAATAAGACAAGGATCAATCTTGGAGGCAATATCTGTGTTTGGTAATGTTTTTACCCAGCTAATCTTAATTGCTGAAGCTTGAATGTGGAAGGCGTGCAAAGTATAAGAGAAAATTATACAACTCCGACAAGCTTAAGCTTTACCACTTCAAGCTTTTGATTCATATTTTCACTTAAACTGTGACAGATTGTTTTTAAGGAGGGTAGGGAGCTTGTGTGGGTCATAGCTTGGGATGACAGTTGCCTTCCAAAGCATGCTGGCTGCTCTGGAAAAGGTCCGAAGGCATGGCCGCTTGTTTGAAGGAGAAATGCCTGCACTCCGGGTTCAGCAGCAGCATCACTCCAGGGTACGTGCAGAGTAACGGGGCAATCGCAGGTTCGCACGGCTCTGGCTGCAGGGGTTGTTGGAAGCCACTTCAGTGCTGTTCCCTCTCGGGAGGTCATTTTGTCTCTTTAATGCCTGCAGAGCTTTAATGGTATCTGGCAAACATCTAAGGACTGCACTTTGTTTCAGTTTTGCCTTTGTCAAAACACTGCTGGTTGAAGCTTAGGTTGACTTTCTCGACTCGGTACTGGCACTGAGAAAAGGGAGGGTTTTTGCATCTGCAGATAAAAATGAGTTTGGATTTTGAAATACGAGCCGAGCAAATGTTAGCATTACCTCAGACCTGTAGTTAGCAAGGTCTTTGTTAGAGGGCAGAAGGGCTATTGGCACTTCAGTGTTGTGCAGAACAAAACATTTGTTATTTCTCTCAGGATTGCTTAAAGACTGGAGGCTCAAACTTGCACATTTTCTTCCAAGCAAGTGCTAACACTGCAACTGGCAGCAGTTGTCATTCTTGCAGTTTTGTGCAGTAAATAGTTTGAAAATCGTAGTACTGGGGATTATCTGACTTGCTTGTGTCAACATGTTTTTTACAGCATGTTGGTAATTGGCAGTGTAGTGTTAATTTCTTTGTAAATGACAGTCTGGGAAGCTCCGTGCTTTTCAGACTCTAAGATACAGCTCACCAGCCTAAAGTGACACAAGCAAACTGGAAAACCAGCAGCAAACATTACATAGCTTCTTGGGTTGACTAATAGGTGTTCTGGTCAGAGTTGATCCTCGGGAGCTAAGTGGAGGAAAGCCTAGTTTTCCTTTGCAAGCATTCTTACTTTTGCTGTTTCCCTTGAATCAGGGTCTAAGAAGCGGCAGTGCAAAGTGCTCTTCGAATACATCCCACAGAATGAGGATGAGCTGGAACTCAAGCCGGGGGATGTGATCGACATCAGTGAAGAGGTAAGCTGTTTTGCAGAGCAAATCGTCTCTTCACAGGGCCAAAATTCAAATTGTTCGTTTTTTTTTTTTTTCCTGAATACTTGAATTACAAGGATGTTGGGAAAAGTAGCGTAGGTAGTAGTATATTTGAAGCTAAATCTAATAGCTCACTAGTTTTCTCTCAGGATCTAATCCTGACCCCCTGGATGTGTAGGGGAAGTATTTGATCATCGCAGCAATAAACTGTGATCTGTTTGTTACACAGACTCCTGTTTTAGGATGCTTATGCTAAAACTGTTTGACCAGTTGTCTTTAAGATGACGTACTCTAAGTTGGTTTAGGTGAAAGATGTTATTTGCCCTGATTTTCCAGTTTCATGCTTTCTTGCAAACTCATTGAAGCGTTTAACTAATAGTAACAGTATTCAACTCGGAAGCCTGTACCTGTAGTACAATATACTTCAACCCACTTATACAAAAATACAGAGCATATAAATGCATTCAACAACTTGTTATTATTTCCATGGCCTTCCTTTTCCACTGGGTAAGAAATACAGTTAAAGATATGTCTTGATGTTCAGACTTTGATGGCAAAGGCCCTGTGTATTTCAGTGGGGGTTTGGGGTGGAGGTTTCTTATGTTTCCCTACCTACATGCTTCCTTGGTATCTGTTCCATTCAGTAGCAACTTGTGTTGTGGGAGGCTTGAATGTGTGGGAAGAGCATCTCTTACGAGAGTGTGATCTGTTGGGGAACCTGCAGAAAAGACCAGAGTGACTGTGGAAGGAACCTTTTCAGAACTAGGCTGAAAACTTCTGCACAGCATGCTCTGACCTTCACTGGTGCCATCTCTTCTTTCTACCTCCCTGAGGGTCTCAGGAAGGAGAAGACTGAATTTTTCTTCCTAGACATGTGTCTGTGGTGCTTTTAAGTAGCTTTATGAGATTGTGTTTTTCACATTCGTGACCTCTTTTGAAGAGAGTGCTAACTCTCCAGGATCCAGACAGTGCCAGGAAGGACTTTTCCATTCTCCTAGCAAGGAAAATGTTATGTTTCTAGATGCATTTGCACTAATGTCTTTGAGAATTTGTTCTCTTTGAATAAAAAGAGCAAGTGACTTGTAAAACCTGCTCACTAAAATCACAGTTTCATAAATACCGTTGTGTGAGAGTGTTTTGTAAAGGAGAGCTCCTGGATAAACTCACCAGTTTAATTTGTGGATAGTGCCTGTGCACAGCAGTCGTGACTGTGAATGGTCTGGTGTAAGCATTTACAGGAGAGAGCGTGTGCAGTGAACTGTTGCGGAAGCTGCTGTTTTGGGTCACACATGTCAACATCTGGAATTATTTTGGGAGGGGTGTTCAGTGTGATGTATCAGCAATGATCAAGTAGCCAAACAGAATAAAAAGATCAAAGCATTTCCTCATCTGATTTCTTAAGGAAACATGGAATTAATTCTTTCAATTTTTTTTTTTGTCGGTCCCCATGCTTCTTCCATTCTTAATGATTTGAAAATATGTAATTGTAGTACTCAACCTTTGCTACTTCTGAGAAAAAAATATTAATCGAATTTTTAGGCAGATGCTACCAGGTAGAAAAATATTGTAGCTGACTGTTGGCACAGAGCTGTCTGCACACTGGTTTTATGGTGGTGTACAACAGACCTGGCAGGTGTAGGCTAGGTCTGTTGCACAAAACTGCACTGATGGACCAGAAGTGTAAAGAATGGTAGAAAATGCTGTCCGTTGGTTGTGCAGTATGCTGGAATAACCTGTTTTGGGTAACTTGTCCTCACTACTGTGAGACGATTTGCTTCCATTTATATATAAAAGGTGCTATTTATATATATGCAGATAACTTGTAACTGTTACTTCAAGGAAAGATCATTTAGCTGCTTTTTTGTGGGGAAAATAAGGTAAAATCAGCCCCACAAGGGGATCAGTTCTACCGGTTACCTGAGATTAATTTGGTATTTAGCCCTTGCAATTGTTTTCATAAAGTGAGTAGTTACACCTGACACTAATGATTGTGAAATCAAAGGTGGAGGCAGATGGGTTCAGAAATTAAATGGCCAGTAGTGAAGTGAGCAAGCTGCCAGGATCAGACATAGCATTTAGGGAAGAAGGCCCCTGTGCTACGTGCTGGCTGAATCCGCAGGGTTTTTTGTTTACAGAACATGTGGGGTTTGCATACAGAATACATGCACAAAGGGCACGTGGTAATTGTGTCATTGCTGTAAAACTTTTGTTTCTCCTTCATAGCTTCCCCCTGCTCCTGCCAGATGCAGCACTAAATAGCAGATCTATTTTTGTAGTGTTACACTTGTCATATTTGCATGCTGTGTTATCAAGCATAATCGAAATTCATATGACTTAATTAGTGAAGTTTTTATTTAAAAAAAAAAAATATATCAGACTGGCAAAACTGCTTGTTTCAGCCTCCCCCCCCCCCCCCCCCCGTTTAAGAAGTGTGATTTTTCTTCTTCTTTTACTTTGATGTATTTCATCTTAAAAACACCAAATGATGCGCATTCCAGTTCTTAA
>Ga0181612_151508_pt1 | contig 17237 bp, 9 predicted proteins | sample HoacroProtozoa21_FD_119630 | JGI IMG/M metagenome (GOLD analysis project Ga0181612, IMG submission 119630) | Hoatzin crop microbial communities from Cojedes, Venezuel. Combined Assembly of Gp0051906, Gp0051904, Gp0051908
AGCTGCCCTATCTCTCCCCCTCCTCAACTGGACAGCAAGACTAAAATACAACAAAAGGCTCATTGGTTGAGATAAAGACAGGGAGATCACTCAGCCATTAGCATCACAGGCAAAACAGATTCGACTAGGGGAAATTAATTACATTTACTGTCAATCTAAACCAAAGTAGGATAATGACAAATAAACGCAATCTTAAAGCACCTTCCCCCCCACCCCCTTCACCTTTCTTCCCAGGCTCAACTTCACTTCTGATTTTCTCTACCTCCTCAAGTGGCGCAGGGGGACAGGGAATGGGGGCTGCCATCAGTTCAGCACCCTTTGTCTCTGCTGCTCCTCCCTCCTCACACTTTTCCCCTGCTGTAGCATGAGGTCCCACTCACAGGACACAGTCCTCCACAAACTTCTCCAACACGAGTCCTTCACATGGGCTGCAGTTCTGCATGAACTGCTCCAGCATGGGTCCTTCCCACTGTGTGCAGTCCTTCAGGAACAGGTGGCTTTAGCATGAGTCCCCTGCAGGGTCAGAGGTCCTGCCAGCAAACCTGCTCAAGCATGGGCTCAGCCTTCCATGGGGTCACAGGTCCAGCCAGAAGCCTGCTTCAGCGTGGGCCTCCCACAGGGTCACAGCCTGCTTCAGGCACATCACCTGCTCCAGCATGGGGACCTCCATGGGCTACACGGGGACCACCTCCGTCACTGTGGTCTTCACCACAGGCTGCAGGGGAATCTCTGCTCCAGCACCTAGAGCACCTCCTCCCCCTCCTTCTTGCCTGACCTGCGTGTCTGCAGAGCTGTTTCTCTCGCATATTCTCACTCCTCTCTTCCGGCTGCTGTTGTGCAGCACTTTTTTTCCCCCCATCTTAAACATGTTATCACAGAAGCGCTACTACCATCAGTGATGGGCTCAGCCTTGGCCACCAGTGGGTCCATCTCAGAGCTAGCTGGCACTGGCTCTATTTGATATAGGGGCAGATTCTGGCATCTTCCCACAGAAGCCACCCTTGTAGCCCCTGTTGCCAAAACCTTGCCATTTAAACCCAATATAATACCCAACTGAATCAAGCCATTTCAGGTTACCAATTTTTTTAGAGTTCCATCTCATCAGGAAAAAAAAAAATATTAAAACCAAACCAAAGACGTGCACACTATTAACTTTGGGATTTTTCTGCTCTGTGCTAGTCTGTCTTGTAGCTATGAATAATTCAGCAAATTGAAAGAATAGCAAAATGACTTGCTTTCTGGTCATTATGATTGCATTTTCCCACATCCATATTCCCATGTGTCCTTAGGGTCACCTGTCTCAGCCCATGTATACATACCGTTTGTTGTCTGTTCCTCTCTCAATTATTCTTCTCGTTGTTTTATTTTAGATCAACACCTCATCTTTGTTACACACCTTCTTTAACATAATTTTTGTCATTCTTTATTACGCTTTTTCAGTAAATAATCACATAATCACAGAATAGTTAAGATTGGAAGGCACCTTTGGAGATTGTCTAGTACCTTTATTTCTTAAAAGGAATAGGTATTACAAAAAATGCTTACCTGTTTAAAAATTCTATTCTAATACAAGACAATAAATACCATCGTTACATATACGTCTAAGCAACTAGGTATTTCCAGTGAAAAGTGTTTCTATCCAAGGTAACAAAAAAGCATGGCATAGTTCTCTTTATTTGTAACGATTTCTATCACATTTAATCCTACAAAATGCAGACTGTTCTAATGTAGCATTTCCTAACTGAAACTTATTAACAGACTGCTAAAGTTTCAGAACTAAGAAAACAAAAGTGTTCCCACTCATTTTCTTCTCCTCTGTCAGAGACAAATAAAATACTTAAAAGTATTTAGTTTTAAAGATCTGTTCAGAAAAAAAACCACTTTAATATACCATAGAACTTTTTCAAAACAGTTTTTTTTTCCATCAATTCTTCAGAATTTAAGTAGTAGACGTTTCTACAATTTACCTTGTATATCTGCAGTAGCAGATCTGTCCAAGCTCGTTTGCTCATTCTCTCAAATATGCTGTCCTCCAGAATGAATAGATGCTTGTTGCTAAATGTGTCCGAGTTTTTCACATCTTTTTTCAACTCAGCCGTGTGACCCTTTAGACAAAGGAATGGGATTTATTTTTTTTCAGCAGTTTGGATAGGAAATTCACAAGAGGACAATGATGAATCAATGGCATAAATGACTGATAACATCTACTATAGTGCAATTGTGATCAGCATTAGAACCATTTACAGTTTGCTGCTATGCCTGGAATAAGAAGCACAATACAGGATTGACAAGAGCTGAAAGCAGCAATCAAGACAGAAAGGCAAAACAAAGGATATTTTTTTAAAATGGTAGAATCAGTGGAAAGCAGTAAAAGGAATTATTCTACTTTGAGAAAACATATCTGTTGGAAATTAATCGCAGGTATTAGCAGTATCGGAAAGAATGGAAGAGAAAAACCAGGGGATGAGGGTCTAAATGTTGGTGTCAGCTTAAATTTCTGTTCAATCTCATGCATGTGCTTAGATTTATGCAATTCAAACAGTCACCACAGTAGGAATACTCATGGTCCACAGAGAATTTCCATTAGTCTTCAAAGGATTGACAGTAAGCATGTGGCCTTCATTAAAAAAAGAACAAAAAATAAAAAATTAAAAAAAAAACCCAAATCTACCTTCTGTACAGTCTGCACTTTAATCCATTTCTTATAATCATCAGGTTCAAGCAGAAATTCTGGCATAACGTGAGGAAGATATGCTCCTTGGCTTCTGAAATTGTAAAGCAGGAAAGGTTAATAGGTCAGCAAGATAATTCGTTTAAAGAGCAGTCCAAGTTTTTCAATTTGCTCAACCCATGTGTAAGCTCTTCTGAGTTCTACCTGAGTATACCTTGGACTAATGGTCCAGTTCTATTAATTGCTTTTGATAGCTTCTATTTCTGAAGTTCATGTTCAATTCCTATGCCTACAACTAAATGCTAAAAGCACACACAACTCTGACAAACTGGCTTCTTTACGAGAATTGCTCATGAATAAAGGATTATATCACAAAGCATCAAAACATGTAACCCCCATTTCCGTGTGTAAACCAAAGGACCAGTGATACATCACATTAGTAGAATTAAAACTTTATGATGATTTTATCTGTCTGCAGGTCTGATATTGGAAGTCTTAACAGTGTAAAAAAAAAAAAGGTATTTCAAAACTCAGTTAATTGTTACACTGACCTGCCATCTGTTCTGAAGTGACTAATAAATGCAATAAGAAAAGTAATTGCAGTAACAAGAGACAACTTCATTAGACTAAATTAAAAAAAAAAAAGAAACCCTAACTCCCAAGTGAAGAAAGTCTGTTCATCTCAGATGACATAGTTTAAATAAATGTTGCTGGAAAAAGGGGAAAATGATGAAGAATTGTTAAGTTTTTTCTCAAGGGAGCAGAAAAGTTTGTTGACTTTTAGGTCAGAAAGATTATCCTAGCATACCTAGATTTACATTGCTCTCTGTGTTAATGTGAATAATAATTAGGTGAGTTGTTGTTCTTATATAACCACTCTTTCATTCAAATGAAGTGACTGTACTTTTCTGGTACCATACAGTCCAAATTCAATTTACTTTGTACATTAGAAATCATACATCACAGTTTGAAACTACGCTAGTAACAGCTCCTTTTTTGTCTCCATGTTTACATAGTGATATTATCTTCTCAGAATATTGAAATTTCATGTTTCATACAATTATCTAGTGTGGTTTTTAAAAAACAAATATTTTAATTAAGGACCCAAAATAGCATCAAGTTAGTAGTCTGGTTCTAATATTCACCATGTCTGAATTTCCTATTTACCATTAAGTAATAGACCCTGTCCCATGAAATCCCTTCAAAACTTCAGTTCTTCCCAAACTATCAAAGGAAGCTACACAACATTCACCTTTTCAGATGTCCTATCTTTCTTTCAATATTTTTACTTACTAGATATATGGGAATACATGTCATCTACAATTTTCATCCTCAGAAAAGCTACATAACAATGTTACATATCATCATATTAAAGATGGGTTCTATATAACTGAATGTTCCCATAATTGGTTTCATTTTGTTATTGAGGAACACCATCACAAAAAAAAAATTCCTCCTCATTAAGGTCTATATATAACATGATGCCAGTTCTCCAAGATCAGTATTTTCACACTGTTGAGATGTTTTTCCTCAACACACACAGCTTGCAACAAATTAGTTAGTTCTATGGTAAAATACCCAGAATTTTCCTTTACTGCTGTGGAAATGTACCAACAAAGCCTTTTGAGGGAAGGAAAATAAAATTGATACTTACAATGTTGCTTGAAACAGTGAACAATATCCACCTGCTTTAGCAAGAGGAAAATTTGAAAGATGAATTATGCTTTATTTGAACCGTGCTGACCAACAATTAGCAGTTGGGGGAAGAAAGCCAAGAACTGTATGTTTCTATTCTCAGAGTGCTGTTCTGTGCTTCTTCAGGAGGGAATTTGCACTTTCCACAAATCACAAAGAACATGCGTGGACAGCAGATTATAGCAGTTGAATTACTCCTATCTAGGCTGGCTCTGGATGTCTTATCATCATTACGTACAGTCGTGTCAGCAGCACAGATATCACACCTTTTTGCCCTAGGATCTATAAACACTCTAAAATAACAACCTGTGAAGCACCTGTGAGCACCAACTTAATCACCTAGCATCAAATACATATAAGCACAGGAGTCGAGGTACAACTGCTTTTCTGTAGCAACCTGTATAGTTTTGCTAGGATTGTTAAGGATTACTTCTTCATTTCCAATCATCAGATCTCATCAATCATCAGTCATCGATGTAGTTACAGATGCATACAGAGATGCTGAACTTAACGTTTACCAACTGAGCACTGCTCCAATTCTGCTCTGAATATGTCAGTGAGTTAGACAAAACTCCGTAAAAGACTGAAAATTTTTATTAAAATTTAGTCATTAAATAGTTTTCCAAATTGCTCAATAAACTACCTTAGAAACACTTCAGTATTTCTTTCCATTTCCTGTCATGCTTATCAAAAGGGGTTGGGATTCTCTTACCCCAAAACTCATCACCATTTTGAAAGCAGGCAACTAACATCATGTATGCTAGTTTCAGGATGCCTAGATTCCCTCGAAAATCTCAATGGGAAGACTGGAAATAAGAACCAGTAGGCTCCACGAGGAGAAAATTTTGACTCTGTCTAGGAGTGCTCCAAAAATATCCCATAAAAACTCCTTCAGGAAACATCCGTGAATGAATATTTTGATGGAAGACCTTGAACAGACTTTGTTAGGGCTAACCTGAAGCATAAGGTATGCAAAAGAACTGAAATCTGACTGTCTCCTTGCCAGAAGCTGCCAGAATATAAACAAAATAAGGTACATCGGAAGACCTTTCTGGTACAACCTTAATTAAGTAGCTTAATGACGTTCTTTCATTTCTTCACCTGTATCCTGAAAAATATTTCTACCTGTGTTGTTCATTTTCAGTGTTACAAACAAATGTTTTTATTTGCATTTTACAATAAACAAACTTGAGACAAATAAGGCAGAGAGACATTCTCTCTCTCTAAGGTGTAATGACTCAGTAAACTGCATCATATTAAAAAGTATACTCCCAGCTTCACAGCATACACACCACTCTACCCACATTCAAAAAGTGGTAAGAATTCACCTTATCTGCCCAAGCCACCCACCACTATCAGGGGGGGGAAAAAAGAAGTGTTTCCCAGAGCTGACAACAACCAAGAAGGCTTTCCGGTATACGTAAAGATATTGTGTGGCATGCTCAATGGAGGATGGCTGATGGTAGGTATCACTGCCATCCAATGAGGAATTATGTTATTTTTGTTCCTTCATTATGACCTCATCCATGTAACAGTGAGTTACAAAAGAGATTATAACACATTTGAATCTAGACAGAAAAAATATCAGTCCTGAAAGATCAAAGGTAAAGACTATATTAATTTGAATTAGGGCTGTAAAATCCCATACTGAAGGGTGAAATGCCCCGAAAGGCACATCAGCTCCACCCTTGAGGAGTAGTTAGACACTTGTGACTCTCTTGGTAGGAACTGAGCGGAATCAATAGAGCTACTTCCAGAAGGGTCAGTGAAACTTAACTGATAACAAGAGTAACAGGGTTCAAAAGAGGAAGCATGTCTTGAAGCTATTCCTGACTGCTCACTTAGGAGTTATGCAGAGTATTAGCTTAACACTAGACCTAAGGCAGTGGCAGCAGAAAGGATCTTCCCTGGGTTGAAACCAAAGAATCTTTTTGGGACTCTGACCTCAGAAAAACATCAATATACTGACTAGATCAATCAGAAAATCTCTTGAATCTACTAAGACAACCTTTCAGCCACATCCTCAATACCTTGCTCTCTGCAAGGACGCAACAGTCCTTCAGAGGAAGGATCAGCAGGGTGGTATTAGTGAGAGTTTTCGGTTGATGTGATGGAAAAATATTCTTCAGTAGTCCACTGCCTAATGACTCTAGCCTTAAGGATCCGATAGGAAAATATGATGGAATGTATCCATTGATTCCATTATTTAGTATCAGAATTGATGCTGAAGTTGTGAAAACAACAGGAATCTGTAAGCATTGTTCTTCATCACAGAAGAAAGACAAAGATATTGTTCTGCCACTGCTGCAATGGCTCCTCCAAATCATCTGCCACTACATTATCTTTGATGCACAGAAGAACACTATTCTGCCTCTTTTTAAAAAGAAAGGGCTTGGATCAAAGTCGCAAATAAAGGTCCAGTGCTGTTGGACCCAGAGGAAACCTTTGCTTTCGTTTCCCTGTTACTGTTGCAAATATTTTATCTCAAAGCCCATGATTTTCACTATGTCTATAAACTCAGTTGCTCTGGTATAGATAGCAATCGTTGCAAAGACTGAGCCAGGTTTGGTTTGGTTTGTTTTTAAGATAGCTAAATTTAACAAGTTGTGCACAGCACTTTTTATGATGTTCCATCAGGCTTTTTGATTCAGTGCATTGAGAAAGCTTATGGGATCCAATGAGGCAACCTGGTGTTCCCAAGAAGATGGAATTATTGAAAGTACAATTCTGTAATGGAACAGAAAGAGGTGTTTGAGATAACGGTTTCTGTTTCCATAAAGTTTTTTAAAGTTGCAACTTATCACTGTTTGGAATAGTTCTGCTGACGGTTGCCCTGGAAAAGATACCTGTTGATAGCACTCCACTGAGTATCATTATGCTTTCAGACCTTAAAACATCAGAAACATTGCTTGTCAGGTCTGCTGGTATATCACCACAGCTACTGGCCTTTCTGTTACACGAGGAGCAGTGTGCATTGGTCTCATTTATGAGTTCAGATACAGCTACGTCACTGTCTGTTATTCTCAGATGAAAAGCGTGTATTTAGAACAGGAAGTACATGACAATTTTTACATGGCTTTACAGCCTCTTGAACATTAGGTGAGGCTGCTAAAGAGAAGCAGAGATACTGTATATGGTGGCTTCTGATGCGGTGGGCTTCTGATGATTTCTAAGGATCTCATGACATTAGACTTTCTCTGAAGTTAATTCTCTTCTCTGTTTCACAGCAGTGACAGCCAAGAAGATTGAAGAAGAATTTATTAACCTTTTTTGATTTGCACCATCTTTGACATTTGCTCCACATTATGCGACAAGATAAGATTATCAATGAAGACAGCTAATAGCAAACGCTGTTCAGCATCAGAAGTAGTGCTTCCATTTTTTGGCATATTATTAATACGAAAGACTAATAGATTACAAAGTAAGCCCATAAAATTTTTGCTAAAGCCAGTAATTACAGGACAAGGAGCACCAGTGGAATGGTAGGAGCGTTAGTGACAAACCTGATCTGACTATCTACTGAGTCTGTTTAAGGAATGAGGTTGAGAGTCATCTTCTTTCACAATTAAGAGAGCAGAGTTCCTACAGAATTCCTGTCGGATATAACCCTACCAAAGGACACCTCAGCATAAACTGCAGAGGATAACCTTGGTAAAAGCTAATTAAAATTTATAATACATAAGTCTTAGATCACAAAAGATACAGTATAAATGAAACCCTAAACCTACTGTATATCATTCAGTTGGAACTATATTTGAACTATGCTAATAAATAAAGTGGAAACAAAAGAGATGTATATTATCATACACGTACTTACTTAAGGAAAGCAAGCAAGGTAGAATGCTGCCAGTGGAGCTTTAACATTCGTTCAACTGGATCAAGGGGCAACGACTGGCTTGATGTAATGCCTGGTAACAACTGTCCACTCAGATGGAATAACAGGTCATAAACAGTCTTAGTATCTTTGCCAAGGCTTTGTTTAAAAATCTTTTCTTGAGAAGAAGTCACGTGGATTTTACACACATCACTAAGAAAGAAAAAGTTTCTGATATCATTCTTTTAAACGCACAAAATGAGCTAACATTATATATAATCACAATGATTAATTTAATAAACCACGAAACAAAAACACAGCAAGAAAGTTGAAAAGCATAGCACCTTTTCCTTTTTACAGAACTTTCATAATAATGTAAGAATTTGAACTACATGGAACATTTCATAAGTATATGTGAAATATTTCATAAATAGATTTTTGTTTGTCACGGGTTTTGGCCAAACATAACTTTGATTTCTATCATGTTTATAAATGCCCAGGAAATTGGCTTCTTCATTATTTAGTAGCAAACTAGATAAGATCAACTAAGTGATGACACCAAGACCGATATATGTCCAGGGTGTCGGCAAGACTGTTGATTATGAAATTTGCTTTCCTATCTGTTTCTTGATCCTCAGAGTATGTGGAGGGAAAAAAGACATATTGTTAAAGCACTTATTTATGCCACCAAAGGAGGAACAATTGCTAGAACTGTGTTTACTCTGGGAGAAGAGCCAATTTCAGTTAAGAGGGTGACATATAGTTTGAACTGCATATTTAATATACACTGCATTATGATCTATCACATCACAGCATCTTTTAGAAGATGAAAAATAACACCTGAATGACATTTTCATATAAACAGCAGTTAGATGGTACAATTTTAATATACAACTGTGCATTAGAGTGTATTTATATTCCTCAGATCATATCCAAAACACTTTAGTATATATGCTAACATTTTATAAGGCAGACATAAATCAGCTCTAAGCAGAAATGAATTACCGTCTTAGTGAATATGGTATTGAAATAGGATTTTGTCCCTTAGACCAACCAAAGAGAGTGAACCAGTTCTTAACAGCAGTTAGAGTTTTCTGAAAGAAGATGTACTCCTCTTCATCTTCATCAGGAAAAAATGATAATTCAAATTTATTTTCTCTCCTGTCACTTTGACAGTCAGCTTCTCTCTCTTCACTCATCATTTCATCACTCTCACTTTCAAAAGCAGTATTCGACTCTGAATGATATACACAAAAAAAAAATCCAGAAAGATTCCTTATTACCGTGGTTTTGTCTAATACAAAAACAATTTTTTTTTTAAACACACAATTGTTTTCAGAAAACAAAAAATTGTCAGACAGCAAATGATCAACTTATTTTGGAAGTAAACAATTTAAGTGACATGTACATATCTTGGGAATAGGACAAATCATGTTCTCGGGATTGAATTTCACTTAAAGAAAAAATTATTACCCAACTAGAAAAAAAAAATTCAGGCACAGCTTACAAAACCACAGACAGCAATCTTAAAGAAACTGTGTTACATACAGTTGTAGTAGATATGGCTTTATCAGTTAGTCAACGCTAGTTCCCCACCTCAATCGCATAAGCACAGCTCAGTAATTGACATATTCAAATAGTTTATCAGGTATTGTATAGATGTAACTAAGCCTACATCCCCCTTTATAAACCTTTGGACTTTTCTCCCCTCTGTTAGCCCTTCTCTCTCCTAAATTCTGACCTGACTAGTTCCCTACCAGTTGTTAATAACATCAACAACAATATTATTGCATAAAAGATAAGAACAGAACAATTTTTCTCATAGCACAAATAACTTAGATGATTCCATCCTTGAAAGTGTATTTTAATAACACTGTTGCAGTTTTAATGTTTCATTAAACGACGCAAAAAATAAAACTAGCTGATACACTGGACAGTGACTAAAAAAAATCTTGTTAGGATTTAAAAAGAAAAAAAAATACAACACAATATGGAGGAAAAAGACTCATCCTTTCTAAGATCACCATGCAGTCAGATATGAGCTTCTGCATTTCTGCTGGCTGACAAGATTGCCTTCCCCATCTTGTCACTGCTATCTTCAGCAGAGGTTATTGCCTTTTCAGACCTGAAACCGAGTTGCTCTTTTGAACTCTTTTTGCACCTTTCCATTAAAAACAAATCGTGTTGGTAAAGAGCTACTATTTAATCTAACTACCCCTGTCTGTCTTGGCAACACCTTAGAGAATGATTACACAAATATCAGCAGATTTGCAAGAGTGGAATCTAACAGTGATGAAACAGCAGTAGTAAATTCTGCTGTTCTAACCTTCCAGTTAGAAAACTAGCAGCTGAAAGAAGCAGCCTCAGATACTAGTCACCTGAGAACCTTACAGAATATCTATTACTCATGGTTCATATGGAACCGTACCTTAACAGAGTGCCACTGACAATGGTTGTTTTTATATAGTAATTCATAAATGCAATAAAAATGTCAAATTCTAACCTGAGCATACAACTAGACCTCTGCAGAATATAGCATATTTACAGAGTGGATATGGTTGGTTAGTTCATGACTACAGAAACAATGCCCTTCTCAGTAACTAATCCCTTACGTTTGTCCAGTTGTTATTTTTCTGCTGGCTTCCCCATGGACATGTAGTTGCAAAAGGACCTTGAAATTTTTTGATTGTTCCTTTTTTTATTTAAAAAAAAAAAAAAAAAAAAGCATTTGACTGATTTGCATTCCACTTAGTCTGCTCAAAGGAAGGAGAGTTTTTTCTGCTTCTACATTGTAGGTCAAGTTTCCCATGGTGTCACAGAAGAGAACTGATTCCATTACACTTATTGATTATGCGTGCAGAAGCATTTCAAGCAAAACTTATACAAGCGAAACATATCTCTTTAAAGCATTAAGCTGAAGAGCAGCTGCAAGGCCTCAAAGTGTTTAAAGCAAACAGCTGCACTATACCTGATTGAGAATCTTCATAGGTTGAGTCAGTGGTTACACCAAAGGAACTTGAAGAAACACTATGGGAAAGTGACTGTGGAGTATAACATGGCTGCAGAATGACTTCTCCACTACTGCAGTCTTTACTGTCTATAAAACAAGATTACAAGCTGCGGTTGAGTAAAACATATTTTATTGTCTGTGCTCTAACAGCTTATAAATAGGTATCTGCTTCTATATTTTTCTATTTCATGCTTCAGTTAATCAAGTAGCAGTTCTCATTTGACTCATAATGAAAAACTCACTTTGGTCATTAGACGAGGGACAAAAAAAAATTACTTGCATATTTTCTTCCATTAACTGTATGTTTTACAGTATGTATGTTTCTGTTACCACACTGAAAACATTGATAATACTACTGGACACAACAGAATATTAAGAGGTAGAATGTTGACAGCTTACCACTTCTCAAGATAACTTGTTGATCAGAGCGGTGAAATGCCAAATACGGGTATAAAGTAAGAAGGCAATTCTCTGCTGTTGCAGCAACTTGAATTGAGAATCTGTTAAAACAAAATACAGAAGTGATAATTTTCTATACACGGAAAAGTTTGCCAGCTTCCAACTCATGACTTCACTGTGACAAACAACAATTCTCAGTACTCTGCAGGCATATGTTAGGTTAACTTCAAACAACAGAATCGGGGGCAGGGGTGGAAGAAAGCTCTCTATGAAGTTTAATGAAAGACATAATTCTCAAGTTACATGAAAGTAACTCGGATGTCTGTATTCTTGGACTCAGTCAACTTTCTGATTCCAGTTTGAAGTGAGCACCTCAGCCATCTCCATCCCCAATGCTGATTTGAGATGTGAGCATATGCCAAATCTTCATCCATGCTCTAATTTGCACAGTAATGAAACACAGAAAAGTGTGCTTGAGAACAACCGCAGTGCATCTTAACTAGTTACCCAAATTCAATGAGCAATACTGCTCAAAGCAAAGATACTGTTGCACAATCTACAGTATAAAGAACAGTCATCGCTACAGAACATCTGTGTACAAATAAATGCCTTAGACCTCACAGTGCTGCTCCAAGAGAAGCTCCTCCCTGTTCCAAGCCGCTTACAATCCAACAAGGGCATGCCTCCTTGGCTGCTATGGTATTATAGTAAGAGAAATTAATACACCCAGACAATAACAAACGCAATGCACATACATTCTTAACTAAGAAAATTTAGAAGCTTCAGAGTGTTCATAAGATGAAAAAAGATTGGACAATGAAGCACCTGTGGTGGCTAAGCATGAGCTGTGAAGCAACACCAGGAAACTGCAAGGAATAGCAGTGAATAAAACCCTGCTGCAGGGGACGAGAACCTCATTTGCCAACCTGACCCTTCATCTAGGGAGGTTTGTTGCTCGCCTGGGACTTTGGTCCAGGATGTTGCTGAGAGACCGATGCAGCTTGTCCGGCCCTCGGCCCTGCTACTCTTCCACATGGGCTCCAGTGAAGTTGATGGGGAGACCTGGAGCATATCAGGTGTGACTGCACAGCTTTGGGGGGAACGATGAAGGGAACAGGGCATTCTCCTCAGTCACGCTGGTGAAGGAAAAGAGCTTAAGGATGAGTGGATAGATCCTGCAAGTCAACAACTGATTCTGCAGCTGATACTGACAGCAAGGCTTTACCTCCTGTGACCGTGGGTCTACCATAGCTGCAGTGACTATGAGATGGTGGAGTTCAGGATTCCAAAAGGAAGAAACAAGACAAAAAAGCTGTATTACAACCCTGGAATTCAGAAAAGCAGACTGTGGCCAGCAGAGAGCCACCAGGGTGAAGAAGGGACTGAAGAACCTGCCATGTGGGGAGAGACTGAGTTGTGAGTGTTCAGCCTGTAGAAGAGAAGGCTGAGAAGGATTTTATCTACGTGTATAAATACCTGATTGGAAGAAGTAAAGAAGATGGAGCCAAACACTTCTCAGTGATGCTCAGTGAGAGCACATAAGGCAATGAGTACAAATCAAAACACAGGAAATTCTTTCTAGTCATTAGAAAAAAAAAAATCTACCATGAGTGTTGCTGAACACAGGATGAGTCTTCCCAGAGAGGGTTGTCAAGTCTCCATCTTTGGAGACATTAAAAAAAACAACTGGAAAACAATGATGGTTCCGATTTCAGGAGGGGATTTGAAGAGGGAACTAGATAATCTCTGGAAGCTCTTTCCAACCTCAGCCATTGTCTGATAATACATATTGACTCACTTAATGATGATGAGTGGACAGGTGGTCAATAAGTATTACAATACTTTTTTTTTTCCCTAAAAATGGGATTTGAAAGGAAAATTCAAGAATGAGTCAGTAGCTAAAAAATTCATCTGAGTTTCAGAAGATGACATTCCATTTGTAAGGAAGCATGGCAGAAAAAAAATGGTGCTGGGGTGAAATGTTTATCATACACATTTCAGGCACTGAGATACAGGGCACCAAACAGAAAAACATGTATATTTCCATACAAATATGGCAAATAGATTACAAAGACATGTACATTCTGCATGTGCTTAAAATCATCTTGTACCACTGACCTTTATTAATAATATTATTCATGAAGTGAGGTTACAAAGCTGTAAGTCTTTTGCAATGTATTTGTTCTGTTATTTGCAGCAGAGCTTAACTAAATAACATAAAAGTATGTGTTCTTCTATTAGAATGAAAGGTATCTGTATTGCTAGCGAATGTGAAGTTACTAATTGTGTTAAATTACTCAGTCTATTTAGTTTTATAATGCTTAATAAAGCAAGCAAAAAATTTGTTATCTACGTGAACCATGATTGCTACTGCTATTTCAATGTTTATTCTCTAATGCATATTTCCAAAGAACACAGAACAGGAGAATGGCCATTAAATATATTGTGTTTACCAACATGTGAAACCTGCTGATCGCCAAAAACTAAAGCTCCAACTGTGATGACAAAAAAATACCATCCACTCTCTATAACAACAGTTCATTCACATCTCTTAAATTGAAAGAAACAAATGAAAAACAAAAAACAGAGTTAATGTTTGTGGAGAAAAAAAAAAAAATCAAAATATATTTATCATTTTTATTTTGCTCTATAGCATTTCAGACATTTTCTAAGCAGAAAAAAGTGATTTATTTTATATGAATATACCCCAAATTCTCTAGAAATACAGGTATAGTTAAATAAACCTTCTTCAACAGTATTCATTAACAGATGTGGAATATCATCAACAGTTTCTTAAGAGAATTATTTCAAAGGCACTAACATCTAGCTGACAAATATCTGTAGTAACATTGCTTGGGTAAACTAAAAAAAATATTTAAGGGAAGTTCGCACTGCTAGTTTAGGAAACAAAAACAAACTGCTTGCAGAATTGATTAGTGTGAAAACAAAGCCTGACATGAGAGTGAGGCATTTTACAGATGTTTAAGCATAAGGAATAATCTAGACACAGGGAAGAAGTTGTAATTTAAAAACAGAGACTTGCCCTCCTCTCTTCCCCCAAAAATCCTTGAACAGATCCAGAGATGACAGAAGTAGAAGGAAGAGGAAAAGATGACCCATGCAAACTCTGCCATTTCTGTTCACAAATGAGCAGTTCCCCAACACTGAGGAGACCTTATGCTTTCTAGTAGAAGCTCAGGCTTCCACAGCAGTCAAAAAAATACAATAACAAATAGTGACAGACATATGGATTCACACAACACATAAGACTTCTAGCTGGGAAAGCAGCCATGTTTTTACTAGTAGCAGCTATGATGTCAGTTTTTAATTCCTGAGTAACACGTTTCAGCTGGCAGGGACCATCAAAATGGTAGCAAGACTCAAGCACAGAAAAGAACAGGAGTGATCAATGTAAATTAAAATGCCAATATATTATTAGGTCAGATGAATGTAGCAAAGAACCATGCAAATATCAAGAACTCCGATGTTTCCTATGTCCCTGTTCTCTCAGAATTTAAATGATATTGAAAGAAATTGACAGCTCTTGTTCTCTAAGGCATGCCAGCAGAATACATGCATTTGACATTTGCCAGTGCCTATTAAAGAGCTGCATGCTCTAGGCACATTTCCCAAGATCAAAAGGGAACGTTCTGTTTCCCTCCATAAGACACTGAGATCTCATGGACTATCAAAACAACTGGAACTGATTCATAACTGGGTACCTTTTAGTAATTGTGACTCTGGCATCATGTTTTATTAGAGGCTAAGATCCCTGACATCGTCTCTTCCTGAAGCTCCAGGCATGAACAAGGTGAATAACATCAGAAACTGCAGGAGTTTCCCCAGCTTCCCAGTGGGAAAGGGAAAGAAAATAGAGAACTGCAGAACATCAGAGGTAAGGACCTCAGCACATCTGTGTCATCAATGATCACAGCAATTTATCTACACACCGCATAGTGTTGGGGGGGTGAGGGATAATTTGCTGCCCAGAGCATCATTTTCTTTGACTGCATGACATAACATGTACCTGTTATTTAATACTTATTTTTTAGAAAGATTAAGTTAAACATCATTTCAATCAGGACAGCAGAAAACCTTCTCTCCTGCTATAATATTTATCTAATCAGAAAATTAAAAGACATAATAATAATTAGAGGACAAATATATAAACATGCCATGTTTGCATAGGTTTTTTTTAGTTTAGTTTTTCAAGTTGAAGGAGATAAGTGTCATAGCTAAATATTTCTTCCTATTTACTAAATACTTGCTCAAGACATTCTTAGATTCTATCTTATCTTTTACTTCTCTATTCTTATCAGCCTTATGCAAGGAAGTGTCATTTATTCTGTTTTGGAGTCAGAGGAGCAAAAACGGAGAACAGAGATTAAAAATAACATTAGAAGTAGAAATGAACTGCAAATTCTCATTTAAGGTAGTCATTAAAGAAATATTAACGCACTTTCTTATGATCCATTTTATGGAGTCTGTGCACACAGTAAATTATTTGCATAAATGACAACCATATATCTCTTTAGTTTTATTTTACAGCTACATATAGCATAGTTTTGTTATAAAACATGATTGTCTATCATCTTTCAAATGTTTTCTGTAGGGCAGCCAAAATGAACAATATCTATCCTCTCCCCAGCATTCACTCTGATTTAAAGAAAAAACCCATCATTATTTAGATGGACTTAGTAAGAACTATGCGAATCAATCCTACTGAAGTTTTAAATCTCAATTTAGAAAAGCAGAATATTGCGGGGTCTAAGTAAAAAATGACCAAAACTGTATACTCACGCTTTGAGATAGGCCTAGAACTAGTTTTACTTTGAAGTTAAGGCTCCTCTTCTAAGTAGTTAAATACAAGACATATTTTACCAACATATGAAAATAACTTTTTAACTCATTTTAATTCCATCCCAGAATACAGAATATGAGTTGAAGTTCAAAATTTTAGTTCAAACCATTTAAAAATACATATTATTACTCTGACAAATGGAAGGTCCTGTGCAGCCTGCTGTAGGTGACCCTGCTTCGGCAGGGTTGTTGTACTAGCTGACCCACAGAGGTCCCTTCCAACCCCGAACATTCTGTGATTCTGTGAGAATACCTGACAACTTCAGCAACTGATACTGTGAGATTTCACGACCTATTAAACAAACCAGGAACCTACTGAAGACCAGTTAGCTTTTATAGGTGTTATAAAAGGTTATAGGTTTCATTGCTTTATTATTAAAGATCTAGAAGGCCCAAAAACCTTGTCTTCCTGAAAGACTCAAATTAACAAAGCACTTCAATTCATTAGTTACACAGTTTGAAACAAACTGCTCAAATGCTTAGATAATTAATTGAATCGAGTTTGAACACATTCCACAGGTCTCCCATGGTGGGGGGACTGTGAAGAATGAGGGTAGATATGCAGAGAACAAGAAATTGCAGCTAAAGATTACTGTAGGGTGAATTACCAAAGCACATACTAATATTAATAGTAGTAACGAAACCCAAGTCTGGATAAATTACCATAGACTTTATTAGAATAACAACATGGTGCTTAGGGACATGGTTTAGTGTTGGACTTCGCAGTGCCAGGTTTACTGTTGGAGTCAATAATCTTAAAAGTCTTTTCCAACCTAAACAACTCTATG
>Ga0181612_126670_pt1 | contig 17234 bp, 6 predicted proteins | sample HoacroProtozoa21_FD_119630 | JGI IMG/M metagenome (GOLD analysis project Ga0181612, IMG submission 119630) | Hoatzin crop microbial communities from Cojedes, Venezuel. Combined Assembly of Gp0051906, Gp0051904, Gp0051908
CTAACCCCTTTGTATGGAGATGCAAGACTCTCTGCTTCAGTTAATTTAGACAATAGATAAGCACTATCAGTTTTTTAAATGCACAGCAACTATTAGGTAATGCCACTTCTATTAAAATTCCTTTTAACCCCTTCCTTCAGGGCATCCACAACTTCTCTGGGCAACCTGTTCCAGTGCCTCACCACCCTCATATAAGGAAGAACTTCTTTGCTATCTAATCTAAATCTACTTTTTTTCCATTACAACTTGCCCTATTCACTACATGCCCTTGTAAAAAGTCCCTCTCCAGCTTTCAATGATCTCTTCTAGTAGAACACAGAACATCTCTCAAACCATCTACTCCGTACAATAGTTAATAGCTACAACCAGCCTTTACTATAACTCTCACAAATTCACATACTTAAACAAAATTAGTAAATTCCTTGAAATATTATAATACAACCATTTAGAACATAGCTTTCCCGTACTGTATTCTACCCAATCCTAATCTTACTGCCTATTACTTATCACTCCTACAGTCCATACTATTAAAACTCCTACCAAGTTCACTGCACAGCACAGCTCTAGAACTTCAAGTCAAGCATTCAAAAATCCATAATTGCCACACAGTAGTAGGTAAGAGAATCTTTCTGTTTTCAGGATAAAGAATTACTGCAGTGTTTCAGAACCAACAACAGCAAATACCGATATCTAAGGTTTTCTGCTCTATGTAAGAGCCTCCCACCACTGCTTACAAACACTGACCTTGAAAAACATTTTCCTCCCATTATAGCAATAGCCTTGTTTGTATGAACACATACTACTCCCCTTAAGTAGCATTTTCCATTTCAAGTCAGGGTTTTACTTCAACTTGTTTCACAACACTGTATTTTCAAACATATTCAAAGTTGCTTGCTGCATTGTGAATTTATTTTAAATAAACTGTAAGGATATGAATTTGCTGTGATGCCACTAGAGTATCATATATAGTGACACTTCCAGTGTTTGACTGTATTGCCAGTTTCAGCACAGAACCCAGCAGAAAGCCTCATATCATCACTTTCTGGATGTTATTATACTTTGAAAACACACAACTGCCTGATGCTTTGTTCAACTTAAAGCACTCAAGAGGACTGCATTCAGAATTGCGCCAGTATTTTATAAATTTAGTGTAGCTGTATAGGAGAAAACAGATTACCTGAATTTACTTAGCTACTTGGAAGAGTTTCCTTTGCATTACAGATGAACACCAAATATCTGGATACTAATCAAAACCTAAAAAAAAAAAAAAAAAAATCTTCTCAACAGACTTACCACAGTCAAAACCTACAATTTTTGGCAGGAAATCTAACGAAAGGTTTTGCCTAGGGAACAAATACATTTAATAGGGGCAGGAATAGGGACGAGACACATTCATGTATCAAAATAGCCCACAAAAATAGAGCTCCAACTCATTCTTGGAGATGATATTTTTACATTATTTCAACACATGGATTTCTCTACTAGTACACAAAAGATTCACCTCTACAACTCCCTTTCTTCTGCCAGACCTCCTGTTCTATTCAGGGAGACTATTTAATAAAGTAGCAAACGGAGAAAGAAAAATAAACAAACAACACATTCCTGCTTACTGTTGCCTCCTACTACCTCCAATAAAATGTTTATGTTAATGACAGAACATACAGTAGCTTGTGCTACTTCCTTTTTGGTTTCGTATTTAATTAAATGCAAGCATTTGTCTACTGAGCAGCTGTATTAATAGTCTCTCTGGAAGCAAGTAAGGAGCTGTTAATAAAACCCGGTTACACATTTTAAAACAAAAAATAGCATCATGTTGCTCTCACCTAATGCTTTCAGAAAAACGCTAATTAGAACTATGGGGGTATAAAATGCTTCTCACAAAATTTTTAGACTTCACTTGCAGTTTTTGATTATGTGGTATTGACTTAAATTAACCTAAATCCAGAACGCAGCTGAGCAAAATTCGTGGACCCTTGCTTTTCCACAGTTCCCTATAATAACACAATCTATATAACTTGCGTAACAGTATGTAATCACAACATATACATCATTCAGTTCACATAGATGAGATCTCAGGTTTATGTATTTCCTTGCTTTTCACTTCTTCACCACACTGTTCATTTTTCTCTCCTGATCTTAGACTTCCCTTTACAAATCACTATATAAGAACTCCATTATGTCGATGCAGTTATCTTAACTGATAGAAAAATTACTGAAGCATAAAGGTGGACCCTGCAGAGACTGCAGTGATTTGGGACTCCTTCAGCTTTTTTGCAGCTACACATGCACATTGCCTCGTCCCTGCTGTGACAAAGTCTGCTTCCACATGGTAAAATCAGGCTTCACGCTGTTAAGAACAGTTAGGAAGGCAGGCTACTGAAGCCACTCCACAGGACAACCAGCAAAGATATTTTTGCAGAAACCAGGCACTATCAGAATCGCTAATTTCATTTTGCAAAGCGATATGGTACTGTCTTCTTAAATAGCCGAGCGGAAAACTAAAATAAAGAAATAATGACATAGTAAAAATGCTACCCTCTGTCCTGCACCTTCACCCTCCTTTGGTAGAGACAAAATTAGGCAGCACAACCACCCTCCAATCCCTCTTCTCTTATCCAGTACTCACGATGGCCTTTATTCCACGCTAAAGACCAGTTTTCAGACCTATTTTTTTCACACCGTATATGAGACATAATTACATAAACTGTCAGAAGAAAGCTGGAAGTTGTGGCAGCTGAGAAATGGACAGCTGAGGCTTTTAGCACCTAGAATAGACGTCAGAGCTGGTTGTGGTTTCATGTATCCAAGAGACAGTTAGAATGCTTGGTACTGAAGAAGGCGCACATTTCCACTCACTTAATATGAGAAATTTAGGGGAACAATTTGGGAAGACTGAATTTTAACAACAACTAGCCAACACAACAACATCCCAACACAAATCCTGCCACACTACCATCAGAGTGAATGTGGTAGTTTCAAGGGTTTGGTGAAATGGTCACAATTTATTTCAGTGCCGCATTTCTCATTAGACATTAAAACAAAGCCGCTCTTAACAGTACCAGAGTACTGACTTTGTATTAACGCACTGCTTCTTTACAACATCAAAATTTATTTTATTATTTACATGAACTTATCTACAGAAAGCCTTCCTATCACTCAAAACTAGATAAATGGAAACATGTGTCATGGACAAAGCATCTAACAATTCCTCAGCAAAACGGAACACAGCAAATGTCAGCGTAACTGAAATGAACTACAGATGTTCTTCCTAAGAAGAGGGAGGCACATGACACATTATTCGAAGGAGACCATAGAGCAGTAAGCAGGACTTTGACCCCTGAGTTCTTTAAAAAAACAGGTCTTGAGTTTACATAGGACATTGGATCTTTATTATTCAGCAAACATATTTTGACAGGAAGAGCTTTGCTTAGGGAGAAGAATGATATTAAGGATACAGTCAAAAAGAAAAAATGCAAAAGATATCACTTGGTTATGGAATATATTGTCAATACTCATTTTGTCCAATTGTTTTCAGACCACTCAGGTATGACATTACACATGACTGGACTACACAGTACAGATTTCTCAGTAAGGCAGGCTCTGAGACCCATGTACAAAAATAAAAACACAATTTGAAGCTTGATCAATGTGCAAAAGCATTATATAAATATTGTTGCTGTGATAGAACGGGAACGCATTCAATGACCTAGAAGATCTGTGCCACTCCTTTGTGCTTGGAAGAACCATTTTCCATACAAAACAGTCTGTTGTATGGATGCAGTTTATTCTTAGCACTTGACTTATTCAGACATTTGCAGAGTAAAAGACAAGCGAAGTGCCTTCAATCCATGTATTTAAAATCAATAGTATGTAGCAAACATTACTTACGGTGAAAATAGTAAACTTTCACTATCAGCCTTGTCTCTTCTTTGTTAAAAGAGACTGTTTTGTTAATAAAAATGGGTTACAGCAATATGAAATTCTTCACAATTGGAATTAAGTCCAAACAGGACACCTTAGCAGTTTATACTAAAACAAAACCAGGTTCCTTTAAATAAAACCAATGTCAATTAATAATTATTTGATTTTTCTCTCTGTTCAGCAAACAATTAAATTCTACCTTTTGATTCAGACTAAGAGTCTACTAAATACATGGTTTTATTCTCAGAAAGAAAAGCACTGCATACAGCCCTCCACATCCAATTTGCTCTCATATTCCATAATGATATATTACCATACATATTTAAAATACCTAATTTGAGAAAAACAGGGCCAGAATCACTTAGACTACAATTGCAATTCTCTGTCTGAACATTTTTCTAACAAACTTTTTAAAAAGAAATTAATGTGAATGGTGACTTTCAAATACTGAAACAATACGCACCACTATATATTCTAACTTCTTTTCTACTGTCAATGTTTTTAATGCTCATTATCAAATTATCTTTAGAACCATTGAAAAACAATCCAACAGCAATCAACCCTAGTCACAAAATAATTTTTGTAGGAAAACAGAAACATTACTACTGACAAAGTTAGCATGCCAACACATAGAGGTCTGATTACAAACTATTAAAAGGAGCAAGAGAGTTCCTTGGGGGTTGGGATTTTTTTGCGGAAAAAAGTTTCCTACAAAAGTTTAATCTTAAACAGTACCTCAGACAGCCCTAATACGCCTGCTGGTCTGTTACATAACCAGTAACCAAAGTTACCACTGGCACTGGAAGCATTTCAGAAGAAAACAGTGTGAAAAAATATCTGCATAGCATTTAAGAAACAAATGGTTTCCTGCAATATCAGTTAGGAATGTCTTCCTGTTCTTAGCGCTTATTCTCCTGTTGCTTCTGAATACCTTGTAAACTACTTTACCAGGTCTTCTCTCCTGCTCTCCCCACCCGCCGGTGCAAGCAATGGACACAACATGCTGCAATGGATGGTCTCTGGGGAGACAGAAGACAGTGCAAACTGTCCTCACAAACACTCTGGCATAAACTTTCTATATCAAAAATGTTTGGCCCTCCATTTAATAGTTGAAACTAAATTTGCATGAGAAACAATGCATTCCAGTAAACAGCAGCACACAAACTACACTCAGGATTTATAATATAAGGGCATCTGTACCTGGCTGAAGTCACTTCCCAGTAACTTGTATTTACGTGACATTGCAGCCTCCTAATTCTCCAATGAGATCAAGATCCCATTATAAGATGTAAGAGAACATCAAGGAGCTTACAGTGTAGACAAATGGTAGAATAGAAAATTATGTGCATTTTAAGATGGATATTAAAATATTGTGCATCTCTGACAAAAAAACACAATCTGTAGAAGCACACATAGCGAAGTTCTCATCTACTGCATCTCAGAAAGCCAGACACTGATGAATACTGTATGTTCTGTCTTCCTGAAGCTAACCTGTCCCAAGGTTGAGACTTTGAACCTGACTGACATTCATAAAAGATGCGACTTGTGAAAGCATTTAGGCTGACTGTCCCTTTCACTCACTCACAGTAACGTTCCTATTATTCCCATAAAGAATTTAGCCACCAGTAGCAGCAGCAACAAAACTAGGTCATGCACATTTCTGAAAGCTCTTTTCGTCTTTCCTTCCACCCCTTTGTCCTAACTTTCCGTTTCTTTAATTTCAGGTTTGGCTTGTAACATTTGTTTTATATCTGTGGCATTAATAAATTTTGCTCTGGTAAAAAAAAAAAAGCCACCAAAAAAAAAAAAAACACATAAAAAACACAAAAAAGTCGCACCACAGAAACAAACGTTTCCCCCATTCCTATTTTACTGGCGAAATTATTTTATAAAAACATTATTTTACTTTGTAATGATGTAAACCATTATCACTTCATTCACAAATGAACTCAAATATCACTCAAAAGTTACAAAAACCCGTCTTCTGGTGTATCCATTTAAAGACTATAAACTACTAAGACACGCTTGAAAGTGAATGCTATATCCTAAAGGTTATTTATCACTAGGAGAGGAGAAAGAATGCTGCGTGTTTATGCCAGACTGGCGAATGACAGCTGCACAGATTATAAATCTTTAGTTCCAAACTTGAAGTACTCACAGCCATAGTCCCCAACCACATCAAAAACAAGAACAGTTCACAAAGGGCTAAACTAACTGGGGCTGGACCCTGTAGGAATACATTAATCTGCAGAGCGTGTCTTCAGATAGAATAAAATTAAGAAAAATCAGTAAAAAAAACAAGCCATTTATAATACACTGTGAAAAATCACTAAAACAATAGCTTTTGGAAACCTTGCATCTGCAGAAAACCTTCTGGGCCTAAATCCAGTACAAACCTGTCAGAAAATATTGATGAAAAATGTGCATTTACAATTGTAAATAAAACATGAATATGGAACCTATCCCTAAACTCAATTTATCCAGAAATGAAATAAGGCTTTTTTTTTTTTTTTTTCTCTCTTTAAGACTATGTTATTTACTTAGTTGATTTAATTAGACACTGTTTTTGGTAAACAAAATTCCTTCAGAATGAAACCCCCACAATAACCATTGACAAATCAAACAGACATCAAAGACTGTTATTATGCTTATCTGCTTCACTCATAATAGCTTATTGAAAATACCTGTAAGAATCTAGTATTATAAAAACCACCTTCCCAGAAGAGAAATATGATCAAAGCAATTGTCAGATGGCATAAGGCCAGCCTTTCATATGCTGCACAAGGGATTCTTTGAACTTTGTCTTGAAAGGCCCTCTGATGCTCCATTCCAGCTGCTAATCCAACTCTGCAAGTGAAAGGTTAATGGAGTGCACCCTTAATACAGGCACATCTTAACATATACTAACAAAATAAAAATACATTTTCATTAAGGAGGGTGCTCTTTTGAGCATATTAAAGTAGTAACAGGCCTTCTGCCATTCCCTGACAGCAGTGCGTGCAAGCAGCTGCTCAACGTTATGGATAAGCTTCAAGAAAACCCTCCTGATGAAACTCATTACATCAACTGCTCCGCTGACACAGGTTAGTAAACATATTCACAATGAACAGCTACAAATAAACTTCTAATGTCCATTCCTAAGTGGTCAGATGGTTTATTTTGTACAGTTACTGATGGTGAGATTAAGCTCTTTACTTAAATTCAGTTTCCATAGTACGACTTTCTGAAAGGATTGCATCAATTTGTGCAGCACTGTCAAACTAAACAAGTACAAAGATTATACAGAATGCAAGAATGAGAACTTAAAAACCTACTAGTAGTGTCTTTCTGGCTAATTCTAATTCATGAAATAAACTGATATTTTGGTGTTAGTACGAAAGGTAAAAAAAACCAAACCCAAACCCAGTACATGAAATAAGATGGCAGGATTGCATGAGGTGGCAGGGAAGACTATAAAAAGATTGCCAGTTTTCAAGTATCCGCAAGTCAGCTTAGTCTGCTTGAAGTCTACTGCTTGACAGCAACTCAGAACATGGTTAGGTTTCAGCATGAAAAACTTTAAAAAGGGAACAGAAATTAAGTTCTGGTGCATAATAGTTCAGAAATATGGTCTGTGGGCATCATGTAGCTGAATTAATGGTAAAGCATGTCAGCACCAGAGGCAGTACAAGTCACTGGAATGGGAAACTGTACAAGTAAGGCTACATAAACGTTTAACGAGAAAAACCTCTCTGTTGCACTGCTATTGTATTTCCCTTTATTTAACACTTCAGGTAGATACAGGGGAAAAAAGCTGGCCAAATACAGAAGTAAAACACATTCAATTTTGGTTTAGGTTACAGTAAGAAACGTTTATGCAACCCAAGTAGACTGCTCTAGTGTACTTTTTAGAGGGCTGTTTTGGTTTGTATTAAAAATGAGTAGTGGTAATGAGAATAAAAGCAGTTCTTTTAATTCCACATACACTGTCAGGTAGAAAGATCGTAAACTTTTCTTCATGTAAATTCAGAGAATTGAAATGCAAGAAACCTCCAGCTTCTAGCTAGCTCAATATCCAACTTCCCATTATCACATACAAGTAACAGAGAATCCACAACTTGAACCAAGACCCCAGGCTGACCCCTGAGAATTAACAGACCAAACTGAATGTGCCGCAGACTGATTTTGTGATTAAAATTTATGAACAAAACTTTTGCACCCATCAGGACATATAAAGATAAATTTCTGACTCATAAACAAATCTCTCAGAAAGCATATTCATCTTAGGATCACAGAACAGCAAAGGACCACCAAATCTCAGCCCAGTCCCCAGCCATGACAAGTATTGCATAATTTAATGCTTCTAATAAGGCAATCAAACCCCTTCCTAAGAGTGCTTATGATTTTGCTTTGATTGAAAAACCACTGCAGAACCTCAGTGTTCTAACAATTATGAACCTTCTTTTAATTCTCAGCTTGAATTTATTCATAGCCAGCTTACACCCATTAGTTCTTGCGCCAATATTGTCCTTTAGTTTAAATAGCTATTCTCCATCCCTGGTGTTTACCTCCCTCATGAATTTAATTTCATTCAATTACATTTCTTAGGACTAATTGTTTTCAAATGAGAGGACACACTTTATAAAACTATCAATGGCACACTCCATAAGGAGAAAAATTAACTTCTCCAGCAATTCAAAGATCCACGAAAGTTGAAAAGTGCACAGTAAGGCAGTTATAAGCCCATGGAAAACTTGTATTACTCCAGGATGTAAGGGAGAAACAATTCTGAAATCAAGATATTAAAGCCTGTAAGATGAGAAGCTTTAGAGGCATACTGGTATGAAAAAAGAGTTCTTGTGAAAAAAATACATTTATTCTTCACTACTCTTGCAGAAGGACTTTCACTCAGTTTAAAAATCCTTTTAAACACTCATTTCCCTTGATACTCTGCAAAATTAGGAAGAAAAAAACCACACCAAAACTTACAAAGCAGTAAAATAAAGTCCTTTGGGGCCATGGAAAAAAGTGCAGGTTTTTAGAAGCTGTTTAAAGGTTAAGGAGGCTTTTTAACTTCCACTGGGACAACTTTTAGTGTCACTTTGGTTCCTCTTGATAGTTCCTATAGAGGTCAAGACAAAGTGCTTCTTGATCATCTCATGATCGTGGCAAAACCAAATCATCTTTTTATAAAAGAGCTATTTATTTTGGGTAGCAATCAAACTCTTGTTTAGTAATTCATCTGATGTGCTACCTTATGGAAGGAAACAAGTATTTATGTTAGTATTTCAGAATCACACACTGTTTAATTTCAGGAAATTTTATGTTAGTAAACCCAAATCTTTCAGGTCATTTGTCGTCTATTGTTTTAGCTTAATTGATCTAAAAATAAAAGGTAAAATTTTTTGAATTCTCAATTTACGTTCTGTTCCTACAATATGCAGTGCGAGAATAGGAGTAAGGTAAATTCAAACACAATTTTCATACCAATAATCTGAAGAAATCAAATACCTACTGTTAATCTGTATACTTGTTATAAGGCAGAAGTCAAGACATTAGGCAGACAAATTACAGAGAAAAGCCAAAGAATTCTATTTCACTATACTCACTAAGAGAGTTACCTACTCCTCACATATAAGGAGTACACAGAGCAATGGAGAACTTGCCCTACCATTTCTGTAAGGTGAAAATCTAGCTTTCTCCTAAACTTTCTTCCTGTTTAGTGAAGTAAACCAGTAACTCCCTCTTGCATCTGAAGCGTGAGCTCCTTCAGTAAGTCTGAGATCGTGCATTACACATCTTCAAGACCACCTCTCTAACCTACTAAAATCCTCAGAGCAAGTCAGTGTTTTCCTATTTCTCTAACTCCAGTTCTTCAAAGAGTTATTCAGACTATACTAACAGTATACAAAATACTGCCAAGTCTGAAAAACCAGAGTGAGCAATCTAGAAGTCTAAAACAAAATAATCAGAACTTGGATGGGTTTTTAATTTTCATCTCTCAAAATCATATCCTAGCAAATGTTTCACACACCACTAGAACTGAACCTAAATCACAGGTATCACTGATGCAGATAAGCAGGTAAAAAATGTGATGATATTGCTTCCAGAAAATCACTGATACAGTCAAAAAGCTGTCATATATCCCTAATAACGGACTTCTTCACCCAAACCAAAAGATACAGTGCAGTATCAATCTATTTCTAAATATCAAAGTTATAAAAACCACCAAACACTGCATGATGAAGTGCTGGTTGCTAATTTTTATTTTGTGATTTTTCTAGCACAATTTTCAATAATCATTGCTAAGAAAAAAAATAAATTTTCTTTTCTGTTGGAACATGAAACTTTAGTGGCTCACAGTTTCCAATTAATATTCTAAACCATTCTCAGTTCTACAACATACAGAAAAACTATGGTGATTTTGCAAAGAAAGAATATAATAATTAATAATTCCATATAGATAGGTGCGCAAAATATTAAAAAAAAAATCTTCCAAGTCAGTTACAAGTTACTACTACTTTGTAAGGACTACAAGATCTAAGTCATTCAACTTTTTGTCTATGCAGAAATGATTATGAAAATATACTTTACTAAATCATTATGAAAAGAAAAACCATTCTTCTGTCCATATTATTGCAGAAATCCAAACCATGCAAATCAGATCCATATACGATCCAGGTTCAAACTCATTCAACTGAAATTTATGAGCATGAAGATTTGATTTTGCCCATATCTTCCCTCACTTTCACACTAAAAGAAAAATTTTATTAGCATAAGTCTCATTAGCAGAAACCATGGCACACAGAAACAACTGTCCTGTCTTGAGTTTGGCCATAATCATTCTTTTAGCCACTCATTGATATTTGTTTTTCTTAAAGCAAACAAAACTCTGCTGCATTGCCTTGTATTTTAATACATCATTGTAAAGACACTGCTGGCCTTTTTAAGCAAAGTAGCTACCAAAACTGCTTTCACATCTCTCTTTAATCCTTCCATAAGTTACATGTTCCATAACACAAAGCAGCTGCACCCCATCAGTTCACATGCTAGGAGACCAGCAATGAACTTGGCCACAGGAAACAAACACAAAAAAGCCACCACCTGTTACCTTCTTTTGCTACTTAAAAAAACCCAAAAACAACAGGTGTTTACCTACTCTGAAAGAAAAGACCCTCCCTGTTACTGAAAAAACAATTTGCTCTGCTCTACTATGTTTCTAAAACCTCTGCGCACTTCTTTTATTCTTCCTCTTGCAGTTAGAGGTGGAGGGAAAGAACAGGGAAAGAAAAGTGAGTAAAACATTGGTAATTTGTTTAGCTAGTGATGCAGGCTGTTCTCCGATCAAATTTTGTTTCCCAAAGGAAGGTATCAGTTCTAAATTACACAGCAAGCAGGCAAGAGAAAGGAAGCAAACAATCAAAACCTTCCCAGGAGGGGTAAGTGTAAGGCGAGAACTCCAGAGATCCTATTTAATAAATAAACACCTTCATTTCTGTAAGTTAATTTCACCACAGGAAATAAGTTTAGTTTTAATTATATTGCCTTATGTCATGTTTTATAAAAGGTACATGAGGCTCATTGACTTTCTCTTATTAAAGCCCTTGCATGCTGCAGAGATGTTGCATGTAGATTAAGTCTCAGCAGAGCCCTAGCAGAGTGCAGTGGTGTAAGATGCAGTATTTTTATTGTTATCCCACACCTGTGACAACTGCTGAGATTAAAAACAAGATGTTGTTGCAGCTGACTTTAAAAAAAAAAAACAATTAGACATAAAGAAAATAAAAAAAGATACCTATACACACAATGATAGAATATACCATCAATTCAAAGCCTTTGCTCACACAGGTGTGGCAGATGTAGTTTTTTCATAAACGCAGAAGCCTAAGAACTTATACGGGAATCAAAATAAAGTCTTTAAAAACTAATCCAAAAAGAGAAATTTGAGAGGAAAATAAATTTCGCTTCCAAAGTTCAGACACACCAAGTGGAGCCATATTCTAAGAGCTGGGTAATGTTGGCATAGCCTTCCTTGATCTTGTGGCAACACTCTCTATTGTATGGCATCAAGTCAGTAAACACAGCAAACTATGGGAATCCCTGGGAATTCTATTCTGAGTGCCTTAGGAGGCAAAAATAAACTTTACTATCACTGCCTTTTTTTTTTTTTTTTTTTTACTGTGGGCAAAGCAGAGTCACGATGCTACCACATACGAAGTGTATTCATCACTACCACCACTTCCCTGTGCCAGTCTCAGAAGCTTTCACTTGAGACAGCAGTTCCCATGCTGATACTTCTGTTTGAGTATCAAATGTTTGGAAGCACTAGCAGATACTTCTAGATGCCTTCTGTGACCAACAGGTAGCTTGTTCTGCAGCCTGCTGAGGAAAAAATTACATATACTAACGTTGAATTTGTGAAGATTTCTCTAGACTTCCACTAATTTGTGTCCTGGGTTCGGCCAGGACAGGGTTAATTTTCACCAGAAGCCAGGAGGTAACACAGCCAGGCGGGCTAACCCAACCTGGCCAAACAGAGCAGGGTATTCCATACCATGTGCCGTCATGCTGGGTTTCTGGTTGGGGGGAGCTGGACGGCGGGAAGGAGTCACGGCTCAGGAGCGCACGGCAGCAGAGGGCGGTGAGAGTTTCTCTCTGCGTTCTGCTGTTTTTGTTTTGTGTATTCTCCTTGTCTGTATCGTTATTGTTACTGTTCCCTTCGTTTGCTGTTCTGTTAAACTGCCCTTATTCCGACCCACCAGGTTTTGCCTGTTTCTTTCTATTCTCCTCCGCACCCCATGGGGGGAGGGGCAGCAGAGCGGCCGCATGGCCCTTGTGCTGCCGGCCACAGCCAAACTATAACAATTTACTATGACTTTTCAATAGCTAGTGCCACACACCCATGCAGCGACTTCTGTAGCTTCTGGAAGAGTGAGAACACAACCCTGTGACTAAAGGCACACAGCAGACGAGAATCCTATCTGTATGCCAGGCTGCTTTTTTACTTAAGCAAAGAAGGCGTGAACTTCTTTTGCAATCAACGTAACACCTCTCAGGATTAAACAATTATTGTAAGGAAGGGGTAAAACTTACAAAGTACTGAGAACTTGAAATGAGATGTAAAATCCTGAAACACGCTTTTCATATACTGCTAATTCCATTGCTATATAGGATTTTCACCTCGGTTCCTATTATCAACACTCACAGTACCTATGGAACAGGTTATAAAAATTAAAAAAAATCTGCCAAAATCTCTGGCAGCCATTACCCAACACATCCGCTTCCAGTTGCTCACCCATCTCTAATTCCTATGTGCAAAGTTTGCAACTGAAAATTAAATAGATAAATAAAGTATTTCTTCGCCAAACTGCCTGACACTCATTTTCCAAGCTGTTCGCCCTTCGTACAATTCAGAGCATCAGGGCTTTGATTCAATTTTTAATATAAAAACATTAAAAATTCCCTTTAAATGCTCTTCCTCATACTCGTGAATAATCAACAAGTCATTCTGGTGCCTGAATGACAACAGGCAAGGCAATGTTTTAAGAGAGCTTGGCATCCTCATACGATGAGGATAATCTAATATGTAATTACCAATAATATCATATACCAAATATTTCAAAGGAAGTCATCTTTTATTAGTAGCAGATAGAAGAAATAAAGGGAGACAGACATTCACTAGAGTCATTCTCTCACTCTGATGTCAAAGAAAACATTCCAAGATGCATTTTTAGAACCCAGAATGCTACAGCATTGTCACACCTTTGAAATTTTCAAAACCCTGTGCCTCCTTATGCTAAACCAATCATCTTTTATGATCCATGGCAGTGCTCTGAAGTGGAGAGTCAAAAAAAAAAAACCACACAGAAAAAGAGTTAAAGCTGTCAAAATGCAGTGAATTTTGAAAACTTACAGCGTTCAAACATACTGCCTTTATTAGTAACATTAATTGAATTTGACTGTTTTAAAGAATTTAGACGTTTTACAAAGAGTGCAGAGAACAGGCCAGCTACAGGTTTTATAGGCGGCCTACTCCAAGTTGCATCAGCTCATGAAAGAGCTCTTTTTCTCAAACTTTCCGCTATTTTTTCTGTTGCTATATTCCTCTTAATTCAGTGAGCAGTATTCAATAGCTCTTTTCAATCCTATCACATATACATCTCCACTGAATTACAAGGCCTCAACAACAACAAAACAACAAGCAAACAAAAAAATCACACACAAAATCAAAACACCCACAACAGATACACCCCTCCAGGAGTAATGTTTGAGTAAGAGATACCTGCATTCATCTGGTGTAAAGCAGTTAGACAATACCACGCCTGAGGGATTCTATTATTTTACCAGAACAGCCTACTGGGAGAGAAAAAAAAAATACTGTTACTAGGGAAGTGTATTAACTACAAGTTAGTCACCATCTATACTTGTCCTGAGAACTCATTTTCAGGTTGCAAAACACTGATGAATTCTTTTCTTTACACACTTTAGAACATCTGCCCATAAAAGATTTTGTATGTTTTTCTCCTATAATTTAAAACTTGATTGCTAAATATTATATGAGCAGATACCCAGCTAAAAACATTCACAGAAATTCTGCATAGCTTGAGGCAGGAGACTGCATATAAATAACTGCAAAACACTGTTTTGTATTTGAGGAATAAGTTGTAAGGAAAGGTTTGCACAGGACCAGTGCAGGATCACCAGGTCTAAAGAAATACAGAAGTCTAAAGCTGCAGCTGGCTTTTTATCTTCGCTGCTTATTGCTGTTGAAGCAGGTAAATAACAACATATCATTAATATTCAAGTTTCATACATCTATATCCTTACAAACAAGTTTGTCCAATCTTATTACGCTTCATCCATCTTCACATGTGCATGAAAACAAGTTCTCTACACTCATCTTTCTTATGCCCCTTCTTGAGATATTTATATACATTGATGAGGTTCCCCCGAACCTTCTCCACGCTAAAGAATTCCAGTGGTCTCAACCTCTCCTCATAGGAGAGGTGCTCCAGTCCCTTAATCATCATAGTGGCCCTTTGCTACTCTCTCCCCAGTAACTCCATCTCTCTCGTACTGGGAAGTCCAAAACTGGACAGAGTAGTCCATGTGTGGCCTTACCAGTGCTGAATAGAGCAGAAGGATCACCTCCCTCAACCTGCTGGAAACACTTCTCCTGAGGCAGCCCAGGATCCTGCTACACTCCTTTGCTCCAAGGGCACGCTGCTGGCTCACGTTCAATTTTCTGTCCACCAGGACCCCCTCTCTAGATTTGCAGTCACATAGCAACATGGGTGTGTCTGTTCCTCACAGCAGAGTCACCCATTACTATCACTCACTGCTTCCTACCGATGGGCCTGCATGGCTCAGGGTCAGTTGGTCCAGATGCTAAAAAGCACACCCAGATCCTCAGCTTTGAGGGTGGTAAGCCTGTCCCATAGTTGTAAACTTTCATGTGGAGCTGGAGTCACCAGCTTCCACCCTTAATTTTTCCCAGAGCTTGCACTTACTGTTCTGAAGATCAACTCTGCAGACTTCACTGCAGTTGGGCTCTGGGGCTCTTGAAGCTGTTGCATCTCTGAGAAGATCCTGCCTGTCTCTCATCCTCTCTGATGCTACACAGCCTTCCGACTTCCTTCTTCAACTCCTCAACTTGACAACACAGCTCTCCAAAGCCAGCACACCACCTGCAGGACAGAGGACCATCTCTCCTGGCCTCAGGGAGAGGGCCCAGGCAGTTCCTGCAGCCTGGGACATGTGAGGGGCTGCATTGATTATCTGAAGCTGTGCCTGGGTCAAAGCCCCTGCTCTGACAGTGACAGACGCTTCAACATGCCCTGTGGTCCATCACCACCATAACTGAGAACGTTTAGACCAGTCTAACCTCAGACGAAGGTCCGTTCTCTGCACCCTTCTGCATGAACTGCTGCATCTGTTGGTTGCACTCCAGGAGCTGTGCTCTGTGCCTGGCTTTTATATAGATATCTCCCTAGCACCAGCTGGAAGGGTGCTTGGCCCTCCATAATCAGGGAACAGCTGCAACAAATGCTGCTAGAACTCTTCGGTCAAGAGCAGCTGACTGAGCTTGTTAGAAGCTCCCAGAACTTCCTTAGGATACCCCTATGGCTCCCCTTATCTTGTGCCCTTGGTGCTTACCTGGCAGCAGCAGGTACCAATCTAGCACTAATGTCAAAAATTACACAAACTTAATTGGCCATTTATTCCATCACTTCTCTCTTTGGGGTGGAAGAAAAAAAAAAAAAAAAAAGATGTTTTGACAGTGCATTTTAAGGGCATTATATTCTGCTATCTACAGAGAATCATGCCCTATGTAAACTATTTTCCTCCTTCAAACAGAGTGCGCTTTCACACCATAGGGTAAGATTTTAGAAGTGATTACTACTACAAAAAACCAAACCACTGGAATCCATGGTGTAAAGTAACGTAAAACTCACTAAAAACAAACTGAAGCTGAAAAAGCAGTAGGTGTTTCCTAAATAGTAAGACTTCATTATCTCCCCCCTGAGACAGAGAAAAAAACTATCCATGGAAAGGTTACCAGATCTAACACTTCCTTACAAAACTGCAAACAGATTTTGTTAAACAACATTCAGCTACTTACGATAAAGAGACAGGCCTATCTCACTTCTAGAGACAGGCATATACCAATTTTTATACCACATTAAAAGCAATTTTGAGTTTGAACACATCAGTATTCTTTATGTTCAGTTAGCATCCCCCTCCTGCCACTTCATTTGTGAACTGCCAAATCAAGCAGTTTTCACTAGTAGTATTAACCCTCCCAAGAGGACATCATAAACTAGTCAAATGTAAGTTACTACTACTATAATGTGAAATCCATGTAAACGAATACAAGAATTTTTGTTATTTAAAAAGGAAAAATAAAAGTACTTGGGACTTCCTTCGCTTTCCTTCATTGCTTGGTAGAATTACAAAGCCAAGTAAAACAAGTGGCTACAAAATAATGGTACTCCATAGCCTTCACAGCAAATAATACTAGAATCCACTGAAACAGCAGGAAATTCAGCAGGTTTTTTGTCACACAAGAATACTGTGCACTGGCTAGGAGACATTTAGAAAGATACTAAAAATTCATTATTACTGTCCATAGAATTTGCTATTGAAGGCTTCAAAGACACAGAAACCTAGCCAGATGAGCAGGAGTATATGCGAGTGGGACAACTCGCATGACTGGCATGCTGTCATAGATGGCTACAGACTCTTTAGGAAAGACAGACCAACAAGGAGAGGTGGGGGAGTTGCTCTATATGTGAGGGAGCAACTGGAATGCATTGAGCTTGGCCTGGGGGCAA
>Ga0181612_152129_pt1 | contig 17234 bp, 13 predicted proteins | sample HoacroProtozoa21_FD_119630 | JGI IMG/M metagenome (GOLD analysis project Ga0181612, IMG submission 119630) | Hoatzin crop microbial communities from Cojedes, Venezuel. Combined Assembly of Gp0051906, Gp0051904, Gp0051908
CTATCGCAGATCTAAATAGCTATATGAAGACACTTCTAGCTTCCTTGCCCGCTGTAAGACATCAGTGCCTACATCACATCACCAAACTGATGGAAACTGCTATTCAAAACCATCTGTAAAACAGATCCGACGCTGGGGGTGGAGGGCGGAAAGTACGGTGGGTGACTACACCAGGCTGCCACAGGATGTGGCAAGGTACGCAGCCGTGGCACGGCGCTCGCTCGCTGCAGCCCGGCGGAAGCCCGGTCAGAGAAGCGGCTGGGCAGATTCACGCCTGCTCTGAAACAAGACCTCTGGCAGAACTCCATCCGCCACAAGACTGAGCTACAAAAAGCATAAATCAGAGCATTTCTCTTGCTATTCTAAACTGAACTCTCTCTGATGCCTGGCATGGAACAGCCCTTCTCTGAAAAGACAACTCGCAGCCAACAGCATGGAGGTCAAAGACAGCACAGCTGAAGTCTGAAGTCACTGCACCTATGCTTGCTCACCAGTAAAAAACAGTTGCACCAACACGGAGGCTGCCAGTGAAAACAGTCCACAGTGACATCTCAACAAAACAGTGTTTTCCATGCATTTCTGTTTAGGAAGTAGAGATGAAATACCTATGCAAACGCATACAACAGCCTGATAAGCCTACGCATGGTGAAGCTTTCTTTTATACTTCTTCGGAAAGCGACACATCTAGATGCATATACACACACATGCACTTCTTTCCCCCCTCTTATTTGCCAAGTTATGTCAACATATTGGCAGACACCGTGCTAGACAATAATGTATATTTTGACAGCGAGAGACAGGATACAGATACTGTTAATCTGTGATCAGATGCTCTCCTGTGGTTAAACGGGATTACTGCAAATTAGAAGTAAGAAACTCACGTCTGACCTTTTTCCTCTGAAACCATACATTCCAAAAGCAACCATGGCTAGCAGAGAAAATAATAAATACTTGTGGATGAGTACCATACGCTTACAGAAGCATCATGCTCCTCACAACACAGAACTGCCAACGGAATGGTAGGAAAGAGGATGAGCCTCAACCCCCGGCGGGTCCCGGCGAGCAGGGGAGGTCCAGCTTACCTCCCCAGCGCTGTGGCTGCGCTGCCGAGTCAAGTGCTGCCGATGGACCAACGCGCTAGTGGGCCTGCTGCTCTGCAGGGGAAGCCGCGGGTCAATGAACGTGGTGGTGCGGGAATTGTGGTCAACAAAGAAAGCCTAGAGAAGAAGAAAGCAGAAGGAATTGATAGCCAGCACTTTTTATTTTTTAATATGCCTGAGGTTAATGTCTATTCAGGATTGAGGTTTCATTCGCCGATGTGAGGCTTTGGAAAATCCTCCTCACGTCACCGTGGCTCGCGTTTCCCTTCGGCAGAAGTGGGATAACAGTTTTCCATCTCACTGGAGGGCTGAATTCTTTAATGCCTTACTTCATTCCTGTCTATAAAGCCCTTTGAAATTCTCATCTGACAAACATCAGAAGTAGGAAGCTTTATTATGATTGTCAAGAAGAGAAAAATTAAATGTTTAATAAAAGTAATCTGGTGTATTCTCCCTTTCATTTCCATATAAGCATCTAAAAAGATGTCATTAAGTGGCAAAATCATTCCCTTTTGTGAACTATTTACCATATAATTACGAACACAAGTGGGTGTATCTATGTCAAGTGTATGATTACATCCTGCAATGACCTATGATTACAGGCCGACAGGCATTTTTGCCATCCTCCCGCTACAACCACTCTAAGTTCACTAACATTTCGGGGGAAAAAAGCAAACAAAAAGCAAGGCCAGTCAGGGACACAAAGATGATGGCAACAAAAACATTTAAACCAGGCAACCGGTGAGAACTACCACATACTGGCTGGTCAGCCATTTGCTGAAAGCAAGGTCACAGGAGCACGCACCCTGGGAAATGAAAGCCTCCTATGGTTCTGTCCAACTTGAACCAAAAAGGTTTCTCAGCCCTGCAATTTAAACTTTTTCCAGTGCTAGTGCTGCCCTTGGAAACCAGCACTGTTCTGTTTCAACACACTTCAGGTTTTCTCAGTCACAATGCTGGAACAACGTGGAAGCGGCAAAAAAAAGATCCCAGTTTTGAGCCAGAGCGTTAGAGGAAAGCGATGTCTGATTTGAGGAATCGCAGAGTCTGGACCCGCAGCAAGGTGGTCGGGGACTGCGGGAGCCATTTCTGTGTCTGGATACCAGCGAGGTCCTTTGACCACAGTTTCATAAACAGCTCAGTACAGCAGCGTCAGCAAAGGGAACCTTCTCGCCTTCCCCCCTTGTTTCGCCCCTCGCGCAGCCTCCTCCTGCCTCGTGCTGGCCACGCAGTGAGCCCAGCCGGGGAGCAGGTCCCGGCCACGCCTGCTCTGCTCCTGCCCTCTCCCCGCTGGTTCCTCTCACCCCGGGCAGCCCGCTGGGGAGGAGAGGAGAGCGGGCCTGGCTCTTTCGGCAGCGACGCCATCCCACTGTATTCCTAAAGCCATTGTTTCAGACCGTTTGGCACAGACAGACCAGAGAAAATGCAATTCTTCTGACTGCCATGAAGGCAGGGAGACCAACCAGCGTGTCATGCTGTACAGCAACTAAACACCATTATGGATTGTGGTGGGAGAAAACGTTCCTACTTCCATTTCCCAAGGAAGGGAAAGCACATGGAGGGACAGCAAAGCTGCAAAGCCGCGGAAGCACTCCAGAAGCGGGCAGCGAGCCTCCTGCAGCCCTAACAGCCACCGCCTGCTCCCGTAACCCGCGCCGACGAGCACGGACTCGCACCACCTGGGCAGCAAGGAAGGCCGCCCTTTCCACCGCCTGCCGCAGCTGCAGGCACACACGGGACACTGACTGTTCCGCAGTTCAAAAACTGCGAAGCGCACTCAGCAAACGCAATTTTAACGGCATCGTCTGAGCCTGATGCAGGGCTTGCTCACCTTGACAAGCAATTGAACTGTCCCTCGCAGAGCAAGTATACCGACAGAGAGTATGAAAGCAGTGGGAAAGCAGAATGAAAGCCATTCTGAAATTCCAGGTTTTGGCCTGGAAGCAGCTGCTGGAGCTTAGCCAGGCTTTCTGAAAATTTTGCTCCTGATGGTTAGGTTTATTTCACTTATTAGCAGGTGGTTGGTATAGGGATTTTTTTAACATCCCCACATTGACTATTTTATCTAGTCTGGTCTATGTGTACTTATAAGATGCGAAGCACTTCCATCAAAACAAACACTGATTTAATTAAGTCAATATTATACTCCAAAACCACTTAGGAAAATAAAAGGTACTGCCTGGATATAGAAGAAGGTACTACCTAGAGTTGTACTACACAGTTCTTTGAGTTAATGCAGCAATCTAATATTGCATGCAGTGTTCTTAAGCATTATATTCCTATATGTAACTCAGTTTAAACATTAAGTTAAAGACAATCATGCCTTATTAAATATAAATGCTTGCAGGCCAGCTAGCAGCAGCCTACTGTAAAATAAAACAGAAATTAGTACTTTGAAGCTTCAGTGAAGATAATCATTGGCATTTCAAGGCTTTGGGCTAATCTGGACACTGGCACACAGCTCATAATAGTGTGGCTCGCAGCCTCCTTTCAAAAAAAATTCCTCTCATAACTCCCATCTAGCTACAATCCCTAAATCTATGATGCTTGAAGAGACTTACACAAGATGGGAAGTGCCAAAACTACACTTAGCTCATCAAACACGGACAGTTGCCCGAGTTATCTCCCCAGTTAAAGTCTATGAAACATGCTAAAATACCTTTTCTTCCCACTGAAGACATTTATAATCAGTTACAATGGATTCTTTCACTGCAGAAAGAAAAAAAGTCCTACAATAGCTTATTCTGTATTTGCATGTCTTGCAGGGATCTATTTAAAAAGCACATATGTTTGAATCTGGCTTGAAAATACGAACGCGTGCTTACACATCCTGCACAGATGCCCTGGGCTGCCTGTCTGCGCACACACGTGTGTACGCACCTGCCCGCAGCCGTGCAGAACTGCAAAGCCACCGGACTGGGTTCCGCTGACGGACACATCTACCCTGCACGATGCTTCCTCCCACCACCTTCTCCGACGGTCTCCGGCCTCCCTGAGGTCAGCGAGCGACGAAGGCTCATCCGCAGTGCCAACCAGACACTACGTCCCAGTCACACCAGAGCTTCCAGGGAGAGCCGCGTGCCAAGCGGGTTTTATCTTCTGTAGGGGATACACAGAGGAGCGGGCAACTGGGCTTCGTGGTGCAGCTCTGCAGGGAGCTCAGAGGCAGGCAGTCCCCAGCTGACCGTGGAAGACAGCCCACAAAGAGGACAAGCAACTCGGACCGCACCGAACACCGGGGAGTAAAAACTCCACTGCTCAGCACTGCAGACGGGTCAGGACGACGACCGCTGCGCCTTGTGACAGAGAGCACCAAGCCTCTTACTACGGCTTACTGGGGAAAATAAAGGAAAGCCCCACCTCAGCAGGAAAGAGTAGCCAGGGAAAGGAAGTATGATTATATATTGTGGCATGGCTAATTTCTACTTGCTTGTCTTTAGTTTTATGCTTTGATAAGGGCAACTCCAGTTTCGTTTTGGTCTCATCAGGCTCTGGTCTCACCATGCACTGGCCATCATCTCTCTGGAGTGGTGAATAGGCTTTTCTGCTGACCACAAGTGCTACTTCTGACAAAGGGAACACAACAAAACAAAAATGAACAATCCTGAGCCTCATTCAAAGTGAAGAAATCCCAGCGGGGATCTCTTCAGTGCTTTCTCTTGTTGATTAATGTTGCAGTAGCATCACTGCTACCAGCTCCCACACCAGAAATCCAAAGGTCTATCTAATTCTCTACACGGAGTGCCTATTAAAGTCAACTGAAAACTGCTGCATTCTTCGGGAGGAAACCGGCTTCTGAAGCATCGAATATAAAAAGAATCACTTAAAATGGAAGAGAGTGAAGGAGGCAAAGAACAAGGTTAGTATAACTGCACATTCCTAGCTGTGTTACTAATGAAAAAACACAGTGCTTTCCACAGTTAATATATCCAAGAAGAAAAAAAAACCTCCAGCTCTTTCTACCCTTCAGTTTAGAATCTGCCTGTAACCTTTTCAAGCATCAAGATTGTTATTTGTATGGACACTCACAGCTTACTCCACCAAGACTGGTAACCGTTAAGAACCGAGAAGCTTAATGTGCCCACAGTCCCAACTGGGACTTCTCACAGGAGCCGACAGCCTTCTCGCTTCCTCACGTGCTAAGTACAGTCTGTTTGCAACCCTCCTATTTTCCACAAAGAAAAATTACACTCTAGATAATGAGGATACATTAGCTTAAAGTTACAGTAAAGTTGCATTACTACTGTAAAAATTTCTGTTCTTTTATTTTAACATATTTTGTTGGAAACCAAAAAGTGCTACCTGCTTTAAAAAGCAGTAAGACTTGCAGCTATTCCAGATCCCAATTAACGAAACTTCCTACATACAATTTCTTGCCCATTAACCAATATATAACCAGCAGAGTGATCATCCCCAGAGCTATCCCAGTCTTAAGTGCATCCACTTTATCTCGGAAAATGATGCACAGTGGACCTACTTAGCATTTAGGTAGAGGACTCACCTAGGGAAATGGTTAGCTATTACAGACAAAAAGTGCAAATAATGCATGCTAATGAATTCTACTCAAGACTTGGGAGGTTGAAGAAGGGAAACAAAAAAGCCCTAAGGAAAAGCTTGACAGTCAAACAAGAAAAAAGCTAACACAAATGGTTCAACAGTAACTAAATAAAACTCAGTAGTTAATAATAAAGTAACTCTACGTCTAAATTCTCTTACAGGTACACACTTTACACAGGCAAAACTCCACAGAGCTTCACTGAACTGCCTGTATTTACACAGCAGGTAATTCTTTTCAAAAGAAGTTGTAAACTTCCAAGGGAATCTAAGCAATTTATTTCAGTGTAAAATGGCTACAGATTTTTTAGCAATTTTCCTTGTACTGATTAATGCCCACTTATCAGTCTCCTCCTCCTTTCATACAATGCTTTGTCAGCACAGCCAAGAAATTCCCATCTTTTGGCAAAAGCAGGATAAAACGAACCGCCTGCACTTCTGCTCTCGTTAATCCACGACCAAGCACTCAAGTGTCGCACGCGCCCGGCGGTTACCTTGCCCTGATGGTCGTGTTTCATCTCCCAGCCTCTCGGCAGCTCCAGCTGCTTGTTGGCAAACATGTTGAGGAAGCCCACCAGGTCCCGATTGTGCTGGTAGCGCTCAAAATGGTGGGTGTCCCGCCGGACTTTGGTGATCATGTGCTTCAAACACGTGTTGTTTGTAAACATGCGGTAGGCACTCTGAGAAATAAACAACAAAAGGAAATACTTTCAAAAGATGAAATGTCTTCTTACTACAAAAGGCAGCATTTCCACTGTTAATAAATCATCTAATCATCTATAAAACCTTAAAAATAATCTCCAACTCAGCCACAACAGTATGAAAAAAAAATGGTCCTCTTCCTGAGGTCCTGGGATAAGCGTTTGATGTTTCTTACTTTGCTCAAGATATACAAAAGTTTGTATATAGACTTACTTCAGCAAAGTGTGAAATGTATTACATTCCACCCTTGTCCCCAGAACTGTGAAGAATTCTGTAACGCTAAAATTGCTTTAAAAGTGAGATTTCATAGATATTCTCTGATTTCTGGAATAATGAGTCAAATGCAGCCATGGAGTACTGCACTAAAGCTCGTAAGGTTTCCTGCAGGACAGAGATACACAAGCTTGGAGAACTTCTCACAAATCTACACAAATATTGTTTCCACCTATTGATTTTTCAGAAAGACCCTATCATTGTATGTCCATGTGTAATTTATGTAATCAAAATAAAATAAGAGAGTAAAAGGAGAGCACTGAGGAATAGGGAAAACTTGAGATAAGAGGGCAAAATAAATGGTTAACGTCCTTGCCCCCCCAAAAACCCAGCCGACCAGAAACCAGGTCTTTCTCTCAGGATTGGCAGTCGGGAGAAGTGAAGACATCAGCCCTCCTATTGCACTGTGCCGCTGCCTAAATCACCCTGTGGCCCTACACCTCTACTCTCTGGCCTCTGTCCTGCTTTGTAGTTTAAATATTTTTTTTATTTTTTTCAGAATTTAAAAAGCACTGAATTATTAACAAGTGTGCTTGCAGACAACTAATTATTCATTCCATTACTTCTGTTTACAGTATACATCCTGTTACACAAAGAAAGAGAAACATGGAAATAAAAACTATAGAAGCAGAAGCACTGAAGAAAAAGAAAAAAAGGAAAATATATATTAAGATGCTTTTTTGTTTAGTGTGACCTCTAATATATTTTGATATCAACCAGACAATCTGGAGGAAACAGATCATCCCATAAGCAGCAAGGTGATCTTAAAAAACAAGCATCATTTTCATTCTCCGGATCATCTCTCGCCCTCTGCAAAGCACAGCAAGAAAGCTATTGCTTCGACAAACAGATGGGTTTTGTATCAGAAGACAGATGAAGAACTGAGTGGAAAAATAAAAACTGCAGAAGCTATACAGCCAACCAGGATGACTCTGAGCGCCACCAATTGCAAGGAATGATGATCAGTGTTTGAATTCACCCAGCCTCCCTACGTACTACCAGCATCTCAGCACCAAACACTGAGCAGTATCATTGCACACGAGACAACTGTTTTCACAGGCACGGATTTATGAGAGGCTTCCACCTGCAGCCGCTATACTCACAGGGTTAGAATGCAGCACTGTAAAGAACTCTGGGCTGATAAGGAATTTCACAGGAGGAGACTGGAGCAATAAAGTGAGTCCGGATCTGGAGGTAGAGTGAGGCAGCACATTCTCTCTTCGAAAATCTAACAGCAAAGTGAATGACAAAGACTTCCAGTGACAATCATCACCAAAACATCACCGCAAGCAACTGCATCGATCTGAGTCACACAAGCAACAAAAGCACTAGCTATACAATTCTTTCAGATTTATTAAGTATTCTTCATATAAGCATACCTGAATTTGTTCTAATATAGCACTGAAGTTCCTGAAAATATCACGATTTTAGTAACTCTCACTTGTTGCTTTTGGTGACTGATCATTAAAAAAAAAAAAAAAAAAATCACATCCAATGATTTGGGTCACCAAACATGTGCCTGTGTGTAAGATGCACCTATGTTGCTATACTGTAGCTGTAGGCAGATAAGCTATTTTTCAAATGCTAAGTAATGGATATAAAAGTCATTTAAAACTTAAAAAGGTTTCATTCCTCCTTTAAAAACAAACAATAACTCACTGCCATTAACACAGCCCTGATCTGACACGGTACTGAAGCAGCTCATGTAAGTAAGGAACAGGTTGCCAGGGAAGTACCTTTCGAGTTTCAGTAAACAGTTGGGTCTTCTCCTAGCAACTGCAGAAGTGCACTGATTTTTCAACAGTACCAGGAAATGAAAATATATTATGAGTGGTATCTGCCATGATGTTACAACCGTTGCCTCCAATTATCTTTGAAAATCAACAGGACATTTGAATACATATTTTAATGTAATTGAAAAATGGCAAATTCAGATTGGGTCTGCAGTGATGTTACTCTAAAATGCACGCCGTCTTCTCCATTTCACAGTTCCTTTCTTTTCTACATTGCAGTACTTGCACACTTCCCCATCAAATGGACATCTATCATGTAGAACACAGACACCACGGATATCAAAGCACAATAACCCACAGGCAGGAAAAGGAGAAGAGGGGCAGTGAATGAGACTCCAAACCGAGGGAAAAGTAAGAAGAAATTATAAAGCAGGAGGACAAGAACAAAAGACAGAGTAGAATTCTAAATACGGATGGGTAAATGTTATGGGAAAAAGGGAATGGGGGAAATAAAGACCTTCATTCCAAGCATCAGAGGAAACCGGAAGGGTAATAAGCAAAGGAAAAGTAAATGAAAAAGAGGATTTCCAGAGCCACTTCCCGACAGTGGACCCGAAGCCGTCCCACAGCAGGCAGGTCTGCGGAGCGCCAGCAGCGCGGCACAGGCCCCCGAAGCTGTGCCTGCGCGCTCGGGCTGGGAGCGTGTCCCGGGCTCGCGCGGCGGCTGCGCGTCACCTCCCTAGGGGTGCCACACCTGGGTGGGCACCACTCACGTCTCACGCAGCAGCTGCAGACACGTCCCCTGTCATAACCCAGCTAATCTGGAAACCTGAATGTGTCACCAGGTGGGTTTTTCCTCCAGTTTAAAGGGTTATGAGTTTGATCTACGAAAAGCTTATTCAGCTGAACTTCCTGACTAGGGTTCAGCCTGAATTTGCTTTAAAATTATTTGTTTACAGCACGACAAACCACCGAGCTGCACATGCGCACAGAGAGCAGAGGAAAAGGCTAAGGCAGAAGTAAAGAAAAAAAAAAAAATAAAGGGAGCTCTTGGCTAAATATCACAAGCTCTGCAATGATTTGAAACTCAAGATTCTTAAGGGTGGCATTGCGTGGGTATTAATTTAGGAAAGAGTATTGTAAGAGAATATCAAGAACATCCAGAAACCAAGCCAAAGCACATAATAACACGCAACTACCCAAGGGACTGGATGGGTAACAAAGTAACTTTACAACTGCATTACTACATCTGTCGCAGGAAGGTGACCAAGGAGAGAACTTCTTAGCAAGAGGCAAAACTAGTAATGATGCTTAGAGCTCACTAAAACAGATCTTTCCTTCTGTCTTCATTCAAAAAGTTAACACTGAGCAGACAACCAAAACAACTAAAAACAGAAGAGGAAAGAACTTTCTTCTTCAGCTAGAATAGGTTAAAAGCAGGTTAAAGACTGTGGTGCAAATCCCAGATTTCCAAACCCTTTGGGCTTGATCAAACGTAATATAAAACACTCAGGACACCAGGTGAGATATCTGAGATATTGGTGATTATTTTGGAGGCATGAAGGAGGTCTCAGAAGAACAGAAAAGGGATAAATATTCTACCCATTTTTAAGAGTAGGTAAAAAAAGGATGAAGGAAACTATAGATGAGCTGACACACTTTCTATTCTCAGACGCATGAACCAACTGTCAAACTACTTAAGGAAATGAGAAGACAGCAGAGAAACACAAATAACCAGGATTTCTGCAGAATGAATCATTGCAAACTAACAAAGTTCTTTTCTACTACCTGACTGGTGTAACGGCCACATATTCTGATGTTCCTAAGGCCTTTAATCTGTTTACATAATACTCTCAGAATGATGTTGAGGGAGAAAATCACCTGAAACAGATGAAGCCACCTGGAGAGGGGTACACAGCAGTTTGGAAAAATGTCCTGAAGAGTAGTTATGATTTACACCAAACAAAAGGAGTACACCAAATACTGTTCCACTAAGATCTGTCTGGGTCTGGTCCTATCCATTATTTCTATTAACAAGTGAACAGGGAGGACAGAACTTGCTCCAACTAGGAGATGCTGCAGTACTTGGACTGCAGGACAGACAAGACTCAAAACCACAGAGACCCATCAGGAAAGCGCAAAGCCCTGTGTGCAGGTGGGCATAACCAGCTGCACAAGCCCCAGAAGAGAAGCAGGCATCTGTGCCAAAGGTCTGCACACAAGGGTCTGGACCTGATCTTCGCAGATCAAAAACCTGAATACCGGTGGTTAGCGTCAAACTATCAGAAGGAAAGCAGTCATTATGCAGGAACGCACAAGGAGCATTGTACTTAAGACACGTGACATTTCTGCAATCTCTTCAGTACAGCAGAGTCATAATTTTATTTATTTTTCTGAAATATTCCTCAGGAGCTGCAGACCAACTCAAGACAATCCTGAGTAGGGCAACAAACTACCTGGAGACCTCAAAACACAAGCCACGAGGAAAGACTAGGAAGTAACAGGTTTAGGAATACATTATAAGCAAAATGGTGTGAGCAGACTGTCCAAAAAAGTTGCAGAATGTCCAGCAACCAAAGAACAAGTTACAAGAACCATGAGATGGCACTTGCTGCGGATGGTTTAGGCATAGCTCATCCTACCTGTCTTCGGCAGGGAGATGAAGCCGATGACTGCCCAAAGTCCTTTCTAATCCTACATTCTGCCATTCCAAAATGCAGCAGCAGATTCAAAATCTTTATAACCCAGACCACACAACTTTACACTTTATCACTGCAGATGTCCTGCCTACATTTTTACCCAGTCAGGCACTGACAGAAAATGCTCTGAATCTCACGTTCATCTCTGCAGCGAACTGAACAGGCTGAGCCACAATCTTCCAAAATTAGCAATGAAAACAAATGGTTTCATTTTCACCCAGACTTGCAGGGGCAGAAGTTAGGTTCTGCCTTATGTCACTCTCATTAAATCACCTACGAGATGAGTGCTCCCTTTAGAGAGCAAAAAAAAAACCGCAACTTTTTTTTGTTTTAACCTGCATTAGAGTGATGAAAGTCAGGTTCCTCTCCAGCTCCATCCACGGCATTTGTATGCTCCTCAGGCCTGTCGTTAGTCATCGTTCTGCGGATGCTCTGGTACCTAGGGTCAGAAAACTGGACTTTATATATAGTCTGTGGTAACCATGATCCAATTCTGGCTTCAAAGGAGCTAGCCCGTCTTTTCTGCCATGTAGGTTAATATACACCGACCTCTAACTTCTGCATTAATAGCCCTCTGACTTTCTGAAAACCATCATCAGAACTTTTTTTTTAGCCACGTAGCTTATGAACACAGGTGGAATACAAAAGCCCTAGAAGCCCACATGCAAACCAAAAGGGCCAGCCACATAAATGTAAATACACCTGGCCAGCTGCAGCAGCAACTGCGACCCTGTCTTCACACTCAGCCTTACAAGGCCAAAGGCACACGGTTCCCAGACAACAAGGGTAATTCTTACCGGCGGTTCAGCTGTTCCATCTGCTGTATGGAATTTGACCTCTGGAGAATCTGGGGGGCTGGGGGGGCTGTGGGGCGCTGCCACGTTGTTGTCCTGTTCACGTGGTCCACGTAAAAAATCCGTCCATGGCTGTCAATGCGAGCCTCCCAGTCTAAGTAGCAATAAAATACTGTCATCTACAGAGGGCTTGGGGTATATTTATCTATTTCTTTATTTTAGCTTTGCCACTTTTGTAACTGGATCTGTTGTTCCAAGTTTCTGTTTCTCTTTTACAGGATGACTTCAGCACAGAACTTTCTTACCGAAGCATTAAGGACATGGCTTTCCCCTATTTTACGCCATAAATCAAACTCCCCACTGGAGTGAGGTTCTGTGGAATCCACATCGAGTAATTTCTGTTCCTTTCCCTATTCTATTGCCCACTAGCCAGTAATTGTCCCAGGCGAAAAACCACCACAACAAAAAAGAAAAATGAGGATGCTTGGTCTGAATCTGTTGGACTGAAGTAATTCAAGATCCAATCTCTGAGGCTTATTCCAGTGCAAAAGGCCAACGGGTAAGTACCAAAAACCTTGCAGAACTTGACACCTGTCATTGGTTTTCCCCAGCTCCTAGTAACAGCAATAAAATAGACACCAGTGCTCTCCCTGGGTTTTCAGGTACCTATGTTAAAGGTGAGCAGATCTGCCAGAAAAGATGGACAACGGTAACAATCAGACTCCTCCGTGTACTACCAGCATGTTCCAGAACTGCCAACTCCGCAAATACCACAGCCAAGTCAACTTCCCGTGCAAGCAGTACCTATCGCGCTGTCCACGGCTTTCGCAACGCAAGCTACAGAGGATGTTGGAAGTCTAGACCTGGAGACACCCAGGGGTGCCAAGATGAAGGTGCTGGGACCCTGCCCCAGCCACATCTGGCGCTCAGCAGTAACCAGGCGCATCCCACCACCCAGGCCTTCGTTCAGCAGCTGTCTGGGTCGGAAACACTGCCTGCCTGGTCACTGGCTATAAATGAGCACGGTACCAAGGCACGGAGCCTGGCTGAGGCCACACAATAATAATACAAAAATAGTTAGGTACTTCTTATACAGAAACAGACCTGCCTGATTCTTGGCACTAGCAACTGCAGACAACATGCAAACCATGTAGCGCATCGGTTGAAAAACCGACTTTGAGAGCTCAGCCGGTTTGGAGAAGAGACCTCCCATATTGCAAGTCTAGGCAGAAACATCAGCCACTGCAGCAGCATTTTAAAAACCCCTGGCAAGCAACCAATACTAAATGACCACGGCTCTGTGAGGGAAGAGGGCACAAACACGTCTTGACAGCAGAGACAGAGAACTAAGTTCCACTGTCAAGTATTTAATACTGACAGTCCTAAAGCCGCAGGCTTGGTTACTGCACGCGTGCTGTGAGCTGCGTCAGGTCTCGGAGGCAGCCAAGGGGCTGGCTGCACCCGACTGCAGGGCCCCAGCCGGCCCCAGCGAGGGGGGAAGGGGGCTTCTGAGATAAACCCCATCCTGTCATCTCTGCACGGCAGCCGCGCGTCTCAGCCCGCCACCATGCAGACCGCTGCTGTCTTCACGATGCGCGATCGAAATGGCCCACTGGGGATTAAAGCACTTCTAGTGCGGACAAGAGCGACGGAGGAAAGCAAGCTCAGAGGAAGAAAAATAGTAGAGGAAATGAGAGAACCATTTTAAGAACAAATTTCAATTCCAGGAGAAAAAAATTCAGAATTTTCCATTATACTGTAAATTTAAAATACAAGTTTAAAAATAAACAAAACTACAACAATGCAAAGCTTGTGGTGCAGTCACTGTATTTGCTATTCCAAATGTAACATATTTGAAAGTTATTAAAAAATATTTCATTTACATCTCAAAAACACAAACTGAAACATTTCAACAGCCTCTGCCATTCTTTAAAGAGAAAAAAATGATTGAAACAGATGTTCCTGTGCAAAGGTCCCCTTTCAAAAAAAGTAGTATCTTCTGATGAAAGAAAAACACTCCAAGTTTTTAACCAGAGTTTGTAAACAAAACAAAAGATGGCAGTATTCTGGGAAGGACAGAATTGTTCATTGGAAAAAAATACAAAACCACAAACCCAACAGTTTAAATTTGTGAATTCATCCCTCTGCTTAAATGCCCAACCCTAAACCACTGCGCAGTAGTTGAGATTTTTCTTGTGCTGATTGCGTGTCCCATTCTGACACTCAGTCACCACTTCCGTTCTGCGGTCTCGCAGAAGAAAAGCATTTTTCCTGCGTTCGGTTTGAAAGACACAAGTTTAAACACTCAGGCAATGGCTTCCGAAGCGAAGCGCCTGCGTCGGCGCTGCGAGGGACGAGGACGCCTTCCGCCAGCCCAATGCGCCTGCTCAGCTGCAAAGCCGTCGTCGCCACGCTCGTCTGGGCAAGCTTAGCTGCTGGTTTTTCCCTAGGAACGTAGGAACTGGAGCATCGTGTTGCATGTTGTAGGCAGAAATACTGGATAAATATTTCAATCCTTTCTCTTGTTCTTTAGCTTAACCTACACACAACCCAAAGCAACACACCTGGTTTTCCTTCTTAGTTTCTGGTTCTGGTGAAACAACGAATGGAATACAACGCAAATTACAAAGAAATTACTGGTTTTAACTCAAAATCATATTCCAAACATTTTCTCTAATTTTTCGCTATTAAAATATTAAAACTGTTACATATCCAAAAGCAGAGCTCTGGAGAGAAAAACTGAATCTAGGCAACCATTAGCATTTAAGGTTTTATTCCCATTAGCAGATGAATGATCTGCACAAAGCTCGCATGGGGCTTTGGCTGTGAAGGGGCAATGTGTATACGTGTGCCCAAGCACGTTAGAATATCCCACAGCCAAACCTTTTCCATTAACATGCCACTAGTTTTTATAGTTATTGCAGCACATAGTTTGCTTCTGAAACACAAAAAGCAATCCATGTATAAACTGTAGTGCCATAAAAGCTATCTCTGTGCATTCCTCCTTCCTTACACCGATCTCTGAGTATTTCCTGTAACATTCTCTGTCTTTTTCAGTATGGAAAGGGATAAAAATGCAACTGAAATGTATGTCTCCTAGGCATTACTCTGTTAAAAAGAGTACTGGTTTATTGAGGTGGCAGTTAATTAACTCTGGGATCTGCACGCAGGACTAATTTGTTATATGCACTGCTTACAGCAGAAGCAGCAGGGAGCCAAATCTTCTCATCACCCCAGCTTTCCAGTACACAGCTACATCTGTGTGCTGCTGTCGGGCTCCTTCCAGTTACCTTCTCCAATTGCAGAGCAAACACAGTCCCATTCCACACTGTGAAACACGGATCTATTCAGTTGACACTAAATACCTGAATTCCTGACTCCTTTGAATACAGCTTTGCCACAGACTTCAGTGGGTCTGAATTTAACTTTTTTTTGGTTTTTGCTTTAAAGTAATGTTTGCCTATTAGCTGTGTAGCTTTTTTTTTTCAGTCATTTATCCCTTCTTTAAACATCTAATACCAAATAGATTTTCACTGCCCCAAGTCTGAGCAAGTGAATCGTCCAACAGTTGGGAGCAATGCATCTTTCATATGGATCAGAGAAATGACAATTTATCTGCCAATTTAGGCTCGTCTAACTGTTACTTAATACCCAGGTTTATCTTAATTCAAGAAGTCTTCACACTGCCTCAAAAAATGCAAGGAAAACACAGACACCTTTCACATAACCCGCACAGATTAAAGATGCTAGATATTTCTTTGTACATCATCGCCATACAAGCAGTATTCAGAGATTTCCACGTGCCTGACGTCCTTCCCTCCGAGTGCCTCACACAGCATCATCACCTTCCTCCCTACCCATGTGCACCGCACCCTGCAAAGGCAGCACCATGCCCTCCTGCTGCTCCACAAACGTCACTCAGCACGTCTGTACACACCAGGCACAACCATCGCAACGCACCCGGGTCGTCTGCAGACTGAGCACAACGCCTCTGACAGAACAGCACGGGACTTCACGATCATCACTCCTCACTCAGAACTTCTCATCTGCTCATTCCAGTTCTCCCATTTAAAAAAGAAGCGTAACGAGATCTCAGTAATGAGATCCAGGCAGCCTAACCCCCAACTAAAGTATGAAGAATCTCACTTGGTGGTAGAGCCTCGTCCACTCTCTGGTACCGGCTAACATCCTGGCGTACTGAAGGCAGCGACCTCAAGGGCTGATGGCCATTGGCTTGAGAACCTGGAAGCAAAATACCCACAAATTATTTTTTCAGTCAATGTGGGGAAGCCCTAGAGTCGCCTCTAGGCAACTGAACTAGACAAGCTAAGTGAAGTGAAAAAGACACGCTAAAGTTTCTGCAGGACTACGATATCTTAGGATATACATAATATTAATCTGTTTTCTGAGGGCGAAACCAGTTATGTCTCTAATTCTAGGTAAGTGATTTCTCTGGCATGCGCTGCAGTCCTGGTCCTGAAAATGCCACCTCTTGGGACAGCATCCACCAGTGACCGGCGGAATCCGGGGCACAGGAACCACAGCGTGTGCCAGAGCCAGACCCCAGCAAGGGACAAGGACAAAGCTCCACCTGGCCACCGCAGAGACCTGCTGCAAGAGCGGGCAGCGAAGCTGCCCGTTGACCATTGACCTTCCTTGCTGCAGCCACACTGATCTGCAAGACACAGCGCAACCGGACGCCCAACAAAAACAGAGTCCCAAATGTCTAGAAAATTAGGTGAAAGAACATATTGGCAGTATTTGAGATGAATACCAAAATTACTCTTTCCAAATCAAAGAGCCGTTTATGAAGAGAAGGAATTAACAGATCCCCAGACTTTTGAAATGTCACGAAAAAGACACTCGGAAATCCCGTCTGATTGCCCCCACTCCATTAGATTCACTTCAGTCCCGGAAGAAACTGAAAGGATAATCCACTGTGAAATGTGCGTGGAAACCATCCCTTCGGGATACATTTCTACTTTTAGTGATTTCGGTGAGACATAAAATTCTCAACTGTTAGAATAATTTTACAACTGGTAAGAGCTTCACAGTGCCAACTCGAGTAGCACACTCCTCCCCTCCCACGGTTCCAGCTGTGCTAGGATGGCTCTACACAGACAAGGGACTGGGAAAGGCAAGAGACACAGCCTGAGGTGTGACCAAAAAACAATTCTGCTCTGTTTTCCCCCCTTTCTTTTGATTACCTTTATGTTTTAATGCTAATATATGCATATGTTTTATTCCCCCTATAAACATGCCAAAGAAAAGACCCAAATATAAGCTGCAGTTTGCATTTCATGGTTTTGGATTATTTCCCCCCCATTACCATTTTGATTAACAAGCAGGGTCATACTGTGGAATTCTTTTCTCCTCCTC
>Ga0181612_125152_pt1 | contig 17233 bp, 13 predicted proteins | sample HoacroProtozoa21_FD_119630 | JGI IMG/M metagenome (GOLD analysis project Ga0181612, IMG submission 119630) | Hoatzin crop microbial communities from Cojedes, Venezuel. Combined Assembly of Gp0051906, Gp0051904, Gp0051908
GTGCTGAGGGCTCCAGATCTTCCTCACTTCCTTCCTATTAAATTCCCTTTTCCTCTATTAGCTTTACGTCCTCTGAAGAAGAAAAGCATCATGAAACAAGGTCAGCTCAGTAAAGGCCTTTGAAACCTATTTGAAGAAGAAGCAATTTTTAAGGCTACTGTGGGGACTGGATTTTTTACAACACTTCCTATTCTGTTCCCATTTTCTGCTTCTTATTCTAATGTTTGTAGTGAGAGCAGAGCTGACACCAAATGTTAATGCCTGAGATGGGGAAGTGATCTCAGACTGGCCACTCACAGGGGTCTTCGATGCATCTTTAAAATGGCTTCTAGCTCAGCTTTTCAAGGGCTTAAAGAGACTTGCATCTGGCAGACATTTTGCTACTTTAACTTACTCCCTTACAGCTCTGGGTGATGTTGTACCATATTTTGGGATGTCTGATAGTCCACTGCCAGTGGCCTGGACAAGGTCCAGACATTTTCTTGCCACGCAGCTCCTCCGTGCAGGCGCTGGACCCACTGCTCTGCTGTCTGCATGGGAGATGCATCACACAGACAACTTCTGGCTGGGTGGAGGGTCCGCTTTTCGCTGGCCTAGTTCACCTTTGGCTCTGCTGTGAAGCTCAGGAACAGCTAGGTCATGCCTGGAACCACCCCCTTGGCTGCAGAGAAGACCCCGGTACATTCTGGGCTCTACCCTGCCACAAAATAAGCAGAATAGCTGCATGTCCATATGAAAAGACTCCCCCAAAAATGTTTCCTCTAAGATCAAGCACGGTTTATCAGTTCAGGATTGTGATCATCTTCTCCTAGGAGGGCTGAGCCCTTCCTCAGCACTGAAAGGTCAACCCCCTATCATCTAATAGGCCATTTTCATCACTGGGTGAGTATTTCACAGATCTGGTCAAATTACGAAGCCCTTTCTTTGGAAGCAGGAGTATAACAATCGCAGATAATGGGAACAGTGCACACTTAAATCCCTGCTTATGCTAAAGGATTGCCCCGGGAAGGGAAAATGTCTGACCCACTTTCATTACAGCCTTTTGAAAGATGATGCTCTGCCTCCTGCAGCTAGTAACTTTGCAATGCCAATAATGGGCAGTTTGTGCACAGTACGCGTAAGTAAACAGAGTGACATCTCATCTGCTGTGTGTGCACTCCAACAAAATCGCCTCACCGTGCTCTCGGTGCTTTCGGCCAATTCCGCCGCTGCCTGCAAACATCACCGAGATGCAGAGCACCGAGCTGCGTGTGTGGGAACCTCCCCAGATGCAGCCATACACCGGAATGAAGGAGCCGTAAAGTTGTGTGGACCCACTTGTGTCTCGAGCACCACCACAGAACTAGCAGCTCCGAAGATTTTATTTAGCAACAAATTTAGTTTCACCCTGTGAAAGGAGTGGAGTGGAAAAGACCAAAGATCCCCAGGAACAGTCCCTTGCAAGCATTAAGAGCGCTCCTTAGAAGCATGCAGAAGGGATGCAACTCTTCTGACAGCACTCAGGTTAAGCTGATTGCCACTGGTTGTGAATCTGGTCTTTGTTTTTTCGTTATTTCTGGTAGTTGCAAGCAGGTAGCCAAGCCTGCATGGAGGCTATTTATCTGCAGGAAGAGAGGAAATACCACAGTGCTCTTGGAAAATGGGCCAGTTCCGTGGTATTTTGTCTCTGAGCAGAGCAAGATGGCTCAGGGGAAGGTGTTAGTCAATTAAAGATAATCTAATTAAAAACATAAAATAAAATCCAACCCAGCATTTGCTCCTGCCTGCCTTTCCCCCCAGAGAGAGGAAGCACTGAAAGAGGTAAGGATGCTTTTCCTGCTGCCACAGAGGGTAGAGGCAGAGGGGGCATTTGAGGGAGTATTTACTCCGTCCCCATCATCACCGGAGTCCTTTGTGTTCATTTTTGAGCATGAAAAGTCCAGGTTAAAAAGAAATCTCCTCCTCTGCAACCTGTTTGCAGCTAGTATTATCCCCCAGATGCCCCCTGCTCCTCACTGAGGCTTTTAGTACCTCTTGCTATCAGATGGCAGCAGGCTGGCATTTGTCTAGTTAAAATGGATGCTGGAAGCAGCATCGAAAAGCGCATTGTTTGGGACTGTCGTTATTTGCATTTCTGGCTTGGCGGGCACCCAGCTGGGCCTGCTCCCACATAGGCACCTTGCATGAGGTACCCGCCCTGAGGGACCAATCTTTGGAGATGCAACGAAGAGGAGGAGATGGCTGACTTTTTCCCCCAAGAACCCTTCTAGATCATGGCAAAACCTGCTCTGCTTCCCTCTCTCAGGCTGACCTGGCTCCCCAAGACCCCTGAAGTGGGAGAGCATCCACCAAAAGGAGCACATGAAGGTGTTGAGGAGGGGATGCTCCCCAAGAGGCTCGGTGGGAGCTCATCAGGCTGATCGGGGTGTCAGCAGGTTGGGGTACAGGTCAAGGTGTCAGGCTGCAGACGATCACCCCGAACAGGGGGCAGATGCAAGGCTGGGGGGATGAAGGGGAGGCATAAATGATAACTTAATATCTGAGAGGTAAGTGTTGGTAATTAGTCTGCAACACTTTGATCATTAATGCATGCAATCAAATTATCATCAGGAACGCTTTCCCACCAGCCCCCCGCCCCTTTCCCCCGCTTCTCTCTCTTTATTTTAAGGGCTGGCACACGGCAAAAGCTGACAGCAACAGCCCTACCGTGCAGTCAGGAGGCTTTCAAAGGAAGCTGCTGCTCCCTAGTGTTTGAGGGATTTGGAGCTGGAGCCAAAAACACAGACAAGAAAGAGTGAGTCCCCAAAGAAAGGCCGAGGAATAAACTAATGGGCCCAGGCAGTTTTCTATCCCAGGGACCAGTTCTTTGTTATCTGCTTGGCTATTGATTGCAATCCCCATGGATACAGCTCAGGTTTTCTTGCTTTGAGTTCTTAAGTGAAATTAAAAGCATGCGGTTCATTACTCAGTGCTCTCCTCTCTTCCTCTGATCTTCTGGCTACGATCCAGGCACTGCTGGCCAATTACACCGCTGGGAATAACCTGCCTATTTTTTTTCGCTTCACGTTTCTACATACTCTGCATCTTCAGAAAGATGGAGGATGAGACCATGCCAGGCACTCTGCAAAATCTACTTTTCAGCGGTGTGGTAAATAAGAATTGATTCATGTTACTGCTCTCCAGCCATGGCTGGAGTTTAGTACCAACTTTTTGTTGGTACTAAATGGATATATATACATCTGCATGCACATGTGAACACACATGTGCCAGGGTGGCAGCTCTGCAGGGGCTCAGATATTGGCAGAAATGGTTGGAGCATTTTGGCAACAGAATTTTTGTTGGGTAAATGACAGTTCATCAAAACGACCTTTTTTTTTTTTCTTAATGGAAGTTCACCAGCTTTGGTTCTGGGGATTTGGAAGACAGGGAAAGAAGAAAAGCTGGTAAGGGTTATACAAGACTTTTAAAGGTTAATATGTCTTGTGCCCAAGACTGGGCTTTTTAGCTAAACCAGAAAGTGCAAATGCCCAATCCACTATAAACTGAGCAGTGGCTGCTACCCTGAAACCTCTTCTTGGGAAGCCACGGGGCAGAGCAAGCAGTCAATATCACAATATACTTTTTCAAAGTTAGAGAAAATCTTCCTCTGGATCCTGCCACCTAAAACATCCCAGGTCATCCTGAATCTCGCCAGCACTGTTGGTGATACAATCTCCTTTGACAGCCATATCTTAAAGGAAGGGCAAATGAATACATTAAGATCTCGCCAGATATTTTATCCAGCCATCTATCTGGCTCTTCCAAGTATTTTGTTTGTAGAGTTTAACATCAAAGACATGGAAAGTCTATGTGTTGACTTCCTTTTTAGTCCCAGAACTAGAGGTCAAATAATGCTTGATTACACAGAAAAATCTGTACATACACTGTTGATAGGTGTAATAATAATAGGTAAGTGACAGGAAATGCTGGTGAAGGGTGTGCTGAAATCGAGGCCACTTATCTAGGCTTTCAGCACGGCCTGAAGCAGGACCTACATTTAAGATTTTTGGCAAGCCTGAAATACTTCTTTTCATTACATAATTGGCCTGTAACTCTAATGATGATAGTGGAGCTGCTCCAGATTTATACTAATGTAACTGACAGCAGATTTTTGGCTCTGAGTCTGTATGAAAAAGCTTGCCATAAATTCAGGATTCAGAGTGTCCTTTGTAGTTTCTCTTTTTTCTCAGAGAGGAAGCAAGTGCTTTTCTCTTTTCAGATTAAGTCCTTTCTGTAATATTTTCTTATGGTTACTGAGAGTTTGCTTCTGTTCAGCTGACCTATTTAACTTAGGTGAGCATGAGTAGAGAGCACCTTCATCCATCTATAACAATGGAGTTGCTACACGTGCGCTGTTCCCAGATCAGCTCCTCCCGAAAATTACTACTCGGCTTGTTTTATGGGCTTTCACTAGAGAGGCTAAAATTGACTCAAGTTTGAAGAACATCTATTTAAGTATCTTTTAAATTGTGAATACTTAAAAAAGGGGATTTTTGAGCATGAGCCTGGGGATTTTTTATTTTAACATTACATTTAATGGTCTCTTTGGCATTTAACGTGAGGGGGTGTATGTGGTATATCTGTGTGTATGTTTATATCTAGAGAGAGATAACTCATGTGGAATGAAAATCCATTTAGCAGAAAAATGAGATCTCCTGAGTGTTTGTATTTTCTGCTGGAACTAGAAAACAGTAGTACTATAAAAAAATAAGACGCGGAATGATCTAAACCAATAAGATATGATTTTATGCCAAGATGTGAGAATGGATCTATATCTTTATCAGGTTTCTCTCACTTGAGAGATGAAAATCACATGGAAGCTTGTTAGAAATTTGCTCTATACAGTATATCTTTCAGAAATACATTGTAAAGATGTCTGACAGTTTCCAAAGTGAATTACAGGCTCAGAGGTAGTTTCTGCCCCCTCCCCTGTATAAATGCTACAGCCCAGCCAGGCCCATCTACATGCATGCATGGATGTGCACAGCAAAGTGAAACATGGAGGCATCCCAACAGGTTGCCTCCCGGCCTCTGTGCGAGTGCAAGAAGCAGGATCTGTTGAACTGGTGGGACAACAAACACCACAGAGGGGCTGAAGTCCTGCGCAGACCTGCCGTCGTCCAAGAGGCATGTGCTGCTGGCTCCTTGTCCTGTTCTCGAGTGCACATTAGTGAGTCCTCCTCCGGATGCAGGCATCCCCTGCGCTCAGCAGGGAGGGGAAAAAAAACCCCACAAAACAGGGTACCATTTGCTGGGTAACATTTATTCCTGTTATACTCAATACCAGGGAAGCTGCAACTTCTGTCTCTTTATATTCCTCCTCCTTTTTTTCCCTCTTGCTTTCTGTGTCTTAGGCGGATGTGTTTGCTATTATAAAGTCTATTGAAACATAAACATATACTTTTAAAATAGCATTTCACTCTGACAATACTCCTGGAGAGAGCTGAGAATATTATGGTGGAGATAATGTACTCCAGACAATAAGAGAAGACAGGAGCGGGAAGCTTATCTGCTAGAACCCCTATTGCCTATTTAAACAATAATCCCCTTCAAAATGATGTTTTTCTGTGTACGCTTAAAATGCATGATATTCAGCATGTTCTTGTGGCTTTTATTAGCCTGGATAATTTTCCATACAGTTAATTCCCTGAATATATTCTGTTTTGCTTCTGCAATTTGTAACGTGGGTTGTTCCCGTGCGGGTGCAGGCTAACCTCTTCCGGAGCGGCCGGCTCCCCAGCCAGGAGCACGCCATCGCCCAGCGCTCGCTGGGGACGGCCGCCATGTGCTCGAGATGGGTGGGCGGCTCTGCAAAGCGTTGTGCAGATACCGTTTCTTTTCTGAAGACAGATTTTAAGCTTTTATTTTTCTTCCCTGCTTTGATTTCTGTGGTAGTGGAATCACAAGGATTTTGTCTCTGAAAGCAATGCTAAGCCCAGATGTGGAAAGAAAGGGCTAAGTGACAACCGATGAGCAGCCGAGTGAGGCGGGGTGAGATGTCCTGCACTGCAGAGCTGTGCTGCGATGCTCTGGAAGCTGTGAAGAGCCATAGTTGTTGCCATGAGCCAGGAGAGTGTTCCCCACGGGAGAAGGGTGCAGGAACCTGACCCATGCTGTCCCTCAAGGAGCTCCAGGGCAGGGGGGTTGCTCAACCTGGAAATAAGGGTAGGCACGGACAGATGTATTTCCACTGCTAAACTTCAGTGCTTTCAGGCAGCCTAAAAGCACCTTTAACACTAGGACTACACTTAGTCCCACTAATAGGGACAGAGAAAGCTGATCATTTCCCATTTACTCCAGAGACATGGACACGCAGAGTCACTGAAAAACCCTTCTGTCCACCTCCATACGGGCCATTCAGCCTCTGAGGTCGAGGGAGCTCAGCGTTACGGCACAGGAAAGGCCGGCAAGGCAGATCTTCGTCTGGGTGTAAATCAGCATTATCTTATCCAGGGAAAACAATGCCAGCTCAGTTTACATCCACTGAGGATCTAATTGGCATTTGGCCCTGGCTGCAAAATTAGGATTGCTTCATCATTGTGCTTCTGATCCCATACCACGGGAATCAATGAGGAATTTGATTACAGGCTTCTATTGGGATTCTCAACCCAGCCTGGGGACATTAATCATCAAAGTTGTGACTGAGGGGTACAGAGAATTGGCTGGGAAATTCAGATCACTTTTCAAAAGGAAAATGGAAGCCAAGCGTATGTGGTCTGGGAGAGTTTAATTACGGCTGAAATTTAGCTTGGAAAAGAAAACAGTCCTGGGAGTTGATGCTGTTTTGTCATTGACTTGTGCTAAAGCTCGCCTCCCTTCCTTTCTTCAGCTGTGATGTGAGTGTGGTGGACATAACAACTACCCTTGGAAGAGAAGAGAGAGTCTGGTGTGGTTATTCATCTTCTGGCACATTGTGGCTTTAGATATAGTGAAATTTCATTTGCCACTGCCTGGAGGGATGCGGACACACCACATTACTGGCCAATCCTACTTTTCCACCATCTTTCCTCCCAGCCAGCCCCAGCCAGTCAACCCACTCTGAAGGTATATAAAACATATGAACTGCTAACTCCAGCTAGGCTTGAGTTGGGCGTGAGCCTGCACCTGCCGGTGCTGCTGGGCACAGGAACACATTGCCTCCCTTTCACAGCAGCTGGTGCTGGCCTGCTGTCAGTGCAAGAATCACACAGACGGAAATACCATGTCTTCTGCGTGGCAGGGGTAGTCTGGGGAAGAGATTACACTCCACAGCCCTCCCCCAGCTGGCATCTGTGTTTGAACCCACCCATTAGGCTCAGCTGAATTAATAAAAGCTCATTTTGCACTGCAAGACCATGCCACAGCCCTCCCCCAGCTGGCATCTGTGTTTGAACCCACCCATTAGGTTCTGCTGAATTAATAAAAGCTCATTTTGCATTGCAAGACCATGACGCAGATGAGCAATGACTTTGGGTCATGACCCATTGATGACAGAAGTGAATCAACCCACCAGAGATGAACAAAAGAGAGATTATTAACTCGGTGGTTAATGCAGAGTGCCAAAAATCCAGATTTCCCCCTGGCTCTGTCCTGATTAGTGTGTGACCTCAGGAAAACCTCATGGCATCTCGAAGCCTCAGTTTCCTCACCTGCAATACAGTGATAAGGCTCACTGCAACCTTTCATTACTGATGAAGAACTGATTATACTGGGCTTGGAGTACATGGGCTAACAAACAAAACCCCAAAACCACTAAGTGGAAAGATCTGCTGTTGGTTGCTCTCCCTCAGACCCACTGGGGCTAAGCAGGGTCATATGATCTATGAATGCAAAATCTGTCCCTAAGTGTGTGTGGTTTTATTTGTTTTCTTCATTTTAATGAACAACTCTCCAACCTGTTTCCAAACTCATGGGACACCTTCTACTGCTAGGAAAACAAAAAAACCCCAATGTATTTCTCTGTGGCAGCAGCAGACTCATAAGCAGAGCAGCAAATAAGGTATGTGCTTCCAAGGACTGTCTCATGGATATACATGAGTTACGTCCTTTTCCATCATTTTGTTGATTAATAGGCATAATATCGTGTCTGATCACTGCAGTAAGTATACTGTGAAAGATAACCGTTGCAGACATCTAATTGTTTTCCCTTTGGGTTTTTTTTTGGGGGGTAATGCTTTAAAATAATGGCCCTAATCATTATTAATTCCTTTGGTGTTCACTGGAATAGCATCAATCACAACTAACTCATTTGCTATTAATGTGGATGTCACAGATACTTCTGTAGGGTTTCTTTCTGCTAGAATTCAGTGTTCATTAGCTGGAGAAGGTTTTTTTCCCATTGTTCCTGGAGGGTTTTGAGAAATCTCTTGACAGAGGGGAGGCAACAGGCTGTATGCTCAGCTCATCTGTTGTGCAAAAGGGTAGGTCTTCTTTTAAACACAGTGACCCTTGGTTTCCCTTTCTGGCACAGAACTGACCCTTCTCGCTCATCCATTCTGCATATGCTGCTCTAGTCATCAAAGATTAAAGACAGATTCCCACGCTCCCTGAAACTGTCAGGATACTCCCAGTTTTCCTTCGCGTGCTCTCCAACCCAGCATACCGAAGAGAAAAAAACACAAAGTTTTAATTTGCCATGATGACAAGCCCAGGATTTTAAGATTAACCTGTGTGTCTAATGACACTAATTAAGGAAATCTCTGAAGATCTAGCTGTGATTGTAATAAATAACAATAAGGGCCCCAATTTCCCTCTGACAAAGGAATTGTGAAAGGGATGAAATCAATTTCTGGGGCAGTCACCGACATTACAAGTTTCCCTGCAATGAAGATGCTCTGCTGGTACTCCAGCTCTTGCTGCTCACATCGCTGTTGTGGATTTGCTTTTGTTTATTTGTTTCTCTGGATGGTACCAGCTACAGGCTGGACTCTGGCCTGCCTTCTTCTCTCGAAGGCGGTGTGTCAGGGGGAAAACACATCCTTACTAGCGTTTTCCAGCAACCTAGAGCACTGCCTGCTGTGGGCATAGAGCTCCCCACAGCATTTTTTAATTACCTGGGGAGCAATGTAGGTCGTGAAACACAGTGACATTTAAAAGACCTTCAGGCATCCCACCTTGTCTTGAATTGCTACAGAAATGCCACGAGTTCCACATATTCCTGTATCATGTCCAGCCACTGTTGACAAGCATCTTTGACCCTGTGTGTTGTCTACGATGCCTCTGTTTAGGCACCTGAATAGCTCCCTTGGTGTGTGGCATGACTCTGAGCCTAGCAGTGCTCTAGCCAGGCCTCCTCTAAAGTCTCTCAACATAAATCTACCCTTTAACTGCCCTAATTCAGTCCCAGTGTGGCACCACTCTAGTGACCTTTTGTCAAGTAAAGGGCTCACCTCTGGCTCTGGCTTTGGGACAGTGCTGGTGAAGTAGCTGTAGCATTTCTGCTAACTACAGCTCTTTGTCCTGTAGCTTGAGTGGCAGTTTCTAAGCCAAGAAACTTGAGCTGCAATCACCGCTTTGGCCACATGTGTGTTTTCTCATCAGTGAGCTGATTTGCTACAAAATCCTGAGGATTTCACATGCCCACTGATATTGCTCTTTGATGAATTCAGGAAAATGCCAGTGGAGCCTCTTGTCCCCTCTTTCATTTCCAATCAACTCACTATTCCGTATTCTCCACTAAGATAAAGTATCTCCCAATGGTCATACCCTTGTGAGCAACCCTATAAAAATAAAAATGTGCCTGTGCTTGTGTGTGCACGTGCATGCAATCCAAACTTGTGTATCACGCCTTAGAGCAAGGTCTAAGGAGTGGTGCCAAACTAAAGGCAGGAAGGGACTGGCTTAGCATTCCCTGAGCATCCTTTCTAAATTCATTGCAGTTGGTTTTCCAGTGTTGTTGTAAAACTCAATGAGTTTGTCATAGCTCACAGTAACATCTCCTTTCGGCAGCAAAGATAACCCTGCTGTTGTAATAGATGCTAAGAGAGACTTCCAGCTGAGACATGCTTCCGCTCAGCTCCTCCTGGCTCATCTGGAGTAAGCTGCTTTGTGGCTCATCCAGGAGAAGAACCTCATTTCAACGCCGCCTTGGGACACAAGCTCTCCCAGCTCTCCTGTGAACGGAGGGCTCCCAGGGGTGAAGCACACAGCACTGCCTCCTAAACCCGAGGAAAACAGCAGGCACCAGCTTGATATAAAGTTTCCTGTGATTATTTTAGGAATAAGAGGCAAGATTAAAGACCTTGGAAACGAGAACACAAAGTGGGAGATGTTTTTCTTCCAGTCCTTCCCTTGATTTTGCAATGCACAAACACAGCCTTCTTTAGCAACTCAGCCCATTTCTCAGTTACATCCTTGCCATCCACTGGAGACTACAGCCCAGGATTTTACCTCTTCACTGCCGTGAGCGAGTGCTGGACTGCCTCTTCACCCCATCCCATTCTCTCCCAGGTCATCCCCCATGAGCACACACAGTCCCAGTATTAGCCATTGTCTCAACACTGTGAGTTGGCCCTCCAGTTAGCCTTAGGGGCAGGGTAGTTGTGTCATGTCACACATGTCCCAGGGTAAGGTTGCCTGCAAAAAGATGGTTTACTCATTCTGATCCTGTTGGAAGGACTGCCTTGCCATTTTATACTGTCTGTTTTTTGCAGTTTGAGTTCAGATGAGCATCAAACTCTGATGGGATGTTGGCACTGCTGAGCTGACTCTCCTAAATCCCTGACCCAGGGCTTTCTCTTAACCCATCTGTGCTTCTGGTAGGCAAACAAGGTCACATCAGGCTTTGGATGCCTTCTCCAACCCTTCCATAGTTCACCTTCTAGAAAATTCATATCTTTACTTAAGCCACTGTAAGCCGCCTGTCTCTAATTATGGGCTGCAAATGTTGAATTGGGATTGGAGCTGCTTAGGTGCTCTATACCAATATTGTCTTCTACGGAAAAGGCTATTCAGTCAAAAACAAAATTTCCTGGGATCAATGAAATGTGAACATCTTCTAGGGAAGAATCTGAATTGTGGTGAAAGAAAACTTTGGTAACTTCTGTTCAGGAAATTATTAAGTTTTGAAATTTTCAGTCCTTGTAACATACGTGGAGGTTTTTATTTGAATTTTTTGTGTTAATTTCATATCTGCATAATTTGAGTTTAACATGCCTATAGAAATGCAAAAAGTACACTAATATCCTGTGCCAATAGCCCCTGTTACCACAGATGTGCTGCTGGAAATGTTCTGCCATTCTTTTTCGCACTCCTTCATGAAAATCCCATGAATGGTTGTTGTTTAGCACTAATAGAAATATGTCTTTATTTTCTGGCACAGTGTTTCCTCTTTGTATTGCAATATAAAATTTAAATTCCAAAACAAAAATTGGCTGGGCATTCTGTTTGGTGGACAGCTAGGAAATCAGATTTTTTCCTGTTCTGAATTGGATTAAAACCAAATTTCCTAACATCTTCTTTTCCACTGTGATGAAAATGTTCTATCTACAGTGTTTCCTAATCACTGCAGCAGGGATCTATGGGAGTTCATGGACTATTTCTAATGGATCCGCAAGACGCAACTGAGAAAAACAGGTTTGTTGTGCAGACAGTTATATATGCCATTCAGGGCTTCCCTCTTCTACTAGAAAACCCTTAAGAATTGCAAATAGAGAATGTTTTAAAATTGCTCTTTCACACACTGTCTTGGCAAAAATCTGCCCCGTCACCTACTGCAATTACAATTTACAAATTCCCATAAGCATGCTGATAAAATGGTTCTTGTTTCATTTATACACATTTTCCAGTACCCCAGGAAAGTAATTTACTTTCCCCGTGCCTCAGTTTCCTTTCTGGAAAACTAAGATTTTCTGATCATTCAAGAGGCAGTTCATATTTACAGAGTGCACTGAACAGGAAAATAACTTGCTAGGGGAAATTTCTCATTGGAATAATTAATGTGACTCATCCAGGGCCAATAAGGGTGTCATTGCACACCATTTCCTTACGGAGCCTAAAGAGACGAGCATGAAACAGTGAACGCCGACAGCGTGTCTGTACTCCCCGAGCTGTCGTGATTCTCTGGGCAAGGGGCTCGTTGAGTCAGCAGCCGCAAGGCACTTGCAGATGGGGTTTGATGGAGACTGATATCCTGTGTTACTCCGGGTGCCAGACTGAATGGTACCACAGGCATTAAAGCCGGGAAGAAATCCTCTGCAATGTTTTCAGCCTTTCTGTGCTGTACTTTTAGCAACAGGGAAAGGGCCAAGGGATCCTTATAGTTACTGAGCTGTCGTTAATAGTATAGTTAGTATTGCCTATTCACCCATCTACTCAACCACCAAGGGCCATATAATTCACACATCTTGAAAGGACAGAGGTGGTGAGAAATGGGTAGACATGTCTCTGCAGTCACCAGGCTTTTCTTTAAGCCTGAAGGACTTGATGTTTTCCCCGGGGCTGGAGCAGGCACTCTGAGGATGGGAGAACTTGTGGCTGCCAGGAGGGCCACCAGCGAGGGATGCCTCCCCGGCCTGGCTTGTCCCCTGGCCTCTGCTCTCCTTGAGGTCAGAGGTGAGGCTGAAGAGCCTGTCTGTGTGCAGAGACCAGGCCCAAAATTCTGATTTGTCCCACGAGCCAGTGGCTGCTTGCTTCTACCTCTTGCCTAAAATTTGCATGCATTAAAATAAATCACTTTTTATTTTCAAGGACAGTGATTAATCCACCGAGCCCTTCTGGTATTGCTCAAAGTGTATTAGCTCCTTAGCCTAGAAAATAAGCAAAAGAATCTGTGTTTTAATGGCAAACAATGAGGTTTAAATACATCCCATCTCCTTTAACTTCTCCTTGTAATTAGTGACAAAGGCCCTCCTGCTCAAGTACAGCAAATATTTAACATCCACCTGGATTAGCCTGAAATTCATTTACCAGCTTGGCCTCTGTGTCTGCCAGGCATGGGAGCCATTGTGGCAGCCAGCAAGCCTTCTCCCTGCTCCCCAACTCATCAGATGTGAGAGTCACGGGCTCCCTGACAGCACAGGCAGGGAAAACCCTCTGCTCATCTGCTGCTTTAGTCGTGCTTAGGGTGAAAGATGAAGAATGTCTCCCAGTGTGAACCACCACTCCCAAACACTTCTGCAATTGTGAGGGTGAAGCTTCCTAAGTGATATCTAATGGAAAGGGAAGTATTAAATGCCTGGAATACTATAAAAACTAAGATGTACCACTGTCCTGGTGAGTCCCAAGCATCCCAATGGGGAGGGTGCTCTGCAAAAGTATTGCTCCTCACTTGCCCTGTTCTCGCGCTTGCTGGTGGCAGTTATTGTGAGCAATCAGCAAAGTGACACGTTGCTTTTTCCACTCGTGGGTGGAAGTGGCAGGGCTGAGTTTCGTCTCTCCTGGGGCTCTGGTGCAGCGGTGGGAAGGGGGAATGGCTCTCCTCCGGCACCCAAGCCCGTAAGTCACACTCAGCCGTCACCATGATGCATGGTAAGCGCCATGTTGTCGAGGCAGGCGAGCAACGGAGCCATTAACAGAACAGATGATGGGGCAGCGGGCGAGCGCGGTGCTCTGCCTCGTGGGTGGGTGTGCTCCTCTCCTGGCATTTATCTGGTACATGGCAGACACAGATTCCTGCTGACAGAACACTTTAACACCTGCATGAAAATGCTGTTCTTTATTTCAGATGAATTAGTTGCGGGATTTCACAGACCTGTGACCCAAACTCTCCTTTTCTTCACTTAGTGGATGCAGCCTGGACATGCAGACCAAGGCAGGATCTGGGCCCATGAAGCGAGGAGGGTGCTGCTGTCCTCCTTGCCCCAAGGAGGGGTTTCGGGCCCTCTCACAAATCCCCATCCTGTATTCCCACCGTGGCCTCCCTCAGCAGTGCCAGAGCCAGCGCATCAGTGATCTGCAGGTGATCTTTGCTTGATGCTAAGCACATTGCAGAATCACAGTCCTCTTCCTGGCCCTCCTCTCCATATCACAGTGTAGGTGGCTTTAGATATGGAAGAGAGTGCCAGAGAGCCTGCAGAGTCACCATCACTGGAAGTCTTTTAAAAGAGGTGTGACAAACATCCATGAAGAATGATTCAGGCTGAATTGCTCCTTCCCTAGGATAGAGGGACGGATGAGATGATGGACTCTAAAGTCTCTTGTAGCTGGGCTATCCTCCTACTTTTACTCTCTGTCTCTTTAGATCATCACAACCAATGTGCAATATCTAAATGTTCTCTCTTGAATTAGAGAGCTGTACCTAATGAGGTCAGCCTGCACTGCTGTGTGCCTTCTGTCAGTAATGACGGTGACAGTGCAATCAGGCCTCGCATGAATAAAAGTGTGTCCTTTCCAGCCAGAACCAGGCCAAACTCTTACTCATCCCCAGACTTTCAACCAATTGCTTTTCTGCACAAGTCATTTGTTAGCAAATACTGTGTGAATCTCTAGGTGCCTATCACTGCCCACACCACCCTGTGTCTGCAAGCAAACCTACACTGCAGAGCTTTCTTTCCATCTTGATTGTCTAAAATAGAGAAGGGCCTGAGTTTGTGTGTGTCATCTGAAAGACCTGTCCATACATGGTGATCTAGGTGAAACTGGTTTTTTTTTTCTGCTGCACCTAGCAACAAGAGCTAGAGCAGAGGTCCTAGGAGCAATCCCACTGGGATGTCGGCCTGGCACTTCAAGGTGTTTGAATTTGGATGTTTAAATCACCGAAGTAACTCAGTCCCTGCCCAAGGGCACACAGGAGCTAAGTCTTTTCACTGAAGCAGCATTCAGTTCCCTTCCTCGTACAAATGAGTTTGAGCTGTCCTGATAATTAGTACTTTATCTTGGATGGCACAAAAAGGAAAGGGGGTGGGAAGGCAGTCCTCACCCTTCACTGCTGGGCAGCCTCCCTGTTTCTTCTTATTAGCTGTGATAACGATGGGAGAGAATAAAAGACCCAAAGCTGCTTCAGTCACCTCATTTCATCTGGTCTGAGATTCGAGTCACTTGAGTATCAAGAGAGCTTTTTGATTTCCAGTATCACTGCTGCCAGAAATTAAAAATAGACTGGGAGCAAACCCATCAGATTAGCCAATCACACTGGAATTGCCTTTGTTATTGTTACTGTTGTTATTATTATTATTATTTGATCAGCTTTGGGAGAATTGAAGCTATTCAGCAAATCAAAATACATCTTGGATTTGAATGGGCTGGTATTAACTATTCTATAGCCTGTATTAGTGACAGGCTAATAGCCCGAAACATCGCAGCTTGCTCTGCTGGAATGGAGCTTAAATCAACGCCACCAGGTCATAAAAATCGCCTGTGTCCGTATAACTTCCATCGCGGCATCTTAAAGCATTTAATTAGCTGAAGCGACCGGGTGAAGAACCCCATACATAATCAAGTACTGAAGAAACCAGGGAAACGACGCGAAGGCCGTGGGGCCCACGGCCCCACATCCAGCAACGCTGCTCCGCTCCCGCCACGGCCAGCGGCGCGGGGAAGGCCCACCGCGGGCCCCGGGAGCGGCCTCCACGCACAGCCGCTACGGCAGCCAAGCTGACGGCGCTTCGGCCCTGCGTGCGCTCTGCCTCCCCTCAGGAGCTAACTGACGGGGCCCAGCGCTCGCCGCCGGCACTCGGCAACGCTACGTGCGTTCCCTGCGCCCCAGGGCAGCCCGCGGTCAGGCCTCCCGAGCAAGGCCCGAATCCAGCCTCCCCTCCGGCGCCGGGCCCTCCCCGCAGCCCGCAACCGCAGAGGGTTAGGCCGACGCGGGGTGCCCCGGCCCGGGTGCGTGCTGGGAGTTGTAGTCCCGGGCCCGGCTGCTCCCAGCGCGGCCTTCGGGGCTGGTTCAGCCTCCCCAGCTGGGGATAGACGCTGCTGGCTGATCCCACCCTCCGCGTCCCCAGAATGGGGGGATTCGCTCCAGGGTTTGCTCCAGTCCTCTCCTGTGGGTGTACGAACCCCCCGGAACGGCCCGGGCCTGGTCAGGGCTGGTGGAGACACCCCGGGCCTGGTCACACCTAATGGAGGCACCCCAGTGCACCTTCAGATCAGCCCTTTGGTGTTGGCTCAGGGTGGGAACAAAGAGCAGCAGAAGAAAAAGGACACACTGGAAATAAACACTTCAGAACAGCTGCTCGAACCTCGTTCCCTCTGCTGCCAGAGAGAGAAACCTCAGAGTGGCAAGGCACAAATGAAGGCTGGGGGCTGCCACCCTGACACAAACATATACATGGCCCCACTCGCGGCCCCGGTAGGTCGTCTCAAAGATGGGGCCATGCATCCAGGCTGGAATTACTCCTTGCAGTTTGGGGCTGCAGAGGGGGAGTGGGAAAAACAAGGCCGAACAATACCGAGAACAGGAGGCAAGGGATGCTATCCAACTTCCAGTATCCAATATCACAGACTTTGTGCGTACTTACAGGCGTTCTGCTGTGTTAATTAAATGTGTTACAAAAGTCAGTGAAGAAAGGCACTTCTGCAGTAGAAAAGGGCCTACCCTCTGTGAAGACTATCCTGGGAAAACATCAACGATACTGCTGAGACTTTGTTGTTGTACAGAGGAGGGCATAATCTTCCTCTCCCTGCACTGGATGAAGTCTTACAAACTTTGGACCCCTCACCAGGGAAGTCCTGGTTGCTATTCTTGACTCCTCGTTGCTGGCCTGTGCCTCCATCTCCCCAAGCATCCAAAAGGTTATTACGTAAACTGGCTTTTCCACTATATATTTTTTTCTTGCAAAAAGCCATTCTATTTTGATAGGAAACATCACTTTGACATATTCTTGATCCATTTCCCTTTATTCTCATGGCACATTTTATTTCTCAGACTCTGGCAGCATGAGTGCTTGGGAGAAGGAAAAAGCAGACTACATCACTGTGAAGCTTGGACAGATCTGTTTGAACAAGGTGGCATCGATGCAGCAGTAGTGGCTTTCAATTCTAGATCCCCCGCCATGTGAAGGCTCAGGAAAATGTATGCTTCCAGCCTTGTCCCATTTTTCCATATGGATGCAGCGACTCTACATGTCACCCTCCCTGGGCACAGTGAGAGGTGGGTGACCTGTCATCGGTATGTGGTGCTGCCTGAACTACCTTTTGTCATTTCCTCTAACATGAGGTAAAAGCATCTCTTCCTCAGATGGGAGGTCCTAATTTTTTTTACTGAAATATTTAATTATCCATTCAGTTATTAAATATTTGATTTCTAATTCATAGGTCATCCCATGTTGGTTGCATGGCTTTTGAATTAATCAGAAAA
>Ga0181612_165922_pt1 | contig 17233 bp, 10 predicted proteins | sample HoacroProtozoa21_FD_119630 | JGI IMG/M metagenome (GOLD analysis project Ga0181612, IMG submission 119630) | Hoatzin crop microbial communities from Cojedes, Venezuel. Combined Assembly of Gp0051906, Gp0051904, Gp0051908
CTCCTGGAGTCCTGGAGACAGACAATTATGAATGACTTGATGAAAAGTGGTAATGGAATTTAGAACCATGTGATTTTTCTTACAGTGTTCACTGCAAACTACATAATGCGGTACACGGAAAAATTTAGAAGACTATAAATCATGCAGGACTTTAAAGAGTTCTTTGTGCTTCTGATTTCTTTCTAAGCATTTCAGCAAAGTTACCTTAACTCTTCTGATAGATGTGACAAATTTCTCTAGTTGATACTGTGCATTTCCAGATGAGATAATGGACCATGAGGTACAGAATGGTGTCTGAAAGTTATTATTAATTCATTTCCTATTTCTTGCTAATTTCTAAAGTATTTTTGAGGCTCATTTTTTCCACATGGGCTCTCTTCAGAAATATAGCAATAAATGCACTGATTTTGCAGCTCTGCCTCTCTTGAAACAGCTAATATCTATCCACTGAGAGATCCATCCATGAAACAGCCCTAATAATGTCATTTAAAACATGGAGAGTGTTGTGCTTGTTTTGATTCTGCATGTTGGAACCTATTGCTCTTCAATTTAGTACTCTAAATGAACTCAAATCATATCCCATTATTGAGGAAAATGACCACCTGCCTCCCCCATATGTTGATTTCAGTTTTAAATACTGCCATTTGAAAGTCTTGAAACTCATTAAAGCGACAGGGTGTTCAGGACACAGACTCTGGCACTCAGAACAAAAGATACGGGAAAACATAATCTGAATTTAAAAAATTATTTCAAAACAAGTCCTGTTTCATTTTCCACTCTTTCAACTCTCTTGTAGCTTTCCAGATTAAAAAAGAAAATAAATTGTTGCTAGTTATCTTTACAGGATTTGCCATTTTGCCTGGTAGTTTATAGTCTATGTTCTTATTATTATTGCTTTCTAAAGTTTTATTTTTATACAGTCTTCAAGTCTTTTGAAACAGTAGAACTCAGTTCTGCCTGTAGACTATTGACTTTCTTGCAAGATACCTCCCCAAACAGAACAGACATTGCAAATGTGACCTAGCCTTGTCCAGGCTTTAGGTTGTCCATTTCTGATGACCTTGCACGATGACTACAGGTATATCAAAAGCTACCAATTCAAAGACAGGGAGGGGTCTAGTCTGAAGGTTAGATCAAGACATATTCTTGAAATCCTTACTTACTATTAGTATGCAGTAGGATTGTGGAAAATAAGACAATTCTAGTTTTGATGATACTGCAAACACTATGAGTTTTGCAAATGTCCCAAGGGTCTTTACTATCTCTACGTACTATTCTGTAACACTTGATTGCGGGGTAGGTAAGCTGTTCGCCCCAGGTGGATAGCTGAAATGGTTCACAAGTTAGATTATATCATTTAAATCTGAGTCCTATCTTGGGGGAACTGCCAAAGGCATGTTGTTGCAGAACTACAAAATGTTCAGGACTCAAAATACGGTTTACAGTATTACATCCAATAACATTTGGGCAAATGTGCTTGCAGAGTTACATTGCTGTCTTCCGTTAACAATGTAAAAGCCTTTAATTTACCCTGTACTTTAAGATCTTGTCCAACTTCTTCATTTTCATGCAGGGATAGTGATTCACCAGATACACTCCTAGTACTGAAGGAGGCACAGCTGGGTTTTTCTGTACTGGAGTCTTAAGTCTTAGGAGATGAGATGTAAACTTCCACTTCTAACATGATGCATGCCCTCACTTTGGGTTTAACTTGCTGACTTTTCATGAGGTTGGGGCTATGAAGACCTTTAGGCTTTTCGGAAGAACACTATTCTTTTTGTCTCTCACATTCCTCCCTAACAAAGATAATATTTTTACTTTTCAGGAATGTTCTGAGGATAAGAATGCTTTCAGTTAGAGAGAAAGATACTGTTTCACAGTTTCCCAACTATTTAGCAGGAAGGAATTTTTCAATTAAGACTGATAGCAAATCTATTTCTCTGGAATCAAAATTTCAAATTCCTACTAACTCCACAGTCCCAGAATGAATGTGTACTCATTTATTACGTCATGAGACAGCCTGCTGCTGCTCACTGTACAAGCCAACAGCTCAAACCACGTCTACCTTCCCATTAGGGGTGCCGTATCCTGTGAGGACAACCAGAAACTCTGGGATCTCTGCTTCATGAAGTGTTTGATGCCAGAGTGCTCTCACAGAGATATTCACGTCTGTCACGTTTCTTTCAGCCGTGGGTTTACTCCTGTAACTAAGCAACACCAGTGATTAACTACTGGGAAAAACACAGAACAAAGGCCACTTCCCTACCTACAGAAAGCAGGCTACCCCGAACAGATTTACTGTGCCTGTGTTATACTTGGGCTGCTAAAGGTCTGGAAAAACTAGGGTTTTGGCTGCTGCTGTGGGGGACCTAAGCACAGAGTGGTCCCTGCCAGCAAAACCAGCAGCTTTCAGATCCATTTCTTCCCTCCAACTGGTAGAAACGGAAGACTAAAGTCTGGCTCTGCAGCGAAGCTCTCCATCCCAGCCTTGTCCTTTCTCCTTCACTCCACCCTACCCATGGCAGGAGCAGTCTGCCCTTGGCCCTTCCTTCTTGCCTGCACTGCAGAAAAGCCTTGAAGTAACTTTGCTGAAGATGATGGCAACCTACCAGCTTTCTGTCTCCAGAGAGATGTGCATGGCAGGGGATGTATTAAACAACTAGGGAGCCCATAGTTGACAACAGGGAAACTAAAAAATTGCATGAATGTTGTCGAAAAAGGAAAGCAAAGCAGCTGACACAGACACACTTGAATGGCATCTGAATATCTGAATATATAAGCAGTATATTGAGTGCTCTCTGTCATATCTCCTGTACAACCCAAGAGCATTTTGAGCTCACAGAAAGTGCCACCCAAGGATGGCGTCTTTTCACAACAATAACTGAGAATTTGAAGAAACAATAGAACTAGACTGCTAAACCTGCAAAGCTGTCCAATTCCTGAAATTACCAAACCTGAATAAGATTAAATAATTTCTAATCAAGTCATTTTATGCATTAAGAGAGAAGGAAGGTCAAAGGAGGATGCTTAGAGAATCCACAGTAGTTCTTTGAGCTAAATTGCCGAATAAGCTCATCTCTAGAGCAACAGCACAGCTCAGACAATTTGCTATTGCAAAATTTCATCAAAGTGCATACAAAATTAAATGCAAAAATATAAAGAGTCACAGCTGAAGTGACAGAGAGGATCTGCATGGAAAAAAAACATGGCGTGAGTAAATACCTTCTGTGAACTCAGCCCAATAGAAACAAACATGTACCCTATTAAAAGAATATCAGACAGGTGAGATTTTACACATGGATAACTAGAGGGGAGCTTGACAGAGGAATTACAGAACATTTTTTGATCAAAAATGCCTTTTTAAAGAAGGGTATCAGTTATTCCATCTTTCATACGTGAAAAATGCTAAGAAGCTATCAAAATGTATTCCTATGATACTTTTAAGGATAATGTTTTTTAATTGGAAGTATTGTTCTAAGGATTTATAGTGTTTTGAAGCTATACATGAATTTGAAAAACAGGTATTTCAGAATTACAAAAAAAACCCCACCTGTATCTTAGAAAATAGGTTTGTGAAAAGTGGAGATTACAGCTCTCATCCTTACTCCATTCAAAAAGATTTCTCAGCATTTTGAAAATTTTTGGAAGTAAGAAAGCAATAAATTTCTGAGTCTAATTATGACAGTGATGCAGTGAAAAACAGGCAACTAATACTCAGTCTGTCACCAGATGCAAAGACAAAAAAGCAAAACACAAATAGACAGGTGGACAACAATAAAGGCCATGTCTACAATGCGGAGTTGGGCCTATCCATGTTGGCCCAGGGTGTGAAAAAATCACACCCCTCAGGTGCTCTGATTGTGCCAGCAGAACCTTGGTGTGGATGCAGTATTGCTAACAGAAGATCATTTTTGCTCTTATTCAGGGACCTGGTGGTATTAAGCAAGCCAAGGAGCTTGTGTCAGCATGCTCTGTGCCTACACTAAGGGGGTTTGCTGACGGCGCAGCAGAACCTCTCTAGCGTAGACAAGGTTAAAGACTTCTTCAGAATGTGCAAGAGAGGGAAATGGGATTGTAATCTCACAAAGCCAAACTGCCATTTTATAATGGTATGATCATAGCATGAACAGGATTAAAATAAATAGCAGTTAGAATAGCAAAGATCCAAAGGCAGCTATAAAGTCAGAGATTTCAGTTCATATAGGTTATGCCCATAGTAGGCAGAGATCCTTGTGGGATCCTAGTGATGCTCAACCTGAATAAATGATTCATATAACAAAAACACAAGCAAAAGTAAGCAAACTTGCTCAGAGCAAGCATTTCACAGCAGTCTCTCCAAAGCAAAGCTAGTAAAAGACTACCAAAATGTTTTGTTAAGACCATGATGAATTTCAGAGTATGACACATGGAAATATGTAAAACAACCCGACCATTAAAAAAGAAAAAAATGAGAGCAATAATGTACACTGGAGAGAACAAAAACAAGACAGACTTCACATCATTGCAAAAGCTACAGAGACCATGAGTTGGAAAAGCTGCACGGTAGCCCTTGAAACAGCTCTTTTGCATAAACCCAAACAGTTTAAACAATGCTCACTGCCAAATTTCTGCAACGGAAAAAGTATTTTCTGACTTGACTAAAGCAGAAACAGTGTGGTTGGCATGCCAGAGGCAGACACCAATCACTGCTACGGCAGGCACCTACTGCATTAACTTAGTATGCCAGCAGGTAGATTCAGTGTCCCAAAAGGACTCGTCTCCCATGATAACTTCCACTGTACAAACCTTGACATGGGATGGTAGAAGCTCTGGTATAATTTTTCTGTACGCAACAGATAAAAATATGTAAAATTAAATATAAGCAGAGATGGAACTGCAATAAAAGCTGTTTACTTGACATACTCAGTGATTTATTGCTTCACCTAACACCCAAGCAGCAAACCAGTACTCCTGCGTCACAGACATTCTGCGCAATGAAACAGATGCACAAACACTGCAAAAGCAAAACTTACCACTGCTTCTCTATGTAGAAAATATGATGAACCTGCTCATGGACAGGAAACTGAGTAGAAAGTGATCCTTTTAAATACATATAAAAAGGATTAGCACCCACATGCTGGCGGCTTCTCCAAAGTCACTTTGCAGTATTAAAATATAGCAACTGAACAAGTATATGAAGAATTACATTTGACTGAAATACAAAGAAAGCTTAAACTAAGCCCATTATGTGCTAGTTTCTAGAGAGTGACAGAAAGACTCCAAGAGAGAAACAGAAAGGACAAAAACCAGTGAGGGTTCGTCCTGGCCTTTATACTGTTGGGATGGCCAGAAAGACCATTTCAGAATGAAAAACACCCAGCTGTTTCCGAGCAAGCTAGAAAGAGGAAGCATCCAACAGGTTTAATACATAAGAGCAGTCAACCAGAATAAAGCCTTACAGGAAACATGGAGTTCTGCCAAGACTGTATTGAGCTATTTTTGGACTGAAGTCTCTGGAAACTTCTAGACAGTACACACATCTTATATTAAACATTGTCATTAAGGCTGATTGCAAACTAATAAATAGTTATGATACAAGTGAGAAAATGCAGGCCAAGAGACAAAGTGAGAGAACGAAAATCCAGAGCTTTCTCCAGAGCTCTGGGGACAAAGGGACCTTTTTGCTACAAGCTACAAAACCAGTCTCATAATCCTTAGGCTTTTGGAAAGGAAACAAACTACAAGACACTGCCATAAAGACTCTCATAGATTAAGCATTCCATCAGACATACTATTCCAACCGTAGTTTCAAGCAAGCTCTTATCTTTCCCCATCTCTTACATCATTCACAGGACACTATGAAATCAGTTGGAATACTGCACTGCTATACCATACAAGTTGAAAAACAATGTTCAGATGGTAGTTAAAATAGTCTTTACTAAACACTTTAAAAGCAAGCTACATGGCAAACATTCCTGAATGAAGCAACTATTCCATAAACAATGGTGTTATTTTTTTTCTTCCATAGTGGATGTCAAGGCTCCAACACACCTTTTTGTGAATAGTTATAGCATTACTACTGTCACCATGGATAGAAAGACGAACAGACATGAAATGGGAGACATGCCCAAAGGCCATAACTGACAAGCTAGAGAGCTTCCAAAATGACTTCAGGAAATATTTGCAGGAACAAGTTTTGTCTCAGGATAAATTGTGCACTTCTGAAGATGCTAAATGTGCTGAACAATTAAATCCTTGTTCATACAACAGTAATTAATGGGCATATATTTCAAATACCTTCATCTACAAACACAAGAAAGAGGATGTGGAGGACAATGAAATATGCTCTATTCTGACACCTGATTAAGAAGACACGGAAAAAAACCCACAGCATGGTGCACGACTGACAGCTATCACGACAGACTCTCAAAACATTGTACCACTTCAAGAACCAAAAGTTAGCCAGGCTCCAGTTGTTGGAGAGCTATATACAAGCCGTTACACCTAAGTGGAAGAAGCACGAACGAGCAGGCCAGAGTAAGGTCCCTTTGTACGTATTGAGTGGACTATAAACCCAGTGTTGTATCAGTCACATAGATCATGACTATCTTCATTATTTCAAATCTGAAAGAGATAGTATAATGCCTTACTCTACTCTAATGAGACCCCACCTGGTACTGCACCCAGTTCTGCAGATCCCAGCACACGAGTGGCATGGACCTGTCACAGCAGGTCCAGAGGAGGGCCATGAAAACAGGCAGAGGGCTGGCACATCTCTCCTACGAGAAAAGTTGAGGGACTTTGGGTTGTTCAGCCTGGAGATGAGAAGACTCCGGGGAGATGTTATTGCAGCCTTTCAGTGATGGAGAGAGGCTTTTTACCAAGCCCTGTAGTGACAGGACAAGGGGCAATAGTTTTAAACTGAAAGAGGGTAAATTTACATTGAACATAAGGAAGAGATTTTTTATGATGAGGTGATGGTGAGGCACTGGACCAGGTTGCCCAGAGAAGCTGTGGATGCCTCACCCCTTGATGTGTTCAATGCCAGGTTGGTCGGCACTTTGAGCAACCTGGTCTAGTGGAAGATGTCCCTGCCCATGGCAGGAGGGTTGAACTAGATGATCTTTGAAGGTGCCTTCCAACCCAAAGCAGTCTATGATTCTATGATGGAAGACAGTCTCAGAAAGGACATCTGCGCTTTGACCATACAGATAGAAACTTCACTATTTTTAGGAAAAGTCTAACAAAAGAAAAGAGAATACAAGGGAAAGAATAAAGTTTCAATCATGTTCTAACTTGCCTTCTCTATTTTTATATTTTTACAACATGCACATCCTTGTCAGGCTAATTATCCAGTTACTTCGATAAACTTATTGACCGCTAATTTACCATGTACATTTTTAGGATTGATTATGCAAGTTGCACTTGCAAGACAGAGCCCCTAGACAATAGTAGGTATGTCTATGTTTATTTCCAGAGCTAGAGAGCATATACATTATGGATTTCATTTTCAAAACAGAGGCTTCTGAACCGAATTTCTGTACTATCTTGCAAATACCACAAAATTGCTGCCCTGCAGGGACATTCAGGAAGTAGTACCTGCATAATCCATCACTCTCTACAGAAGCTCATATCCCAATGCAACATTCTAATGAGGCTTTTGGTCCTCATTAGAAAAAAAGTAGATAGCTTATTTTATTACTGAAAAGTCCAGCCCAGTGTTAACCAGTCAAACTAGAGAAAAAAAAGTATTAATAATAGTGGCATATTCTCCTATGTGTATTATTATTCATCTCCGAATGTTCCTTTGTGACTAGAGCCACAGCTACAATAAAGGAGGCCTCAGAAGGGCAAGACAGCCCTTTCTCAGTTACTTTCTTCCTCAGGACTCCAAAAATGCAAATCTATGCAGGAGTGTTACGCTTATAAGCTGAGAGTTGGAAGCACTAAACCACCCTAGGGAGAGAAAACATAATTTTGCATCTTTCATCATTTTGAACTTGCCTAGTACATAACTTCTGAAGAAATGAATGAAAACACCTTGATTAACTCAGGTGGAAAACAGGGGCTCCTTAGAGCTGCTGCGTATGAACAGAAATCCAAGTTGCAGCAAATTTCTTACCAGAGAAGACATCAGGGTCAAAGGAATAAGTACAGGCAATTTGTTTGCTGCAGTAGAGTTTGTTTTATGATAAAGTGCACACCACTTTGAGAACGCAGGCTGCACAGTGAGTGCATGCAACTCCTTCCTTCTTCAGGAATATCAGCCTGGAGCTGTGACCTATCTCTCAGCAGACATCTCTTAGTGAATCCAAATACTGGAAAAAGCTAGAGAAAATCAAGTAAAGAGCAGACTCCCTGGTGACTTGGAGCGATCTTCCCCAAAAACAGATGTCTCAAAATTAACAGCTAGCTAGTACCACACCACAGGAAATGGTCAGATCAAAGAAAAATTTTCCACTGTAAGAGCGGTGAAATACAGGGGCAATTTGCCTAGAGAGGTTGTGGAACCTCCATCCTCAAAAACACAAATAGACACAGCCCTGAGCTGCCTCATCTAAGCTGGACTTGCTTGGACTAGGGGGTTTCAACCTCCAGAAGTCCCTGTCAAGCTATTGTTGATGACAACGTGAGTACTCTCAACACCTCCTCACAGGGCTGGCTGTGATAACAATACTTAAAACATTCATCTTAGGATATGCAGCATTCAACAGACATTAAGTGATGTAACTTTACTACATTCCTGTAAGGAATATGTTGTTTGTCTCTCTCTTACATGGATAACAAAACTGAGATACACTGAAGTGCAGTGAAACAGAAATTTGACCAATTTCAGATGGGAAGTTTAGTATTTTCACTAGTACCATTCTGCCTGGTTGCCTGACTTTCCTCAAAGAGCAGTAAAAAAGTATAAACAGAGATTTGAGCATATCACAGACAATATAACTCACGCAGCTGATAACACAATTACTCATATATACAGATGCAGAAAGAATACAAAGGCAGTGTACTATAAAATTGAAGCGGGAAATCATCTATTTCAATCGATTAGTTTTCATTACCAAGCACTAACCCAGCATACCCACCTGGGTCAGGCTCTTCTGTGTTGACTGACCCACATCACCAATATATCAATGAATGCTTTGTGTACAGTAACTAGTGATCAATCAGAAAGTAAGACTTTGAACAGAAAAAAATATCATCATGCTTAGTAAAATTCCCTTTATCGTTCCTCTCCAGGCCTTCTGTGTGTTTTCTTGCCAGTTTCTCCTTGCCTTTCTTATCTTCTCTCCCCTTCTTCTCAGCCAGGCTTAGCCCTACCTCTCCCAGGCTCAGCAATAAGAGGATTTTCTTCTTCATTCATTTAATTTTAGATAGATGTTGAATTGGGAGTTGTACATTACCCTTGATTCAGCTGTCTTGCTGGAAAGTCAGTGAGAGACTTAGTCTGAGTTGCATGTGAATGGACTTCAGAGATACACGCTATATAACTAAAGCTCGGGGGAGAAAAAGGCAGTTAAGGAAAAAAAATTAGACTGTTACCATCAAGATGCAGCTTAAAGCGGCACCTGAGACACGTTTTGGCTAAAATCCTTTTCTGACTTTCTAACAAGACTGCTTGAAGCAAGACACAGGTAAATCTAGCTTTTCTGAAAATCTTGAGAAAGAAAAAACATACAGGTTGAAAGCTTCAAAATAAGTCAGGTCCTTATGAGACACAATCTGAAGATAAAAACTTGGTCCAAATCCAAATGCTGTGAAAGGCCAAGGGATCAGAAACCAGAAATAGTATCTTGGGTCCTCGCCACCTATAATCAATATAACTGAGCTCAGAATTTCTGCCTTCTTCCTTCTTACGCCCTGTATAATTCCAGATATTCAAGTTTGTCTTCTTTCCTAATAAATTACTTCCAGGTGTATGTTAATATACAGCCCTTTCTTAAGTGGTTGGGAAGGACCTGTCTCTTGACGCTATATCTGACAATAAACTGACTTGTAGAGGCATCCAAAGATGATATATAGTGCCTATCACAACGTAGATTCAATTTAGAGCTTGTTGGAATGGTTTTTTTTTTCCCTTAAAAAAATTCCCATGTCCTTTTCATTGACATCAATAGTAAATCTTCTACTGACAGCATGAGGGGAAACTTAAAATAAGGCTAAATGTTTCTTAAAATCAAAGTTTAAAGGTTTTTCTCCAGTTGCCTAATGCGATCCTACCTGCAATGTGGAGTTTTGCAGCCACAGTGTGACTGCATGTGGTGCCTACTTTTAGCAGAGTCTGGCATGTTTCAGAATGAAAAAAAACCACAATCAGAAAGGAATTTCAAAGCAGCTATTAAAACTGACATGAAGACTGCTATTGCTGCAATTCACAGACGTGTAAAGTTTCCATATATTTTCATGCTTTAAAAGGCAGAATTACTCTTAGGAAACTGACCAAAGCCTGATCTCTATTTTCTTTCAAAACATTTGGAAATCATTTGAAAATTAAGGCATGCACGACATTTGAAGAGTAGTAAAAGTAAACATTTTTTCATCACCGAAGACATACTTCTTTTTCTTTAAAATGGATATAAACAGTGGGTTTTTTACTTCTTAATGCAAATCTGTTTATTTTTATGTTAAATTGTTATTTCACTAGAACAAAACTCATACAATAGCCTGACGGATCTTTCGACCTCTACCTTTTGGTCCTCAAAAGACTATAAGAAATCTAATTTCTATTGTTATTCCCATTGTAGTTATGAAATAAATACAGGAGTGCCAGAACTTAAGTTTACGTAGAAGCAGTGGCAAAAAGTTGATATTCTTCTTATTCCTGCCTGTAAACCAGACCCTCTAAAGCTTAAATGACCATGTCTGCTTGCAGATACACTCTGGTACCATTCACAACGGTGATTACAGAGGGACAGCATCTCATCTTCTCTTTTTTCCATTTAAAAGGCTCAAACTAACCACTGGGAATGCTGAAAGTCAGTCAGGTATGAAGTTTAGCTTAGAAACAAAGTCCAAGTGGAAATTACTGAATTTGACTTCTATGCGTCTGAAAGTCTGTGACATGTCTGCATGTCTACAAACACCCCAGGTTTTCACAAGTACCATGTACCCACTTTCTCTCTGTAGATCCAATGAGGGCTAGAGTCCCTGAAAATCAGGTCTCCTATTTACTTCAGAATATTATAAAAGTATGTATGCAAATAAAGTAAGGATTTTAGTCTGATTAAACCTGACCTATTGACACGAATCGTCTTCTTGTATTTAGGAACTGAGATATTTAAGAGTTCCTTTCTTTAGGAAAAAGGTTGCCTATTCTCTCTCCTGAAGAACATGATACCTGATCCTATGGATTTTTTATTCTGGCTGCTTGTTTCAGCCACCAGGTGTAAGTTAGTGAAAACACAACCACCGTACCATTTTATCCTTCACTGCATTGGAAGGCATTCAGTCAGCTACCTTTTTGCATGTGATGGCCAGCACTTGGGTGTCACATCTGTAACCTTACTGCCAGTGAGTGTTGGTCTGGTTCCACTTCCGTACATGCAGATGCTCCGAAGAGAAAGCCAAGGCCTCTGAGAAGTGCTGCGTGCAGCCACTTACTGAGGTCTGAAACTGCTGTCAACCAAACCAGGGCTCCTGGACTTCAAGCAGCACCAGTCTGTACAAACTGGGAATCTGGCTCCTTCTCTACTAAATGTGATGTACATATGAGTACAATGGAGTTTTAATTCAGTGACTGTATCTAATAAAAATGTAAGAGGGAAGTATATACTGGTATATACTGCTATGCACAGAAAGCTACACACACAAAAAATTGTGTGAAAAAATAAAATCAGTAAGAAATGATGTGCGGCAGGAACATGAAGCCTTTTTGCAGCCCAACATAGGAACCAATGGAAGTAAACACAGAAATTCCTGTGTCCCATTGCTCTGTCGCAGGGGGTTCAGGCAGCCAACATAATTTAAATTAACCCATACTGTAATGAGGCCCAAAGAAACAGACCTGTCAAAGCCGAAAAGGAACCAAAATAACAGGGCAAATCAGCTTCGGAAAAAGCCCACACACAGATAGACTGCTTTGCAAATGTAATGCAAATACATGAACGGCAGACAGTACCACAAATTCTGTAGTCATTACAACTACAAGGCAGAGGGTCCAAAGTCCTGCCATCTTTTTCAAATCCAGTTGTGTGGCAAGATCACATCATGTAACCCTTTGGTGCTTCACCCTGAATCACTGGACTGCAACATTTAGCTATTTTGGCAAATTGAGATCACTGGGTGAAGAAAACTAGGAACGAGATACTAGTTAATTCTTCTCCTACCACTAGCTATCAGCTCTCATGCAGAGAAGTAAGACTGCCAATAACAACGCTTCAGAAAGGATCACAAGGGTGTGGCGTAATACATAAAAGCAATGAAAAAGAAATACATATTGTGAAATTAATAGGTGGGCAATCATCAATGCTATTTTGAAGTCCAAAGCAAATAAGAAAGACTAAAGCCTGATTTTGATTTTAGTGTCCTGCAGAAAGAAAGGTAATGATAATTGCAATAACCACACTTAAAAACAGCTTCTGCCAAGCACAGAATTCAAAATCAATATCACAGCACTTATGCACATGCATTCATCAAGACTAGCACAAAGATGTGTTGAAAGTAACAGTATTGCCTCAAATACAAGGCAAAGATTTATTTATTTATTTATTTATTTATTTATTCCATATCCAGGGCTAAACAAAAAAACCCCAAACAACCCCCACATTTAACTTGCACAGAAATTCTCATCATTGTCAGCAAAACAAAAAGCTCATATTTTTCATAGTATATTTTCTGTTTATTTTTCTTTGCCTTTTGGTTTGAATCCTTCAATTTTTTATTTTTCGTTAATACATAAAAGATTGCTGAGAAAGAAATACTAGGATTTTCATTCTGAAAATGTCGAAGTAGAAAAGTAGATATTTCTGCTTCACTTTCTGGGCAGTTGGAATGGAAATAGAGGAACTAAACCAACAATTGTCCATAACCGTGTTTTAAAAATGGCAATGACAGCAACAACGATGCTTGCCTAATTATTCAGACCACTTTACCTTTTAACTATCCAAGAGCTAGATTATTTCCACATAATTTGTCACATCCTTCACGTAACTTGCCAGATCTGCTCCACAACCTCCACAATTACTAAATCCCCTATTTTTTCATTAGTAAACAAGGGAAAAGTCTCAGAGCAGCTGCAGATGATTATTTGACCTTTGTCCAAGTCACCAAGCTTTCCAGCAACTGCTGTCTACACGTAGGGGCTTTTGATTGGGATGTGAAAAAAGGAATAGCCATGAGCCACAGCAGAAAGTGTAGCGCTGTCATACTCCTGTGGTTAACGTAACAAAATACGATGCTCCTCAAGAACGCAAACATCCTCTCAAAAACCCAGATACTTAAAAGATGTTCACATCAGAAAATATTCTGCTACTAGATAGTTTGAAGTCTCTGTGCCCATGCATTCAGAAGACAGACTTCACTTTCTAGGGTCTCGTCAGAACTCTGCATGCAATGTGCTTTCTCTGCATTTACGCTGAGGCAGAGTTTGACTTCTAGTCATATTACCAGTGGAAGTCTTAACTTCTCCTAGTCACCACTTACATTTTTATCCTGTTGATGCAATTCCAGGTAGTCCTGAAACATCTTGTCAAAAACACCCATGTTTCTGTAATAGCTCAGTTTTTCTGTCTTCTCTTATACTGGATTGTCTCCCTTTGTTCCTTCTATTTGCTTCTGTTGGAACGTGCTGAATTCCTTTTGTTAACAAGTCTCAATCTCCCCATAATTTGCTCCTTCTAATGAGTATTTGCTTCCCTGGACTGCCCATCTCTCATGTAATTATGAGAAAATCAGGAATTCGTTCCCTGAGCATGGAAAACTTCTTAATGTGTTTGCATGTTTTGATTTAATGACTTTTTTAGCCAAATTACATAGGAAAAACCTGAACTACAGAAACTGATAAAGAAGGGAATCCTCACCCAAGAAGTGGACTTCCACACGTCTATCAAGAGGTGAGTACAAACCACTCTTTCAGTGGAATCTTAAACAGATTCTCTCCTTCATTCAGATGCACGTTTTCACAAGACTGGGAGAAAACATAATTAATTGAGCTGAGTATTCAAAACTGTCAAAACATGCAAATACAACCATGTGTTTGCATAAGCTTCATTTCTTTAGGAAATCCAGGTAAATCTAACACTAATAAGATTTTTAAATCTTTTTAAACACCTTAAGTTCCCAATACTTTATCTTTGCCATTCATATTGCAGATTTGCTATTTCCACTAACAAGAAGTCTTCAGAAATCATCCAAGTCGTATGAAGTCCTACTGCACATTGATTAACACACCTACGTAGATATTGGCATATTCTTTCTAATGCATATGGTATACTTCAATTCAGCTGTCAACCACCTTCTTGAACTCAACTGATATTCCAATAACAGAAAACATAAGGAAGAAATAGACAACTAGAGCCAAACTCTCCAACACTGAATACACGCCTGCTGACTAAAAATGGAATCTACATCCTTCACACTTTCTAAAGACCACCATGGCATAAAAATTTCCTGAGAAGTTTTAAATTATGCACACATTTCTCTTAAATATTTAAGGACATTGCAAAATAAAAGAGGTTATCCACCGGAGCCCAGTGGAGAAACACAATCTTTATTACAGTGCCAAGAATGCCACTGGGGAAAGGCAACTTGTTTGGAATTGAATCACATGGAGCTAGATGACAAACTAATTTCCAGGAGGTGCCCACCTACTAGGCACTCCAATCATTTTCTATCATTTACTTTAAATTAGAGGCCTGTTCCCATGGCGTATTCTATTAATGTTTGGAGCAATGTAGCATCCTCAAAGGAAACCACACAGAAACACCCACAGAAATACACTGATGTGTTAAAGTAAGCATGTTTTGTCAACCCAGAGTTCAAATGGCATATTGGGGCTGAACATTTGCTTTCTAGTGATGCTTATCAAGTGAAACAGAGAGCCATTACTACATTAAAGATATCTCTTGTTCTATTTGAGGGTTGTCCTATTTGGGCAACACAGCTTTGCTTATCTACGAATTAGAGATACTGTTTGAAAGTGGCTTGAGCTGGAGTAACAAACTATTACTGATTTGATATGATGCTAAAAATTATTACATTGAGATTAACTTTAAAATATACTAACTGGCAATTTCAATAAGTTAGGACAGTCTTAGAGTTCTGGACAGTTCCAAACATTGCATTTTCTGCCTGTCTTCAGAAAAGTCAAGAATTCAAATTGTGAATAACTGGAGTACTATCAGATGCACAGCCACGCACTGCACCCACCCAGGTTAATTTTCAGCAGAAAGCATCTTCTCCTTTCCAGCTTCTGCATACAAGTGCAGTGTCTCCAGAAGGTCTGTGCTGGCTACTTAACTGGGAAAAACTCCCAAGATTTGTCATGTGAGGCCCTTGTACTGTCCTTTTCCTCAGGGACTACTTTCCCAGCAGTTCCTTTGTATTCATTGAAGTGATAATGGTGAAGAAACAATTCACAAGGAAATGGTGGATAGTTTTAACTCTGCCCCTACTGGTGTATCTGATAGTCTGCTGGGAGGAAACACAGCTATAGGGGAGACAGTGGAAAAGCTCCAAGAAACCACAGAATTGAAGAAATGGAAGGCAATGCAGTATATTAAGCATGTCTTCATATTTATTTCTGAGCTTGCTAAGTTTTGCATTAGGATTAAAATAGTAATGAAATTGCTTACAGGTAGGATTGATTGATCCTGCATTAACCTTAGATAAATGAAGTATTCCAACATAAAAGCATGCATACAGACTAACCAGTGATGCTGGAAATCAGTCAAAGATAAAGTTGTATTATATTATCTTGTCTGTGAATTGGTAGTGTTAGTTCTTCATCAATCAACTGTTTTGCCTTATGAAACTTTTCCCAAGACTGAAATGCAGTTAAGTGATAACTAATGTTAATGTTTACCTGTTACTTTACTGTATATTTTCCTTTGCAGAATGGGGTATAATCAAACAATTTCTAGATTGTAAATTCTTGCACAAAAAACATTTTCTCCTTGGAAATTATTCTTAGTATTCATATTACTCTGATAAATGGTAACCAAGCTTTTCCAAAAAGCTCAAAAAACAATTTCTCAAGGTCTCTTCATAAATCTGTTGGCTCAGTCTTTCATTCACGTATCTTTCCCTTCTGAGTTCCAAGCAACAATCAGTCACATGGCAGAGGTGATTTTGTTAGCCGTGCTCTAAATATCATGAAGAGAGACCTCCTTCCTCCCTCAAGAGGATTTTCTGAACATTTGTCTCAGAACTTCCTTCACTAGCCTCTGCATACAACCCATTTCAAGCTCCTTAACCATAACCGCTTCTTTTCTATGATGGTCATTGCTTTCATATGGATTTGCTACTTTACAAGAACTTCCTTTAAAAAAATCCGTAATTCTTGTTTTCCATTTTTCTGTCCTTTTAGGTGTTTGAAGGACAGTTGTAACATCCCCAAAGAATATTTTTAAGTCCTTGCTTTAATGAAAGAGTATTGCTTTGCGTACACAGAGTTCCCAAAAATTCTGCTGTCAGATATAAATCTTTCTTCTCAGAAAAAAGGAATAATATCTGGAAAGAAGTTATAACGGCTTCAGCAAGCACTTCATAAAAGACAATGTCATTATACAAAAGTAAATATTGTAAATTCCTTATCACTTAGTAGCACTGCATGTACCTTTACTGAATATTTGTCATGATTAAACAGGTAAGTAAATAAACCTGATATTAATGGAGCTGCAGATCAAGTGCTAAAAGGTATTTCTTGCTTGTTGACATATCTCTAAAAATGGGGCAGTGAAATTAAAATGTAGAAAGGAGAAAGCATCAATATAGATGACATAAATAAAAAGGAGGTGCTCACATCAATATATAAAACAGATATTTACCATTATAGACAGATACAGATGAACTGTATGCTTTAGAGACACTTGAAAAATGAACATGACCTCGAAATCTTTGCCTCACAGAATTTGAGGTCGGAAGGGACCTCTGGAGGTTACATATTCCAAACCCTGATCAAAACAGGGTCAGTTACAGCAGATTGCCCAGGATCACATGTAATGAGGCTTTGACTGCCTCCAAGGACAGAGACTCCACCACCCCTGGGCAACAAGTTCCAGTGCTCAACCACCCTCCAACTAAGATTATTCTTACA
>Ga0181612_139991_pt1 | contig 17231 bp, 6 predicted proteins | sample HoacroProtozoa21_FD_119630 | JGI IMG/M metagenome (GOLD analysis project Ga0181612, IMG submission 119630) | Hoatzin crop microbial communities from Cojedes, Venezuel. Combined Assembly of Gp0051906, Gp0051904, Gp0051908
ATGTTCTGTGCCATTTTTTTGTCCGTTCTGTGTTTTTGCCTTCCCCCATCGCTTGCCCCCAGCTGTTTTTCACTATGAAAAAACATAAAAAATTCCACTTTAAATTATACCTCTCCCCCAAATTTTTTCCCCTCCCCCCCCCCGGTCAAGTACTCTGCAGGATTATAGCTAACAATTCTTCCTTCGCAGTAGGCATTGCTGTACAAGACACTCCCAGACTGTCTACACAGCTAGTCCTTACACTGTTCTATAAGGCTGCCCAGGGAGGTTGTGGAGTCTCCTCTGGAGATATTCAAGACCCGCCTGGACAAGATCCTGTGCAGCCTGCTCTAGGTGACCCTGCTTCGGCAGGGGGGTTGGACTAGACGACCCACAGAGGTCCCTACCAAGCTGTACCATTATGTGATTCTGTGATTAATCTGAATTTTGAACTAATGTTTAATAGTTGATTTTAGATCGTTTTTCAAATAACAATTTTTATACCAGTGAAGGTGTAAACAGCCAAGGGCGTATGGATGTGCAATAGCTGCTTTACTGCTTGGTTACCGTTGCAACTTAAAATTCTAAGGTTATATAGATGTCTGCAGAAAAAGACCAACCTCTGTATGAAATTAAAAGAAAAATATACTTTCAGTTTGCCTCAGGAATGACATTAATTCTATTACAATTCATCAAAGAATGTATTTGACAGCAAAGCAGCTGCATGTTACATATAGTGTTTCTGACTCAATATGAAGGTTCATCCTATACCAGTGTAGCTGAATCTGTTGTTCAGACAATTCAATTTGCAAGCTGAAGTACAGTAAGACTTTTCTTGGTTATATTATGGAATTCTAATTTTTCTGTTTCACTATTTTTTTCTTTCTGATCAGGTATTGTCCTCCATTTTTATGAATGTAACATTCTGAATGTCATGGCGAGTAAGGGCATATCTAATTCTAACAGATACTTTGCAATTTTTTTTCCTCTGTGCTTTCTGTCAGCATTTCTGACTTGCAACATTCCTGCAATTCTGTTCCTACAGCAAGTTATTTCTGCACATATCTAAACTGATAGATCTCTTCTGTGTACGATTGCATTTTTCTCATGTCCAAAGTGATAGACATTCAAAACTTCTGGTTTGGCCTGAGATGGTCATTCTCTCCTCAATTTCTTTTTTCATATTTGTAATTACAGGGGACAGGCTATTTAGGGTGAAAGTCAGGATGCTAATTTATTTGGTTCTTACCTTATATATTTGTTGCTCTTGATGTTCAAAATATCTTCTTCTTCGAATGTGCAATGTCCTTTTCCCCAGGTTAGTGGCATCCTTCAGTTACGTTTCTCCTTCCAGCATAGAAGCTCAGCAGCCTTCTTCCTTGGTGCTATGACATTTCACCTAAGCAGAGCTTTCAGTTTATTTCTGCTCACCTATTCTTATAATGTTGCCTACCTGGACAGTATCCTTACTGACAGTGATTGTGCAAGGTCTTTGTTTTTTTGTTACCTTGTTTCTGCTATCATCTACAAGATTTTGGTGCCATCTGTATGAAACTGTAGCTGTGAAAGCCCATGGCAAATTGTACTTGTTTAGTAGAGTGTAGTACTAGTAGTACGTAGTAAAGAACAACCACAACTCAGACACTAATAATACAGGCCTCTGTCAAACTCCATAGATCAGAATGTTACTTCAAGAAAATTTAATGCCACAAGTAAAAGGAGATAGAATATTACAACTGAGAAAATATCCTTCAAGGAAAAAGTGAGTTGTTAAATCTCTACCCATTACAAATTCTCTGAAGATGTGTAGGACAACAGAGTAAGGTTTACACAGCACTTCCAGTAAGTAACTGCAAGGAATAGTTACCTCAGAAGAAAGACATTAAGTGGTAGTGTTATTTCTTTTGATAGGATGATAATCACTTGATGTTTTTGATAGTTCTCAGTTAAATCAGTCAAGAAAACTGGTTGTATTAGAGACATTTGAAGAGTATTCCATTCCATATAAATATAAAGTCATGCTTTTTCTAAATGTTTTCTAAGCAAAAATGAAACTCTAGAAATGGTTTGGAGTTATTTAAAGGCAAATTTGAATATTGCAGGTTGGGGAGCTAATTTAGTCCTTTCTCTGAAACCCAGATGGGTCTGGGACCTTGGACAGAAAACTTTGGAAAGCTGGTGCTGACCAATCCAAATTTAAAAAGTCATTTACTTCATGAAGTAAGAGTAAAGTAAGACCAGAAGGATACTCGGAGAGTAGACAGTGTCCTGATGCTGTGGATACGATAGAGGATCTGCTGTCCTGCAAAAAAGACATTAGGCAGAAAGGCATTAGAAGACCAAAAGAAGCACCACAACTATAACCTCAATAAACATAAAAAGTCCAGAAAAAGCCTTCTTTTTGAGGAGGAATTGCAAGAATTGAACTTCATCAATTTTTGACTCCACTGAAAATATTTTAAGGCTCTCACAGAACATTAATGTAGGAGTGCTGCTACCTCAGAGAATACCCTTCATAGGAGCAGTAGTGTACATTGCAGTCAAAGATAACTAAACTGTCAGCTTGGAAGAAACAGGACATACAGTGATTTACATATGAACAAATAAATAACAAAATTCTGTAATATTAATACTATAGGAAAAGCTGAAATATTAGCAAATGAAAGCATTAAGCTGTATGCTTTTTCATTCAAAGTGTTTCTTGACTGTGTGTGTTGTTCACAAGACAAGAATAGGATCTGTAAAGGAATCAGAGAAGAAATCCCATGATAAAATTAAAAATATGGAAATCCTTTCGATTCATCTCTGAGTGTAAGTGTTGTCCTTGTAGAGGCAGGGAACTGATTAGGAAAGACTTTGAGAACATCTTCTAGGGTGTAATAAACTCTCTGCAAACTTAGAGTACTCTAACCTGACTTGATTTTTCAGTAGTCTTGTCTAAGGTGAAATATGGACTGAAATTGTTAGTCATGCACACATTTTGCAGAGACTTATGAAAATCATTGGTACTGAGTATGTTAACACCACTTTTTGTAGTCTCTGCTGTTGTTGAAGCCTCAAACCTGAACAGGACTGTCTACAGGCACTAGGATAGTAATGCTTAAATTATCAAGGAAGAATATTGTGATGAGAAGACAGAGATTAGATAAAGGAATTCCAGGAGAAAAGTATGATATCAAGTGAAGAGCCATGTTAGAGCTAACTCTTTCAGCCTGTTGCATATGTCAGAAAAGAAGATCAAGTTGAAAGAAAGATTCTTGTTGATACAACCTGAATAAGACTCTTCCATTGGACCAAAACTGGAATAGATTTGATGATATTGGCTAGTTCTAGGCGAAGACTCTCACATTTCCAAGACTGCCCTTTGGAAGCTACTCTAGGTAAAAAAAATACTGATATATATATAAAAATTATTTTCTCTTGGCACAGTGATTTTAACATCTGATAATCACTCATAGTGTCTCAGGCATAAATTCAAACATGTTATTAGGTTAAATGTTCGGATTATCACCCTGAAGTACATACACTGATCTTAGCTGCTGGTTTAACGAAGGGAATGGAATCAGTCTGTAATACACATAGGATATAAACCACAAAGGACCAAGTCCATCATCTCAAGTTGTCCCTGGAATGTTTGTTGAACTACCTGTATGTTTTATGATTTGATGTGCTTCATGCTGAGATCTGGCAGGACTGCTATATTCTATATTAATGGTACTTTCCAAAAAAAGGGCCTTTAGATGTAACAATTAGTTTTAGATTAGACATCTTGAATTTCTCGCTCAGTTTGACAAACATGCTCAGCAGACATACAGAAGTAAGAAAACGGAAAAATCCCCCAGAGCGTAAACCAAAATCCATGTAATGGGGGGGAGGGGGAAGTACATATCAGAAATGAGAAATTATCAGACACTAGAAGTACTAAAATTCTTAGATTCTTGTTGAATCATATAGGGTTATTTACAGTTAAAATGAAGAAATTGTTAGAAGCTGTATGTTAGACTTGGTTGGGCAAAAAAAAAGAACCGTTCTGTGCTTTCTAAATCCTTAGACTCTATTTTTGATTGCCTAACCCAACAATGTTTTCAGCCTCAGATCATTCACTAAAATAATGCACAATGATTTTGATCATTAATTAAATACTGAAAACAAGCATTGAAACACCGAAGAAAGTCAAGGCTTTGTTGCAGCGGTTTTATGTTTCACCTGTGAGAGCTGGGGCGAGGATTTGGAGGTATGGCTGTGCAAAGCAGTGTTGTGAGTGACAACCATACGTGCCCATTGTTTTGCATCATTAGTACTGTAGTGAATCTTAAAAAAAAAAAAAAGAAAACGCCCACTGAAAAATGTAGCCTCCAGAGTCCAGTCTTTTTTATTACTTCACTTTTTTTTCTTCTTTTCTTTATACAGCACCTAATTTAAGCCACAGACAAAAAGAAAATGTATCTTGAATATGCATCACGGGTTCCAAAAATGAAAAGAAATTGGATTTGGATAGCACTTACTCAATAGACAGATATGATACATGGTAAGAAGGTGCACTGTCTGCCCTGTGATAGATTAAACTACTTTGTAGGAAAATTACTGTGAGCCAGTCACCACCACCACCGTGGCTAAATCTTTAATAAAATTCTCTTCCATATTCAAGAGCGAGGTATGAAGTACACAATAAGCAGAGTGGAGTAGAGTGCCATTTATCAAACCACAGCTAGGTCTGTAATCTCCTGCTTTATCCTTTTTTAGTACTTTATTTGTCTTTATTGTTGCAAGGAAGCACATTTACCCAGGGCAGTGGGCTTTCACTGCTGATAAACCTTTTGTTTTAAATTCTACCTGTGGGGTTTTTTTATTTTGTCTTTTTTTCTTTTTTTGGATCAGATAGCCATCCTGTCACTCTATGGGAGTAATTAGTTTGTTTTGTTTTGGTGGTCCCTTGCTTGTTACATGTTCTTTCACCCTTCCCTGCCTGACCTGACCCTACTTCTCTTGTCTCTATGCTACAAAAAAGGATACCAAAGCCTCTAAGACATTTTAAATAGAATACTTAAGCCTATGAAGAAGATGGTCTGGGTTGTATTGCATAATGCTTTTTTGAGACAGTTTGGCAAGATGGCAGTGTTGAACCATGTTGCAGTTGGCCCCTGGGTGGCACTACATGGCTAGACCTGGGACCAACAAAAGCATTTTTGGATAAAGGCAGAAAACATAATTGAAGCAGCTTTCCTTTTAAAAATTAAAGACCAATCCTTAAGCTAAATTTGTTGATATTTGATGAATTCAATACAAATATGCAATAATATTAAACTGTGTTCCTCTTACTGAATGAGATTCCAAAATGTTCTGTATATCTTGACCACCTGACAATATCTGGATCACTTTTGGCACCATGCTGCTATCAAGTACAGATGCAGTGGAAAGGTCCTATGGGTAGAAGTATGTGACTAAAACTGCTTTGTGCTGCCTGAATATGCATACTACCAGTCTGTGCTGCAGCCCTGGGGGTGATTTTTTTAGTACTATTATAACCCTTTTTATTGTTTGAATAGCAGTTTTATGACAAAACATTTATATTCAGCCTGCCTTTGTACTTGACTGAAAGAGAGCAATCACTGAGAATGATAAGGCAACAATGGTAATGATAACTGCATTTATGGAGGCTTACAGAATTTAAACGGGCATGCAAAAATAGACTTACAATAGTGCTCTACCTGCATCTGAGCTGGTTTGGGTATATGTCTTGTGCGTGGCCCATGTTTGCTTACTGACGGAGCTGTTGCCTTTTCTCCCATTTTTCTCCCTTATGGCATTTCTTCTGTATGAATCTTACATGTGTGTACATCAGGTTTATCTTACCACAGAAAGATGCCATAGTGAGATGGAGGAACATAACCATTTTTCAAAATCCACATCCCTGAAATTATTGCTCACCTTAAGTATCAAGTTTTCAGAGTTTGTGGTTATATGATCTTACAGCAGAATGGCCGTTACCTGTCTTTTGAGGTCCTACTTCTCTTGAAAAATAGGCAATTCTTTCACTCTCCCTTGAGTACTGGACATGGGAAAGTAATCCAAGAGTTTAAGAGCAGTCAATATGTTGCCTGAATATTTTTAAGTCCAATCAATTCTACTTTTGTCTTCCTTTGCTGGAGTGTTTTCTCACCGTTGAGGTTTACATAGACATATACACACATACACACACACACACACATTTGTGTATTTCCTTAAATTTATGGCTCACAGTAGAAAGCAAGAAAACAACACGAAGATTCGGTGTGTTTTGGGGGGAGGCAGATAGTTCCCGGATCTCCGAGTTTTGTGTGAGGGGAACAGAATTATGCCAAATTCTGTTTCTACTGTACATTTTAGTGTGGATTAAGAAGAAAGAAGGTGTACACTACGCATTGTTCTAAAGATATTGTAGGGCTGGATTCTGCCACATTGTTCACAGGCTGCTAAGTAGACTTAGCAATGTTAGGGGCTTTATTACTGAGAAAGAGACTGTCCTCGCAGAGTCAAAATGACAGATTCAGCTCACATTTTTGTATAGTGTTTTTTAACGTTTTAAGATAAAGTTTGTCAGCAAGCTATTTTGTATAAAAATCTCTGGACTGTCTCTTTTCATAAGCCAAAATATAGTATATTTTTATAAAAGTGAATGATCATTTTAAAGGCTTTTTAAATTTTAAGCCAGACATTAAGATTTTATTGATCTTGAGAGCCAGTAATCTCAGTATACCTCAATTTCTTTTGTACTATAGTTTTCCTATTATGTAATTTTACTTCCTTCTTTCTGCACCTACATGTTAATTTTCTGTACTTACCAGTCCCTTACAATTTGACACTATATAAAAGCTGTGTGGCAAAAATTTGTAAAAACTAAGAGACTCTAGAAATGTAGGAAGAGAAAAAAATTAGTTGTTAAAAACAATAGGTATGTTTTATTTTATTCATATATTCATGTTATTTTACTAATTCAAGAGCTCACTAACTACACTACATTTGTTAACGTATGTAAATGATCATTACATGTTAACCTGTTCATGTGTTCCTGTCTGTGCTATTTAGGCTTTAAATATGTTTAAATTAATAATTCAAATTCTTTTTTGCAAATGAAATATAACTAATGCAATCATTAATTTGTTTTATCTAACTTCTTATAGTAATTTCCTGGAATGCTGCATTCAAAGATATGTCATTTTCTACTAAATGTCTTTTGTGCAAATGATACCTTTTCCTCAGGCCCAGCTACTTAGTGGATATTATTGAACAAGTGTCTTTTATAGGATCTAAAAAAGTGCAGCATTATGTGAAAGAAATTTTTTAAAATGTGCATGAACTATTTAGGAATATGCTTAGTGAATATTAAGCAAACACCTGAAGTTCCTATGCTGCTGCCTAGAACCAGCACTTCATTACCTATTACGTGCAGTGACTTTGAATTTTTTATTAGGTACTGGTCTCTTAGCCTGTAAGGCTTGTGCATGATGCATATGAGAGCGATTTCCAGCAGAGTGAAGCTTATCACAGATCCACCTAAAAGGTAAGAATATTTTTTAATTTTTAGTTCACATGCTGAACAGCTGCCTGCAGAACACCTGCACACAGAGCAGGAAAGAAATTTGGTTTAAGAGTTGATTATACATGTCTTGCCCATATACAGTAAGTCCAGAAATAGGCATGATGAACTTCAGATAAACCTAAAATATGTGAATGGAAAGAACAATACCAGCATATTTACCCCCTAATTTTGTGCTACATGACATTTTTAGTAGATTTTTTTTTTCAAGTTGATGAGGACAAAGGAGAAAGGCTTAAATATATTTTGGATTTATTTAGTTTCTCCCAGATCTGTAGTATTGATATCCATGGTTTATACAAGATAATTTCTAAAAGCAAAGTTGAACTGTGAATCTGGATGACAATATATGGAAAAGAATGAATCATTGATATTGGCATTCCTCATTTTTGCTAAGGAAAACGGTGTTAACGAGCATTAATGACTATTGAGAAAAAACAGAAAAGCAGGAGGAAATCGTGAAGAGAACAGCTACTAATAAGAATGAGAGAAGGGGAAAAGTCACAACAATAAAGCTAGAGGTAGTGAAGAAATGCATTGATTAATTTTTCACTGAAAATGGCTTAAATGAGCTTTTGAGGGTGAGAGACCTTATCAGTTAGGTCATGAGTGATAAGTCCTAAGAATATTAGTCTGGGTAATTCAAAACAGGTAATTCAGGAGAGAAAAGTGCCTTATGAAAACATGGGCTATGTACAGAATGTGGTGATACGCTGATGTTTAAGATAACAGAATTTGATAAAAGAATATAAGGGGTAAGAAATTTTGAAACCCAGGACAAACAGGGACCTTCTTGGTCTCCGAGTTTCTTATATTAGCATCATAAACTTAGCAAACTCCATCTTAGAAGTTTTTGCTTTTTTCTGATAGAAATCTTTTCCTGGACTTTGTTTTAAAAACTTACTGACTTTTCCATCCTAAGTTTTTCACTCCCAATTTATAAATACTTTTTGTGCTAAAATTTGTGTCTTGGTTGTTAACTGTCTTTCAGCCTGGTGTTTTACCTTTCAGCACAATTTATTGTCACTTCTTCTGTAGCCAGTTGCTTATCCACCTTTCAGTTTCACTGCTAGCCTGTGTATTTTCAACTTTAAGCAACATTTTCACATAGGGCATTGTATGAAATACCTTGCTGAAATCCAGATAGCTATTTCATCAAACATAGCAGTTATCTTATTAAAATAAAGCTATTGGTTTAGTCTGGCATGGTCTTCCTGCAATTATTTTGTGTTGTAGTTTAAAGGTGCAAACGTCCCCTTTTCTTGTTCATATGAAAACAGACCTGTTAGTCATAGTATAATGAAATCATCGCTCTTGCAAAGCCTTGTCAGCCACACTTTCTGAACAGAGAATTTGGGTCATGCCGTTTAATAAAAGGTTTTCTTGCGAGTAGTCTATTTTTGATAATGGGCCCTTGATCCATTCCCCAATCAGACTGAGCATGCATGTCATGACAAATCTTTCCTCCATTAAAATCATTTACTATCCTAAAAATGAATTAGTTGAATCAATATACTCCTCCTGACGTTTCCCTGAGGAGACAAGAGCAGCTGCGTGAGCAGCGAGTGCTGCCTGAACAGTCAGACACCTCACCTGACGGAGGCAAGGAGGCCACCACTGATGTCACCAGGGAGCAAGAAACGGACCCTTGTGGGGAACTGGGGAAGAAGGTTACTCATGGGTGCGATGGCTTTGCTGAGGCAAAACCAAAGATCAGATATGACTGTTAGAACTGGCAAAGTTGCACAATCCTGAAAATGTATAGTAGTAACAATAACACAAAAGCCAAGAAAGCAAGATGAGAAATAAGACCACTATTGTTTCCTATGTCTTGCTCCTCTAACTCCTTGAACTGCATCTGTGTAGAGACTTAGCTTAAATTAATTTATTAGCTTAATTTTTTTCATCGATAGTTTCTGTAAAATTTCTTAATTTTTGACTTCTTATGCCATAGAAGTATCCAGATATGTAATGCTTAAAATATTTAATAATGAGCATATTCTCCAGTTTGGACTGTTTTCATCAAAAGAACAGCAATACTTCAGAAAATAGGAAAAACAAGGGTGAAAAGTCAGGTATAAATAAGCTGAAAGATTTGAGCTGGATGCTTGCAAAAGATTTAGTGTGCACAAATTAGCAGAAGTAGAATTTCTACAGAGGTGGTAAGTAAATATGCTGATATTTCAAGATTTTTTCTGAAATGAAATAGAAAAAAAGGAGAAATAATGCCATGAAACAAGCATTTTTTAAAATGATAAATATTATTGATAGCTCTTTATGGCTTAGTATTTTGCTTCTTTTTCTATGAAAATTAATAACTTTTTAAAGAAAAACAGTATTAACACATTGAGCTATACAAGTAAAATTTGTTCTCAACCTCAGAAGAGCTGATGGTAGAACTTGATTTGGAATTCTCCATCAAAATCATTTTTCAATAGAAATAATTTATGCTTTGAAATAAGAAGGGACATTAGTATCGGTCAATAGTAGAAGATCTCTGATTTAATTTGAAAAACAAAGTCTTGGCATTTTGGCAATTAGATAATTGAAATTTTTAAAAGTGAAGGTGTTTTTGAAGTGTTGCTTTAAAAAAATTTCGGTAATAATTATTAGTTAATTTGTACTAAAAATTGAAAAATCAGTATAAGAGCGTTCGGAGTGTTCTGAATTACTGAATATAGCTATATGAATTTTTCATAGTTTATTGAATAAATCAAATCAATTTTTTTCTGATTATTTTGATAGGATAGTATTTTGAAATTTTAAATTACTTTGGGCTTATGTCTGGCCATAAAATATTTCCTAGTGATGTTTGCTAGATGTACACTATCAGCTGATATTTCAACACATCTCCTTAACTACAGTGTTTACGAGTGTTTACATCAACCTTTAATTCAGCAGAAAGAGCTGAAGTTATTTCTGTTTGTATGGCAGGGATAGAGACTTGTAGCCAAGTTGCAGATTTGTATATTATGAAATGACTGAAGCTGGTTATGAAAATCTTGGTTGTTGGACTTCTGATAATTACCTTCATCAGCAAATAGGATCATTTTCAGTGTAGGACACCAATTCTTTCTTATTCTGCTTTTTTTTTTTTTTGTATTGAATTGAGGGTGCAGTTAAGTATGAAGGCTGTATTGCTTTCATCAATAAGCATTGGTGCTGCGTTTACAATTTAGCATTGTACTTTTATAACAATTGGGTCTTTTCCTAAGATCTCTTTCTGTGTTCAGCAGAAGTTTAATATGTTGGGCATGTCTTCTTTCATCACAGCAGGGGACACAGTGTATTTGTGGGATGAACTAGTTCCATATTTGCAATGTGAAACCTGTTTGAACTTGTTTGCATGTGTGTGCCAGTTGATAGTACCTTTTGAGGTGGTGTTGGGGACTTGTGTCAGTAGTAGTATTTTTTTTTCCTCAATAATTAATTTATATCCTGTAAATATGCCATTACCGTTACACTTAAATGCTGTTCTTATTGTCTATGAATATAGTATATATTGATAATAGAGGATCAATAAACACATCTAGAAACTAACGGCTGGAATTAATGAGTGAAATACAAACACTATAACTCACAGTTTGCTACTTTAAAGAAAATCTCCCAGGGTTACCATGCTGAAAGCTTTTAAAGTTGCATTGAATGTGTGTATAGAAGAGTTTGTGCAGGGAGTTGGAGCTGTAAAAGAACTTAGATTAAGCGAGTCTCTGTGTCGCGTACACAGTTCTAAGAAGTGGAGAACTGGAGTGGGAATCTGTCTCACAGCGGGGTGGGCGCCAAGGCTTCCTGCGCAATGTGTGCTTAGGGAGCTTGTGTGCTCCGGCGAAGAGGCGTCGGGGAACTGCTTTGTCTGAGAATCTCAGTCAGGTTCAGGTGTCGAACCCCTCAGCCTTGATTTATCTGGTGTAGTTTTGGACACATGCAGAAGCAGAACACCAGGCAACTTGGGAATATTAGTGATAAAAGCTTAAGTGTACATCTTTTTATGTATTCGATTTACATGCCAGTATTGGATCAAAGTCCCACTTCAGATACCTCACTCGGCTTGTAAATATTACTCTTCCCTTTTTTTTTATCTGAATATGCTTGCTGATATAAATTATCACTTTAAATTACTTTTTTATTTAGAGTAAGAACATCTTGACTGCTTTACTTATGAATGGTCCGCTGTGCACATTAGAGGTGATAGAGATGAGGGTGGATGTCTGTTTTGTTATTTAGGTGGAAAAATATGTTTTCATGTTTGATTTGTAGTCCTGCCTAAAGAAAGCTGCACCACATTTTGTTCCACTACAAATTTCTCTTGATTTCATGGCATTTTTAAGGTTCATCTTGTTCTTAGCTGTTAAAAAAACCAGTTGATCTCAGACTCATTTTTGTCTGGGAAGGACAGGAGTGACTATGCAGGGAGACTGTTCAAAACCTACACTATTCTGTGCTAAAGACCAGCAGAGAAATAATTCGTCTAGGAAGATTTTTTTTAACAAACCTGCCAGCAAGCTTTTCTCTTACTGTAGGGTTCACATTTAAACTATTTTTAATGCTGGCTTTTGGAAAACAATGTATCTTTCTCCTTCTGTGATGGAAAGAAACAGCTCAGTAATAAAGAATACTGATCTCTGTGTCTTTCACATTCATGTCTCGGAAGAGATGTAATTCATAGAAGAAAATTACAAATCACATTATGAACTGCTTAAGAATTTCAGGAAAGGAAACAACTTCTGGAAGAAAACATGAAAAAAGAGTATAGCGACTAATATTTTTTTCAGAAATTTAGACATGACATTTCCTTTGTTGAAATGGACGTATAAAAAGACATGTGTAAACATGGATGATATCTCATAGGAACGGTTTTAAACTGGAATAACTATCTTCATCATGAAAACGGAAGGAAGTTTTTTGTAAGAGTCAAAAGATGGCCTAAACCTTTCCCATTTGGGCTATTTGAAGGAAAGGCTGCCCTCTTGAAACTGAGACTGCGTCCGAACTTTACTAACATAAATACAAATTCACTGACACCTTTGCACCATAAAGCAAGTGATTTAATCACATTGATAAAGTATATTGGTGTGGAATTCTGAGGAAACTGATATGAACTGGTCTTTATTATAGCATGACTGCTTTGCTGTCGCTGGGCTTTGAAGTGACTGTGCTTGAGCTTTCTGAAGAGTAGTTGGGACATGCTCCTTTGAAGCACAAGGTTCATAGCATGGGAGAAAATATTCAAGAGATCAGTTATTACTCCTGACTCACTGTGTATTCAAGCTGTATTTATTGCTTGTCATTGAGACAATAATTTGATTTGACAGGCAGATTGCGTGTTATTAAAATTAAAGGATTCCAGTTGCCTTACTGCACATGTGAGGTGTCGTTATGAAGATCTGCTTCATGCAGAGAACCAAGAAGACTGTGTCACTGGTTTGGTCTGCAGGTAAGGCAGCTGGACAAGTGCCCAGTTTGTAATTGGTTGGTGAATTAATTTTATATAGTTGTGCATAGTGAGTGTTTACTAATGGAATGCATTTCACGTTATTGAAGTTGATACCGTGCACCTTTTTCAGGGAAAACAGGAATTAGCAGTTTAGAGTGAGGGCTCTGTCATGTTACTGGTGTTACTGTGGGTATTTTTGTATCTAGTATGAACCTTGCACTACCATTTGGACCCCATTTTACTAGATACTGTATATTCATATATACAACAATAAGCCTATATAAAATGATGAAAACAAAAGAGGAAAAGATTGAAAAACAGTAGGAGAGTAGAAAAAGGCAAATCATGTACAATTGAAACACACTTTCAGGTAAAGTTTCTACTCTTTTTATGAATGAATAAAGCAGAAGGAATTCTTATTTGGGGTTCACTGGAAATGTTGCTGGAAAAAGCTGACTTTATTATTTCCTATTTGTAAAAAAAAAAAAAAGATAAGGCAAGTAGCGATCTGATTGTGAGCACGTATAGAATTGCCCAGTTTAGTGATCCCTAAACGTACTCTGTTACTCCTGTTTCATGAAGTTGTAACTGGTGAAATTGGTATAAATATATGAGCTCTTTTTATAGCAAAGGTTGCCATTTTTGTATGACTCCTTTGAGTTTAGGCATATTTGATGGGTTTTTTTCCCAGCCTTTTGGTGAATGATGTTTGATTTCTGCCAAGATAAACTGGTAAGGGGCAGCACACTCCACTAAGAGCCTATGTTCCAGGAATTTTACACCAGTCTGATTTTAAAATATCTATTTTCAAACATTTAAGAACAACAGTTTAGAAAATGTCTGATCCTTGAAAGTCCTTCCATAAACATCCACCACCAGTTGGTAAACTATTTAGGTCGCTTAAGCTGCTCCTTTGAATTTTTAGAAATATATGTAGTATTGAGAAGCACGCATTACTAGGATTGTGTAATGTGTTTTCTCGTATCAAAGAACGTATTTCTATTGTGCTCTAATGCTAACACTTTTTTTTTTTTTTTTTTTAAAGGAGAGCAAATGTTAGTAAATGTACAGGTAAACCTACCAATTAATTAAGTCTACATGTAATTAAGTAAATGTAAATTGCCATATGCTCAGTGCATTTCATAACCGTGAAGATAATAATTACCATATCCTGCTCGTAATGTCCTTACTTTCAAAACAGGTGGGATATTCTCCATCTCTTTCTTTTTTCTTAGTTATGATTTTTGAACAAATACTAAATGCAGTTACAACATGTAACTGAGAGCAGAACTGTTTGTTCAAATTTATGAATGCAGACTTAAAAAATTCTAAGTTCTTGTCCTTCCAGGCAAGGGTAAACAAAGAACTGGTTTCCAACCTAGCACATGCAGCCTACAAAGTTGAAGGTGAGGCAATTAAAAATAGAAGTTTCCTCACCTTCTGAATTGCACTCACTGAAAGTTTACAAAAGGAAGAAGGAAAATAATTGATAAATTGACACTGAAACTTCACTTTCTGGAGGATGCCATTTCTCTCAGATTCCATCAGACAATCCTGCAGTGTCTGAAGGGCAAATATATAAAAAATGTGAATGTGCTTGAAAAAAAGGAAATTTGAGAAGGAGAGTGAAAGGAAATTTTTAGATTCTAGCCAGTCATAAAAAATGACTCATCAGACTGTGCATCACTCCCATCTTTGTCTTTGACACGCTCTTAGTCATTCTATGATTTTCTGCAGTCTTTTCATGGTTATTAATGACTGAAATACTGTAAAACATAGTCTAAACTATATACGTATAATGATATTATTTTGTAACTCATATTATGAACACTGAGACGAGTCAGTTGTTGTTCTTGCTAAATAATTGTATTGCTTTACTTAGAATGAATTTTACTCATTACGTTTAATAGCTGGTTCGTATCTGTGTTGTCCGCTATTCTTTATGATTCTGATGGATGGAAGTAAATGGTTCACATAGTCATCCATGTTTTGGCTGCACTTTCTCAATGGCTTCTTTTAGACTCAGTGTATCAGTGTTAAGCAGCAATTTAGAGATTACCATAGTTAAACATTTTTCCATGTGTAGTTACTCCACCAGTAGTTACCCTCCCTGTGAAGTAAAAATACAAATGCGTAAAGTACTATGAACTAAGAAAGGGTTTTCCAAACTGCATGCCACTAGTGATACAGAAGCCACGTCAAAGCAGTATGAAACCTTTCACAGACCTGCTTCTACCAATTGTAATTGCTGTGGTTCTCATCGATACAACTGATGGAACCAAGCAATTAGATTTTCTGAAAACATGATCGAAGAAGAGTTATGTATGGACATGCAGTATGTGTTTATGACAACGAATATTCCCTTCAGCCTCAGGAAGAACTGTGTTCATTTGAATTAGACGGAGATAGGAGGGAGACTGAGCTGGTGATCTGCTTGTTTTGTAGTTTAGCTTCTGAAGATAAATGAAATAAATAATAGCAGATAAAAGGAATCATTAGGGCAATTATTAATATTTTCTTATAAATTAATTCCAACTAAAAATGTTTTGTAGAGTAACTCCTTTATAAAATCTGCTTACAAGATATCTTTGGAATATGTTTACAGGTATTTTGAAAGAGGATGGTTTATCCACATGAAAGACTCACAAACACCTTGAATTCTTAACCTTTACCTTCACCCTTCCTGATTCTTTTGACCTACTGTTTCCCTGTTTTTTAGATTACAATTTCTACTAGTGCCAATAATAAAAAAAGAAACACAACATAACCCTGAATGTCAACAAGAAGATTCACAGAGGAATGCAATCAAAAATGGTGTTGCAAATCAAGACTAGAATCAGACCATCAAAAATTCAAAAACATTCAGCTATTTGCAATTATGGTGGTAATTGCTATTTTAAAATGTTTTCCTTCTTCTAAAGAAAATCCATGTTGTTAGCTGAAATTCTAGGTATTTTAAATCACAGAAAATCTTTTCACAGCTGATGAAGACTAAATATTATAGGCAATCAAACCAACATATTATCTACATATTTTAGCTGATTAAAAAAAAGTAGCTTTTGGAACTTCTTTAAAAAATCATTTTACTGTGTAGTACTAGCTAATTACAGCGTACTTTTTCACAGACCAAAACATTGGCATTATCTGTTTTAAAGCAAAAGGTTGTGGATTTTTAAATTCTTTTTAAGGAAATGGCAACTGAGGTCTTTGCTATGATATTTTAGTCCAGATAATAATTCCTTTTTTTTCTGTTGTGAATCAGTGTTTGCAGTGAAGTTTTGATTAATATATGTAAACAACACATATAATACATGAAATTACAGTTTTCTTAAAAATACTGTAATTTAAAGATTGATGTATCAACATTATGTAATATGAGGCCATTAAATAGAAGTAAATGGCTGAAAGTTATATAGAGAGTACAGGAGAATGCTATTGAATAATAATGTAATAATAATTTTGGTTCAAGAGCAATTATTGTAAAGGGCAACTAAATTCTGAAGTTTTGCTTGAGACTTTCTCATACCATATTATATTTTTGAATATGGTAAATTGCATTTATTTTTATTCTCTGATACTAATAGTAAACTAGGGTCTTATTTCTTTTGTTCAGAGGCTTCTTTAATTCACAATTTTTGGAGGATGTGTTGCGTAAAGGGAAAATTCTATCTCAGTTTCATTATTGAAGCTTTCTAATGAGAATTTTTCTAGTAAATGTGTTAGAAGTCAATAATATGCCACATTTTTTAATTAAGTAAAAATTCTTAAGCATTCTGCTAGGTGTTTTCTTTTAGCAACATTTCATTCGTTATTAGCTTGATGTCTGAATAACAGATTTTAGCATGTGATTTACCTTAATAATCTCTTGTAAAAGTAAAGTTGTACAATGTAAAATTGGTCTATATGACCAATACCTGGAAAATTTACAGGATACAGTTTTGATGAAATATTTAGGAAAAAAACAAGTGAATACTTTTGTAACAGTTGTTTTATACGCACTATGTTTGCGTGAAGCAAATGCAAAGGATCGGCAGAGAAGTGATGACACAGCACTGATACAGCTGTAATAGGATCAATGAAGCTGGCAGAGCTCTGGGTGGAATTTTTTGAATCTAGAGGCAAATTTTAGTGGAGGATCCTGACTTACAGACCTCAGTTACAAAACAGTCAGGCTGAGAAACTGTACTAAAGTACTCTGAGATTGTGTAAGGCTTTTTTTTTTTTTTTCTTTTTTTTGCCTGG
>Ga0181612_151173_pt1 | contig 17231 bp, 11 predicted proteins | sample HoacroProtozoa21_FD_119630 | JGI IMG/M metagenome (GOLD analysis project Ga0181612, IMG submission 119630) | Hoatzin crop microbial communities from Cojedes, Venezuel. Combined Assembly of Gp0051906, Gp0051904, Gp0051908
CCTTTTTGAACTTCATCAGGTTCCTCTCTGCCCAACTTTCCAGCCTATCCAGGTCACGCTGAATGGCAGCACAGCCTTCAGGTGTATCCACCACTCCTCCCAGTTTTGTGTCATCAGCAAACTTGCTGAGGGTACACTCTAACTCTTCATCCAAGTCACTGATCAATAAGTTAAAGACTGGGCCCAGTACCAACCCTGAGGGACACCACTAGTTACAGGCCTCCCACTAGACTCAGTGCCTCTGATGACAACCCTCTGAGCTCTGCCATTCAGCCAGTTCTCAATCCACCTCGCTGACGACTCCTCTAGCCCGCACTTCTTGAGCTTCCCTGTGAGGATCTTATGGGAGACAGTGTCAAAAGCCTTTCTGGAGTCAAGGTAGACATCTTCCACTGCTCTCCCCTCACTCACCCAGCTGGTTGTGCCACCATAGAAGGCTGTCAGATTGGTCAAGTACAACGCCCCCTTCGTGAATCCATATTGACCACTCCTGATAACAAAGTCCTGAGGATTTTTAAAAATTTTATTCATATTTTTTTCACACCCTAGACTGAGCACCAACTCTTATCCAATGCATGGTCCAACCAAAACTGTGTTATGCAATGAAATTGTCTGAAACCAACAAATATACCAGGGAGGGATAAATCTGCCCAATCTCCAAACAAGATACATGTCACTGCAGTTGGCCAGATATGTCTTTTCCATGAGCAAAACTTGAACTTACATTTTTGGGTCCATAGAAAAACAAAAAACAACTGGACCTGAATTGTCACATAAAATGACAGATCTTGGGTGCTGCTTCTAGAGTTTCGTCTCATTTATAAATACAAAAAAAATTCTCTAAAATCCAGTGTTATTCAAAATAATTATATTTTCTTTTTACACTTGTAATAAATGTGTATAATACCAATAGGAAACATCAAAATGGGTCATGTTTTTACTTTGTGTGTTGACACAGTAATTGGACAATTATGTGTAATGCAGACTGACTGCCTCATGAAAAAATACACTCTCTGCATTAAAAATAAAAAGATTTTTTCCCCACACACATTATGGAAGCCACCAAGATAAAAGGGTGGAAAAAGGTTTGGAAAAGGGAAAAATCAGTCACCTGTGATTTGCACCATCTAGAAGCATATTGGTTTTAGTAATTGCTTAAAATGGTGCAGGAATGGCCTGACAGCCAGGAAATGTCAGCATGCATGAAGTTACTGAGTCTGGTCTGGGGCTTTGATACAACTTTAACCCTTTGGGTGAGTCTTTCCACTGCTCCCCTGTCTATCACAGACCTTGCCTTTTTCTTCACACCTTAGAGAATATGTCAAACACGAGAATATAGGGGTAAATTAGCCAGCTCAAAATTATGACTGTAGGTTGAAATAGTTGCCTAAGCCCCCTCTGTATCTAGTTAAGAAGGACAGCTGCCTTTAGAGAAGGATTTATCTCTCCCTTGGCATTTAAGATACAGGTGATAAGGATCATCCTTCAGACCTGCCATCATTTTTCCTCTGACTACAGTGGAAATGCAGATGATTAATTTTTAGATAGCCAAAATTAGGTGAAATCAATCTATCTGTACCAATAAAAAATATCTACCTTGAAATATATTTAGGCTAAATTGCAATGTACAGTATGTCAGCCTGAAAATGAATTAATTTTTACCAAATCTGGTTTGAATCAAATGAAGTTTCAGTGACACTCAAGAAAAAAAAAATTCACAGAGCACTATAAAAGTATCTCTGTGATAATAAAAAGAGCTACTAAGAATGTCCTCTGCATTTAATTTTTGAAAAGACTTTGATTTAGCAGATAAATTAAATTTATTGCTCGGGTAGAACCTTTGGGCATTTTACAGAAGAACTGAGGAACTATTGTGCTATCTCTTGTCACCTTGCAGATCTCATTAGTGTGCAAGACACTTGCATTGAAGGTCTTAATTTTATTCCTTACCCTATTTACAAAAAGCTAGAAGAATAGTCAAAGTTTTAAATGAAGTTCCCAAGTTATACCGAAACATTTGTTCACTTGCTTCAAAGAGCACTGGAGTTGAGATCTTGACTCCACCAAGGGCAGAGGTACCGGCTTTCCTTTGGCACTTGGCTGGTCTGGGAACTGACCTGGGATCCCCAGTTATCCATCAGGTTCTTGGGCAGCAGCACCTGCCCACGTCCTGCTCCCCGCAGTAAGCCTACGTGACTGTTTGAGATGATTTAGAAACAGTCTTGCAGAAATAGAAGAAAGAAGGAGAAAACAGAAATTTTCACTGCTTTCCTACACGGGTCATGAAGGGACAGTATGTGACCTTTCAAAACACCTTTCTCTGATGTGGCTATGGAGGCAGAGAAAATCATAGTCTAACGAAATCCAAGAATGAAAAAAGAAAGTGTAAATGAGATCAATAAGAGCAGGAAAATTTTCCAAGAGCAGTGTACACAGAGGAAAACAAGGACGAACAAGTAGTTTACGAAAAGATGGGAAAAACTGAAAAGAGCAACTGAGGAATGTTATGAAAAAAATAAGTAAAAAGAATGGTGAATAAAACAATAAACGTAAGATGCTTAGGGAAGGAAATCAATCTTTATTTCTTGGTCCCTCTCACTTGCCACAGGTCAAAGCTACAAAGACAGCATGACAGATTTCCACTGACTATCATGATAAAGTCCTGGCACATTGTCCTTGCTATTACTGTCAATCAGGAAAAACTGTCAAAAATTACTATGAACAATGAAGGTATATGTACACAGAGACAGTCACAAAAGATGACAGGAGAGAGGATTTTGACAGATTAAGATACTATTCTGCCTTTCCTGTGTATTTGTTTAACTTCCAGAATTCAGCGGACAGTAAAGCAAAATGGCAATAGATCTGTGTAACACAGAGGCCAGCAACGAGGCAGAGATCTCTATGTTATCTTGCAAATCAAAGTGAAATAAGGCAAAGGGAATGACGAGAAAGAAAAAAGGTAAAAATAAATACATAAAAACAAGTCAGAGAAGCTGAGCATGAGGGAGAGAGAAAGAGGCGGGGAGCGCAGCCAGGTTTTGTTCTCATTTACCCTCAAGTCATGGATTTACACTCGTGAAACTGGAAACACCATTTGGCCAAGCTCTCCTTATCAGCAACACGCAGAAATGAATGACAGACCATACAGATGGAAAAGACCTATTTGCTCATCCACTTGTCTTCCTGACAGAAGACAATTGTTTCCTATTGTACATTGCTTTTTTTTCCCCCTGAGTTTAAATTAAAGTCTCAAGAAATTGAACACCCAGGAAGTATCAATCTTTTAAGGATTTTTATACAACTAAATGACATCAGCATTAGCATACCCCATCCTTCCACTTTTCTAGCTTGACATTCAAACTGCACATTCTTATTCTCACGTCCTCTCAGTATCCCTTCCCACATAAATATATTGCCAGTTTAATCGCAGAGAAAAAAATCTTAGTTGCTTGCTAGAAATTAACCTTCTAATAACTTTCATTACTCTTAATTGCACTTAATCAAATTTCATGTGGTCTACCTGAGATGAGGTAACATCAGTTATGTTATCTTAAACTTTAAAATTTGTAATATCTTCTGAGAAAATGGACTCATAGCCATATAAAGATGATTTTTACCCTCTGTGTTCCACTGTATGTTATTCTACATTTCAGACTTCAAGTCATACTGAATATACTTTCCCACCAAAATGAGAAAATTCACAGTCAAAAAATGATGCCATTATTTTTACAATCACATTTAAGTGTTTATTCATAAACCAAACCTCACACGCATCTGCAGTGAAATTTTACTATATGTTAACTTTTGAAGAAAAAAACCCTTATGGCTTTTTTTATTCAGTTATTCTGTTTGTATGTACTTTTGTTGTTTAGATGTTTGATAATCTATCAGTTGTGATGGATTTTCTCCATAAACTGAGAACCTGTAAGGCTTGGAACAGCCAGCCTTCTCATCCTGAAATGCATCATCTTTGTACTTGCCAAATTAAAGCTCATTGTTGTTGTTTTCCATCCATAATTTTCAATGTTTCTTTTTGGTTCTAGCTAGTGGTGCTTCTATTTTTGCTCACATCTGAAAGCCCATACCTGAATCTTCCACTGGAACCTGCACAAGGCAGCTGCGAAGAACAGAAGCACAGAAACCACACCAGGAAAACATTATGCTGTGCATCCTTGGGCTCTATTTACTGAAAATTTTATCCCTAGTGCAGGTTATTTCTTGGATAGAGAAAAATCGTCTATTAGGTATATGCCAGACACCAGCAAGCCTCAGACCAGTGTCAACAGAAATCCTTCACAACAGACCTAATTTAAAGGAAATTCAGCTACTGTTATCCTGAAAGGTGCAGAGATCCTAAGTCTAGTTTGCTGTCAATTATTGCTTTAATTCAAGATTACAGGTTAATTTAAGTTTCTTATCTATGATTCTATTTTCAAATAGAAAACAATCCAGAAAAAATAAAGAAAAATAAAAAATTTACTGTGGAGTAAATCATTACTGATTCTGGCACAGAAAGCAACAATAATTCTCCTTAAAAAAATGTTATAAAGCTGATTTTTCATTAGGCTTTTTTTCATCCCTCAGCCAGTTTTCAAGCTATACAGCAATGCTGAATAGAAACATTCAATTTGGTCGCAGTTCATTTTGTGAGAGATGAGAACACGGCAGATCAAGAATTTACTACGACCTGCTGTTGTCTTTGGGCGTATTTCAGATTTCCAGTGTCACATTGATCAGTCTGATTTTTTAAAAAATATTTACTTGCTCAAGTTCAAACACTGGGTTCATAATACATTTTCAAAAGAAATAACATGGTTTATTTTTTATACATTACTGAAAATAGTTCTGCTAATGCATAAAAGTCAAAACTTAAGTGACAGTATTACTAACAAACTAAATGCTGCTTTGTGAAAAACTTTAAGGATTCTTTATATAAAAATACCTAATCATTGAGATATTGGTCTTAATTCTAAAAATGAAAGTTTAAGTTATACTAATACAGACCAAACTATTAGGTTTTAGTATCATTTTGCCACTGTTGCAATGTCATTGCTCAAGCCAATTTTATACGATACAGTTATTACATTGTCTTTTAGATTTTTCATCACTTTTGCAAATATTAAACCAGATGTAGGAGATAATACCAAAACATTATTGTATTTACAGCTTGAGCTCTACTGTAAGCAATTTGACAAGAGGGTTCATTGAGGTTTGCAGGTTTATTCCAAGAAAAACATACCAACAAAACCCCAAAGGAGGGATTCCTTAAATATCTGGAGACTTGGTAAACTTCAGAGATATCCCTGTGAGTTCAACTTGATCCACTGTTCCTCCATACCTCCATGATCAGCCAGTATCAGAGCCAGGATGTGGGGCCAGGCAGGCTTCGGACCTGACACGCATATTCTCATGTAAAATATGCAAGAACTCCCCTGACCTAAATGCAAACAGCCAAGATTTTCCTGATACCAGTTTTCCATAGCTTTCATCAAAACATACACTACAAATCTTTCCACAAACCTGACATTCTCTACTCTCTTAATAAACCCTCACGCAGGTCAAATGCACAAGCTCATGGTAACATGCCTATTAACTATTTGTCTGAAAAGGAACAGCCTACTCTTAGTACTAAAGAAAATAAATCACATGTATATCAAAACATTATTTTGGTAGAACTTCATTCTGTGCTGCACTGCTCTTCATAGCAATCTGCTTTATTTTGTCTCCTCCAGGACGGGGCTGCTTTATCAACAACAGAAAATAAGTTCACACATAATACAGTTCTTCAGTGCTGCACTGTTAAAAGGTCACTTCTGCACACACCCTTTTTGACAAGAAAGGGATATAGAAGAATTACTTGACTTTGTTCTCTTCAAATGTTGCACAGAAAGCTTTTAAGGAAGAAGTGACTCTAATAGGAAAGCAACACAAAGGGGCCACATGGAATGCCGTGATTATTTGAACCTAAATGACTCTGTCAGTGCACTAATCTTTCGCCTACAGGGAATCAGACTCTCACGTCAGTCACGGGGGACTAGGAAATTATTTCTGATCTTTGTATCTATTTTTACACATCATAAAACAGCAGTAACAGTTTGGTACAATTCACCAGGCTTGGCCATCAGCTCTAACTAAAACTTGGGCGTTTCTGCAGAAGTACTACTTTAACCATATGTTCAAGCTCAAACTAACCCTCAAATGCTCGTGCATTTGTTCAGCTGATGTCTGTGAGCAGGATACTCTCCTGCCCACAGTCCTGTTACACCTACAGTTTCAGCTATGAGGTCACTGTTGATCTGTCTCTATCGGGGTCAGAAAAGTGACGTGAACCATCCCTAGCACAGAAGCTCATGAAGGTTTCACTGTGCTTGTGAAGAAGAGCAATGCATGTGCTCTAAGCAGTAGTAAGACTGGCCTCACCTGCATACTGCACAGTCAACAGACAGGAAAAAACACAGGAAAACACTTTCTGATTTAGCAATTATTTTTAAAAGTCCTGCTATAGTTTGCAGTCATTTCACAACATGTTTTCTACAAACAAGCACAAATACCAACATAAAATACAGTCACCACAGCGGTGCAAAGTACACAAGGAGGTGGTAAATGATGGCACTTTGTCACAGAGGCAGCACCCTCTCCCGGGCAAAGATTACCCCTATCAAGTGAAAGGAGATTTCACGGTCATCAGCGATCACCGAGGGTCTGGCCCTGAGTCTAAAGCGACAAACTGAAATCTTCTCAGTTCCCTCACTTTTACTGACCATCACACTTCCTGTCAAAAACATCCCTGAAGTAACAAAACCAGCCAAAAAGAGGTATTAGGCATAACGAATCAGGAGTGATTTAGCCCTGGCAGCTGAAAAAACTCCCATTGAAAAGGTTGGCTCACTGATCAATCCAGGTAGAGTCACGCAGGCTCCTAAGTATCCAGAACTTTTCTTCAGCCACAAATATTAATCCTAAAAACTTTAACATTTATCCCTGTTAGAAAAGCCGATGTATTATCTATTGACTTCCATCACAATTTCAGCTGTTATTCATATATTAATGGTCACTTGTCTATCATCCTGCAACATGCTGGTCAAAGCCAACTGCTTCTGAGAGCTAGAGAGTATCTGAAATCCAGATTGAGCATTGAATCCATAATGAAAAAAAAGAAAAGAAATTAATCCCTTTTACAAAATAAACCCCTCTGCTCTTTGGTCAATCTTGTTAAAAGCAGACTAACAAAGAACAAAATAGAAGTCGTTTTTTGTATATCAAACTCCAGATTTAAGGCCTACTCGATATTTTTCCTCAATAAATTCAAGCAATTCATAGAACATATTTATCCTCATGCAAACTTTAGGTCAATTATTGGACATATTGAAGGAAGTTGCTATTTCTTCCTTCATTCTTTATTCAAGATTTTTTATGCCAAGATGGCTCCATTTACACTTAATACAAGCAACATGCGCAAAAAATAAAAATATAATTAAAACTGGGAAGAAACAACATATTCACCATTCTGACATTGCATGGGCTCAGCAAAATTTGTACGCACGGAGCCTATATACCGCCACACTCGATTTCTATCCTGTTTTTTCAGACTCCCACTTAAGAAGCCCGTCAGTCCCAATGATGGTTTAACAGCTTTGTATCTGTAGAAAAAATGATTTCCCAGCATGAAGTTCCATTCTGCACAATGCTGGTTTCAACACTATTATGTCAGGAAATAGGCCTTTTCCCCTATTCTTCCAAATGTTAGTCTGCAACCTTTATTTTGTGTTTAGATGTATACGGCATGCGTGTTGAAATTTAAGGCAGTTATTGTCATTTGCAATGTATTTCACCAGCCAATAATGGGAACGTTGTAGATTCCAGAGAGCCCGCTTTTTTTTTTTTGGAGGGGGCCGTTGGCTGACATCTGTTTGCTGGTAGATTGCCCACCCCAGCGCTTTGGCAGGGCTCCTTGCTTTTGCCGTGCTGTAGAGTTGCTCATAGTAGGACTCAGCTACTACGTGAAAGGCTTGAAAGCTGCCACCGCGTAAAACACTGTCACAATTCATAGTAAATGTCCTTGTGGGCTCTGGAATGTTACTGTGCTGCATACTGCAGCGAGGACAGGGCCTCCAGATAGTTTCAAACTATTATAATGAGTTAAAAATTGCCCACTGGTAACTATTTAAAGGTCATTAGTTACTTTTTATATATATAGTGCATGTATTCAGCTAGCAGAAATCTGGTACTACATTGTTGGCCATAAAGGGAAAAGCTGGACAAGTTCTAAAAAGAGATCAAAGCCTGGGCCAGATCCTCAATTAAAGTCCGATGAATTATATACATGTACATCAGCAGAGGACATTTTACAGAGTACAAAAAAACTTTGTGTCAGAGCAAGAGTTAAGTGACAAACTACCACTGGTGTGACTGCAGTTCTGACTGTGCTTGTCCAAAATATTCAAGAACTGAGTTGAACAAAATAATAAAATAAACCCCATGAAGTGCTGGCTTCATGTGTTGTCTCACTTTCTTAAAAAGTTCACTCTCTGCTTGCCTTCAGGAAAAATCAAGCTGCAAAAATAATAGATAACCTGGCAGCAACGGATACTGGGCTTCCACCTTTAAAACCCACCTGTATATCCTCATATCCTCACAGGTAAATTCACCCACAAGCAGAAACAAAACCTGTGTGTGAGAGTATAGTAATACACAGCATTTGTTTTTGGCTGTTCCTGTGGTTTCAGGATATGGTATTTGATGATCTTGGAAACAGATTTATGTTTTTTTCAAAGCTAAACAAAGAAACACAGCTAAACGATGCATTCACTAAGGTCACACCGCTGACGGGTAAATTGTTTCATTCTCCTAACAACGAAAAAATTCTATGACTCTTCCTGCTTCCATCGTTAGTTTGGTAATGCTTTGATTTTCATATACAAGTGCTGCATAGTAATAAGTTCCTTTTTAAACAAACAGGCTCAAACAGGTAAAAAAGACTAAACAAAAAACCCTTCAGGTTTTAAATTTGTAAGTGGAAGGAAATAATAACAGGTTGCCTAGAGCAGTTGGAAACTGAAAATATCTTATCAATTTTACCTGGTAAATTTGACTTCTTGTGATTTACAGGCTGGTTTTGTCAAGTAATCCCACTGTGTACAGAAAATAATCTTCTGGTCTGTTTGGCCACGAGTAGAGAAGAAACTTAGAAAAGGAGTAAGAACAAAGGAGGATGCTGGATGAAGGGGAGCTGAGAAAAACTATCAAAACAAGAGTAAAGCAAAGAGGAACAAACCCGGCTTTGTGGATCCATGTGGATTAAGACTCACTTATTTGTAATTCTGAATAACAGAAAGTAATGCAGGAAACATTTGCTGAACCTTATTTGCACTTTTTATTGTAAAGGTCAAAGAGGTGTATAATGGTTTTGCGAAGAGAAAAAAGTAACTGTAATAAGGTCTATTACTTACTATACTTGCTCGGTAACACTAAACCAAAGAGCAATGAACTGTACCTTTGGAAACTCTAAGGAATTGCCTTTTATAGCCGAAAGGTCAGAACAGAATTTGGAAGATCAGCTATTAAGTTACATGGTCTTTATGTATCGTTCACATTTTGCCAGTGAATTTACAGGAATTTCTATGTTGGATAACAGAGATAGGGCTTGTTCTCTTTTAGTATTTAAGCAGGAGAACCCAATCCCTTTTGCATACATTCCTCCCCCCGAAAACACACAGCCTTTCAAGCGTATTTTCTTGCTTTTGTATCTGTCTGTACCTATTCAAAATGAATGCTAGCCTATTTCATAAGTGCTCCCCCTGTTCCTCTTGCAAGGCAGAAGCTGGCACAAGTGCAAGCATGCAGCAGAGTTGGGTTAGGGCAGCTGACGAGTACGTGGTAGCTGTCCCATCCATCCCTTACGTGTTTTGTGAAAGCACCGTCAGTCCATGGGATCTCTGAAGTTGAATGAGATGGCAGGCGGCGCGGCGATAAAGGAGCTGCACTAGAAATGCCATCTATTTAAGCTGCACACAACACGTCGCCATTTTGTCTAAGGCACAGCATTGGGATACTGTTTCACTGTGCTGGCCAGGCAGGGACTGCTGGACTGCCCTTTTGCCTGAACAGAGGAGCCTGGAGAACAGACACATCCACAAATAAAGTTTTTCTGCACTTGGACACTGGACTGGTGGGATATTCAATGCTGCATACTACAAATTATTACCTGACGCGTACCCAAGAGCAGTTTCTCTGACCTTTCCCTGACTGCTGCACAAGGGATGTGAATGAAATAAAAACCTCCTGACACGTGCACCTACATGCTTTTTCAGAACAGCTCCACCCTTCTGCTGCTCATGGGCAAACCAGCCAAAGCTTTGATCAATGGATTTGAATTAGAGGTGTGATCGCCATCAGCTTTGGTGAAGCCAACATCTAGCGCAGGAAAAAAATTTAAGAGAAAAGTAACCAAAAGTTTAAAGGTGGATATGAGGCAGGCTCTGTTCCAATGACATCAGAAAGACATGGTACAAGACTCTGTCCTGCCCACTCCCTCCCAAATGTAAATATCATTAAATCAGCATTTCTGGAGATGACCTGCTTAAACCGAAGTGTTACGACCATGTTCTTTGGATGCTTTAGCCAGCTCAGGGCTAGATGGCAGACACTGTCCCCAGCCAGCGTCACAGGGGTGAACCTCATTCACAATTCCAACTTCGGACCCTCCCTGGGAAACTCGTAATGATGTACGATAACATTTTTACAATGGAAATGCCTCACAGCAGTCATTACTCAACCACTCTAGAGCAAGATTAAAATTATTTTAGTGAGCAGAAAACCAAGGCAACTGCTGACATTTTTGTGGCAAACACTGTAACTATCATTTCTGCATAACAGGAATGTTCATCCATCTGGCTCATTAGGAGTCTATGCTCCAGTTAATCCAGGTCAAATCTGTTTTACTTCTGTGCAGTGGAAACTATTTTGAGAAGCCTGTGCAAGGCCCACAGATTGAGACAAACAGCTATGCAGAGCTTAGAGCACAATTACTGTGCAACAAAACAAAAGAGCCTTCTGCCCTATGTACCATTAGATAACACGGATCTAAATGTGTCAAGGCTCAATCTTAATGGTATTACTAGGTACAGAGAGTATTGTTATTTCTATGTATCATTGAGAAGCAGCTCTAATAATTACAGGAGATTACAATCTGGAACATTTAAGATGAGAAAATACCCAGCTAGCACAGTATCTCACTGAAATAAGGTCGAATACAAAGTAGGATTGGCAAAGTAGTCCTAAGGGAGAGCTGAGGAACAAACCCCACATGTTGTGTAAAACCGAATAATCAATTTAAATAAATAATAGTTTCCAAGAATAAATTTTTGGCTTAACTGATAATTTACAGACTTTCAGCGATTTTCTTAGAAAATCCACTGAGCTATATCTCTATTCTAATTTAAATATACTTACGACATTCTTTGTGAAGCAAACACAGAATTACAGAATAATACAGGTTGCAGGGGAGGCCACCTAGTCTGACACTGTTCAAAGCAGGTCCCCCTTCAGAGTTAGATCAAGTAACTCAGGGCTGTGCCCAATTGAGTTTTGAATACTTCCAAGAGAGGAGATTCTACAACCCCTCTTGGCAACCTCCTCTGGTGCTTAACTTGTGATACCCATGGTAAAAAATATTCCTGGTATCTTGTCAAAATTTTCATTTTGGAATCCTGTTTCATCCTTTCCCTGTACAACCCTGAGAAGAGTCTGACTTAATTTTCTCCATAACTACCTATTAGGTAGCTGAAGATAGCAATTAGCTCCCCTCTTAGCCTTTTCATGGCTAATTAGTACAGTACTTCTAAGTTTCATCACTAGAGAGAACAGTTTTGCACTCAGTACAGTTCCTACATTTTTGTAATGATAGGATTTCAGGCCTTCCTCAATTTGTAATTAACTGTGGACCTAGCTGTAAGTAAAAGGTTGATGGCACCCTCTATTCACATGATTTCTTATGCATACAAACTATATACATGTACACAGTGTATTATATTGTTAAACCTGTGCAGAGTTACCCAAGTTCTCTAAAGATGTCTGAAGCAAACTCAAAACAATGGTCAAGGAAATCTTAAGTGGCAAAAGTAAGCTTTAGCCACAAAAAAATAATTATGTAGCATCGTCAGGCAATAATAATGCGTTTGTGACATAGTCCTTGAAACCACTTCCCAAATTTTTAACATGTCTGTATTACAGAAAAAGGGTAAATCCACATTTAGCAAGTGCATCTTTGAATCAGTTGCTGACTGAGCTACACACGACCTCTGTGCAAATCTCCGACAAGTTCAGTGTTCTAAATCAGGTAAATTATTAATTGTCAGAATACTTTTTCAGTCATTTGTAGGGCAGCTACAAAGAAGGTGAAAGTGCTTCTATCTTAGCTCTAGAATGCTCTATATTATCAAGTTATATAACAGAAACATAGGTGAGTTAGTGACAGAAAAAAGTCAAAGAGAATGATATCCCAGTGATATCTTAGGGCCAAATCACACAGAACAAGACGAAAGCAAAAAATGAAGAACTTCTTTGTTGACTAGAGATGCCTCTGGAAGCCATCAACTAAAGACCTCAACAGGAATAGTTCTTCAAGGCATGGCAAGCCCTGAAGTGGGCTGGAAAGGCCAGTAAGCTGCATGCTCTAGCGGAGATGCTGAAAGAGCCAAGAGGGGTCCTCACTGGGTGATGTTTCAGTATCTTTCTCATTATAACTAAGTCCAGTACAGAGAAAATAAACTGATTCTTATACATGTGTACCAAGCACAACGATCTCTGAAACGTAAAATTATTAACCAGAGGTGAACTGGCAAATTCCCACAACATCTTGTCCCCAGCAGACTTGTGGGCTCCCCAGAGTTTAAAGAAACTGCAGTGCAGAGTTGGAAGAACCTAATGGGAGGCAAATAAAATCATCACAGATACCCTTCATAGTATGATTGAAGTCAAAGTTGTTACTGAAAGAAATCTCTGAACACAGCATTGTTGCACTCAACTTAGGCATATGAATTAATAAACCAAAGAAGCTACAGTCAGTCAGGTTTCATGGTAAATGGTCAAGGGAAAAGATTCGTAAGTTTTATTAATATTTAACAGTATTGTAACACTAAGTGTAGTACACATTAAATATTAATTTTCCACTTACTTTAGGAAAGTACACTACACAATGTTTTCAGCACACAGGAAAATACAAACATTGTTTTCCCTAATATCATTGAAATATGTTTTTCTCCCTGTTGAGAATGTGAATTAGGTTCCCAGAAGAAATTTCTATTTTTCTCTATCACCTGTTTCCTCAGCATCCAAGTAACTTGCAAAAACGAAGACTGAAAACACAGCAAGAGAAACTGGAGATCCCCAAGGAAGAGAGACAGGAGTTTCTGCCAAGGATCAAGGAGGGATTAAATATATAGAGTCAGTTCGAGGGAATGATTCTGGGAGAAGAGATTTACTAGGAAACAAAATTGCCTCACAGATGAAGACACTGGAAAGTCTGCAAACCTAATAGTGAAGAAGATGAGGAGCAGTCAGACTTTCCCACCCTGTCACGGGGAGCACTTAGTTTATTTTTCCTGGCTCAAAGAAGTCTCACTTTAGAGTGAGCTTACATTCTTTGGAGATAAACAGTAAAGTACTATAGGTGACAGCAGCCATTTACACAGATCAAGAGGCAATATTATCTATACCATGGAAATAAAATCCACGGTAACTCCTGCTTGTTGCCTGATGACTAAGGCTCCAGGGAGGATTTTTTTTGTGTTTTGTTCTGTTGTGGTCTTAGTTTTCTAAAGCAGTAAGGGAATAAGATCCTTTCAGACAGGGAGAAGGGATTAGTGCATCATGCTGATGATTCAGGGTCAGGCCTGGCAGTGCAACAGCTGGGACAGTTCTTAGCAGCAATGAGGAAGCTGTCTGAAAAAAGGAAAAGAGGGATTCAGTATCAGTGGCCACAGCAAACCGTGTTACTACTTCAAAAACTTTAAGTTACTGACAATAAAGAAAGGGAGTGAAGAAAGAGGCTGAGCAGGACACTTGCCAGTGGTCCCCCTACCTGCTGTGAAAGGCAAGCAGGCCCAAACTTTCCCAGCTTTTTGTGCCTAGCTGTAAGAGTCCCCAAAACGTCTTTTACTCAAACTATGTAAAAACAGAATCTGATTTTTGCTGGTGAGGTGGGAGGATGTGGGTGAAGGGAGAACCACGACGAATAAATTAGCTGAAGAGGGCTCGCAGCATGCAGCCGATGGAGCGGTTTGGCGCAGGCACCGTGACCCAAACAATGGACAGCAGGAGCGGCCCCGAGGGACCTCCTGCGGCCCCGGTCCCGCCAAACTGCGGCATTCCTCTCCTCCCTCCCTCCAGCCCCCAAGGAACATGTCCCTGATTCAACTGTTTGTCAGCGTGCCAGGCTGTGGACTCAGCCCCAACCTGAGGAGCAGGAATTCCCCCGTGGCTCTCGGCCTCCGGCGCCGGAGGTGGACATGTCCCACTCCACAGGGCCACGGCCAGCATGGGGGCCTGGAGGCAGCGCCTGGAAGAACACCAGTGCCTCCCAGAGACACCTCCTCGTTGCTGGTGGCTATGGAGGCCTCTCCTCTGAGCTTCAGCGAGAAAAAGCAAGCTCATAACACGTCCTGCCTATCCACAAACCAGGCTAAATCAAAGATGTATGATACAGATGTCCCGATTAGGTGCGAAAACTAAATAGAAACTAGGTGCTTTACAAGTGATGTCGAAATAAACTTAGGCTGTGATTAATTAGATCCATCACAATTTATGCATAAACTGCAATTTATGCCGCACTGCACCAACCAATCATGCGGTTTATTCTAGACATGGAACAAGATGATTTAGACTACACAGAGACATACATCAGGCCTGTCGTGGAGGGGAGGAGAACTGGAAAGGGCTCTGAGGGAGAAACCTGTGCCTGCTCACCCTCATTATCACACTCACTTTGTGAGAGCTGTAATTCCAGCAGCCAGGTCTTGCTAACCTACCTGCCAACCAGCGCAAGAACGCATGGTGACACAAAGATGTAGATTAGAAGTAAAGACTGTTAAAATAAACCCCCATATCTGCTAATAATACTCCTATTTCTCTAGGGTTTTCTCCATCTTATGTTCTCATGCAAGCTGGTTGCAGGCGTGTGTTATGGTGGCACAGCTCCGTGGCTGCCATGTGTCTCAGGTCCTTCCTTGAATCCTCTCCGGCTGCGTCCTGGCTAACCGCTTGCCTCCCTCTACCCCACATCCCTTGTGTGGCTTCATACAGCCCTCCCGCTTCTGCTTCTCCATCAGTTCCTACCCTCTCCAGCAACCCCCTACCCTTCAGGCATCCACCATTTACCATAGCATTCGCATCATCAAAACAGATTCTTGTCAGTGTTTTGTAAATATATAAATACGTTTCTTTTCTTGTAAGCATGAGAAGATGTGAATGCAGGAACAAACAATCATACAAGGTGGAGGCCTAGGTACCTGTAGTTGCCCTGTTAGTGTTTAGGCAGCACTGCCAGCCAGCTCATGTCCTGTCAGCAACTCTGCCTCCAAGGATACTAACTGCGTTAGTCCCAGAGAAAAGGGATTCGCTGATTTTCTGTTGCAATTCTGACTAGCTTACAGTGCTGACATTTTTGTCTGTTGAAAATGATAATGATATTGGTAATAGCTAGGACCCCATAAGAGGGTTTCTCTGCATGAAGTCAAGCTTGAGTGTTATGCTTAATCTGCAGTTACATTTTAAATTGCATTTATATTATAGCTTAATTGAAGTGTGCATATGATTTCCCACAAATAGTACTTTCAGTTGTTATACTATATCAATAATAATTACAACGATTTATACATTCATTCAACTTAGATTATGTGAAAGATCATGAATGCATTTGAATTACAGTGGAGTCAACTCTATACTGCCATAAACCAACTTGCTGTTATTTTCCTTTTTCCCCTCATATACGCCCTTCTAGAAAGATTGCCTCTAACAGATACACAGGTGCAGGAGCCGATATGCATCTTGTTGATGAGTTAATGCTGGATTTGTTAAAATATTTTATTTTCATTCCCTTCCCTATCATGTTATCAAGGACCCTGCAATATACTTCAGAATAACTAGATCTTTTGACAACTGCTGTAATAGCTAATAACTGTTACTAACATCATACAAAGTGCTTGAAGTTTCATAAACTCACCTCTAGGATTCTTCTCTTTCTAGCAACATCTTTGATTGTTTCCAGGTGTGAGTTCAGCCCTGGCCACAGCAATGACAACTTGTCTCTTCATACAGAAAACACGTTCTTGCTCTCTTCTGCCAACATAATTTCGGTATTCAAGCTCATCTACTGAAAAATAACCAGGCTTTTGTTTACAGTGATTAAAAATTCATAATCTCGTCTAGGCCTCAGAATTTTTCACAGCATATTGGCAATTAATATCCAATGAATGCTTGTAGACCCATTGACTGTGTTACATATCTACAAAGAAAACTGTTGACACATTCATTTGTATTTCAAACTGCATGCTGTAGACTATGTGGAATAGGGAGTACATACATATCTTAGCATATTCTAAACTCAGGTACAACAACTCTCCAGGAACATATTCTCACCAAAAAACTTCAAAATGAAAAAAATCCAGGTATTTTTACAGTGTAGGAAATACAGAATTACAACATCCTAGACAAAAATAATCTCTAGTGTTTATTAGGAAAAGGCCTCAGGCAATTGGAGTGGGTTATGCTGTTTCTGAGTGAGAAAGAAATAGTGGATTTCTAAAAGCAACTTCCCATGAACGTCCACAGTTGTGGGTATAGCTGTAGACCAAGAAATAGGCTACAGAGGATGCAAACCAGAATACAAAGGATTACAATAAAATAAAACAGAAGATGCAAATTCATATTCTGTAAAGTTGAAATAGAATATAACTTTCAAAGAAGTGTGATTAACTTAAGGAATCCTTGAAGCTGCATCACACATGGTACATTTTCCTTCTGGCTCAAAAATACTCTCTGTCTTAATGAAAAGCTGTTATACAGAAGTACATCTTATAAGTTCCCAAATCAAGAGTCCTCAGGTTTCCAACAGGTTCCCAACTGGGAGCCCTTCCCACTAGAACAGGTCTAAATGACTTCTGATTGTAAGTCAACATACCAAATATCTCACTTCAAACATCTCATGCTAAATTTATAATCCAACTAAAATC
>Ga0181612_137705_pt1 | contig 17230 bp, 8 predicted proteins | sample HoacroProtozoa21_FD_119630 | JGI IMG/M metagenome (GOLD analysis project Ga0181612, IMG submission 119630) | Hoatzin crop microbial communities from Cojedes, Venezuel. Combined Assembly of Gp0051906, Gp0051904, Gp0051908
CAGAATGGTAAGGGTTGGAAGGGACCTCTGTGGATCATCTACTCCAACCCCCCTGCTGAAGCACAGGGTTTACACCTTTTATATTTTTATATGCATGTGTTGTTTGTGAGCAGGTAGCTGGAATAGATGCTAATGGGTATCCTTCACTTAATGTTAACTGCGTTGTTTCTCTGGTACTTGAGATTGCAAGGGAATAGAGTCAATGCTATAACTGGATCTTTGCAATCCAATGTTAAGTTCTTAACTTCAAGAAGTCATTCACTTTATGTTCATAAACTTCCCCTGCCCCCAAATGTAGACCATATCTGATCTAGTACACTGCTAGGAGCATTACAATACAAACACACTTCGCAAATACCGAAATGTCTTTTTAGGAGGTTTGCTACTGACACCTTTCACTCACTGAAGATTTCTAAGCACTTACTGAATAAGTGAGGTCTAAGTTGATGTTTTCTGAAGTAGCAATTTGTTCACGTTGTCTCACCAATACTCTTTCCTTTCTTCCAGCCTCCTTTGCTTTTTCCAGAGCCTTAAATAAAATACTAGTATTCAGCAGTGCCTTGAATCTTACTAACCCAAGATGGCAAAAGTACATTTAAATAAGTATGAAAAGAACATCCTGATGTCCACTTTCTTTAGATACACAGACTGTACCCAATGTCTGAAAAGTAGCAATACAACCCCCACAGAGGTGTTAATTAGCAATAAGCAGACACACAGTTAGACATCTAAGTCTGCTCAGCTGTATAATTTTAGAGAAGTATAGTCACACACATAATACATGCCACAATCACTTACGACCCTAGAAGCTTACTCTACTTGTATTAATCATAGAAAATGCATATAAATGTCTAGAAAAAAAGAAAAAAGAGCGCATTTAGGCTTGGCATGTTTTGGCATGTTTCCTTAGCTGCAGAACCCCAGTGCAGGAAGGTGCTGGAAGGAAGAAAGCAAAAGCAGGAACGTGCATGTTACATAAACATGTGCTGTACATACACTTTGACTAATTATGGACGCAGGTAAATTGCTTCCCTTTTTTATCTGTCCACAAGTGGTATTTCACATGTGTGTTCACAATTTGAGTAACTCCAAAAGTACTAATTTATCCAATGATAATCTTCTGCAGATTGCTGTCAGGACCCTTCATGCAAGTAATGCTACTGGTCTACAAGTGCCATTAGCAGTCCTGCATGCCTCTGCAAGGGTGTAATGGTTAAAAAAAAGTAACAGGTAGCACTCAGGGTAGATATTTGGCAGATAGCAGTGAAGGAAGCATTTCTAAAGATAGAGCTTGATTCTTAGTCCTTATGGTAGAAGGCAAATGCAACTTGGCTGTTTTATAGGTAATGAGTTGGCAACTTTGATGACTTCTGCAGGAAAATGGGTATTCTGCTGGACTTGTCAGAAACTAACACAAACATCCTAGAGGACACTCAGAATGGTCTGGTTCAATCTACATAAGAAACAACCCTTTGACATCAAGAAGCCAAGAACATTCTTGGCCATACATGCAAGAGGCTGCAGAAAAACTAACAGAACAGGTTGACTCATCTCCTACTGAAGGTGAAATTCAGACATTATATCAGAAATAAATTCAGATGGGTCTGTAAGAACGCTTATCCTAAATGGACATAATAAATGGATAGACTTCAGATAGGAAGCTATCAGTAGCAGAAAAAAAAAATTTGTAACAAAAGTGCAATATAAGAGGATCTTTGTCACCTTGAAGGGTGAACCCATCTAGTCTAAACATCAGACTTAAGTTCCACTTTAGTACTCACAGTTCCACTGTTAGGAGCCTTTTTGCTAACTCCCCAAGGAAGTAAACTCTCTACAGTGTGTGCTGCTGGGCAAAGATATGCTAAGTGAAATTCCTCTTTCCAAAGGAGCTATCAAGCTATTAGCTCAACAGATAATCCATAAATCATTGGAAAGGAGTATGACTGAGGCAGAGCAGGATTCCAGACAGTTGTCCTCGTAGTTTCAAGCATAAAGGCAGTACTCGCACAGTACAGTATCATCCTTATACCAGAACTGTCCAGGCTGACCTACCACAATCCAGATGATCAATGTTCAATCTTGTCTTAGTTTGATCTGGATCACTGGAATTGCTGTACAAACTGCAGAAAGGCATATACCAGGCTTTTTATCCAGAGAAACAATAACTAATTCAGAGAGCCAGGACAGCTTTTTTCTCAAAACCAATTGATACAATGCTTCTTTGTAGCAGGCAAAAAGACATGGGATGTTACCCATCCAGCAAAGACAGTCCTCAAGACAACTGAAATCTTCCAGTCACAGTCTAACAGGGTAAATGTCCTATTCTGTATTTGAAAATATTCACACTACAGAAGACACAAAATCATTGACAAGAAAAGTACACTCTTGCTGTCCTAGTTCCAAAGGTAAACTGCTGTCTTTAAAGAGAGGAGAAAACCTCGAACCAAGTATGCTTCTTAAAGAAATGCTAGATACAAAGGGCAGCTCCTGCCACTGTGACATGGAATATTTCACCTACAGGAGGCCTAAAACATACAAATAAGGGATTACTATTTAAGAAAACCATCAAATATAGGTAAGATTGTAAGAATAACACATGTAGTCTCACAAGAAGCTTCACATAGGCACACAATATCACCTTGCTTAAAAGGGCTAACCTTCACTGTCTGTGGGGAGCACCGGACAATATAAAGTCCCTTCAGGATAAGAAAGCCCTCACTGTCACCGAGTCCAGCGTGGCTCCTAAGAGCTGAATGAATTGTAGATGTCAATGGAAAGACAAAGAGAGCTTAACAAAGCTGATCTATCAAAAGATGGACTGCATGCTTCTTAACAGATCCAAACTGCAGCTAAGACCACCCACAAATTAAGACAGCTGAGATAAGACTAAATGCTGCGTACCCACCATGTTTCACAAGACCTAGAGCTATGCGAAATTGTCTGAATCAGTGCAGACAGATGAATATTGCTTTGTGTCAGACAAAAAGACAACATTTATTAAAAATGCTAACTTATCCAAACAGCTTGAACTCACAAATTACATCTATACTAGATGTAAATCAAATGGGCTAGAACCTGTTATTTAGCCACTACTAACTGGCACGACACTGCTCTACTACACTCTACAACAGACTGAATACATTCAAACTACCCATTGGCAACAGTTCCTTATGCATAGTCACCTTCAACCATATCTAGGAACTGTTTAGAAAAATGCTAGTTAGCCTGGGCCAAAACCGTGCTAGCAAGCATGCTAACAGCTTACAAACCCATTGATTGATTCACAAATACAGACGTGGTGTACAATGGACAAACAATGCCATTTTCCCAACTTGTAGCAAGGCTTAGACCATTACAGACCATTTGCAATCTTTGTGATTAATTTTGGAGCTCTTAGTCTCCAAAACATGAGAATTTGATCAAATCTGAACAGATTAAGTTTTCCTTCTTTTATTAAAGCATATACAGCTTTATAAAATATAAACCTTCCAAAGGTCAAGTTCAAAAGCTTAGAAGAGGCTTTGCTAACTCTAAAGATAACAGCCAGAATACCATTGCTCCTAGAAGACACGTTTTATTTTACCTCAACAGTTTTAGCCTTGGAAGGTGAACCATGAACTGAAGTAACATGTTCTGTGTAAGCCCAGCAGCATCCACCAGGTCAACTGAAGACTCCTCCTCTGATGGGAATGCTCTCGTTCAGCCCATGTTCTATAAGTTTGATGTCCTCCAAGTCATCCTTTATAATGCTAATTAGGTGACTCAGGCCTTCTTGCTGCTGCTTCAGATGCTGCAGATAGTTTAAAAAACCAGCATGAGCATAGTTCAACTTCATAAATTTTAAGAAATATTTCTCAAAAGGTGCCATATCTGGTGGCCTCAGCACACTGAAAAGCCAGGCATGATTTCTTTGGAAGAAAGAAAACCAGCAATTTAACCTGTGTAATAGCCTAACTGCCTAGAGTGGCTTTGTACAACACCTTGATGCACTGTCACTGAGAACAATAAAAAGGACTTCATCATCAAACAATTATAAAAACATGACATTCTAGATACATCTCCCAAGTTGGTGCACAGCTGTCTTAAATTATGAAGTTCAAAGAGTATCCCAGGATTCTACCCAGTAATACTTACTTGCTTGATTTCCCTTAAGAGGTCTGCATCTATGTAATACCGTTCTTCAGCCCGCACTGCTCCAAAGTGGTTTTGCATCCTGATTTGGGACATGAGCTCATTCAGTCTGCCCTGGGAAGAGAAACAGGCTTAAAGCAAATGCAACTCACATCTGTCAGAGCTCCAGCGTCTACCACTCCTCGAGACACCATGGCAGGAAGCATTGCTGCTCATCCAATTTTGGTTTTGGTTGTTTTTTTTTGTTTGGTTTTTTATTTTTTTGGAAGACAGGCAAAGGGCAAGCAACTCCAATGCTTCTAGGAACTCAAAATTACTTAAATACCTATCAGTCACGCAGCAAAGAGCTTGAAGCTAAAACCTAGTAACACTGCTGGACTTCTCTTCTGAAAGCTTTCCACAACAAATATATATGCATGGTTTGGAAAACTTACATTCTTTGGTGAGGAAAAACCAGAGTTGTTGGCAAAGTTCTATTAATTACTCACCTTGAACTGTGTGGGTGCGTTGAGTTCACACTGAATTGTATCTAACTGCACACGAAGCTGCTCTTCGTCTGCTTGAATAGCATAACCACTTTTCCTTTGGATCTCCTGCTTTATTAATACCTACAAAAGAAGCCTTTGAGGTTCATTAGAGAAGACTTTGCTCACCTCTTTCCCCTCTAGCCCACCCACATGTCTTTTTGCCCTTCCTCCAGCATCTCTCTCATCAGATTTGTTCTGTCATTTAGTCTGCTGCTCAGAGACCTCAGGGCAGTCCCATGGCTTCCGAGTGAGAGAGAACATTCCCAAAGTAGTACAACACACTGTGCACCTGAAGCTTTCCCTGTCAACTCTGACTGTTACTTAAATCAATACCATTTAGATGAAGTCAGAATTTCATTTCCAACATCGGCCATGCACAAGAACACACAGGTCACCCTGCCCCCTCTCAGTTTGTGTCCTAGAACTAGACTGTGTGTCAGAATGAGCTACTTAAGACTATCCATGTTACCTGTAACGTTCTGTGAGAAAGTGCCATCAGTTTCCTTTTGTACTGTGCAATTTTTGCCATAGTTGTTGTTTGGTTTTTCTGCAGCTCACTGATATCTTCTGATATTATCTACAGGGGAGATGCAGTCAGTTGAAAGTCATAAGAGGTTCTGATTAACAGAACACATTAGTCCTGATCTGAAATAGGGAGTTTCAAAACAGTACTCAGGCCAACAACTTAGCATCCTTGCCAAAGATGATTTCAGAAAGCTTTTTGCGAGACCTCTACTGTTCTGGTTTCTATTTATTTTCATACGCAAATAAAATTTTCAGAAGGCATCACTAAACTGGGTGCCCAAATTAAGAGTCTGTACCAGGGCAACTTAATTCAGCTGGTTTGAATTAGCCTATAACAACACAGCAAGCATGAAAAAAACCAAAAGCCAGAAATGTTCAGTTTTTGGCCAAAAGACATAATTAAGGAATGTATTAAAAAATAGTGATAAAGAGTCACAGCCCCATGCACATAGTTCATAGTTTCAGTCTTTGAGACACAGGAGGCACAGGGGGAGGCTCATTTAATAGCACATCCTTTGTCAACAGCAAGCAGTCACGATAGAGATGAGAAACCTTACGTCTAATCGAGTTTGATGCTGTTTGGTCATCTGATCTTGGACCTTCAATCTTCTCAACAGTTCCTTGAAACCCACCATTGGCACAGGAATAAGCCTACAAGAATACAAATATTTCTTACGACACATTTTTATATTAGACAAATGGTATGGATTAATAATTGTGAATATAATCTGGTTACAGATGATCTTCGCCTAATATAAGTTAAGATAATACATAAGCATACATTGCTTTGCCAAGTTCTACAGTCATCACTATTCCTAACAACCTGTTCCTTTTTCATCAAGAAATCAGTCTAAGTTGTCTGTAACCACTAGATGGGTACAAGGATACACCACTTTCAGCAGCAGGAATAAAGAGAAAAACACCACAATGGTTGCAAAAATTAAGTCACAGTAACTAGTCCATATAATGGAGGACACCACAACTCAAAGTAATGCAAGTAAGGCTCCTTATCCTGACAACCCTTAAGCACCTAAATGGGTAAAGGGATTAGACAGGCATTTCTAGTAATCCTCACAGCTTCAAATGAGATCAGCACTTGACAAAGTAATTCTCTAGCAAGTTTCTCACAAATTACCTGAAGGGTACTATACAACACTATCTATTTCACCCTTTTCCAAGGCTTTTTGTAACACTCAGACAGATTATTAGACTTACTTGTCAGGATCAGGATTATCAACTTTGGCTTGTTCCCATATAATAGGATCAACACCTTAAAAAAAACAAACAAGTTTTTAGTACGGATAGATCTGAACAGATATCAAATCTTACATCTGTTAAGCAGGAAAAATACTACGAAATACACAAGCCCTATGAACTATGCTAACCTGAATGACTGTTATACAAATTAAGGTTAATTAATCAAGGGTAGTTCTTAAAAGTCTTGGTCCTGGACTGTGGCCGTAGGTTCAGTTCAAAACACTGTCAAGCAAGTGAAGTCTACTGGTTTAAAAGGAACAACCCACATGTGATCCAATGGAACAATCCATACTTCAAGGGGAAAAATGCCTCTTGTTTCCACTGTATGCTACACTTGGGTCATCTTTCTTCAAGTTGCTTATTGTATTTAAAAAAAAAAAAATTAAAAGAGATCAGTAATTAAGTGATCAAAGTACCAAATCAATTGGCAAAATAATGCCCGTAGGAATTATCCTGTTCATTCCTAATAGGATCTGTCTAAGGATTTTATCTGTTGACAGAATAGTTGCTTGTTTTGCCATGAACCGTTTCATCGGGTAAGTACGTAAAACAAAAGCAGCCTAATTGTACATGTACATCAACATCATAATGTAAGTTACTACATTCTCCAAGCCTCGGTGCAAATCAGTTCACTGTATAAAATGCACATACTTAGGTATGCTAGGAAAAAACCCAAGACAACACTGATAGGGAAGCAATTGACTTTCTGACCAAAGAGACAGGCAAAAAAAGAAAAATGAAGCGCTGGTAATTTTACAATTTCAGGCCAGCTTAAAGAGGAGACCATAACAGTCAGCTACCATAACATTCTTCACTGCACAATGCTCTAGGTCATTCCTCATAAAAGGTACTATCTTTATACCAAAACTCATCTCTCGAGGTGTGACCGCTTTTCTAGAGCTCAGCATTAACACCTCTTCTTGCACATCTTATTGCTTTATTAGCCAGCCTACAAACTCAGCTTCCTTCTCAATCATGGACTAGCAAGCTGGGCCCATCCACTGTTACACAGGCCTTATGATACACAGCCAATATTAAAGAAAGCCAACTTGCTTGTGCACAGAGCAACTACTTCTCCCCGACGCTGCAGCAGTTGGAAAACACTGCCGCTTGTCTCTGATTTTTCTACAATAGTAGCTGAAGCTCTTTTCGTAATCCAGATATTGTAAACTTTGCTGTTTTTAAACACTATGGTCTTACTGAACATGCTGTCTGCTGGAAACCACTGATTGCTTTCCTTGACCCACCGCAGGGAGTTTACTCCAAGTACTACACAAGATACCATACAGACATAGAGAATAAGCTACAGTTGTCCTGTGAAACGGCACGAACAGCACATCTCTCAACCACAGCTGCATACACACTATCTGTGGCCACATACACAGGCTATTTGACCCCCCTGAAAACTAGGAAGTGAATAAAGGACATGATTATTCTGATATTTAACTTTTTTTTTTTAATTGGAAAGTTGAAGTGATTTATGATAGCTAAATCATTAGTATGGTGTTGCACACCATATTACTGATAAATCACAACTATCTTGGTGGACTACATTGCACTTCAGTGGGAAAACTGGCTGCAATTAAAACCACTACGTCAGTATGTCAGAGTGCCTTGGAAGCTCTTGGAGTCTTAAAAGGTGTTTTCCAATGGGCTGACACCTGCATTTTTCCCCAGAGACACAAAAAAGCCCCAGCAAAGGCCCAGCTGTGCCCCAGACCACATACCGGCAGGAGGGTTCTGCAGGAGCTGTTTGACTTGTGCTGGGGAAAGCTCTGTTCTGGCCATGGAGAGGCTGACCCCCAGCTGCTGCAGAGATGATTTTATGTTGGCTTGTTCAAAGTGGGCATAGAGGGTCGTTGCGGGAACTCTCCTCGAAGTGCCGTTGGGCGAACGCTCAACAACGTAAATGATCACTTCTGTCCTGAGCAAGACAAAATGAGTACTGTCAGAAAAAGGTCAGCAGCATACAGAAACTAGCACATTAAAGAACAACCCAAAGTCAAAAGTTACCATTTCTCCCAGATGACTGTTGACTTCCTTTAGCTAACTGAGATAAAAAAGTACCAGTAAAAGCAGGGTTTAACACAGCAAGGCAGAAAGAGAAAAGCTGTTAATACGCGACAAAATACGTGACAAAATTACATTCTCCCCCCCCGCAGTTTTAACAACCATATTATATGGTGATACTAGTACTACATTACAAATAACCTAAAACCTTCAGTCTTTAAAACAGAATGAACAAACTGTGGGAAAGTAAGCAGCAGAAATGTCAGTGTGCTGAAGTACTTCAGGCAGACTAGCCTGAGGCCCCCAGACAAGTCAAAGCAGACAGCATTCTGACATAAAACATGCAGAATGAGCCAGCTCAACTAGCCTTGGAACAGCTTTCCCACTGAAATAAACGTCTGCAGTATGAAACACTGCAAAGACCCTATGCACCCCTAAGCCCTTCCACCTTACGCATGACCAAGTGAGGAATACCTCACATCTCCTAAATTACTAAGTATTTATCCCACCCTCACAATTAGCACTCTCATCTCCAATTTTTCCTGCTGAGCAGGGTCTGGAGAAGCCGATTTCCTGAACTGAGCTGAGGTTCTCAGCTGTACACTCCAGCAAAAGCGAGTACCATACACAGGAAAGATACTAGACTTAATGCCTTAAGAAAAAGCAACACAAAGCAATCAAAACTCAGTATGAACAGATCTAAAATCAAAGAGAAAGGAAGACAGAGTGGACTAAGCGTCAACCCTTTATAACATGCAATACTGGATAAAAAAGCAAAACCGTGTAAAGTTCACATACTGGTCATCTGGCATCGTTTTAACACCTTCTACATTGACAGTGAGGGTCTGGTTTCCTCCCAGGATTTTGTGTAGTGATTCTACAAGCTGCTGCTGCTGGCTTCGAATATCTACTTCCTTTCTGTTAAAGACCAAGACCACGAGGCCATCTTCATCTTTGTTGTTGGGCATTAAACTGTAACCCACAGCCTGCAAATGAACAAACACAAACTTGGGATATATTACTTCGCAAAAGCATATCTATGTGGCATGAAGGGGAGGGGCTAAACCCCTCAATTTTTGAGCAGCTAGTTCAAAATTTAAGTTACAACATATTCAGAGATGCAGAAATATAAAATCAATCCCCTTTAAAATGTTCTCTCGCAACGCCACCAGTAGAGCAGCTACTGGATACAGTTCAGATTTTTACAAAGTTTCCAAGCATCCATTCCTCATCTTAAAAATAAAAAAAAAAAGCTATGGATTGCAAGATACCAACTCAGCAGGGTATTTATGCCATCTCAGAGCTGGTACCAGGAACACTTTACAAATTTACACTTTTTCCAAGTTGCAAAAGGAACCAGAGGACCAGACTTTAATACAGAAAAATTACTAGAGGTCCAGAAGAGTTTTACAACATCATACTTCCAGATGTCTGAATGAAAAACAGTTATTGACATAACCTAATTGAAAGATAAGCCCAATCATAAATCTTTACGGATTTCTCAGCATTTTCCTAGTGTAGATCCAGACAGTTTGCCTGGTAGTACAAGCCAAAACATGGCCACAGAATATTTCTATCAGCTAAGACATGCATCAAGTAAGGTTCTCACACAAGAATTTGGGACAGCCAATTTTCCTTGTGTTAGCAAGTGTTGCAGGTTTTCTGTACAATTGCTTATAACGTTTAATGTTATCTTCATCCTTGCTGTGCTAAAGCTGTAGTAAGGTTCGATGTTTCATTCAACATCATGATCTAATACAGGAAAACTTGCTGCCATCTGTGCGAAGTAACAGCGTGCTTTCCCCGTTTCAAAAAAACCTGGTCAGCTCCAGTGTAAAGTCCACACAACTAGTAAGAAAGATCTAAACTGCTAATTCATTATAAGCAAAAGCAGAGCGCAGTTTGCATCTCATCTTGCCTATGAACTGTCGGACTAACATATCACTGGTGACATGTTGGACAGCGGGTGCTTTTTAAGGCCCTGACACTGCATGTGGGTGAGTGACTTGCGCCTTTCCCCTTGTGCAAGTTCAGCTGAAGAGAGAAATGAGTTGGGGATGCGCCCAAGAGCCTGGTCTTTGTCAGCAGAGGCCAACTCCCCGTGATGGTGAGCTTTGCAGAATCAGCCTTTTTCGGTTGGGCCATCCTGTCACAGAGCAGAACAGTGACAGCTAAGGAAGAATATGGTTTCAAGCATATGCCTTTCACTTTCGTAGTTTGAGAGGCACACACTGTGGGGAAACATGTGCCAGTACACGGAAGACAATCTCATTATGTGCAAAGTAGTACTAAGACCACACATACATCACTCCTCTGGTATTTCTGTTTTAAATAAATAACTCTCTCATTATTTCTTTATGCAATTAAGTATTTTCAAACTATAACAGATATTTTACGTCATTGTGGTCCTTCAAATGACGGCCTGTATTGCATAACCAAGAAAAGTGTGCTTCTAAGATAAGAGCTGCATGCTTCTCATTTGTTCTAGAGTTGAAATTGTGTGCAAGAGGATTCTTTGAACACCTGTGAAACCCTTCGGGTAATGCTTCACTCTTATCAGACATCTGAAGCTTACAGAGGCAACACACCAGACTAGCTTACGATGCTTTGCTCTGAAACCTGTGCCACCAACTTCTTCACTATTTGTCTTAGGCATCCACCATTGCTGGCATACATCGAACTCTTCAGTATGTCATTTAAGGTACATGAATTTATAATGGCGTTAGTAATACTCAAGTCATAGGGACAAAAGTAAACCCAGTATGTGGCAATGTCTAACCTGAAAGGAAAACATCTCATTTTGGTAAATGAAAATCTAAAATAACTGATTGTGCATCACACAACTTATACTTTGCAATTTTTCAAAGTCCAGAAAACTCTAAAGCCATTTCAGGCAACAACTTACAAGAAAGTAAGTTTTCATGTGCATTATCAACTAAATATTCAAGGTAACACCTAAAAAGGTAATGCAACAGAAGTCAAACGTTTGTTATGCAGGCGCTCAGCTGCTGCAAAGATTTTATAAAAAGTGTCACAGTGTACATAATCAAAACTAGTCTTAATTAGGTATTAACCTACATTCAGATTAGAAAGTTTGCACTTCAAAGAATCAGCTTGGGAAAGCAGCATATCACCACGTGTGACCCAAATCCACTTTCAAGTCTGAAGCTTAGCAAGAAAGTCAGCAGGTGTGAGATTTGCAGAGGATGAAGAGCTACATATTCTTTGTTGACAAGAGAAGCAAGATCTGGAACTGCTGACGATATCATACAAGAAACGGAGTCAGCTTTAGCACTGGCAAGGATACAGGCAGAAGAAAGCTGAAGGGTGGTGTATTTAAAATGGTATGCACGGGCCAAGTTCATAGAGGGTTTCCTAATGTAGGCAAAGCAATGAAAAAAGACCCTGAAGTTCTTATTCCAGATGTTAACAGTTTCTTTCAGATGTGAAGGTTATTTTACATAGTTTCTCCAATATTATAACCTAAACAAACACACATTAGAATTCCTTTCCAGAGATCAGCTCCAACCACATACGCCCTAATCTGAATGCTGTCATAGAAAAAGGTTAGTTTCATGATCCACATATGCACTCATTACCTAGTACCTCAACAGCACCCAAATTTCCAGCGTCTATACACCTTCAAACCTTTTAATTAGCAAGTATCAGAACTGTGTACATTACCTGGAAAAATACTCTTAAGAGTGTTCTGAAACAGTAACAAAATCTGATTTAACACTCACAAGACACTCAGAAAGCAGAGTAACTGCTTCAGAACTGTTTGTGCACAGTTGAACAATTCCATACCTTAAACCTGCAAAAGGGGTTTTCCTGTGTAAACTCCACCGGAGCGATGTTATTGTTGAAGTAACCTTTGCCTGTTCCCCAGAAGGCCTGAAGCTGGTTCCATTTTGCCAGAATAGCATCTCTCTCATCTCCTAAGAGTGTCGGAGCCGAGAGGGCACTGGCTGTGTTGATGAGCTGGTTTGACTGGGCAGGTGTCTGAGCAGGCTGGCTGAACAAGCCGCTTCCTAATGCTGTGTTGGATGAAGAAAAACAAATTAACTCCTTTACCAAGCAAGACAGACTTGCTTGCTAACACATACCATCTGCGTATCATTGGTATCATGTCTTCTCACATTTTGAGAAGGAAAAAAAGTGCACAGAATAAATAAATCAATATCAGATAAAGTTTTTTAAAAGTGTCTTTTTACACTTGATCTTCATTAGCAACAGAAGTTCCTGAATGCTGAGTTCGAAGAAAATATTTATTCTTCTTTCTCTGAATGAGATGTCTGTATTCACTCATGACATCATCTAGCACCTTCGATATCAAAATCTGAAGGGTATATTTGTTACTATAAATTCAGTGGACTCTAAGCCTGAAGCTAGTCATTATACACCTCACATTTAAACTAAACTCAACATTATTTTTCTCCCCTTTCTAGTAATGCATAGACTGCTAATATTAATTCTGTAACTACTCTTTCTACCACTGTCAAACTAAAGGGGTGAATATTGCTGTTGGAAACTCAAGGGTGAAGCTCAGAAACTTGCTTGAGCTCTAGTTTAAGAAAAAGGCAAGGGCTGCAAATGTAGGCATTTCAAAAGCCAAATTCCTGAGAAGTCTCCATCCATCAAGAGGTTAAGCATAACAGCCTCCTTCTATAATATACTTCTGTCCCACTACTTGTGTGCCTGTTGCAGTCTTATGTTTTCCTTGCTAAGGAAGGGGTAAATCAAGAGAAGGCCATACTTACTGGTCTGTTGCTGCTGGGTACCGAAGCCTCCAAAGCCTAGCCCAGTTCCCAACCCACTACCCAAGCCAGTTCCAGTTCCTGTGCCAAAACTAGTACCAAATCCAAAGCCTTTGTTCTGGTTAGCACCAAAGAGTCCTGGGGAAATAAACAAAGAATTACTGACAAAAAGAGGAGAATAGTACCTGTGAAATGCAAAACATGATTGTGAAGGGCTGATGCCCTACTGTTCATTCTAAAACAAATACTTTCAGACTTGTGCTCTCTTACCGCTGGTGCCTGTATTGGTGGGAGCAGAAAAACTGAATGTTGGTCCCACTGTGGTAGTAGTCGTCCCAAACCCTCCAAACGCACCTAACAAACAAAGACTGCAAGTAAGGCAGACAGCACACTGTGAGCGGCAGCTGTGCATAACACGACGATAAACTGCACGCTTCAAGGGGTGTTATGAGGTGTTGGCAGATGGATGTATTATGTTAGAAGCATGTAATTCACATTGATCATGGGTATCGAGTTCATTGTCTGAGGAAATGGGGGAGAAAACATGAATCAGAAAGCCAATACATCTATGGTGTGTCGAGACAACAAATAAAAAAGCAGCAGTTAACTAACAGCCTGTTCCTTTACCAGCAGGATGTGCTTTCCTTAGTGACAGACACAATAACAGTATTTTTCAGATTCACTCTCAGAAATGCTTCTAGACAATGCTGTTGCTAAGCATTTAATAAATTAACTGATGCTTTGCGAGCTTTTTAAAGATTCTTGGCGTCTTCAGAGCAAAAAATAGAAACAGATCAAGTAAAGCCTAAAGCTAGGGTACAAACAATTGCTGTGCTTACATGGGAATGCTGTCACAGCAATGATTTATTTCCACACACAGGTAAAATTCTACAAGGTCTTTTTTTAATTTTAAGCCTAGTTTCCCTATCATCCTCCCCATTAAATCTCACTTTGAGGTTCAACCACTGTCAGAGGAAGACGGATGCAAAAGCAATCAGCCTTCCAGAGATTTTCAGGAAAACCAGTCACAGGCCAGCAGGCAGAGACCCAAGTGAGGGCCTGAGCACCACCACGCCAGAGAAAGCCCCAAGAAACCCATCCTCCCACCTGCCCCCTTTGAAGAGGTGCCCCGATACAGGGTGGCTGTGCAGAGAGAGAGGTGCTGCTGGCCCAGCCAGCCTCCCAGCATGGGTGGCTGCACAGGAGCTGGATGCCACCACACCATCTCTTTGCTGTGGTGGTGCCAATGCACCACTGGCCTGAGGGGCAGGCCGTGGACACCTGACCAACCCTGAAGAACCAAGTCTCGCCATTTTAAACTGTTTTTACATGCATTCAAATAAAGACAGACAGTCTGCTACAAAGGATTTGTCAAAACGATGCTGCCACATGTTAATAGAAAAAAAGTCTCTTTAGACATACTACACTTGCCATCCTCTAGCATACATACAAAATAAAAAGCTTTAACCAAAGTTGACATGCAATCGCATTTTATTTTCATTCAGCGTACACCTTAATGTGGGTGGATATAAGAAGTTGTTCCCCGTAACATTCAAGTTTCAGTCCTACCAGCGAGCAAGAAACCGTAGCAGGAGTACCATCAGATGACACAATTCTTAGGTAGTTTTGTACTCACAGAAAATTTAGTCATCCTTTCTTGAAAAAGGATCTAGGAGCGCAAACTGCCAAACAAAATTAAAGTGTCCAAGTTCTCTTCTGGAGTAGTTCAAATTCAGCTAAAGAAATAGAGTCCAGTGGTGTTCACAGCAAATCAAAACAAAATCAGACCCCTCAAGTGCACAAAACAGGTAAGAGTACGCTAACACAGGGAGCAATGACACTGTGGAATGAATGTAATTCCTATACGAGCAGCGGCAAGGAGACCTCATGGGCTAATACTACACAAGTAAAAGCATTAGAAATCCATACAGTTAAGCATTTTTATGAGAAAGGGAAAAGATTTAACATGAAATCACATCAGCTGATCGCTCAGAACTGATGGATCTGCATGGGGCCATGAACAGTTTTCTTAACGCCCAGCACACACATCACGTACAAGATCCTCCCAGAAGCGCAGAGAATCTCTTAGCGAGAGCCTGGGATGTGTGCTATTTCAGGGCGCAGAACGGCATTTAGGAAACAGAGATCACAGGGAGCGCTGTTAGTTTTGTGCTGATCGTATAAAATTTGTTTCTCCACAGAAACTGTTGAGGTGTAGTGCATTCATGACAGCCAACGGAAGGCCAATGAGGAGACACAGGGTAAGATGAAAAACATAACTGCAGTAGTCCAAGAATCTCATGTCAGGAAACATGGCGTTAGGGACCAGCTCTGCAACTGTTCATGATCTCCTGGATCTGAACGGAGAATTGATGTTGCCGTTTTGCTAGGAAATCGAGGCTCAATTTTAGACTGGGTCAGACCGGCAGGTTACCACAATTAATTTATATTTCATAGACTGAATATTTGGTACATGGGTATTTTGCCACAACAGCTATTTCTTGAGAATTTAATAGGCAAAAACCACTACAATCCTAGGGTTCTCAAACCCATTCCACTTTCAGAGCTTTTATCTCCAGTCTTCACTGGATATGAAGATTAATACTAAACAGAGATTCTCAGGAATGTAATTCTTGGACCCCTGCTATTAACAATAATTATTACAGAACAAGTATTTATGCATTATCTACCTGCACTTGCCAGACTGTTACCAAAATTGAATGGTGGAGTTGAGGTAGTGGAAACACCGAAATTCCCAATATTAAAATTCACTGCAGGATTAGCAGTTAATCCGAAACCCCCAAAATTAAACCCACTGGCAGTGGAGTTTGTAGTTTCAAGCCCACCAAATCCTGACAAGCGGGAAGCAGAAAAAGAGCAAGGTAACATTAGTTCTAAGTAAAAGGTAGGTTCAGGAAAGAAAAGCTGAAATATTTTTCCATTGCCACAGACAAGACAGGCATAGTTAAAAACAAGAGTAAGATATTAACTGGCATTAAACATTATTTGTTGAAGACAAGGAGGACAATTAAAAGCTTTCTGTTTAACCCACTCTCCCTACATCACTGCTGTAAGCGCGTTATTTTTCAACTATACTGCATACAAAACAGCTAACATTTTTTCCCGTCTTCTTTCAAAACTATACATGAAAATGTCCATGTGATTTAACATTCCTGTTAAGAGTAATTTTTAACCGCCTAAGATTGCTCAACACATCTGCACCTGTGCTAGTGTAACTGCTGGTAGCATAAATATTTCATAAGCTATCAGGAAGGCACAAATAAACCATCTCCATGCTAATACCATACCCACACATGAGCAACGGCAGCAGAATAACTACAAAACACAACTCCAGCAGCTCAGGCACCACGCATGCCTCAAATACACCAGGCTGGAATTCTTCAAGTTATATTTGCAAAACATGCCCACTCCAGCGCTTGCTGGCATCTTACCTGATGCATCCAGGCTTTTCAGCACTAAGAAAAATGGGCTAACACAGCAGCTCCCCGATCCCTCCCGAAGAGCAGCTGAGAACCAGTTCACGCTAGACAGACAGACTGACCACAGGAAGTCCTGGAGTGTGATCCCAGAATTCCCTCTAATATTGGTCTGTGAGCACAATAAACCTTGTAACAGTGTACAAGCAACACAAGGGCTACAAAGATGATGAGGGGACCGGAGCATCCCTCCTACAGGCTTGTTTACCCTGAAGAAGAGAAGGCTGAGGGGGGACCTTTGAAATACCTTAAGGGTGGGTGTCAGGAGGATGGGGCCAGACTCTTTTCAGTGGTGCCTAGTGACAGGACAAGGGGCAACGGGCACAAACTGAAGCATGGGAAGTTCTGTCTGAACATGAGGAAGAACTTCTTCCCTCTGAGGGTGACAGAGCACTGGAACAGGCTGCCCAGGGAGGCTGTGGAGTCTCCTTCTCTGCAGATATTCCAGACCCGCCTGGCCAAGGTCCTGTGCAGCCTGCTGTAGGTGACCCTGCTTCAGCAGGGGGTTGGACTGGGTGACCCACAG
>Ga0181612_123582_pt1 | contig 17229 bp, 11 predicted proteins | sample HoacroProtozoa21_FD_119630 | JGI IMG/M metagenome (GOLD analysis project Ga0181612, IMG submission 119630) | Hoatzin crop microbial communities from Cojedes, Venezuel. Combined Assembly of Gp0051906, Gp0051904, Gp0051908
ATCTGGAGCTCATGTCAAAAACGAACCTCCTTCATAGAATCCTAGAATCATAGGTTGGAAAAGACCTCTAAGCTCATCAAGTCCAACCGTCAACCCAACACCACCATGCCTCAACTCTTTTCTATATCCATGTTCTCATCTCCCTGCTAGTGTTGCACTACTCCCTGCTAGTTTTGAGTGTTATGAGTCTGATCTTGTTAGCATTGGGGACCTTCAGGCAAGTGACTTATATGACAAAGCAGAAGGGCACCGTAATATTGCTATTGAAAGGGCAGATAACAGAGAAAGTTGAGACTTCACAGACCGGCTCAGCACTCAGATCTGCATGAAGCTGGTGTGATTCTGCTAGTAACAGCTGCTACCTCCTGCAGAGCTTTTCATGCGAGACTTTAAAGCATTTCTTGAAACACTCTAAGGAAGACTCAGTACCCCACAGTGCATTTTTAATAGACAGAGCAGCCAAGGTGCAGAGCTAAATGACTTACCCAAGGGCACCCAGGAAGTCACACATCTAGGAATCAAGAACAGGCTCTGATCTTCTGCCTTTCAGCACAGTTTCCAATCCATTTGCTTGTTTTGAAGAGAAGTATGCATCCCATTCATATTTCTTTTACCACACTGTTTCTACTGGTAAAGGTGAGACTAGATTTTGTCCCACTGGATCTGCATGTGTTCAAAACGGGAAAGCTGATGGCCACCCATCCCAAATTTGGTGGCACAGCACTGTTCACAACACTTCTGCAGGCCTACTCCAAGAGCTATGGTATTAGAAAGGTACTTGCGGAAAAGCGGAGCTCTGTTGTGATTTCTTGAATCTCAGAAGACTAATGCAAATCCTGATACTGCTCCCTTCTACTCAAAGCATTCAAAATGGGTCGTTCTTGGGCAAGAGCAAAATGTTCATCCCAGGGTAGAAATTTTGTTCTATCAAAAGATCTGTTGCAAAGACTGTGAATTGGTGAATTTGGTATCGTGCCGCTTGGCAGGAGGAAAACACTATACAGAGGCAGCTCAGCCATTCATTTATTTAGAGAATAATTGAAGGTTATTAACTAGTTAATTAATAAAGATTAAATGGAGTGGTGAGGAGGGGAACTTGTTGTTAAAAAAGTTTGGCAGCAGTAGTAGCTGCTGTATTATAAGGGTTTGTAAATCAGTTGGAAGAAGAGGAAATTAAGTCAAATTCATCATTGGGGAACAAAGGAGTAGGACAAGTAGGGACGGTCTTAGCAGGACAGGTCAGTGTTTAAAAAAGGAAACAAGACAATGCCCTCTAACCAGCTCCAGCTGGTGAATAAGATCACTGCTGAATAAGATCACTGCCTCACCTTGCAGGCTGCAAGTGGAATGTGAATTGGGCTTCCCATCCCCAGGGCTAATTCTGGGCAAGCAGATGCTCAGCTGAGTTGAGAGATTAAGTCAGCGTGAACCTATCGACAGTATGTGGAGGAGAGACTTTCAGACTATTCGTAATAACTTGACTTCTCTCTCCTAGAGTCCTCTCCACCACAGGATCACAAAGCATTACATAAACCACAGTTGGCTAAGTTTTTTGATGAAGGTTTTCCTTTCTTATTTTAAAGGGTGGGTAAATGCTATTAGCTTTGTTCCACTGAAGAGGAAGCCAAGGCTTAGAGAAGTCAATATACCTCTACCCACAAATCCCATTGAAAGCATCCCTTGACTGCTGAGAGCCATGCAGTGAATTCTGGGACACCTGCCAAGACAGCCTAGTGCCAGGATCAGTGACTCACATTGTCGTGAGGGGATGAGAGATGATTTACACCAGTGCAGTTCAAGCAGTCAGAGCTAGGTTGGGCTGATGCCATCAATGCAGACTGCACCAAGGCACTGTATCCACTGCTGCCCCCAAAGACAGAGGCTGGTGGCAGAACCAGGCGTGAAATCAAAACCAGACCTTGAAACCACCATCATCGTCTGCCTGTAATGTCAAGGTGATGCAGCTCTTTGGTGAGCTAAATCACTTTTAGGAGATTGCTATCATTCTCTTTTGACTGTTTGAAGGCTTACATTCTTGTACCAGTCCTCCTGTCTCTGTGCCTCCAGCACCGTTATTATTAAAACAAACAGTAAATCTTACGTACGTGCTGACTGTTGGAGTTAAAGCCCTTCATACTGTTAGCAGGGAGCTCACCTATAAACCTTAGCAGAATGCAAGTGTCTCATCCTAGGACCAGAGGACATCAGCAGCAGCTGTTTTCCTACAGAAGAAAAATTTATTTTGTCCCACTCCTACTGCACGCACACACATGCACATTTTAACAGCCTTTTAAGCCTGTCTGCTGACCTCTAAATTATAATTTGCTCATGCTGCCTCCTTCTCCCACACAATTCACTTGGTTCATATTCCCATCTCCTCTTTTCCCACACTGAGAAGGGGTTTGTATCCATTGCAGTATTCATTTCTGGAAAGAAGGACCAGTAGGACAATGATACTTCAAGTAAGTGACATATAACTGGCTGAATAGGTAAAAGCGATAGAGGAGCTCTGATCCTTGGCTCCAGCTGTTCCCGAAGCTCCTGACTGATATTTTGAGACTCTCTTTTGAGCTGAAGACATCCATGCAGACCACAGCAGTATAATGTGCTATGGTGCCCTCTAAAGAAGCTCGTTGATGATGAAACTGAGTGGACACGGAAAGGGATACCTGGTAAAGACTCGTCTAATGCCTCTGAATCAGCAGTTCTTCATTCTGAATATGAAAGATGGGCCAGAAGCATGTGCTCTCTGTAAATAGTGTCTCGTATTGGCACTGCTCTAAATAGAGTGTTAGGCTTTTCTGGTAGGGTATTTTTCTTACGAGGTCTCTTACGAGCTTGTGAGTTCAAAGTTTGGATTAGGACACTACATGTCAAAGAATAAATAGATTAAAAACTAGATAGATAAATGGGATTTTCTTCAGGCTACAGAAAAGTACAATAAAGAGAGTCATGACACTGGTTTGCCTGGTGTGGGTGTACGAGAGGAACTGTGGTAAAGAAAGGAAATAAAGTAGGTCTCTGGATCCACAGGACAAAAAATCATTGGCTTAGATTGCAAGACATCTAAACAAGACATGGCAGAGCTTTTCTTAGAGAGATGGGTAATGGTACACTAGGCTGTTACGGTTGGGAGACTTCTAAAAGCAGTTTGGAAGATCATTGCTCAGGCTACCACTAGAGGTAGGGAGATGGAGTAGATCTCTCCGTATGTTGTCTATGATTCGACGTTGTTCTTCCAACCCTGGGTTGTTTAAGTACATGGGAAGTTTGTTGTGAACTTTCTAGTTGCTAAAGTAATCTCCCTATGTTATACATGCTTCTTTCAGACAGGCCTTTTCACTGTCACAGCAAAGGAACTCACTTGGGTCATTCGATCAGTCTCACACCTCAGGGAGTGAGTTTCCACTTCTATGTGCTTTTCCTCAGCATTGTAAATTTTTGGGAAGAGTTTCAAACAAAGAAAAAGAAGAGTCCCTTTGAACAAGCTGTTGTAAAACTGAGTCTAAGGCAACTCAAATTCTGCATTAGGTTCATTTATTTTCCAGGTAAAATGTTTCTTAGAGGATTTGTTTTCTGTTATATGCATTTTTTCAGGATAATCTCCGGGTGTTGATTGGGTAATGATTTCCAGAGAGCAAGCAGTTTCCTGAAATAGCCTCTTTCTTGTTCTGGACCCTACAGAGGGAAGAAAAGACTAATGAAGGTGGTTCTTTGGTGGGGGCTGTTGATGTGGATTATAATTGGTCTTCATCACCAGTTTATTGACTGGTTAGTTAGATCATTAATCGCCCTTGGCTTTGATCTGGGCCATTAACTAAGAAACTTGTCATTAGCTGTTAGAAAATGACCAGCTCTTTTTTAAGGTTATTGCACTGAGTAATCACTGCTGTTAAATCCCAGAGGGTGTGAGGCTGGACTCTCCAGTGCACTGTTTGCTTGGTTCATTGGTGTTGTGTGAGGTGGTTTCTTTTGCAGGGATCAAGAGCTATCTAGGATGTTGGGGTATGTTGTTCTGTTCCTGCCTTAAATTGCCAAAGAGAAGTATTGTCTTACTGTAAGAAAGGAAGCTTTATCTGTCTGGTCCCTTGTTAAAAAAAAAACAAACAAGAATTAGTTTAAAATGATATTGCCTGCTTGACATGTTAGAGTTCTCCTGATTTATGCCAGCACAAGATCTTTACTTGCAAGCTTATTTTCACGCTTACTAAAGGTGTGGGACTGAAAGCTGTGGAGATTAAAACAAGCAGTACAAGAAAAAGAAGTTGAACTCCATACATCCTTCATCAGTAGTGTCTCTCAGACCAGATCTCAGATGGCAGAGAAGTCTCTCAGTTTTGTTGAAGAATATAATCAGTAGGGTTGTTAGTATACGTTTGCCTTGGAGTTTCTGAGGTGTGAGCACCCGTTTGGTCAGAAATTGAGAAAGGACCACAAAATCTATCTGGGATACATGAAAAGGAGATTTCCTTTTCTTGTGACTGGTCCAAACAGAAATTTCTTTTTTTTCCTTATTGGTCCAAACAGGAATCAAGCCAGTCCTCCAGAAATGAAACTCTCCATTTTTCCTTCCAAGTTCCCCTGAGCCAACTTCCCACCATGGCACTTCTCCAGGACACAAAGAAATTGAGCTCTTCTATCTCGGCTTTCCCAGGAAAACAGATCTTGCTGTAAATAGGTTCTCCCAGAAGAAAAACCTGCATCTTTCCAGCACTGCAAAAGCAACTCCCTTCATTTTGTTAAAGCTGGGTTCTCGGGAAGAGTTAGCCAACAAGCAAAAATAAACAGAATTCATGCAAGCTGCAGTATTAAGCAAAAGTGCCAGCACTGTTTCATTTTACAAATGCTATTGGTGGCAAATTCTGTTCCAGCTCAAGATCTGGGAATTCAATTCCACTGTCACATTGAACCCGTTGCCTGACACCCCCCCACCCCCTTCTTTCCTCCCCAGGAATTCAATCATGTCAACATCCTACTGCTGGCAAGGGAAACATGGAGAGGAAGAATACATCATTTTTAGAGTTTGTGTCTCCCAGAAAAATTCTGACCCTCGATGTCATGTTATCATGAAACCCATAATAACATTATTAACAATAACTTGGAAATGGAGGGAGGACTTCTGTCTGCATGCAGCATACGCTGCAACACAATTCCTTTCTTCAGAGCATCATTTGTGCTAATGCATCCCAAAAAAGCTTCATATCCGATTACAGGCTGTGCAGAGGAATTTAAGGAAACTCCCTGGAAGATAACTGCTTGGGGCTGCAGTCTTTCAGAGTTCATCAACTAGGCAATGAGCTGAGGCTGATCCATAGCTCAGCTGGGAGTCCACTGAGGAAGGAAGAAAAGTGGGGCTGATGTTTGGGCAGGTGACAGTTTTTTTCTTCAACTTAGTGTTCAGTCAGTTCTTCTCAGTTGCCCTCTCTTTTCTTCATTTCCTAGCTTGGCTTGCTTGAATATTTGCAGATGTAACAGTAAAATACATGGTCCTGACGGCTGAGTTCACTAAAGATATGCTGGACATTTCAAAAGACTAAGGATAGGGTGAATGACAGGTAAATATGATGACAGATATTGTAACCACTTGCAGTACCCTTGAGGAAGTTTTTAGCTGATTTCTTGCCCCAGTTCTGTGAAGAAAGTTGGATCCGTAGCGGAGGCCCCATCCCTAGAAACAATAACAAGGATGGGGCTCTGAGCAACCTGATCTAGTTGAAGATGTCCCTGCTCATTTCAGGGGTGTTGGACTAGATGATCTTTAAAGGTCACTTCCAACCAAAAGCTTTCTATGATTCTATGATTTCAAAGTGGTTATAAATCCACACAAAGGAATCCAGCCTTCAGCCCACCTCCCTGCAATGCTCTCCTGCTCTTACAAAAATGGTTTGTGTCCCCAGGCACATCTGCATAGCAAATCTTTACCAGGACCTCTTAACTGACTTTGCAATTCCCCACTTTGAGACAAATATTCTCAGAAATTAGAATTGGTCTTGTCCATCAAGCCTGATTTATCTGCTACCTCAAGAAAAGGTGACCCCGCCTTTTCACCCCCTAAATCGACCATCTTACATATGTGGTGCTTCCATGTGGTGTAGGGGGGGAATTCCTCCCCGACTCTCTCAACATTCAGGTTATAGCCCTATCATTATTTTACCATGTGTTGCTACACATTTTATTACTGGTCACAAAATTATTCCTCTCCATTTTCAAATCCAGCCGTTCTGTTTGACTCCATGACCTCCCATGGCAGCAGATCCCAGAGACAATTCTCCACCTTTGCCAAGACTGTAACAGAATGTTTAATGTTGAAGGATGAAAACACATTATCCCATCTTTGATGTTTAAAGAGAGGGGAGAGACCTCAAGACCTTTCTGCATATTATACAGTGTAACACATTTGTATGCTCTCTGCAGAGCTGGCATGTCTTATTCAAGGTCAGCTCTGCTCCACACTCTGGTCCAGCAACCTCCCTCCCTAAGTTTTCATATTTCAGTTATAAACCAAGCTGCTAAATTGTGAAGTCAAGACTAAAGCAAATGAGCAGGCAAACAGTAAACAGAAAAAAATCCTAATGCTTCATAGTTCTGTTGTGTTTCTCGACAAAGATCAACTCCAAAGCATCCTGTATTCATGGACCTCAAAGAGTGTCTGTAAAAGTGGGCCGATGCATTCTGCACCAGTACTGACAGAGCTCTGAAATGCATGCACACTTACAGAAGATGGGGTAAGAAGTAATTTTGCTGGTATTACTGCAGAGACAGTGTGCAAGTTTGTTATGTATATCAGGAGGATCAAGCTTATAGAACTTGAGGCACGGAAAAGAATTTATTTGACCCCAAGTCATGGAGCCATTTAGCGACACAGTACAGAAAACAGCATACGCATCCTGGCTTTCAGTCTTCTCCTCTCTATTTGCTGGGCAGTACCACTACCGTTCCCATAATAATTATACTATGTGCTTAAGAAATTGTGTGAAAGCTAGCCTAAGAATACTCTTCAGGCCCCAGACAGCCCTTCTTCTGCTGTAAGACTTCATCCTCAACAAGCTAAGACTGGATCGTCAGCCACTTGAAATATTTAAGAGGTAGAAAAAATAAAAATCAATTCAGACTCCAGGTCTCTTATTGATAGTCTTTGGGCTTGTCAAAGGACCCAAGTTTGGTCAGACTTCCTGATGTCATTATGGCTTCCAACGGGGCAAGATTCTTCTTAATTATTACTTTATATTGTGCATTCTGACCAGATGTTGTCCAAATAAGAGCATATTTTTCTTGAGAAAACTGTCCTTTATTTCTAAAAGAAACAAAAAACTGAGACCACTGTTACTTGGTTTTGTCCTAACCAAAATGCTGTAGGTATTATTTCCTAAAATAAATTGAAATAAAATAAATGTAAGTCTCCATGAAATGACATCTACTGTGGCTGGCACTTCCCGTGTTTATGAATGATATTTCATGGTTTGCTTCTCAAAAGTCTTTTGATTGCAGAAATCAAAGTGTACTGAAATCAGCTTTGCACCTCGAACCTCAGTTAATAGTGCTCCTCAAACCTCAGTTAATGAAGTTCAGTGATGGAGACCTCTGTCCCCTGCAGAGCAGACTGCTCCCCCCACCTCGATCCTCTTTGCTGCTTTTCCTCCTTGTCAGGTGGCTGAAAGAACAAAAATGGCCACCAGACTTCTGCTTTTGCTCGAGGAAAGCTTGTGTTAGGAGGTAGTGTGGCTTCCCAGGTAGATATGAACACCAAGCTCAGACTCGAGAGGTCACAGGTTCTGTTTCTACCTCTGCTGTTGCAGTTTCGCCTTTGGTACAATACTAATGACCTGCCTTACAAAGCAGTTTAAGATTGGTGTTGAAAAGCCAACTTCACAGAGGTATTATCTCATGGAATATGATAATTTAGGATCTGCCATTCAACTCATGTTCAGCTGGAAAAGTGCAGGCCGGGATTAGGTTGCCTGCTGGTTTTGTTGCTAGTATTCATTTCTTTTGTGGTACTGGAGTGGCGGATAGAAACAATGGAAATTCAGTACCAATCTTAATGATAAAGCACACACTGTCACATTATAATATTGCATTTCACATTTATACACACACAAATATACACTCACACACAAAACGTCTTTTTTTTAGCATTCCTTGTTGTATGTAAATGTAAGTCATTATAATCCCCATACAAAATTAATTAGTCAGAAATTCCCACATTCATATTTTCACAGAGTTACCAGATATTCTTTTAATTTGGCTCTACCCTCTCGTCAAAATAAAAGCTCTTCGCCTAACATTTATGAGGCCTCTAAGCTTAATTGCATTCATCTTTATCAGGTCTTGAAACTGGCTGATGTATTTAAATGAGCTAAAATAAAAAGGTTTGAGGCAACTGAAGTCACTTCAATAAACTGAAGAAAAATTTCCAAAAGACTTTGGAAGCAGTAGTGACAAAAGCTGTAAAGAAGAAAGAGTTTAAAACTAATAAATTGCCAAGTGGATTCTTTTCTTAATTAGTCTTCCTTTCAAAAAATTAGTGAGTAAAAGGCTTAAAGGAGATGAAGTGAAATTTGAATGTTACCCACAGTCTATAAATAAGACTTAAATTAGTCTTTCATTTGGCCCATGATAATTCTATTATAAGTCCTGCCATATTCTAATTTCATTGACTTGCCTTCCCAGAGTTCTTCACCACCAAGAGATGTGACTTTGACTACTCAAGGAGATTTTGATTATTTTTCAGCCTATAAAACCAGCAGAGGTACATTGGTACTCCTCTCCACTTTTTTTTTTTGTCTTCTGTTGTTACACATTGTATGTTTTTTAGTGTTTACACTTGGAAATGGAATTCAGAGCTGGTGAGCTCTTAGCTCTGTCACAGACATCCTCAGCAGCCTGAAGAGGCAGCGGCAAGAGACCGCACTGAGTGGAGGAGGTTGTTCTGTCTAGGGTCCAACCTCCCCGAAGCCACCGTCAAGCTGTGACTTGTGGAACCCTAAGGGTCAGAGGGTCTACAACAGTTAGTGAAGAAAGACAAATATACTGTCAGGTTGTACCAAAAGCAGCACCATCACTGGAAAAGTGCTGGAGGATTCTGGATAGAGCCAGGTTGTCTGTAGGTCAGTGAAAAGATACTTGCCCAGCAAAAAAAACGTCCTATTGTTTAACAGCTTTCTGTGCCTGAAGACAGTTTTAATTTTTCTGTGGCTGAATTCCCAGCCAGTAATGCGATGGAGTAGTAGGAATACTAGGAATGTCTAGAGTATTCCCTGTCTTCCCTGTTGTTTTATAAAACCAGAAGCTCATAGATTCTGTTTTTACAGTTTCTTCGGTCTCTGCAGGCAATGCTGCTCTTTTATCTGCTGTTATGAGTAGTACTGAAGCAGTGATCACTAGTGAGCTCCCTCCCTATTCCAGGCTCATCTCTTGAAAGCCTGACCCATGGGTCTCAGTGGAGAGAGCAGCTCTGGCCCACAACATGCCCAGGAACTCTGGTCTTGGGCTGGGAAAAGATGCAACAATTTAAGTTAAATTAAAAACTTTGAGACCCTCAGTCCCCCTTCATTCATTTTCCCAGGATTTTCTCTTCAGTGGATCCTGGACCGAAGCAGAGCTGGACCTAGATGGTGAAGATTCACAGGTCTTTATTAAAACACTCTTTGGAGACCAGGAACTAACACCTTCTGCTTTCTCTCAGAGCTTCATATTGCTATTGTCTATCACACAGTGTGGTTGATAGCTATGCCTGTGAAATTTATTCAGTGCCATAGAAACAGGTGATGTAAAAAAAACTTTTCATTAGACCTGTGACAAATTCACAGAAGAGCTGAGTTTCTCTGATGGCTGGAATGAGGAGATGCAAACTATGGCAGCTCTGGGAAGATTCTTATTTTGACAGAAGCAATGACTCACTGTGTGACCATGGACAAGTTGTTCAATTTTCTTGTGCTTTAGTCAACAAAACTATAAAATTATTAGAAGACAAAAAACAAAAAGTCCCCAGATCTTACGGAAAAACAAATCCTTCCTCTGAGCTCAGTTGGTGAATAACTGACAAAAACAACAAGATGAAACATGGGTGTAACCCACAGCTTTGCCAAAAATACCACAAAAAGATGGAGAGGGCACAGAGGAAGAGAAGGCAGGGGGGAAAAAAGGATCAACAAGAACACTGAAATGCCCCAAAACACATGAAATCATATGAACAGAAACAACTTCAACAAAAGAGAGTATAGATTCCCACAGGGTGGTGAATAGGAAGGTGTATTCCAAAGAAAAATAGAAATCAAGTTACCTAATGTTCTTTTCACCACAAGCAGCCTTTGAAACCAGATAGTGATTGTCTCACACCTTCACGGGGTACAGCATGACAACTATGTAAATGTGCCCAGAAACAACACTAATCAGACTTTAGCACAGGTAATAAGGATTGTGTGTCTAATACTAATTGTAGGGAGAAACACGAATGCCTAAAGGGCACCATTGCCTACCAGCGGTGGTCTCCTGTTCTAGTCTGCTCAGTGACACCTGCTTCGCCAGGGCCACATGCAGAAACCATGGGAACTTAAGGACTGCACACACTAAGCGAGTCCTGAAGGAACTTTACCATGTAGCAGGGGGACTAGAGGCTACCTTACAAGCTGTTTGAAGTCACGTGTGCATGCAAGAGATACACCGTGCTCCATGGGTGCAACAGGTTGGACGCATCCTGCAAAAACCCCACTGCATGCTGGCATCTGGCTTTCTGAGCCATTATTAGAGCTGGGGTGTCAGGTCCTTTGGCCCTGGCCGATGCACTGTATCCTCGGTTCTTGTCTGAGATGAGAGAATGTGAAAAAAGCGTTACACATCTTGAGACATCAGCATTATTTCTAGGACTTATTCCACGCTGCCTGGCCATGGCTGGTTTAGTTTTCTGCATAGAGCGAGGCTGCAGGAGACGGTGCTATTGTGTTAGACTGTTCCTCAGAAAGAAGGCAAGATGATGCTTTAGCCCTGGCTGCAGCAACCAAGTGGCTGTAATAGAGTGAGAACATGAAACGCAGAGAAAAACAATGAACAGCGGAAAAGTCAAAGTTAGGCCTGCAGCAGAAGGGAAGCTACAAAGGTATCTTCAAAGGGTTTTCTGGAGGAGAAAAAAAAAAGGAGCAGACAACATACATATTCATGAACCAGAAACAATATTGAAAAACAACCTATTATCCTTATTCAGATCAAAAGAACATGAAGATTAACACCTCAGACATCAGACCTCTGCAGTAGGAGAGTGGGCTTAGCAACAAGTTTGCTTCCCCCCATCTTCCTTTGTTTTTGTGACTAGGACGGGGCAAAGAAGGGGCAGGTTCATTGTGAGGAGCTGTATAAGTGGGCCTATGTGCCCAGCAGCTGCACAGTGAAAGTTAAAAAAAGAAACAAAAAAGGACATTGAAACTGAGCACAGACTCACTAAAATCTGGACAAGCATGGCAAGAAAGGGAAGATGAAAATTCGATGGTCTACAATGCAAAGACAAGATTTACTGTCTTGCCTTGCATGAGGGGAGTGCTGGAGCACTGAGGGAAAGATGTGGCATTATTTGCACACTTCTCGCTGAACTGCCGAAAGGCTTCCCTGTGGCCGTCTGTCTCCTCTCCCCTCCTCCCACCCCAGAGCCCTCTTATCCTACAAGCCCGTGAGGCTCCCCGGCTTTCCTAGAGAAAGACCGTCCTACAGTGCTCATCCCTGCAAAGGCATTTGCGTCTGAAAATCAAAGACATTCTCTGCTGGGAATTGTATCCACTTGCAATGGGAATGGCTCAATGATCTGACAAGCCTATTCCACATTTAACTTCTTTTATAGGCAAAACAGCAATCTGGCCAAATTAGATTTTCTCTTCATAATTTTCCGCAGCACAAACTGTGATTTAGGAGTTCTTGCCTCATGCATGGAACCATATTTGCATGGTGAGGGCATTTACAGTAAGGAAACGAAAGCTACCCCAGAAGTGGCTACAGTGAAGGAAATGTACCTCTAATGATGATGATGGGGAGAGACACATTCATTCTCTGCCAGAGACTTCATAACAAAAATGCCTTCTTCTACACACCAAACTTCTGTTAGCAGCTCACTTTTGCCAGGGGCATGAAATTTCAGACCAGCTTCCTTCTGTTTTTTGCAATCATGTTCATACATGCACTGGTGATGAAAAAGAGTCAAAATACAAAGTTAGAATCCAGCACACTTTTCATAGCTACTTTGATGTTTCAGAAACTATACAGTCCAAAAGAGAAAAAAAAAAAACCCTGGTTTTGCCACAAATTTGACTGAACATTTCAACCTTCCTGAGATCAACAGAAGCATTTCTGCTGATTGCAAAGGATTTCCATTTGGATTTCATATGCTATATTGTTTTTACTACAACCATTTTCCTCATTCTAGCCATTTTAAAAATGATCCAGACTTTTTGCAGTTCTGATTGGTAGATAGTCACTGGGCACAGTGCAGAGCATAGGAAATTCCAGTCAGATTTAGGGAAAAAATTTTTCAAGATGAGAGCGATTAGCCACTAGAACAACTGCCCAGAGAGGCTATGGGATCTCCATCTTCTGAGATATTCAAAATTCAGTCGGGAAAATCCCTGAGCAACCTGCTCTAAACAGCAGTGCCTTGAGTAGGGTGTTGGACTAGAGGGACTCTGAAGGTCCCTTCCAATCTAAACTGTTCTGTGAATCTGCGTACAGGGAGCACAGTAACTTCCTGCATAGCTGCACTGTGTGGATTGGATCTCTGACCCTGCTAGTCTTCAGACACTACAGAAAAGAGTGCTAAATACTAAGAATAAAGCCAGAATTCATTAATATTGGAATTAGAACCATTTACAGGAAGATGTAGGCTTCAGTCCAAAATACTCTTTTGCATAGTAAAAATGGTGTTGCTAAAAGGCTGATCATTCAACCAGTCCCTCATGTGTTCTACTGAAAGTTTGCATGGGTGATTTGAAACCCACTGCAACCTTCTCTCTCTACATAACGCTAAGATCATAGAAAGCTTTGGTTCACCATCAAGACAATGGGCCGTGTTCTGTGTTGACTTCTACCTTCTGCAACTTCAGTAGCAACGAAAATTCACAAAGAGTGAGGTAGGACAGGACCCATTCTAGTGCTCTTCAAACTTGTAAAGCTTCTTCTTCTTCAGACTGAATGGGGTTGTTTGCATGAACAGACTGATGCATGGCATTTCTAACGCTTCTTGGTTAGGTCAGATCTGACATACTAAAAACTTTTTTCATTGTATTTTTGTACTCCTTTCTTCAATATCCCCCATCTCCAAATTTTCTTACCTTCTCTTTCCATGTATCCTCCCTCTGCCTTGCTCCTAAGAAAAAGAAGGTAAAGAAGAAAATTGTAGAAACTTGCATTTATACATGGGTGGGAGGAATTAGCAAACCAGTTTTCAAATTTCCATTCCTGCTGTAATCAGGACTGTTCTAGTTTTATACACGTAATCTGCAGATCCCGTTTTCCTGTCTTTCCTATAGCAGTAAGTGGGTTTCAGATACCTACTGAAAGCCACTCAAACCACTGAATTTTTTATGGGTTAACCCATCATAAATTACTATTTACTCAATTATGATAAATGCCAAGCAAAAATATATAGTAACTGCTTAACTATAAAATAATTAATAAAATATTTAAGCAGAGGAGTGATCACAGATCATTTTTTCCTAAAGCCTGAGAAATATCACCTTGTGGGGTATGAAAAGTTAACAATGGGTCATGGAAGATAAATATATTAAAATGGGTATGTATTTAACAATGTAATAATTAAACAAGAGAAGCAAAATTATTTTTCTCTTAATGCATTAGGGCTTAATTTTCAAATGGTTTGGAAACAATATGGTACATCATGGTCTGAGGCAGCATGTTCCTACCAGCCTGTGGCACAAGCAGGCTGTTTTATAAGAGTTTTGGGCAATTTGTGTATGTAATGGAGGCTCCCATGATCACTGAATAATAGGACAAAAATGTGACCGCGCTCATCTGACCCAATATGCAGTTATTTTCTGAGCCACCTGTGAATGGGTACCAAAAAAAAAACCAAAAGAAAGATGTTTACAAGATAGATGGTAGGCATGAATATGTAAAATACTAAGTTGAATGAAAATTCTTTGTGGACTTCAGTGCATCCATCACTCGTGTGGTGCAGCTCACTGAAAAAGTCCAACTGCAATTCCTCTGCCTGTGGCTGTGGTCTCACAATGGGCCCAGAGGTTAAATGAGCCAGCCATTACTGCTCATGCGTGAAACTGAACACCTCTAAAATTCCTCCTTAAAGGCTGCATTCAAACAGGTGCACTAGGGAAAGACTGTTTCTATTTTGTTCTTCTGGAATGCGGCATTACTCTCCAATGCAAGTTACATTTCTGTATAAAAGATGTTGCATCCTCCTGACATCAGTCAGGCGTCAAAGATTTCAGCTGTGTCCTTAGGATGAACTTTGCAGAACACACGTACACAAATCAACAAAAAAAGTTGTAAGATTTTCAACAGACCCAAGAAATGAAGGTGAAGTTTCCTCTCAAATAAGGCCATAAATCTCACAAGAAAACTGTTAGGGCAAAAGAGTTCTCCTGAATATATGGATCCACTTGTGGGCATCAACACTAGACAGTCTGGCACTCTAGTGCATGAAAAATATTGCGTCTTTCGTCTCTCCAATGTGTTGGCCTCCTGTCTTCACTAGCAAACAGATTACGGTCTTGAACTTTAAGGAATTAAAGTTACGATTTGCTTACAGATATCAGTATCTGTGTCAGGCAGTTACATATGACACACACTTCATTTCTCCTACTACCACCAAAAGAGATCACTCTATTCTTCCTTATTATCCTAGCCTGAGTGTAATTTTTGAAGCTCCTAAGCCATGTGCAGTCTAGGAAATGTGAAGGCCAAATTGTGTTGGTCATTTATTTCTAAAGAGAAATGCTCATCAATTCATAGCTGAATTTTGTCTAACGTAGCAGTTCTCAAAACATGTTCTACTGGTTGTTAGCCGTCTCTGGGGATCTGCCACATGGTCCATGGTTTGGTTTCTTGCTTCCAGCAATGAAACACTTTACTAGAAGTTAACTTTTAACTAAAAATTAGAGACACATAATTTAGGTCAGGGACTGGAATGAGATTAGGAAGACTTGAGTTTTGTTGTTGGTTGCACAACTGACCTCCTGTGTGGTCTAGGACAAGCCAAATACTCTCTGTTTAGCTTATTTTTCTCTGCTTATCTTGCTACATTTTGCCTAGTTGAGTAAAGAAACTTCAGTCAGCATGGATCTACCAAGAGTATATCATGCCCAACCAACTTGATTTCTTTCTATGATAAAATGACTGGATCTATGGAAAATGAGAGAAGAGTGGATGTGATTTACCTTGACTTTAGCAAGGCTTTAAGTACTGTCTCCTACAGTACACTTGTATCCAAGATGAAAGGTCACAGTCTAGCTGGGTGGACAACTAGCTGAGTAAAAAAACTGGTTGGATATTCAGGCTCGGAGGGTTATAGTTAACGGGTCATACTCTGTCTGGGTGCCTGTGGTGAGTGCAGTAGTGCAGGGGCCTGCAATGGGACCTGGACTGCATTTGCTGTCTCTACGGATGACCTGGAGGAGGTGAAGGGTTGCGCTCCTGTCAAGTTTGCAGATGGCATCAATTTGGGGATCCACTCAATACACTTAATACACAAACAGTAGTTACAAACCACCTGAGAACTCACCCTCACCTGGACAGACTCGAAAGAGACCTTGGTCTGCCACTTACTCCTGTGCCCTTGCCATCTCTCTACAGGGTATTCAAGCAAGTGGCTCTAAATCCTTCTGAAGAGAGCTGTTCCATGTTATTATGAAGCTGAAATATTACAAGGTGCTTAAATAATCACCATGGCAAAGAGCAAGAAAGAGCTATGGAGAAACAGGATTTTTAGCCTGGTGGGTGAAGCAGCAGCGTTTGACACCCCATTCCATGCAGTCCCCGAGATGACAGGGAAGAGCCCCACACGCAGGGCATGGAGCAGACCTGCTTTCACAGGATCTGGTAGCCAGGTGAAGCAGGAGCACTCGCAGGATGCCGAGGTTCACATCAGGCGCTGAAGGAAATATACCTTCTGCCTACCGTGTTCTGGGTACAAAGATAGTTGGCGAAGAGACTTTCGCCCCTGCAAAAGCCTGTGTTTTCTGTCCCTGTGCTAAGGTCACATAACGAGCTGGGAGGTCACTTTTCAAATAAGCGTCATATATATAAGACACCCACCACCACCACCAGCTGCTAGGTAAAAATCACTGCCACCTCTAAAAACCTGGCATATCACAGCCCTTGATTTCCTATACTTTCTCTCCTCATGCTTCAAAATGAACATTTTTGTTTTGGATGAAATGGAATGTATGTTTGCATTTTACACAAAATAAATGTTTTCAGATTTCCATTTTGGCAAGAAAAACAAAAAAAAAAGTTCCATTTGGTTTGACTCTAACTTAGTTTTTCTCCTTCTTTTTTAGGTTCGGCTCTCTAGCTGAAAAAAAACACAATTATTCTCACAGCCTTAGTCACACGTTTTCCAGGCAGTGCCTGAAATGTTTCCTTTCAACTCTTTGCAAGCATTTTATAGGTTGTCATTTTGCTACTGCTTCAAGAATAAGAGACTGCAGTTCTTCCAAGTGAACAGCTTCGATGACTTTCCTGACTGATGCAAATGTGTTACACTGTTGACAAATCCTAACCATGAGAGTTGACTTGGTTATTGCTGTTTGCTGTAACTGGTATTTCCCCTGGAAATTCTCCTCCCACCCATCAAATGGAGCATTCTGTTTAACCAAGCTAGTTTTTAATAATCTTTTTGTATGCCTTATCTTTTAGCTAGATATATAAGAACTAAACAGTTTTCAAGAACCGTAATTTGCTACTTAAATGGCTGTAAAAGATTCTGTGACAAGAGGCCAGGCATTGAATGCATATAGAGGCTAGAGTGTCTCCTACTGTTAAAACTGATTTTTCTCTGGTCCACCCTGAAACAGATGGACAGGGCAACATGGACGTTTCAGCTGTATCTCTGTATGTCTTAATTTTAGTTATTTGCAGCTTGTTTTGAGAAGAGACAGGGAATGCAGTCGATACCCTGAGCCTGTCAGTGTTTAAGAGGCATTTGGATAATGCCCTTAACATGCTTTAACTTGGTCAGTCCTGAACTGGTCAGGCAGTTGGACTAGATGATCA
>Ga0181612_105449_pt1 | contig 17228 bp, 10 predicted proteins | sample HoacroProtozoa21_FD_119630 | JGI IMG/M metagenome (GOLD analysis project Ga0181612, IMG submission 119630) | Hoatzin crop microbial communities from Cojedes, Venezuel. Combined Assembly of Gp0051906, Gp0051904, Gp0051908
ATTTTACACAAAGGAATAGCTTGAAAGTGTGAAAAACAAGTGGCAGATCAATAGAGAGTTAATGGCTCTGGATGAGAGGCAAGGTCAAAGGAAACACCGCCATAAGCACCTGCTATAGACCACCTGATCCTGCAAATAAAGCTTTCTTTAGACAACGGGAAGATGTCCTCGTTCTCCCAGTTAACTGTAACCACCCCAGCATCTGCTGGAAGGGACACAAGCAATACAGTGGACTTCTGGAGTGTCAGGAACAGGTCAAGCAGGAGAAGCATCGTGATACACCTACCATTCTCTAAACAGGAAGCAGTGGTGGAGAATGTAAAGTTTGATGGCAGGCTTGGTTACAGCAACCCAGAGATGAGATTTTAAGATCTTGACGGATGTGAGGAAGACAGGTAGCGTAATGACAACCCTGGATTTCAGAGAGCAGGCTTCAGTTTGTTCAGACAAGTGGTAAGCAGGACCCCTCGATGTACTGCTGTGAAGTCCAAAGGGGCCAGAAGGACTGGTCAGTGAAGTACAATCTCTTCAAAGCACAAGGACACTCCATACTGATCTGCAAGAAGTCGAGCAGACAGGGCACTGGGCAGCTTGGCTTTATAGCACGACATGACTCTCCTCGGTCTCTGTTGCAATGTCTGCTTTCAGGTCTCACAGGTCTCTCTACATCAGTTTGGAGGAAAGCAAGCATCACCCATGGTAGAGAAAAACTGAACAAGGGCTCAGTCACGCAAAATCTACACACACCAGTCAAGTGGATTAGATGGGATGCATCTAAGGATGCCAAAGGAGCTGGGAAAGAGAGGCATCTTTGCCAGCTTCAAAAACGTTGTAGGAATCGCGGGAGGTTCTCTACGACTAGACGGCAGCAAGCGTCAGGCTTTTCTTCCAGAGGGGGAAGTAGGACACTAGAGGCGAGTCAGCCTCCCTTCAGCCTGTTGGAAGGCTACGGAACAAATCTACCTGGAAACCACTTCCAGACACACAAAAGGTAAGAAGGTTACCAGGAACTCCCAGCACAGATAATGAGGGCAGTTTGTGCCTGACTGCAATAAAACCCACACTGCAGTGAACAGTAATCACCGCTCTTCCCGCAGCCCATTTCATCGTTCTTCCTTAGTACCCTGGCAGCCAAACTGAGGAGATGCAGCCTAGCCAGGTGAACTGCAAGCTGGGTGAGAAACTGGCCAGGTTCAAAGTGTAGCGGTCAGCACTTTAACCATCAGGCTTACAAGCGGGATTTATACTGAGGTCAATACTGTTAAATGCCTCATTAACAACATGGACAATGGGACAGAAGGCTCCCTTTACCAGTCTGCAGACATCATCACACTGGAACAGTGGTCAATACACTGATGGGGCAGAGCTGCAATTCAGAGGAATCTTAAAATGCTGCAGAAATCAGCTGACAGAAACCACATGAAGTTCAAGGAGCCAAATGCAATTTTTTTGGCACCTGGGCCAGAAGAACTGCAGGGCAACAATACAGGCTGGGGACTGTTTGGCTAGGGAGCAGCTTTGCTGACAAGGATCTAGATTCCTCACAGAAAAAAAGATGAACACGACTCGGCAGCACCCAATTGCAGTGATGAAGGCTAACTGCATCCTAGAGCTGCATTATTAAAACTCTAGCCAGCAGGTCAAGAGAAGTGATTATTATTCCTTGTTCAGCACTTGTGAGACTATATTTGGAGTACTTTGTCCAGTTCAGGACTCCTCTGCACAAGACAAGGCATTGACATATTGGAGCCAGTCCAGCAGAGAGCTACTAAGATGATTAGGAGACCGGAGCACACGGTGTGAGGCTGAGAGCTGAATTTGCTCAGTCTTAAGACAAGAAAGCTACGGGGGAGGTCTCATTGGTATCTTCAGCTACTCAGTGGGAGGTTATGAAGAAGATGGAGCCAGAATCGTCACAGATGCACAGCAGAAAGAGGCAAGAATTACATTTCATCAGAATAAGTTCTGACTAGATACAAGGAAAAAATTCTTCACTGTGAGGGTGGTCAAGCATTAGAGAGCAGATTGTCCAGGGAGACTGCACCATATCCTTCCCTGGGGATACCCAAAGCTCAGCTGCACTAGGCCCCGAGCAGCTTAATGCAACTTCAAAGCCACCACTTTGTGGACCTCTGGAGGTCCCTTCCAATCTAAATTATTCTGGGATTCTACTATCCTCTCCTCTCTTCTGGTTTCAGTTTTGCTAAGGAGTGTTCTCTTGTTGCTCTTCTTCGGATACTCCCGCTCTTCGTGTGTATAATATATTGTCCTGGTCTAATTCACGCTGTACAGTCCTGACAGGAAGTTGAGCCCTCCACAATCACTTGTAATAACACCAGCTATGAATTTAGTGATGACAACAAAGAGTAAAGAATTAAACAAATAGTTTAAATGTAAACAGTCAAAAATGCATTAGAGAACACCTTCAGAAATGCCTCCCCATTTAGCATTAAAATACCATTAGCTATGGTTCAGTATTTAAGAGGACTGAGGGAAAACACACACTCATTTAAAGAAATAATTAAAAACCCAGCACAACAGTTCAGAAATTGGATTAAGCTAGATGCAGCTGCAATCTTCATACTTAGTTTAAACCAAATTTGAATATCTGCAACTGAAGCTTTCAAGTTATAATCATGCCATTGACCTTCCTTCCCTTCTCCCTTTTCTTTTTGGCCACTGAAGACTATTGAAAGTATCAGAGCTCCAAGTCAAGAACAACTGCCTTGTAACTACGACTCTGACACGGATATAGTGAGAGCAGATTGCCTGCGAGGAAACAAGAATAAACCAGCTATTTAGAGAGATTATGTAACGCAGCACAGAGCTGCAAAATGAGATTTAAAGAGACAGAACTCTGCCTTTCAGCCCTGTAAGTAACCACAGAAGTTGGGCAATACTGTAGCAATTTGAAGTGGCTCAGACCACAGAGGAAGAAGTCTTGTCTGACTAGTATTTTATTCATAATTCTTGTTTCTCACAAAAACAGTACTGTCTGGCTATTTTGTCAAATCTTTGAAAACAAAGTTGAAATACCTCTTCACATCATCCCATAGATGTGCAGGTTTTTACCACAAAAATGAGCTCTATGTGAACAGATACGAACCATTCTGTGGACCTGAGCTCGTTGAACTTGCGGAGCTCGGCACGCTCAGTTAGCACAGTAGTGCACACTGAAAACCAAACTGATTATGAGCAAATACAACAGTATTAGATCTTTCCTGCATAAATATTTTAGCAAGTGTAAACAACACTCCAGCTTTTATAAGCAGCCAATTCCCAAACGAACACCCACAAACATCAGCTGGTTCAGCAAAGAAAGGCAGAGACTAGGAACTGCCATGCACGGCCGCATTCTAAATTGCAAGGAAGTGTACGGCAAAGGCATGTGGGACGAGGGAGACTAGTTCTGTGTATTAGACATTCTTACACAAACCTGGAAACCACAAAGCCTTCAGGGTTTGCCCACAGCTTTGTTTAGAGCACACATATATGTATACATATATGTATAAAAACCACCAGCGCACAACATAATGATTTTATAGAAGAGTCCAGAACGGTAGAGCAGTTGTTGATGGGAGATTTTACTTCTGCATTTCTTCACTTTAGAATGAAGGAAAAGAAAAAAACATTGTCATATTATTGCCTTAGGCATTCTCATGAAAAACTGTTTTTCATCTAATTCTAAACATCCTTTCATTAAAAGACTCAACAAATAGTAGCATCATATGTTCAGCCAACCCCAGCTGCTTTGCTAGTGATTAAGTAAGAGACAGCGAGCCCAGATCACCTCCCCTGGACAGACAGACATTACAGCTAGGAAGAAGTTGGCCCAAACTACACGGCGGAGGGAAGGGAAAGCAGGGGGAGGTCACCGTTTTTTAAAAAACAGCAAGTCCCTGCTCCACTGCTGGACTTTTCCCCGCATCATGTCAAGCCTGCAGGTTGCTGGCAAGCGGAGCAGGCACAGCGAGAGCCCTGCCAGCGCTCTCAGACCACACACACGCACGCTCTCTCTCAGCTGTTCTCCAACACACTGGGAACAACCTCCAGAGCAATCTGGGCTCCACCGCCCATTCCTGCTTTCCAGAGTCGGTTCTTCCCTTCGGCAACAGCCTGTGCAGAGCACCACGTAGGAGAAAACCACGTGCTTACGCTACAGAAGGTAGCAGGCAGCCTTGACGCAGGAGCCACCAGCCAGCCGCAGGAACGGGCCTCCTGAAGCGTGCTCACAAGCTGTGCTGCACCAGCGTCCCGACGGGAGCCAGTTTCAGCCGTTCATTTAGAAACACAAACGCAGTAGTACCAGCAATGAAATAAACCAGCAGCTGGGCATTTCTTCTGATCAGACAGCATAGCACCCCAAGGATAACTGTTCATTTTTAATACAGTCAGCTATCAGTGCTCTTCAGCTTCACTCAATGAACCTCATTCTTTAAAATTCATACCGTAAGTTCACTTACTTTGCTACACATTCAAGTATAAACACAATGGATATTAATATAATTTCACAAAAAAAAAAAAAGCCATGATCATGGGCACACAGTGACAGGGTGAGATTTTCTAAGTTCATTGCCATAGCTAAATTTGCAATTAAAAACTATATAAAGCTAAAAGCGTGATTAAATCCAGCAGACAACTAGCTCATTATACAGCAGCAGAAAAAAAAGCCTTTCAAACACCAATTGCTCTACCTGAAATATCAGCTGCTGTTGCCATGCCTGCGACTAAGCAAGAACATCACTTCACCCATTGAAAAGAACTTTCCGAGAGACAGATTGGCAGCATGACAAAAGCAGGTTGGCTTCAGAAATCACAGACCAAACAGTTTTGTCCTATGTAAAGCATAGCTACAAAAAGGAGAAGAAAACCTGTAAAAGCCTCAGACAGTTACAGGTAAAAAGACAAATTATTTGCCTGTTTCAGAACTGTGTGGGAGATAATTTCATTTCAAGCAACTACAGTTTCTTTTATCTGATGCTGATAGATTTTAGCCAAGTCAGCATCATTGTGTATGATTGTGGGGGGCCTCACGAGTCCAGTACGTGCAAAAGCTGTGGTGAAGGAGGACGCTCAGGCATATTCCCCAGCAAGCAGTCATCCAAGAAAGAAGCCAGGTTTAGATTCCAGAAAAACGCCTACATTGCCTTTAATTGTGACTACTGTTCAACGTAACCAAAAGAGTTTTTGAAGGATTCAAACATTCCAAAAAGCAAGACAACAGCATCTTCTCCCCTCAACATTTTGCTTTTCTACAATTAAAAGACAAGGAACTGGGCAGACCTTACACACAACAAGCCAATTTATTTTTAAAACACCTGTTTTAAATTTTAAACCTGTTTAAAATTACAGTTTTGATTAAAGTGCCTTCATCCAAAGACAAACTTCACTAGCTGTAAAAGGTATTCCAGTGGTTTTATTCCACTGCTTTATACGGGTTACACTTTATACAGGCATTTTTAAAACTCGTAAGATAGTAACTTGCTCACATAAAGTTCAAGCTTTACTCTGCCGAACAAGCAGGGCTCGATGCTGTTCAGTACAAACAGCTGAATAAAACATTCTGTATATAAAACAACCTATATATAAATCAGTTGAATAACGCTGAGTAAAGCAATATGGCTATATTTCAAGAACAGATCAATCTTACCCTACATATACCTATGCAGGTGTAATATCAGACCAATCTTACCCTACATATACCTATGCAGGTATAATATCAGATCAATCTTACCCTATATATACCTGTGCAGGTATAATATCAGATCAATCTTACCCTATATATACCTGTGCAGACACAGTATCAGCCAAGATTTTCTGTGTTTGAGTTGCAAGGATAAGACTTCAATTGAGTCAAATACCTTTATTTAAAACATTCCCCAAAATGAGCACCGTATCAGTAAAACCCATCTACATTCCTTGGTTAATTACATGTCAGCTTCTGAGTCTTTGATATGACAGTCCATCAGCTGTCATCTTCAAGTCAAGAGACAGGACTATTAATTAGCCAAAAAATGACAACTGCTGTCCATTGATATGAGTAACAGCAATTGAAACTGGAAGACCATTCTGTTTCTGGAATAAACACTGGTTTTATCTATTCTCTTTTAAGAGTGTAGATTATGTAGATCTCAGTTAAAATGTATAGCATGTAATGAGAACATTTATTTAAATACTCTCTGGACACAAACCTTTTTTCCATTTTTCCCCTCTCTGTTCAACAGTCACATATTAAGGACATGATTACTGTGAAGCGTGCATAAATACATGCGTTATCTCACAGTTACACTGCATAAAAGCAAAAACATTTGAACAACTATACTTAAAAATAAACACGCATAAATCATTGCAAGAACCCTGAAAAAATATAAAATAAAAAGCCACAATAGGTTAACAGATAATAAACAGGTGCAATAGGCATGTCAACCTTGAAAAAGCCCTTTTAAACTATAATAGTATTGTCAGGTGCCATTACCCTTTGTCAGCCAGCTACCCGACCTCATAAATCAGGTATAACAGCCAAATGAGAGCACAATGTAAAACCAGCACTAGGCAGACTTGTCTACTGACTAATGAGTGGCCTGACAAGGTTTTGAGGTCCCATTCAAAACTAAAAATTAATTGTAATCCATCATATTAATTAAAAAAAAAAAAGCCACAGCAACTAGATTCAAGCTTGCAAGTACCGTTCTGTAGAGTCTGTGCTCGTGACTCCTTTCCCAGATTGGCGTGGAATCCTCCTCCTAAAGTTGGTGTTTTGCCTGCACCTATCAGGAAAAAAGACAGACATGTCAAATGCAATAACTGAATTAATACATTAAAAAACTCATTGTGCCACTATATTCAGTGACTTTATAATTTACAAATATGCCAAATTACATCAAGAAGGGCAAGAGAAGTGCTTGAAGGGCTTAAGACACGAAGTACTAGCCCTGTGCAATCTATTTCTTCCTTGGGATACCATAAGAAATACACAGTTCCATAAGCTCCCCCATCTCAGCTCCAAAGCAAGCATAAAAATGTTGCAACCCCAATTTTAGGCAGAACATGAAAACCAAAACTGTAAAATATTGCTCCAAGTAAATGATGAAACAATTGCTTAGGTTTTTTTTTGTCTGAAGATTATTCAATACAGAATTTTAATAGCTAATTACTGGCACTACAGAACATAAAGCATGTCTAGCATTCAATAATGACTGTGTTGGCTACTACAGACATAACAATTACTTTCAAATAACTTCAGTTTAACATTAGGCGCACACAGTGAGACTTGGGTTACAAAAACGGGAGTCTGGAATGCTACATTTACACCCTGAAAGGCCTGAGACTGAAATAAATCAGAGCTGTAAATTAGCATAAAGTAGAGGCTCGTTTATGCATCCGTGCCAATGCTGAGGAGCCTGAACGCAGAGTCCTCTGGGAGTCAGTGGAACTACTCATACAAATCAATCTTGCAGAACAGGGGATTAAACTACCAAGCACAGAAACAGTCTCCCATTAAAGCAGGAATTTTTTGAAAAACAATCAGGCTACCTCAAGCAGGATATTCGAATCTACTGGCTTAGCAGCAAGTGAGACCAAAAAGCCAAATTGCACAGGACTGAAAAGTAATTTGTGAGTAATTAGACTTCTACTTAATTCCAGTAGTGTGTCCTTTAGAACACGGAAAAAAAGTCATCTTGTTCCCCATTATGCCTACAGTATTTCCTCAAGTTCTTGTAGCTATGTTTTCTCATCTTACACCAGTTCTCTAGAACAAATTAGAATAGCTTTGGGACAGAAACATACAGAGTGCAGTGCCACTTGAAAGCAGTTCAGGCAGGACATTTCTGCTACACACCCAAATAAGATACTTCTATAGCAGGTACACGTGGTGAGAAAGTGTGACCTAAATTGTTTACTCTCACTAGAGTTTCTTAGCCAGACTCCTCTCAGCTGCATATAATATACCTCTATGTTGAGTGGAAAAAAAAAATAACAAAACAGAAAAGCTACTGTTCCTGCAGTATTATTGTCTACAAGCCTTCGAAGCTTAATTTTCCATACAACCTTTAAATTAGGTTTCCAGTGCTATTCACAACAGTAAAGGACTTTCACTTCATTAACAGATCCTTTCAACAAACACTAATCAGAAGCTCTCACGTAAATGCCCCAGAGCTTCAGTACTTCAGTTTAGCATCCTAGTTAGAGAGGAAAAATATTCCAGAGTGACCTCCTCACTGCATATAGGGGTAACGCTCCCAGCTCTGTGTTGGCTCCAGACTATCACAGACAGCAATGTGTCCTTGCCCTTCTTATAGGTAAAGTCTCGTATTTCCCCAAATGCTCCAAAACAAACTGATGAGGCAACACAGAGAGAGGCTACCAACCACCCTAGCACACGGAACATTTCTGGTGTACGCTTAATAAGAATGGATTATCTGGAAAAAACATATCAACAGTGGCAATAGTTTTATGTTCCTTTTCTTCAGTAGCAAATCTAACTTCAGCCATTCTGCCTCCTACCCTCCCTTCTTGTTGTTTTAATGTTCGTTTAGCACAGGCTGCCTCGCTCGTCCGAGTGGCAGCAGGCGAGCGTGCACTCGAGCATCAGCGCGGTGGAGGAGGCCACAAACCCCGGGCAAGGGCAGGAAGATGCAGGCGGGAGGCAGCCGGCTCACCCCACACTCCGGCAAAGGCACCATTGCCCCCCACACACCCCGTGCACAAAGGCTCCACTTTTCAGTCCCCTCTATCTTTGAACACATGAAAATACTGAACTCCATTGGACTATCACTGTCAGAACAGCTACATTACTCTTCTACAAGTTTCCCTGTTACTACTAAAAAGCTTGCGCATAAACATTCTTATGGTGGTGACAAGCAATACTATTAAAAAAATAATTTAACTTACTCAGAAGCTAAAATCCAGAAAGAACACAAACAAAACAAAATTAAATTGAGATTTCAGTGGTTTTGTTCTTTAAGATTCTTCTTCATTAGACATCAAGATACAACATTGAACATAAAAGTAATTTCTTTCCAAGCTATGGAGTCTGCAGCAGATACTAGCAGAGCTATCTGAAAGACAAATTCTGCTCTCAGAATTGATGTGCCCATTTCTCAGTGAGTTAACTGGAAAGACTGTACATCTCTAATTAGCATTTGGCTTTGAAAACTGACAGAAAACTAGTCTGTTGAACACTTACACTCTCAGAACTGCAAACTAACGTTGCCATTGACTATGAAGTCTCACCATCAGCTTTAATCTTTACAAGCACAATGCAAACCAAACTCATTAACGTAACTGTTCAGCTGGGTAATAAGAAGATAAATGCTTTAAAAAAAGAAAACTGTGAAATCATCAAATTCATTTGAAGACAAAAATCCCTACAAAGCTAGTCATTTAAAAAGTACAAAGGAAAGCAACAGCAACCGCTAGGCACAACCAAATTAACATCCCGGCTTAACTGCAATTTTTACATTTCTTGACCTTTTCCATTTTTCCCTCTACAACTTCAGAAGTGAATTAAACAGGCTTTTGGTTTTTCACATCCAGCTTTGAAGACATACAAAAATATATCTGAGAAGTATTTGGTGTCTTCAAGTACTGCCTGCCAAATGTTCAACATGAACACTAACATTTCCCTAAGCCAACTCAAGTACCCTCCTTCATGAGGTGGCAGCTACCAAGGTACCTTGTCATCTACCGACTATTTTTAGAAACTCACTCAGATTCTCAGCTTTGCATAACTGAAGTCTCCTCTCCTCTTCAAGTTAGCTTTGGACATTTACATGAAATTTTGGACAACGAAAGGTGTGGAGTGATGTGTTAGGCAGCTCAAAAGTACAGCTACTCAATTTTTTTGTGGTCCTCTCAGTCAGCTACAGTGCCCTGAGACACCAAGAGAAGAGAACTGAAGATGCAGGAGATCATACACCTGGAAACTTGATAATACTTGGTCAAAGATTATGTGGGTCCAGATCCAGCCCATAACCCTGCACTGCTCAAGCGCTGATCTACCGTCCCTGTCCCTCGAGCAGCCACAAGCAGCCGTCCTCGTGCCTGCTCCTTGCAGCACGGCCGCCGTGCACAGGGTCAGACCCAGGCACCCTGGCCGCCCTGGTTTGCTCCACTGACTCACTAACGAAGGAAGTCACACCACTCGGCTTCTCTGCACAAATGTTCCTGAAGCAGTAAAAGGATCAAGCAATGCTTGAAGTCTGTGGTAACCTTAAACAGCAACAAAAAGATGACAAATAGCAGGAACAGCACTTATCACATCCCTCCGCACAGAGGAGGCGAAGAGCAGCCGCTCGGGCATCTGCAGCTTAAAGGACACTTCTCCGAGAGCTAGTGACATGCTGAGTTCCAGTTTCAACACCTGGAGAAGAAACAGATTCTGTCCCAGCATTACGGATTTTGTTTCCTCTACATAAATGAGCAAGTGAAGACAAGGAATGAAGCTGCTTGCAACTTGAACCGAAGTGTATCTGCTATTTGATAGGACCAGGCCTACCAAAATCCTTCCCTATGAAATTAAAACAAAAAACATCAGCCCTTTCTCCAGCACAAGGCAGGAGAAAAACCTTCAATTTAAAACCCATGTATTTACAGACCCAGCATAAAATCTAGGTCTGGTAAAGAAAGCAGACTGCATCACACCAACGGTCTCATAGTCAGGGTAGACTAGATAATATACTATAGAAAATTAATGAGCTTCCTACTTAAGTTAGATCATAAAAGTCAAAAGGAGAGTGAGTAAATATCCCATTAAAATTCATGACTACAGTAGCAAAATGATGTGTTTAAAGTTTTCCGAACACACAGAGCTACTGAAGTCTGTGACCAAAATAATTCTTTTCTCCGCCATTCTTACAGGGAAGCGAACAGATCCGCATGCACCACAGCCTGCTGAAACGCTACTGCTGAACAAACTCACATAGACAAACTTGTAACCTACTCCAGCAGAGCCAGCTATCTATGGGCTTATTTTCCTAACTACCAACCCAAGAGAGAAATCTGCTGTTGCATCCACCACGCCCGAGTTCAGGGCTCGAACAGTCTCTGAAACCAGCCTGCAGCCACGTTACGCACACGGGTCGGCGTTTCCACAGCTGACGGCAGCACACTCCACAGCGCTTCCAGCCAGCGTTTGTTGCCATCACAAGGACAGCAAATAAAAGACTCAAGGCCACGAAAAACCCACGACACACTTGACACTGATGCAAGATTGCCACCTGGAGGGTTTCAGAAGAGAAGCAAAAAATTGTTCATCTCACTAACACGTACAGCGGATTATTATTTTTTGCATGAAGTAGATGCAAGTTTCCCCTTCTTCCTTCCCAACATGATTATGAATTAGTTTTGTAATGAAAAAACCTAGCACAAAGTAAAACAAGTAAATACTCTTCAGGATTTCCCTAAAAGGTCTGCAAATCCAGCATATCCATACTTGCTTCTGTGTTGCAAATTACATCATGACCACACTACGTAATTTAAAATTAACCATGAATTGGTGTCATCTCTAGAAATCTGGCCCACAAGTAAGACGAATTTTTCTGACATTATTTTCACTTTTCAGTAGCCAGAGTTTTCAAGTTCAGCATGTGTGTTACTGGCAGAACCCACTTCAGGACTGTTCGAGACTACACTATAAGAAATATTTTATATCATGGTTTGGTCTATCAATATATCCTACATGGAAATCAATTAACAACTACCAATTAAAAACAAAATCCCTACTTCTTCCACTTCTGTAATATTCAAAAATACAGAAGAATCCCTTACTGAACCTAACAACTGACCAGAAAAAAAACACAGAATCTGACACAAACACAGAGTTCATCTTCTTTACCAGCTGTCTCACTGGCACTTACTGTGACAGTAATTGTCCATCTTACAAAGTTCTAGAGGAAAAAAGGCATAGAAGATGAATGGCTAGTAAGCTTAGCTTAAATTTTATGAAAGCTTTTTCCTCCCAGTATCTAGTCCCTCTTCTTTCCAGCTTGCTGACCATAACTTTCCATTTCCACAAACCCCAAAAGACTGAAATACTTTGAGCAAGGCAAACCCCAGTCAAGTTCTGCACTTCAGATCAATGTAGCTCACACTCCTCCAAGTAAAAACATAAAGAGGTTTCTAAGGATAAAGTAGTGTATATATAAAATATTTCCGTAAGCTTCCATAGGCATTCCTGAAAAACTGAGTGTACCACAGCTTTACTAAAGAGAAGGCAGCATCAAATTTGTCACGTGTACACATTCAGCGTTTAAGGCAGTGTAAATGGGTCACTGTAGTAAGTTGCTTATAATTTACTTGCAACAAAAAAAACTGTATTAGTAGGAAGAAACTTTCCCTTGATATTCCAGTATTTGAAGCAGCCTCCTTACAAATGCTGCAGAGCCTCCTACGCTAGAAGTTTTAACAAACACTTGTTGGTGTGTTAAGAGCTAGAAGTTCACAACATTCCTTTCTCCCTATGAGCAAAAAGCAAGCAGATAACTTTCCACAAGCAACACTCTTCCCATCAGCCTCAAATTAGTACCCTGTAAACTCCTGTACATTTGGAGATCAAGACTCTTAATGTATGTATGCTGTACAAGAGCCATGAGCTATACACGGTTTTGACTCGGTGTTGAAGCTGGACTAACGCTGTCAATGCCCCTGGCAGCCTCTCATTTCCATGGCTATTTCTGGAGAGTAGTCACCGTCCTAAAACCTCCTGGCTCAGCCACTAAGAGTAAGTTAGCACCTGTAACTGTAAAGCTCAAATAACATATGCCAGCATTTAAAGAAAAGAATATGCATTTTTAATTTAGTTTATTACATATTTTTTTAATCACAAGACACCAAAACAAATAGAAATCCCAAGCAACGAACCATAAAACAGTAAGCCTGTTTCAAGACAGTCTCGCTGCTCAGTCTGGCACAGACACAGCAGTGATGTTCATTCACCTCAGACCCCAAAGGCAGGGTAAGTCTTGGGGGGCAAGAACCCACTTTGGTGGCCAGCCTAAAAATCACTCCATCCTCAAATGCACATCATGAAAGCCTCAATGGAAGGGTTATGAAGTATCCTATAGGTCTTTCCTGGAGTTGATAAATGTCCCTCGCTCCACCGACTTGTCTTCCCCACCCCACAGTTCTGTCGCCTCAGGCTATGGAGGCTGCGTTTCCTCTGTGGACACCGGGGTGGGCTGAGGCCAGGCGGGAGGTCAGCCTGCATGTGGGGCCAGGACCAGGCCCAGCAAGGGGACCCAAGATCAGACACAGCCCCAGGACAGCCGGGCTGAGGCCAGGCAGGACATGGACCAGCTTGGCCGGGCTGTGGAGAGCTGCAGCCCGGCCCTGCTGCAGCATCACTGGGGCAGGGGCTGATGTCCCCAGGGGTCTGACATGGGGTCCTGGGCCGTGGCCAGGGCTGAGGCAGCCCCAGAGAGATGCTGGTCAGGGACAGCAAGGGCCAGCAGTGCCTGGCGAGGCAGGACCTGCTGCTCCTCTGATCCTGCCACCGGACTGCACGCACGCAGAGGTCCCCAACACTTCTAAAGGGCAGGTTTGCAGACCACCTTATGGTTTGCGCCCAAGAAGCGTATCAGATGCTATCTTTCTCAACTTACTACCAAGCATTCAAAGGCAATTTCTGGACCAGAAGCAGCTGAGCTTCCCCAGACACAGTATGTTTCAGCATCAGCCCGCCTTGCAGTGCCCCTTTCTCGTGATATATTTTCTCAATTACATCATCCAGCTCACTGCTGCGCTGCCTGCACATCAGCTTTCTCAGATGGGACTGTTTTCTTCTCCTTTGATTAGTGTCAGAAGCCCTAGACTTCCACTTTCTCAGCTTCTTTAAACAAAAACCTGAAGGGAGATCTGGACTATCAATGTTTGCTCCGTGTTCAGCTTTCACCCTCTCACTCTCTTCAGCTTCGTATTCGATTTTCCTCGTCAACCTCAGGGAAAACATTTGTCAAAACAGTTTCTCCCAACAACTACTACAAGACAAGGGACTCCCACCCAGACACAGTGAAAGACTGATCAGAGGATTCACTGCCTTCAAACACGGCACACGACTCACAACTCGCTGTTCTACAAAAGCGGCAGTCACCAAACCGATGCAGACTGGAGCAGGGCTCTGCGGAGCTCCGTCTCCCAGGATGCAATTACAGTGCAAAGGAGAGGGAGAAACATAGCTCGCTCTTACACCCTGTGTTGCTGTACTTCACGCTGGGAGGTGTGCAAATGTTATGACTGACAGAAGCCTGTTAAGAACTTAGGTATGAAGAGAAAAAAACGCAAGATGTGTTCATTCCACTGAGCAGAATCAGGCATTTTAATTCAAATTGACAAATGTGACCAGAAGCCACAGAGAACAACCTCTTTTGGCTAGTTTGAGACAGTCTGAACTGGCTATTGATTATAAGGTGGACAGTTATTCTTCAAAACTAGACTCAGCCAGGAAAAGCACACACCTCAAACGTTTTCTGTGCAACTAACAGAGTTCCTTGGAGCCCAAATATGCATGACAACCCTTTTCCACTAGTATCTGACTTATCCAGGGTCAAACCAGTCAAGCTCAGAAACTCAATTTCAATGCACGTCCTTCACAAACCACAAGAGAATAACATGGCCAGCGTTAAGCGTTGAGGCTGGACTCTTCCCTGACCGTGACCACCTGCAACAGAACTAAGAATATAACTAACTGGACCAGCACGGGGCCTATCAAAGCTTTTGCTAGGCTGTGCTTTGTGAGGACTTTCCTCTCAGAAGATCAATAGAAAGATACACAGCAGCCCCCTCCTTCCAGAGCATGAAGAGGGTATTCCCTTGCTAGTGAAAGAACTTACCAGCTCATGACCCAGCAAGTGACCAGTACATCTAAGAGATGACTTGCCAGTCCCAGAGACAGACAGCATTAAAAAGAACTGTGGCATTAGGCTAACCTGCAAGCATATTCTCCATTACCATCATGACCATGGCAATGAAGAGCATTGGTGTGACTCTGCTGAGAAAGCTAGGTCATGCCCATCTCCAAAGGGCATCTCATCAGGACTGGGTTGGCCTAGCTCCCCCTTTGTGTATTTACATGAGCACGCTATCTCCTTTTACATGCCCCGACTACCACCAGGGAAGATTCCATGGTCCTTATTACAAAGCACTTCATGTGTAACTTGATAAACCTCACTCTAACTAAATCTTTGTCATGGAGCAAGGCCTCAGCGAGTTCGACCTTGATGATCTGGCCCTGTGCCCCTGACTGAGAAAGTAACAACTAAGGGGACATCTGCCAACCCAAAAAAGGAAGGCATCCGGCTCGTGCAGGACGCGTGAACAGTGGAACTCACCAATCAAGTTATGAACAAAGCCGCGTGCAACTAAGGCAGTGCCCTATCGGAGTGCTTCTGATAGCGCGTGAACAATAGCAAGTAGTATATAAGGGCAACTCTGTAAACAACAACGGTCTTTGGCTAGCACCCCGCCAGAGTCCGTGCCTTTCATCTCCACAAATGGCGCCCGAACAGGGACTGAATGCAGAAAATAGAGCATCCAGTGGAGAGCCCAGCCGAACTGAAGAAGAAGCAGGCAGCGGGTAAACCGAGAGCTGCAGTCTGGACAACAAAACACCTGGAAAAGAAGGTGAGCGGCTGGGGCTGTAACAAAATCACAGCTGTCCTCTGAGGAACAGGCTATAGTTCGTTTACTTAAGAATCTATTAGAGAAGCGTGGGATTTCTTATGAAGAGCCCACGCTCCGTTTGCTGCTCACCTGGCTTAAAAGCAAGGCTGTGGCAGCGGATTCGCAGACAGCATTTTTGATAGATACATGGACTAAGGCGGGGGAGCTTCTGTGGGATGCCACCACCAAAGGCGATGCTACCGCAGTAAGGATCCTGACAACCTGGCGCCTAGTTACTGACTCTCTGAAACAACTTAAGGCAGACCGTACTGCTCGGGCAGCTGCTGTTGTAGCGACGGCGCTGACGGCTGACTCCCCAGGGGAACTGGGTAGCTCAGAGAGAACGGCACCCCAGACGCAGACATCCCCCTCTGCTCCACTCTTAGACCAGCCAGTTCCAGTCTCACCATCCCCGGGGTCTTCTGGGGTTCGCAGAAGGCGAACCACAATCAGGCAGTAAACCACTCTTTGATCCGGGAGAGAGCGAGTCTCTTCCTTACGGCTCAGCTTTCACCGCGAATTATGACCCTTTAGCACACTGGCAGAGTGTGAGGCAAAAGGCGATAGCAGAAGGGGAGGTAAAGACCGCCACAGCTCTGGCATGTCCCGTAATTACTCCAAATCAGGGACCTAATGAGTGGCAACCACTGCAATGGGACCTTCTTAAGGAGTTAAGGAAGACTATTATGCAGCATGGTCTCACTTCGCTGTTTGCACAAAGTCTATTACAGTCTGTTTTGAAGGGTTATTTGTTGACTCCCTTTGATATCAAGTCATCGACAGACTTAATATTCACACCAACTTGGAGAGTACTGTGGTTATCGCACCGGAGAGGGATGTGTGAACATGCCGCTGGGCGACAACAAGGCGATCCACTGTTTGCTGCTGGAATTGCCCAACTTATGGGGGAGGCTCCGGTAGCGACGCCACAACTGCAGGCACAGCTCGCTCCAGAGATATTACGGCAGTCACCAGACTAAGCACTGCAGGCTATATTCAAGGTTCCCGATACTGGCAAGGCAGAGAAATCATTTACAACCATCAAGTAGGGGTCCAGTGAACCGTACATGCAATTTGTAGACAGATTACAGGACGCTATCAACAAACAGAAAATTCGGAGGCGAAGGAGGCTGTACTGATGAAATTGGCGTTAGAGAATGCTAATAAGGATTGTAAAAGGTTGTTGCGGGCTCTGCGAAACCCTTCTCTGGTAGAGATGACTGAGACGTGTAACCGTGTGGGGTCAGTCACGTATAAAAATGAGGCGTTTGCGGCTGCCCTGGCCACAGCCCTGCAGACAGGCAACCGAGCCTGTTCCCACTGTGGTCGGCCCGGTCATTTCAAGCGAAATTGTCCTGAGAGGGGCAGTCAGGTTTCGACACCATCATCCAGGGCCGCTCTTTCGTTGTTCGGAATATGTCCGCGATGCCGGAGAGGCAGACATCACGCTAGTCACTGCCGTTCTAAGTACGATGCAGATGGCAGGCCCTTGTCGGGCAACGGGAAGAGCAGCGCGAAGCGGGCGTGCTCCGATACCAATACCTCCAGCGCCCCAAGCAGGCCTGAGCCGG
>Ga0181612_148547_pt1 | contig 17228 bp, 10 predicted proteins | sample HoacroProtozoa21_FD_119630 | JGI IMG/M metagenome (GOLD analysis project Ga0181612, IMG submission 119630) | Hoatzin crop microbial communities from Cojedes, Venezuel. Combined Assembly of Gp0051906, Gp0051904, Gp0051908
AAGCCAAAGGCACAAATTGCTGCTTCCATCCACCCTGCCCTTACGAGGTTTCTCCCCAAAAGCTGCTTCTCCTGCAAGCTGGATACTGGCAATGCCTTCGGCTCATCCACAGGACATGCTGGGGCAGTGGCTTGAGATGCAAGTCCCTGGGTGCGGAGGCTGCAGGGAAGGGGCTCCCAAGCCCCGCTCCAGCCCTGTCTGCTCCCCAAAGCACTGGTGCAGCTCGGCGGCGCCGGGTGGCATTTCAGCCCCCATTACCCCACTGGGCTGACGGCAGCACGGGGACAGGAGCAAGCCCTGGGGCAGGGTGAGTCCCCCGTTCCCCTTGCAAGGTTTCCCACACTCCTCTCCAGCAGCACGATGCCGCAGTCACCACATCAGCTGAGAGATACATATATATATATTTTATTTTAACCCTGGCGCTAGCATCAGGGCCAACAGGAATGGCAAGTCAGCAGATGAGTTCAGGGACAGCACCAGAAAAAAAAAAAGGAGGAGAGGAGAGGGGAGGCAACAACCCACAGCTCGTTCCTGGGACGGTGATGCACGGGCACCTCTATCAGCCCCATCCTAGACCAGTGGTGCAAAGACGCTGACAACAACAGCGTGGGGGGATGTCACTGGTCTAAAAGACACCAGTGGTTTGGACCTGCACCTTTCTGGCCCATGGTGGCTCTCAGCCGGGCACTCACTCCTCACTCTGCTCAAGCTGAAACTTGGGCAGCAAGTGTTGGGCCGGAAAAATAATCAGCAGCAATAATAATGCCCATCTGCTGAGAGCAGGGGGAGCTTCCCCAGGTGGAAAGCATCGCCACAGGGCAAGCAACCAGAGCAACCGGTGCCCCGTGAGCTCTCCTCCACGTTTCAAAGCCGAGCCGGAGCCACCTCATGCTGACCGGCACCCAGGCAGCAGGACACCGGGCGATGGCGTTTTTGGCAAAGCCCTGGCACAGAGCTAAAGGCAAGGCAGGGGTGCTCCCATACCACCACAGTGGCCCCAGGCTGGCCAGCGCTGCTCCATCCCCAGCTGCCAGGCCCTGGGGTGGGGTGGGCTTTGCTCAGCGGGGATCCAGCACCGAGCTCTGGCTCTGGCAGGGCTGTGCCGGCATTACGCTGAGCCCCGGTGCGCGCCGGCCGAGCCGGCAGAGCCTGGCGAGCAGGTTGTGATGTAAACCCCGGGGGTGGCGGCGTGGGCCACGGCGCCCCAGTTCCCGGCTGGGCGCACATCCCTGCTGCAGGAAAAACCATAAATACACTCTTTCCAGCATCAAATTCCTTCTTGAACATGTGCAGTGGGCCCCGGTCCAACAGCCCCCCCATCCCTGCCATGCCATGCCACCGAGCTGCCCTCGCGAGAGCCACCATCGGCTGCCGAGGCAGGCGTTGCCCGGAGGACGGACATGCCGAGCGCGGGTGAACTTTCCTGCTCTGCCTGTTGCAGGCTGGAGCACCTCGGCGTGTCCCCCACTGTCAGGCCACATACGCACAGTCACGACTCCTCCACCGCAAAGTCGATGCCTGGGCAGGTCACGTCCGATGGGCCGAGCCTGGGGTAATTAGGGTGTAAAAGGGGTTCTTCTCTCTAAAAGGGCTTTTTTTTGGACTACCACAGCAGGGCTCTGTGGCTTCCCCAGGTAAATTTCCCCCGGAATAAACAATTTCCCCTTGAGCAAGGACCACGGGTCGGAAACAGGCTCTTCCCAACCTGCTTCCTGGGGATGAGCCAGGTATCACCTTCTCGCTCTTACTGGGGGGAAGCCTGGGGACCAGCAGCATAAGCTCGTCCGCAGGAGGATTTGCTCACAGATACCCAAAGCCCTGGTGATGAGAGGTCTCCAAAGGTGCTGGGTGCACAGGGCTGCAGTATTGCAGCCCATCACCCAACCCAGAGCTCAGCAGTCCACACCAGAGGAGGCTTCCTGTCTCCTGCACCTCCAGCGAGGCCCCTCAGGAAAGGGGCAGCTCCAGGTGGCACCACGCTCACCCCATTGTGCAAGGACAACGGTTTCCCCCCTAGACACATGTACGCAGCCACATCCCGACACCCAGCCACATCCCAACACCGAGGGCAGCAGACAACGCAGCCCTCTCCTGCCTTGCTGCCAAGACACCTCAACTGGCCTCCCTCCTTCCGCACCCTGGCAGAACACCAGCTCTGTCCGAGTCCCGCTTGCCCAGAGTAAGGAGGGAGCAAACCACTTTTTGCCCCGCGATCATTTTTCAGAACAGAAGTTGCAATGCTCTCATCCAGGTGGGCAAGAGGTAAAGTATCCAGCAGTGCCACCTGTGCCACCTCTCCTCTGGCATAACTCCACCACCACGGAGGGACAAAGAAGCATGCTACGGAGCTTAAACACTACAGCTGGGAAGCTCTGGGGTTCAGAGGGGTTTTCCAGGCTCTCCTCGAGTCCTACCCCCAGGCCTGGCCTTACCTCGGTAGGAGCCCAGGCACACAGCAAGGATCAGCACCCAGCCACTCCATTTGCTCTCCATGCCGTTCCTAAGATAGTCCTCAGTGGCTGGTTCCTCTCCTGTGCTGCTCCCAGACTGAGAAATCTTGGATGGGCTGGGAGAAGCAGTGAGAATCCACACCTACGCATGGCAATTACCACACCCCTCTCCTTATGCCTTGATTATAAAATCATCACCATCCTCCAAACGGAGGGAGGGACTAGGGCCAGGCAGGTACTCCCGGGAAGTCAAAACCAGCCCAGAACCTCACCACCACCCTCACTGTGCCAGGCAGCAAAGGGTGGGCACAGCACGGAAAACTGTCCTCGTGCCATGTGGTACAGCAATTTTCTGTGCTCTTCACCAAACAGAGCATCGTCCCTTACAAAAAAGGTCAGCAGTGGAGATACTACAGACTAGTAAAATTAGGACAGGTGACTTGATGGTGTATTTAGAGGCAGCCAAGTCTTTTGCTTAATGCATTTAAAAGACATTTACTTAATTCAAAGTAAAACAAGGAATGAAAAGGAAAGACACACGAAATGCAAGTCAGCAGGGCAGCACGGTATCACACAGCTTCAGCGGGAACTCCCTCCAGCCTGCGCAAGGCAGAGAAATTGCAACACGGGGCTGTTGCCTCACACCAGGCATTGCGTCCGTCCGGGGAAGAGCACAGCGGTGGCAATCCCCAGCAAGCCTCAGACCTGCAGCTGTGCTCAGTGTAACAAAGGCTTGATGGAACACGCATGCTGCAAGGCCACTGCAACGCAGGGGAGCCCGAATCCTGCCATTCAGCCCCAGATTCCCAGCCACACTTTTGGGATTGCTGCAGAGGCAGGAGAAGGCTAAGCGAAGCTAACAAGATTCTTCAGCAACTAGCTCACACCAAGGAAATAAAACACACAAACACTTATCAGTTTACAGAAGTTTTTATTGTTCATTAAGGAAGCTTTTGTGCAAAAATCAAGACAATGTTCTTCAGAACGCAACTGCATGTGTGCCCCCAGCACAACTCAAGCGGGTCAGGTGCCACGGTCCACAGGAAGGGAGAAAATTAAAGAGACTCCCAGCGCTAGCACAGGGCTTCCCTGGCTCATCTCGCCCCACAGGTCACCAGCATGTGGCCCTCACCACTGAAAACCCAAGAAAAATATACCCTTGCCAACCAGTAAGAGCAAGTGTCAATCCATCCCCATCTCCCCCCCCCCAAATTCATGTTAAGAGAATGCCACCCATTTTAAAAGACCAAATACTGTTCTACACGCTGTGGTGTAACACACCCCATACCTCCAGGGCAGCGATACTGAAGAGAGCCCATGTCCTGTCTGGCATATCTACCCCAACCAGGATACACCACTGGAACCACCGCACAAGCCTCCCAAGACAGCAAGCTTCAGGTATTCTTCATCTTTAGGGAAAATTCTTTTTTTTTTTTTTTTTAAAAACCATGAGTGCTTCAGCCTTCTGCACAAATGCAAGCAGGAAAGACAAACCAGTATTGCTATCTGTCAACACTGCCCAGACATTTAGTATGTACAGGCAGTAACAAAAAAGCTGCAGCAGAGTGGTTTTCCATTAAACGGCATGAAAAATAAGTTTGCTTGCTGCTAAAGCGTTGTTACAGGAGCTCTCACCTCACGCAGGACACCACAGGAACAGTAGCAGTTGCTGGCACCTTTCTGAACAGGACTGGAATTTCCAAAGCTCCACCTCTGCCCAGCTCCTCCTTCCCAAAGGTCTCCTCAGGTCTACTTTGGTGCCTCTGTTTTGGGGGTTAACTTGATCAGAACTATGCACTAAACACTTGCAGGGGATGCAAGGTCTGTCTCGAGCAACGTAAGCATGATTCTCATTCTCTAGGCCCCTATACCTCAAGGGCCTGCCTTGTTCCCAGGGCAGCAGTCTGCCTTGAAAGGCTTTTGTTCAGAAGTTCAGGCCATTTCAGTGGGATGCTGCAGAGGCGTGAAAGGCAGGTTGTCAGGTATGCCAGCAGAGCTGCTGAACACCTACTACAGCGCTATCACCATCCGCCATCTCCACTTGCTACTCAGACACATTTCCAAACAGAAATGGGAACTCTGGGAAAAAGTTCGTACTTCAAACTACTCAGAAGAGAAACTGTCAGTGAGAAAGGATGGCAGCACTGGGCACTGCCCGCAGGCCTCACGGCACCTCTGAAGTTTTAGATGACTAACACGCTTTGAGAGAAAAACAGATCAAGGAACAGAGCGGCAGTTTACAATAAAAAAACATTTTTCCATGTGTTCTGCCCTCTATGCTGAACTTACTCTGACATATGCACAGCCCCTGCTGACTTTTTCCCTCTCCATCTTCTACCCACCCAGCTTGCTCCACCTCCTTGGCACCCGGCTGGCTGCACGTAGGAAGCTGCAAGACGAAGCAGAATTGAGCAACTAGGATAAGGAAAAAAGGGAGCCATTCCTTAGGTAACTCAGCATGCTTCAAAAGACAGAAATCCCACTGTATGGGGCTTGACAGTAGAACACCCATGCTTAGACCAAGTAGTCCAAGGAAATAAAAAGGACATGATCAAAGTTTGAGGGAGGGTTTCCTTAGGTATGACAACACATGAGCCATAAGTGTGGTCACTCAAATGCAAATACATCTATTCAGGTAGCAGTTACTTTGCAAGTCAGCTGGGCACACAAAGTCCCCTCCTCTGCATCCGCAGAGCTCTGAAAATTCCAGCCGAAGGGATTTCCACATTCAACATTATCCCTTAAGAGTTCCCCTATAGTTAACACAGAAAATTAATATTCCAGCCAGATGTTAAAAATACAAAGCATGTAATCTTCCCAATGCTGACTACAGAAAGACATCTGAAGATTCAGTTGCTATCTTATTCTTGTTTAAATTAAAAGATAATAGTCTTGTCTCATTTCAACTTCTCTACCATTCTTCCCAGCACTTAAAAAACACTTTGGCCTACCAACTAAAAATCTACAACACACCAACTATTTTTAGGAGCATAATGAGTTAAACTGTACAATCAGAAATATCTTTGTTAAGTCAACAATAAAGATCTGATCCTTCAACGGCAGCACTGCTACAGAAGAGTTACAATAAAGGAACTTGAAGGTCAAATTGTTAATGAGGCAGAGAGGAGGGACATCTGAGATACAGCTCTCTGCCAATCTCAGCCCACATTTTTAAGAGCTATGGCAAACTTTCAGAACTGGAAATTCTTCTTCTAGTTCCACACGTGACGTTTGCAGTGATCAACAGCCTAAAGGGAAAGAAATAGTGTATGTTTGTGGAAAAAAGCCTGTTTACAAACAAGCATGCATCTACACAAAATTCAATGTCTTATTCACAGTTAAGATCTTGGGAGCTAATCTGTTTTTCTTGAAGTACGTGATTCCAGAGAGGACTAGAATAAATAACATCTGCATTTTCACCTAGAAGCTTCAGGAAAGAATGCTGACGACCCTTAGCCATTAAAGCCGGGCAAAGAAAGCATCAGCCCCAGCAATACATGAAGCCAATTTTTAGAGTCCGATGAGAGGTCGTGACACAGTCTGTTGGCTGCGGGAACACACACTAAATGCAAAGCTCCCGTTGTACCTTACCATATATTCTGAAATACTGGTATACATGGGGGAAGAAACAGTCTGCTTTAAGAAAATTAAGGGCTACAGAAGACCCCCTAATCAAACTCAATCATTTCTAGCTAGTACCCTTTTGCTTCCCGAAACTGGAATTCACCCACTTGAAAGTGTGGTATAGAAGACAGAAACATAGTTCATAAGGAGCTATCCGAGACCCACAGGAAACCTGAGGCAGAATCCTAATTTACGTACGTTGCACTGAGCAGCAGTGTCCATGTTCTTACACCAGTAACCTGGACCCCAGACACAAGCATCATCCCCCAGGAGAGGCTGTTTAGCTGATCCACAGACTCCAAGTTTCTGTGAAAAGAACAGCAGCAGTCAACATCTTTCTACATGCACCAAGAGATCTCAACTCCAGCCTTATGTCTGAGCTTCCACCTGACCAAGTGCAGAAGCAACACCGAGATAGCTTCAGGAGCTCCCACAGCACCATGCTCAGCTGACAACTGCAGTCACACTTGCAGCTGAAGGAGCAGACATCAAGCAGTAATCTGACATCAGGAAGAGTTACAGCAACTGCTTCTTCATAATAAGTTTTGAGAAACAGAGCTTCTAGAAAGGGACCTCTCTCAAGAAGTGTCCTTTAACTTCCTCTTGTCGCTGCACCTTGTTACTGAACCTCAACAGTGGATAACCACTGGCAGCTCTCTTCTCCCATCCTTTCTTGCACAAGGCTGGCAGTCAGACAGCTGGTCCATTCAGTAAGCCCGAGGCCTTGCACAACCACATTTGCTCCAAGCATTCAGTGCGCTGATTTTTATTTCAGCAGAGTTTCTGCATGCTAGGCACTGGAAGGCATACAGAACAGCAGGCAGGACTCTATCAGAGCCCATACTCAATAGAACTAAACACAATACTCACAGTGCAAACAAAAGTGGGATCCATCACCTCTGCCAAGAGTTGCACAACCACAGGTTCATACTGTTCCACAAACTGAACACACTGTAATAATAAAACAGATTGAGAGATTCCCCTGTTAAAGCCTTCAAAAGAAGAGGAAGATACAGTCTTCAGCAGGCGGGCCTGTACATTACTCCAAAATAAACCAGAGGCTTGAGTTCTGCAGATCAAACAGGACTCAGCATCACACTAATCACACAACTACATCACATTTTGCTAGCTCATACCTGCCCGCAGCTGTCTGCAGACAGGTTATGAGGAGAAAGGGGTCAAAAGGAAAAGTACCAAGCAGGACAGACTTTGGGAAAAGAACAAAGCAGGACAGACTGATTTGCAAAGCCTAGCCTCTAACTGTGGAGATCACTGCCGTCTCATGAGGAAAGCACACGGACCAAGCTGGAGACAAACATCCTGAACAGGATGGCAGTAATGACTTGTAAGCACTTTTAGCCCAAGTGGTTACTCTTCAGAGCAGGCAGCAGCACAAACACTTCCCATCGGTTACAGCCAGCCCTCTAGTGGAGACATCACCTCAGACGCACAGAAAAATGTTGGTGTTCACAGCAGAGACTAACAGCACTGATTAATAAGCCAACCACAGCTATTAAACAGCCTCACAGCAGTTAGCAAGAACAGCTGTTTCATAGCTGCTTTAAGCCTGTATGTTGTATGCTTAGTAAACTTACAAGCAGTTGCCACTTGTTGACACTTCGCAGCCACCTAATAAGATTTCCAGGTAAACCTTGATAGCAGTGGCCTAACAGGTGTTGCTTTTCACCATCTCATTGGAATTACACCAGCCTATGTCCAATTACTCTGTTAATCCCCTGAACAGGATCAGTGTTGAGGAAAAAAAACCTTCAGCTGCTCACACCCACTGTTCTCAGAGGATTTCCAGGCAAACCTTTACTGACTGCAAATTAGGACAACAATCCAGCCATGCAATTCAGGCCCTTAGAAGTCTCCATCTATTCAAAGGACTGCCAACTCCCAAGGACAGGGAGCACAAAAACCTAATCCCTCGGAACCTCAAGCTCCTTCCAGCCTCTAGCAAGAGGAAGACTGACTACTCTTTTAAAAACCAGCAAGAGACACTGCTTTTTAGTTTTTCCAAATACTCTGCAAGCTGTATTCATCCTTCTGTTCATCTTTATCAGCCTTGTTGTGGCTGGAAGGCAGGCTGCCACACAGCAAGGTCTGTGTGGTCATTTGATTGCCTCAGATCAAGCCTGCTCCCTCTTCTTGGCTCTACTGCCTATAAGCAGCTGCTACACTTTGGTGCTAACCAGCAAGGAGAACTACCCAGGAAGGATCAGGTTGCTGAACACAAGCCAGTCCCAGCTGCACCTGTGGACAGTTTGTCTCCCACCAAAGACCAATGCATTTGGCAAAACAGAGAGACCTCTGTTCTGGGTACCTGGACATTTATAGCAGAAGCGGAGACACTTGAGAGACGGACCTGAAATTAGTATGTTGACAGAATATCAGGCGAGACACTCAGAAAATGACGTAAGCATAATTGTCATTGTAGGACCTACACAAACCCAACAAATCAACAAGGACCATCCCCAACCATCAGCAAGACCATTGCTTTTTAGCCCGCCTCCTGCACAAGGGCTTTACCTGATCACTGACAGACTCCGGCAGGAAGTGACAGACTTTTTCCAGTAAAGCCTCAATTTCAGCTGTCGTAGCATTCTTCTCTAGTTCTTTGTCTGCATAAGCTACTACCATCTTGCAGATATCACAGAAGCCACCTGCAGGTTTCACTACAACTGAGAAAAAAAACCACCAAAACAAAACCCAAACATCAGTGCTTTGGTAGTTCCCCCAGACAGAAGAAAGGAGGCAGCATCAGCAAAGTACTATAGCATGCATCCTTAAAAGAGATACAATCATAGGTGAACTTGCTCATTTTGCAACACCACTAACTCCTCATTACCAACCTGGCTGTTGTGGAGGCTTGTTGGCTGCACAGCACTTCAGCGTAACACACACAGCTTCAGGACTTGTTGCCTCCAAGAGCATGTCAATCAGAGCCTGGCCATATACATCTATGAAGTCCTTACACTGGTCTTTTACACTTCCTGGGAACAGGTAGCAGATCATCTCCATTTCATGTACAATCTCCTCCTGAAGCACAACAAAGGATGCGTGGCAAATGAGGAACAGAAATCTGACTCAATTTGTAAGTACGTGTTTTCCTACTCTGTCCCACTCAGGATGGAAATCTTGCTCATGAAAACAGGCAATAAAATTATCTTTCCTTCCCCCTCCAATACAGCCCCATTTTAGCCAAAGCCTATGAAGAGATACCATTTCCACCCCTTACACACCTCTGTCTTGTTGCTCTCCAAGAGGCCAGTCACTTCTTTCACCATGGTCTCACACAGTTCACACAAGGAAAAAGTCTTCTCTTGAACTGAGGGTTTCTGAGTACACATAAGAAACATACAAAACAATAAGTCAGCCCTTGACCACATTTGACAGGGACAATTCATAAAAAAAATATCAGTCTAACAGCATTTACATTCAGGTGCAGCACACTAATTAATTTACCTAGCTGGCCATTTTGAGTTGAATTCAAAAGGTCACACAACTCAAAACCAACCTCAAAAGGTCTCAGTAAATGGCCTTTTTGAATGAACAGTCATTTTGTATGACTAATTCAGACTACAACCCGCAGGTTGTATAAAGAGGGGAGTTGAATCTAGAAAACAGAGAAATAAGTAGTGACACAGTGACTGGAGTCAAGGGAAAAATTAAGTGCTTTTTTAAAATACACAAATTGAGGACAAAATTACTTATTTACTAGAATTGAGAGCACCTTCCTGTTTGCAAAAGAAACCTAGAAATTGAGGGACCTGAGGGAAATTGTTTGGAGTCTGTTAATCAGAAGTTAACTGTCCTCAAAAGAGGCTCTCCTTCTCAAAAGGTGTCAGCCCATGTCTTACCCTAAGGCCATGGGAAGCTAAGGTGCTTCTCCAAACTCGGAGCTTCAGCATTCTGAGTCTGATCACTCCTCTGCACATGCAGAGGTCTGTCCCATTTTTAAAAGGGTTCTAAGCGTAACGCCAAGTGTAGAGCAAAACTCAAATTCAGCAATTTGCCCTCCAACATTTAAGGTGTCATTTAGAATGGCTGCTATACTCTACTGCTGGAACACACGTTCACATTTCAATCCTGAAGTGTTACCTTATCACTTCGGTTCAGCGTAGGCTCTGCTGTTGTAACAAGTCAGTCAGCTCTCCTACTTCACAGAGGAGCATCAGAAACAGGAAGAGGCCAGGAATTTGTATGCAGATACACTTGGTTTATTCTATACATAAAAGCTCGTATTTTTCTGTTTCACCTAGTTCATTACACTAAAGAAAGGCAAAGCTGTTGAGCATAGAAAGTCCATCTTACCTCCACAGTTTCCATTTTCACTTCATGAACCACTTGAGCTGGCACCAGAGTCTGAAGCGGAACAGACTTCACAGAAGGACAGAATCCAACCATGGCACAAATGTCCTTTGGTTGCTGGAAAGAGATGTACAAGCGATTTTTAGAAACCTAGAAGACTCCGCCCTTTCTATGGAGCCTGTGAGCAGGCACAGAGAGCCAAGTTGAAACATGCTCCAACAAAACCAGAAGTTTCATGACTACTACTACTTCAAGTGTTGCCAAAGCATTTGATTTGGTTATAGGCAGGACAACTACCAGACAAGATTTAGCAGTTCCTTTCAAAGATGAAGCAGTTAGGCCACATCCATTTAAAAACCCCATCTACCATGAGCTAATACACTATGCAAGCCCTTCAAAGGAGTTGACTTAAGAGCTACCAACACCAAACCAGGCCACCAGCATCACATTAGATCTGTATCCGCAAAGCTCTTCCCCTGAAAACTTTAAGTAATCACAGAAGAGGCTAATCATCCTGACTTCAGAGTTCACCCAAAAGCTGAAGAAATGCCTAGAAGAAAGGGCTCCTTCTCTCATCCTCAAACTACCTTATTTAAAGCATCCAGTAAAGTCACATTTTGCAAACAGAAACGAATTCCCTCATTACTGAACAAAGCCTATAAGAAACTAAAGTTAACCATGTTAAAATCTAAGCCTAACCTTTTTTACAAGTATCTGCAGTAACTGCATTTCAAATCGTCTTTTCACAGTAAGAGGGAAAACAGCAAGCAGAAATGAAGCCTTTAAAAAGGCTTTCTAAGTCTTTCTCAAAGGTTTTAGAAACATGTAGTACTAAATGGAATACTAAATGCCAGACATGAGGCAAACTGCTCTAAGAAGGCCACATTATACCCACACAAATGAGAAAGGCTGTACAGAGTAATATATAAAACTAGAATTTTCCCACCTAAAGTCTACTTAAGCTAAAAAATTACCTTTGGTCCTACAGGTAATTAGAAGATCATATCCCACCCCACCACAAGAGCATCAAGCTTCTTACAGCAGAAGCTCATGCAACAGTTAATACATCATGCCACAACCTCACGCACAGGCCAAGGCAGTATCTCCACGATACAGTGCTGCTTCAGACTACTCCAGGCAGTACCTTTAAGTCAAGCCCTTTGCTTCATGCATTGTAAGCAGCATTTCCAGATATTAATGTTACAGCAACACCCGCATACACACAACATGTTCTCTCACAGAGAGATGACAGACACAAGGTCTCCCAGGACTGATTAAATTAAAAGTCCAGATAGCTCTAGGAAGCAGGAGTAAAGTGCTCCCGCATCTTCTTTTCAGTTCATATACTCCAAACTTCTGTACCATTGTCCTAGATTTAAAGGTTAACCAAGACAAGCGCCAGGGACAGCTTCACTCAAGCCCTTTTGAGCCCAGACATTAAACCAGAAGCTGACAGGAGCCACTGGCATGCTTTTTCTATATCTATCCTTCTTGTATGAAAATGAGCATGTTTTCTGCTCCACTGACCAAAGCATAATCAAGCTGAAACCTCAGTAGTACAAACCGGTATCCAGAGCTGGAAGTAGGACTGATTCACTGGAGGACGTCTATAGTCTTTCTCTGTTGTAATCACATAAATATCCCTTGTATCTGTCAGCACTGAGTACAATCACACCATGTACACAGCTAATAGAGCAAGAAGTGAACTACAAGCCCTTCAAGAGCAAGAAGTGAACTACAAGCAGGCTATCACCACCGGCAAGTTGCTCACCTACCTGATCCTTCTGTTGCAGGGGAGATTGGAGACAGAGGAAGAAAGGAGAAATTAAAGATAACAGTTAAGAGGAAAAAAAAAGTCAAGCACTTGGAACTGCATACACTCTTTCCATGATGATGGAATATGACATGGTCCCCATCCCAAAGATCCTTAGCATTGCTACAGCAATTCACATTTAATTGCACAGTGCTAACCAGCATTACTCATTTGAAGTTCTTAAAAGCATCCTGGGCAAGACTACCTCCAAAGAGTTTGAACAACACTCAGCCGGATGCAAGGTGTGGTCATATTCCAATTTCAGGTATTAACAACACACTGCATTACAATGTTTAAAATGAGAAACTAACTGCTGTTGGAACAAAAGTTTCCTTCCTCCCCCAAAAGCTTAAGAAGCAGTATGAGCTTCCAAGTAGCCTTTAGCAACTGGAAACAAAAAAGGCCACTGTGCTGCCAAATTCAGGCTCAAGTCAGCCACATACTCTGTTCATAAATTCACCTATATTTTGTTATGTTACTTGGGGCATCTAGGCACTGCATTGCCTAAGGAAATGTTTACCCATTTTTTTTTTAAAAGGCTTTGAGATCTCTGGATGAAAAGGTGCTATGGAGGTGGTCAGAGGTAAAATATTTTGTATGTTTCTGCAGAAGACCAGAGCTGGTGCAGTACCACTCACTTCAACTCCTATCAAGAGCCCTGAGAGCAGGAGTCTTGAGATAGCAATTCCAGAAGAAGGACATTTAGTCATGCTTCAAATAGACACATTATCTCTACCATTTGAACCCATGTTGCAATACTGCGACAAAGACCAACTCTGATATGCTTAACACAACATTTGGTGGGGAGGGGGGAAGTGATGCAAGTACAGGACTGCGATAAGAGTATAAAAGAACATATGTAATGCATCTTCTGTGTTTCAAAGGACCGGAGTCCCTTTTGCACTGCTGAAGTGGTTGTGAAAGAAAAGGAAAAAATGCTAAAGAAAGCATTCTGAGACTGAAGTTACTATACAATGAAATGCCAAGTTCAAAGCGTTAATACCAAGACTTACACAGCAAGAGCTCTCCCCAGACTTTAAGTGCAGTAAATGTTTCCTGTTTCCAAATAAGTTAGCTAAACAAAGCAGAAAAATGAACTGAGAGCAAACATTATATTCTACTGATCTTACCATGTGCATCATCATTTGGATAGCTAAGTCAGAATACTCGGAGATATAGTTCTTGCACTGCAGGAAGTAGGGGAAAAAAATAGCCTTGTAAGTATCAAACCACTTAAACTGCAGAGTCAATCTAGAATTTTCTAATACATGCCACAGCATTAATTTACCTGCTCTACTTGATAACTATTCTGTTGTCTTTCAGAGCTTGTCCCAAATACAAGATGGCATTTCAGGTTACACAATGATTGCACGCACAGGTGCTTATCTGATGAGTCCTTTTCTCTTCCTCTCAGGACAAAAGCACTCTCTCTCATTAATATGACCACATTACCCTGCCAGATCATTTTTCTGAAAACAGCCTTTAAGGGCTAGCGGCAATCTTGAGTCGTCTTCCTCTTCCCAGCCCCACACACACCACACCACCCAACTTTCTTGATCAGAAAGATTATGATTTCAGTGCTGAGTTATTATTATACTGTGTAAGATATCCTAAATGTTACTCTCTCCTTTGTTTTATTAAATATATATTACATTGAAAGGATTAGTGCACTGAACAAACTACCTTATGTTTGCATACATGAACAGATTTTTAAACAAAAAAAAGATAGCTTACCATATCAGACATTCCAGGTCCCAAACGGTCACACTCCTCCTTGGCATGAGCAACTAAAGACTTCACAAAAGACGAGTTTGTCCTCACAGCTTCCTGAACATCAGTAACCAGCTGAATGCAATCTTGGCATACATCCCCACTTCCCTGCACAAAGAGTGAAAGGAAGCTTAAGTTGATGTATCTTCACATAGCACATTTTAGAAGCCTCCATTATTAACAAGTTTTCAAAGCTGTTTTAAACTATATACAAGCCTTAATAAATACTCTATAGAATACTCAAAAGCCTGAGCTAATCTGAATAGACAAGCTACTGACGGTATGTGCACCAGCCACTAGATGGAGATTAGGCACCTATTTGGCTCTGAAACACGAGATAACTGTTCAGATACCCAATCTCCACAATCTGTTGGTTTTGTTACAGACCAGTGGGATGCTTTTTAAATGTGGCACAGATCTTACCTGCTCCACCCACAGCAGCTTGTTCTCCACTTACCCAACTGTAACTCCCACATCTAGGCTTGCCGTCAAGACTCAGCCCCTACTCACAATTTCATTGTCTCATCTACACCCATTTTTCAACTATTTGTTCTTTCTGATCCACTCTGTCACCTCTGGATTCAGAGACAAATTCGACCCCTGAAGGGCACCGCTAGCAGATTACTCAATGTGAGAGAATTCTTCTTCCTTTGAATGCTGGTGCCAAACTTGCTCTCAGAAGAAACTGTTTCCAGCAAGACCTGCTTGACTACTACAGCCCTGGAGGGTAAGAGCCCAGCACAAGACTTGTCTTTATAGAGTGTGGTTGTTCATCCAACATTATCCATATGGTCCACAGTGACTGCAGCTATCATCTTACTTAGCTTTAAACCCACAGGTTAAGAAAAAAGGTAGCTGTCTGTATGCAGTAGCACAAAATTCAGTATGAAACAGTCACCCAGGTGAAGCACATCAGCTTCTTCTGTGCCCAGTACAACAATCCCTCACCAAGAATCAAGTTCTTACATAAAGGAGCACTGAAGCTCTGCAGCAAAAAACATGCACTCCTCCACGCTGCAATAGCATCGCACCCTTACCTTAGATTTCTGCTTGGGTTTGTCCTGAGGGTAAAGGAGAAGAGGCACGTTAGCCATGAATGGGGATGCCAGTTCAGAGAAGTCCAGCTCTGGTATCTTATTGGACTGGAGTTGCTTCTGAAGTTTCATTGCTGCAAGGTGCTTCTGAAGGGACTGACACAGTGCCAGGGCACTACACACAACTTCAGGTTTATCCTAGAGGAGATAACACACATACATAAAGCTTTAGACTGATGGCACTTTTATAGGAAGTTCAGAGTAGAGTCATTCAGCTGAAGGATGTAGGAAGGGAAATGTTTCATAGCAAGGAAGCAGTCTTCAAATTTATACCACTAATTGCAACCTGAGTGATCCATACAGGATTAAAGGATCACATGCACAGTATTATGTTGAAGAGAAATTCAGGCATCAACAGGAGCACTATTTTTAATTCCAACAGTTGCAAACTGTTATCTACTTACTAGCTCTTCTTTGATCATATCCATGATAACTGGTAAGTAGGAATCCACGATTTCTTTGCACTCGGACACCAGGCCTTGGTCAGGAATAAACTCGCATGTCTTTTCCAAGTAAGAGCGGATCTCATCCTATAAAAGATGAGGTGGGCTGCAGACTATCAAAATATCTCTCTCAAATGCTCTTTCCATTCCCAAAATGCATGACAAAGCCTAAAAAAAAAGCTCCTTGGACTTGGGTAGGTGCAGGCAGCTGGCAGGCAAAACTAGAATGAGGTTTTACCAGGTCTATTTTCCCCAGACCTGGACCTTTGATGAGACCCTGACAAAGTGAAAACATGAAATACTCCTTGCAAGGCCTGCACAACACAGTCTTGCCAGCATAGAATCATTTATATTTAAGAAGAGGAAGTGAAATTGTGGACTAGTGGGACAGTGATTTGTTTATACAAGTACTCCAGGGTTCACAAAAGGGAAGAAGTGCCCACAACCCAAATAAAGTCCATTTGGTGTAATCACCCACTTCTAGAGACTGTAGTATCCCACCTTTTAAGATCAATGGCCCACTGGCACAACAGCAATTTTATTAAGCATCTACAATGGATCAGGGATGTGTTCTAACATGAGCGCTGCATGAGAGGCTCTAGAATTTGCTAATCTCTAAACCAGAAGAGGCTGTTTAAGAGCCTTTTCCCATGTACTCTGGCCCCTTTCAACATTTGCTGCTTAGGCTGGGAAAACATCATGCAGACTACTCTTCCACACCCTCACCTTGCGAGATTAAGACAATGAAATCAAATAGTGCCTTGGGGCAAGGAGCAGGGGAGCTCTGCTTACCTCGGTGCCATTATCCTTCAAAACCTTGCCAGCCACTGTCACAAGTTCCTTACACAAATCACAGGGGATACTGTTCTGGAGAGTGAAGGAAAGTGTTACTTTGAGACACAATTAAGTACCTGTAAATGCAGTGTGCAAATAACAATATGAAGAACAAGTATCACATTTGAAATTCAAGTTAAGTAAGAAATACTGGCTGGAGCCAGTGTGAAGAGGTGTTTTTAAATGGAGTGAGGTTATCCTAAGCATGTCCAGCTCCAGTTTCTTCAGTAAACCAACATGGTACAAAGAAGCAGGCATACTACCACTTACTCATTTCATCTAGTCCCACCTCCCTGGAAGTATAAAGCATATTCCCAAAGGAACCTTCTCCTGAACCTCTTTTACCTTACTCTTCAAAGAGTTCACACTTACTAGAAATCTAACAATTTTTCAGGCAGCTTCACTCATTTTAGTTGTGCTCTGCCATTCTGACATTCCTCCTTTCCCTTACTTTTCCTCAAACTGAAACATATCTCAGCACAGATACAGCTAACACAGACCGAATGCATGTGTAAGTAAAATGCCTTTTTCCCCTAAAAAACTGTGAAACAGTATCACAAACTACAGCTACATCTAGTAAAGCATCCCTCGCATTTAGTACAAATCATCTTGAAAAGTCATATTAAACATAACATTTACACAGAATCACAGAATGTTTCGGGTTGGAAGGGACCTCTGTGGGTCATCTAGTCCAACCCTCCTGCCGAAGCAGGGTCACCTACAGCAGACCGCAGAGGACCTTGTCCAGGCGGGTCTTGAATATCTCCAGAGAAGGAGACTCCACAGCCTCCCTGGGCAGCCTGTTCCAGGGCTCCATCACCCTCAGGGGGAAGAAGTTCTTCCTCATGTTCAGCTGGAACTTCCTCTGCTTCAGTTTGTGCCCATT